>Ga0209415_10009844_pt1 | contig 16352 bp, 16 predicted proteins | sample PeaSoiSIISIP2007_FD_187696 | JGI IMG/M metagenome (GOLD analysis project Ga0209415, IMG submission 187696) | Peat soil microbial communities from Weissenstadt, Germany - SII-SIP-2007 (SPAdes) (version 2) | ecosystem: Environmental > Terrestrial > Soil > Wetlands > Peat | place: Germany...
GGCCTTGCCGGTGAGGTTCTGCCCGGCCGCGTCGCCGGTGGTGTAGTTGAACCGCAGGAACATGAACCTGCTCGCGGGGAACTGCTCGATATCGTGCAGGCGGCCCACGTGAGTGGTGGCGTCGGCCTCGGCCTTGATCGCCGCGAAGCTGGCCGTCACCCAGTCCCCGAAGGCGCGCGCCTCCCGCGCGCTGTCGAAGCCGAAGGCCGGAGCCCGCTGCATGACGTCCGCCAGCACGGTGGCCCGCACGCCGCCGGCCGCGTGGACCAGCTTCATGCCGCGGTTGTAGCTCGCCACCAGAGTGCCCTCGGTGGTGGCCAGCGGCACATAGAACGTCCCGCGGGCATGCTCGCCGTCAACCAGCAGCGGTCCCGCGATCCCGATCGGCACCTGGGCCACGCCGATGAAGTTCTCGATGTTCCCGGCCAGGACCGCGGGATCGAACGAGTAGCGGCCGATATGCTCCGGCGCCACGCCGGCGGCGGCGGCCAGGAACTCCCTGCGCTGCCGCGCCGCCGTGGCGCTGTAATCGTCATCCAGCCGGGGGACCTCACGCCGCTCCGGCGTCGCCTTGACCTGTGCGGTCACGACAGCGCTCCGTAGGTGCGGACCAGCTCGTCCTTCAGCACCTTGCCGAGCGTGTTCTTCGGCAGCTCGGCGCGGAACAGGAAGATCCGCGGGCACTTGTAGGCGGCCAGCCGCTCGCGGCAGTACGAGACGAGCTCGTGCTCGAGCAGGACCACCGACGGCCGCAGGATGACCACGGCCATGACCTCCTCGCCGAGCCGCTCGTCGGGAACGCCGACCACCGCGGCCTCGGCGACCGCCGGGTGCGCGTGCAGCACGTTCTCGATCTCGCTCGGGTACACGTTGTACCCGCCGCGGATGATGAGTTCCTTCTTGCGGCTGGCGATGAACAAGAACCCGTCCTCGTCGAAGTAGCCCAGGTCGCCGGTGAGCAGCCAGTCGCCGGTGAAGGCGCTGGCGGTGGCCTCGGGGTTGTGCCAGTACCCCTTCATCACGTGCATGCCGCGGGTGACGATCTCGCCCACGTTCTCCGGCCCGGGGGGAAGCGGCCGGCCGTCGGCGTCCCAGACCTGGGTCTGCGTCCCCCAGATGGGCTTGCCGACGCTGTACGCACGGCGCTCGTCCGCGCTGACGTTGAAGGTCGTCGTCGACGCCGTCTCGGTCAGGCCATAGCCCTCCAGGACCACCAGGCCGAAACGCTCCTCGAACGCGTCAAGCGTGGGGGCGGGGATGGACGCGCCGCCGGAGATCGCGATCCGCAGCGAGGACAGGTCATAGTCGTCCAGGCCCGGGTAGGACAGCACGTCGGCGAACATGGTGGGCACGCCCTCGAAGATGGTGACCCGGTCCCGCTCGATCGCGGTGAGCACCGCGGCGGGGCTGAACCGGGGGATCAGCGACATCGTGCAGCCGAACCGCACGCAGACGTTCAGGATGCTGGACAGGCCGAACACGTGGAACAGCGGCAGCATCGTAATCACGATGTCCTCGGGCTGGACGTCGAACAGGCGCCCCGGGATGTCCGCGTTCATGTACAGCTGCATGTGGGCGAGCTCTGCGCCCTTGGGACGCCCCGTCGTCCCGGAGGTGTAGACGATGACGGCCGTGTCCAGCGGCTGCCGGGCGACCATCTCGAAGTGCGGTACCGAGACGCCCAGGAGCCGTTCGAAGGGCATGGCGACTCCCGAGCCACTGGCGTGGCCGACGGCGTAGATCTGGTCGAGGCCGGCCGCTTCGGCTCCCTTCCCCGCCTCGGCGAGGATCCCTTCCCAGGTGATCAGGAGGCGTGCCCCGCTGTCGCCCAGGTGGAAAGCCACTTCCGAGGCCCTGAGCATGACGTTGAGCGGCACCACGATGCCGCCCGCCTTGAGGATGCCGAAGTACGAGATGAGGAACTGCGGGATGTTGGGCAGCTGCAGCGCGACGGGGTCGCCGGGCTTGATCCCGAGGGCAACCAGTGAGCCGGCCAGCCGGTCGGAGGCCTCGTCCAGTTGCCGGTAGGTGAGCTGGCCCTCGGCGAACGTCGCCGCGGGCCGGTCCGGTGATGAGTGCGCGGTTTCACTGAGGATGACAGCAAGATTGAAGCTCATGGCCTCTCCCTATGGGACGTCAACTAAACGGGCCAGTGTTTCCAGCCTCCGCCTGATCCCCGGGCCTGCTACGGGCATTGAGCCTGCCCGGAGAGGACCTTCGTACCGAATTTCGCCGGTCAGAGCCGGCCGGCGAGCCCGTGACCGGCCAGGGGGGGCCCGTCACGCGGTCGGCGGCGCCGGGGACCTAAGTCCCGGAACTAACGGTCACCTGGCCCTGGGACGGCCGGGGGTCCGCTGATGATCTTGACAACGCCGCTCTGGGAGGCTTTCCGATGACCTGCACCTTGCACGTGGCCTGGGACGACCGGCTGGCGGACTACGACTTCGGCCCGGGCCACCCGCTGGCGCCGCTGCGGCTCAAGCTGACCATGGAGCTGGCGCAGGCCCTGGGCCTGGGCCGCCTGGACGGGGTGACGGTGGAGGTCCCGACGGCCGCTACCGGAGCCGAACTCGAGATGTTCCACGATCCCGGCTACATCGGCATGGTCCGGCTGGCCGGTCATCAGGCCCTGCAGGGCGACGGGGGACTGTCCGGCGGGCTGACCACCCGCGCGCTGCTCATGCACGGGCTGGGCACCGAGGACGATCCGCTGTTCCCCGGCATGCACGAGGCGGCCGCGATGGTGACCGGGGCCACGCTGGCCGCGGCCCGGGCGGTCTGGACGTCGGCGGCGCAGCACGGGGCGAGCCCGGCCGGCGGCCTGCACCACGCCATGGCCGGGAACGCCAGCGGCTTCTGCGTCTACAACGACCTGGCCGTCGCGATCGCCTGGCTGCTGAGCCAGGGCGCGGAGCGGATCGCCTACATCGACGTGGACGTGCACCACGGCGACGGCGTGCAGGTGGCCTTCTGGGACGACCCGCGCGTGCTGACCATCAGCGTGCACGAGAGCCCGGACACGCTGTTCCCCGGCACCGGGCGGCCCGGCGAGACCGGCGGGGCGCACGCCGCCGGGACGGCGGTCAACGTCGCCCTGCCGGCCGGCACCGGCGACGCCGGATGGCTGCGGGCCTTCCACGCCGTGGTGCCGCCGATCGTCCGGTCCTTCGGCCCTCAGCTGCTGGTCAGCCAGCACGGCTGCGACTCGCACCGGGACGACCCGCTGGCCAACCTGGACCTGAGCATCGACGGGCAGCGCGTCGCGCACGCCGCGATCCACGCGCTCGCGCACGAGGCCAGCGGCGGCCGCTGGCTGTGCACCGGCGGCGGCGGCTACGAGCACGTCCACGTCGTGCCGAGAACCTGGACCCACCTGCTGTTCGAGGCGGCCGGCGCGCCGCTCGACCCGGGCACGGCCACCCCGCAGATCTGGCGCAACTTCGTCTCCTACACGACCAGCCAGAACGCGCCCGAATGGATGACCGAAGGCGCCCCGGGGACCTTCGTCGACTATGAGTCCGGCCACAACCCGGCCGATCCGGTCGACCGGGCCATCATGGCCACCAGGAAGGCCGTCTTCCCGCACTACGGCCTGATGCCCTGACGGGGGCTGATCGCCACCTGAACCCGTGAGACCTACTCGCGGTCCTCCGGCGGGATGATGACCACCGGGCAGTGCGCGTGCTGAACCACCTGGCCGGCGGTCGAGCCCAGCAGCATCCGGGTGAACCCGCCCGCGCCGCGCGAGCCGAGGACCACCATGTCGGAGCCCTTGCTCGCGTTGACGAGTTCCTCCACCGGGAAGCCGTGCACGGCCTTCACCGTGACCGATTCCGGGTGCGGCCCGTCGAGCGCGGCCAGCACCTTGTCGGCCTCCGCCTTCACCGCCGTCTGGGCCTGTTCGGTAAGCTCCAGGTCCTGCGGGGAGGTCACCACGCCGCCGAAGTAACCCACGATGGCCGGGTGGATGGTGAGCACGCTGAGCGGCACGCGGCGGACGGCCGCTTCGTTCATGGCCCACTCCAGGGCCCGCCGCGAATGGCCGGAACCGTCCACGCCGACGATGATGCCAGGCATTTCCGTTCTCCTTCTGCCAGAACTCCCGCTCTTGACCTCAAGGACCGACGATAGCCCCGCACGACCCACGGCGGCAGGGCCGACTGGAGCGCTGGCCAGGGACTTTGGTCCTTTTTCTTCCGAACGGGCCAGCGATCTGCCGCCGCGCACCCGGCCCGCGGCCCGGCGCGGTCTCGCCCGGTTACCGCAGCGGCTCGCAGGCCGGATTGACACCGCCGCCTGGATTCGCCTGGAAAGCCGCGCCGCCGCGGCTCAGGTCGGTTGATAATTCACCAAGACCCGGCGCGTCCGGGGACCGGTGAGGAGGACCAGCATGTCGGCTAAGCCCATCGTGGCGGCCACGGACGGCTCTGAGGACTCGCTGCGGGCGGTGGACTGGGCCGCCCGGGAGGCGGTGCTGCGCGGCGCCCCCCTGCGGATCGTCTCCGCCGCGGCGCTGCTGCCCCGGATGATCGGGGGTCACGCGATGTCCGACTACGACACCGTGGCCGATAACATCCGCACGCACCGGGACCAGGCCCTGGCCGCGGGGGCGGAGCGGGCTGCGAAGGCCGCCCCGGGGCTGCTCGTGGACGCCGACCGCCTGGACGGGCCGCCGGCCCACGCGGTCACCGAGGCCGGCTCCGGTGCGCTGATGCTGGTCGTGGGCTCGCGGGGAGTCGGCGCGTTCGCGGCGATGATCCTCGGCTCGGTCAGCCGCTACGCGGCCACCCACGCGGCCTGCCCGGTCGTCGTGGTCCGCGAGGAGACCGGGGCCGCGCACCGGCAGATCGGTGTCGGTGTCGGCAACCCGGAGCACAGCGGCGTACTGCTCGACTACGCGTTCGAGGAGGCAGCGCTGCGGAACGCCAGTGTGGTGGTGCTCCACTCCTGGCACACGCCGCAGTTCGACGTCTCGCGGGCCGGGCAAGCGCCCGCGGGCCCCGCAGCGGATGTCTTCCAGACGGAGATCGCCCGGGAGCTCGAGGGACTCCTGGACGGCTGGCGTGATAAGTTCCCTGGCGTCCCGGTCAGCCAGGACGTGGTGCACGGTCACCCCGGCCGGGCCCTGGCCGGGCTGTCCGCCCGCGCCGACCTGGTCGTGCTGGGCCGGCATCCGGCTCACCACGGCCCCGGCACGGTGATCCACGCGGTGCTGAACCACGCGCACGGCCCGGTCGTCACGGTTCCGTCGGTCAGCGGGTGACGAGCGTTCCCGCCTCGCCGCGGCGACGATCCTTCATTCGGTGTCGCCGGCCGTGGCGACCATGAGCGCCTTGATCGTGTGCAGCCGGTTCTCCGCCTGGTCGAACACGATGGAGGCGGGCGATTCGAAGACCTCCTCGGTCACTTCGAGGGCCTCCAGGCCGCGCTTGTCGTACAGGCGCTGCCCGATCGCGGTCTCCCGGTTGTGCAGTGCGGGCAGGCAGTGCAGGAACTTCACCGCCGGATTTCCGGTGGCGGCCATCACGCCCTGGTTCACCTGGTAGGGGAGCAGCAGGTCGATCCGTTCGTCCCATTCCTCCTCCGGCTCGCCCATGGACAGCCAGACGTCGGTGTATACGTAGTCCGCACCCGCGACCGCCGCGGGCAGGTTCGCGGTGACCGCGAGCCGGGCGCCGGAGCCGGCCGCGAGCTCGGCGGCGATGCCCTGGACCCAGGCCGAGGGCTGCAGCGGCCCGGGCGCGCAGATCCGCACGTCCATGCCGAGCATGGCCCCGGTCACCAGCAGCGAGTTCGCCGTGTTGTTCCGGCCGTCGCCGAGGTAGCAGTAGGTCACCTCGGCGAGCGGCTTGCCGGTGTGATCGCGCATGGTGAGGATGTCGGCCAGCATCTGGGTGGGGTGCCAGTCGTCGGTGAGCCCGTTCCACACCGGGACTCCCGAGTAAGCGCCGAGCGTCTCCACCGCCTCCTGGGCGGACCCGCGGAACTCGATGCCGTCGAACATCCGGCCCAGCACCCGGGCGGTGTCCTTCATCGACTCCTTGCGGCCGAGCTGTGATTCTCCCGGGCCGAGGTAGGTCACGTGGGCGCCCTGGTCGTGCGCCGCGACCTCGAAGGCGGCCCGGGTCCGGGTCGAGGTCTTCTCGAAGATCAGCGCGATGCTGCGACCGGCCAGCCTGCTGCTGCGCAGGCCCATGTGCTTTTCCAGCCGCAGCCGCCCGCCCAGGTCGACCAGGTACAGGAATTCGTCGGCCGTGAAGTCGATCTCCTTGAGCAGGCTGCGTCCGTGCAGGTTCATGCCGGGTCCCTTTCGATCGGGCAGGTCATGCAGCGGGGCCCGCCGCGGCCGCGGCCGAGCTCGCTGCCGGCGATGGTCACCACCTCGATGCCGTGCTTGCGCAGCATGGTGTTGGTGGCGACGTTGCGCTCGTAGCCCATGATGACGCCCGGCGCGACGGCCAGGTAATTGACCCCGTCGTCCCACTGCTCGCGCTCGGCGGCCGGGATGTCCTCGTCGGTGCTCAGCATCCCAGGTCCTTGATCATCAGCCCGAAAGGCACCGCGTCCGCCGGTAGGGGCGAAGGTCCTGGCTTGATCTTGCTTCGGCCTATGGCGTTCCGCGTGATGCGGGAGTAAAAATGCCGTGAGGGAAAGGAAAAATACTTTCCCATTACCTGGCCTGTCATCGAAGGGACAGGATCCATGTACGACAGGATTCTGGTTGCGGTGGACCATTCGGAGATCTCCGACCGCGCGGTACTCGCCGCCCGGGACCTGGCCGTATTGTCCAAGGGCGAGGTGTGGGTGCTTCACCTGCGGGAACGCGAGATAGGGGTCAAGACCGGCGTGCTGGTGCCTGACGAGACCACGGATGAGGCGAACGCCCAGGTGGCGGCCTCGGTCGAGGTGCTCACCCAGGCCGGAGTGAAGGCGCACGGCGCGGTCAGGAACACCATCTTCGGGTACGCGGCACGCGAGATCGTCAACGACGCCATCGAGGTCGACGCGGACGTCATCGTGATGGGCTCACGCGGCCGCGGTGATATCGCCGGGCTGCTCCTCGGCAGCACGGCGCACAAGGTCATTCATCTCAGCGACCGGCCGGTTCTGGTCGTCCGCTGATCCCTGGTTGGAGGATCGATGAGCAAGAACATCCTGCTGGCCGTCGACGCGGCGACCCGGGATCCGGCTTCACACGTCCTGGCCGCCGCGGACATGACGCGCGACCTCAGCCGCGACAGCGGCGACCACGTCATCGTGCTGCACGTGCACGAGTTCGCCACCGGCCGCTTCGGTCGCATCCGCGTGGACTGCGGCGACGGAGAGGGCGAAGGCGTGGTGGACAAGATCGTGGCCGACCTGCAGGCGGCCGGCGTCAGCGCGGAAGGCGAGATCCGCGAGGTCAATATCGGTCACATTGCCCGGGCCATCCTGCACGCGGCCCAGGACCACGACGCGCGCCTGGTGGTACTCGGCTCGAGTAGCCGGACCGACCTGCCCCACGTTCCGCTGGGCAGCGTGGCCAGCAGGCTGCTCCACATGGCGAACCGGCCGGTCCTGATCGTGCCCAGGACGGACGCCCACGCCGGGCCGGTCCCAGGGTCCGCCGGGCCGGCCGTGGCGACGACGGCCGGCGCGGATCAGGGCTAACGCACCGGAGGGTGAACGATCGCGACCGGGCACGGCGAATGGTGCACTAGCGCGGCAGCGACCGATCCGAGGCTCATACCCTCGAGGCCGCCCAGACCGCGTGAGCCCACCACGAGCAGCTGAGCCTCGGCCGCGGCCGTCAGCAGCGCCGAACGCGGCGGGCCGAACGCCACCTGCCGCAGCACCGTGATCTCGGGATGCTCCTTCTCGCGATCTGCCATCAGGCAGCTAAACTCCTCTTCCATCAGCCGCGCGCCGCCGATCCGGCCGGGCGCGTCCGTCAGGGCGCACAACGCGACGAGGGGCACGTCGCGAAGTGCCGCCTCCTCGAACGCGAACGTCAGCGCGTCCTGGGCAGCCGGTGACCCGTCCACCCCGGCCACCACCAGGCCGGGGGACTGGTTGACCGGCCGCCACTGCCCGCGGACGATCACGACCCGGCCCCGCGCGTGGCAGGCTACCTGCCAGGAAACCGGTCCTAGCTGCGAGGCGGCCAGCTGACCGTGCCCCCGGCGGCCGACCACGACCATCTCGGCGGTACTGCTTCGCTCGCACAGCACGGGAGCGGGCGCCCCCTGGGCCAGCACGGTACGGACCTCGGCGAGGTCCGGGACCGCCCCGGCGAGCCGCACCCCGCGGGCGAGGATCTCCTCGCCCCGCTGCCGGTCACGATCGTGAGCGTGCCCGTTGCCGAGCGGCGCCAGGTCGCCCGGTGCCCAGGCCAGGCAGATGGTCAGCACGGTGCCGCGGGCCCAGGCCTCCCTGGCCGCCCAGCGCAGTGCGTCATCGCCGGCGGGCGACCCGTCGTACCCGGCAATAATCCCGTCAGTCATCCCAGTCATGGCGACCTCCTCTGCCTACTGGACGTGACCTCGAGGGCCTGTCGTATCACCCTCACCCGGGTCCGGACCCCGCTCCAGGGCAAAAGGTCCCAAATGCCGGGCCGCAGGGCGGGTCGGGGGAGCCCCGTGTGGTCCGTTGGTCCGCGCCACCGCGTGCCTTTCGGCGGGCCAGTGGATGACCAAGGTCCCGCGCTGGTCCGCACAGCCGTCGCGGCCTCCGGCGCTGGCCGCCAGACGGGACGATATGCGCAAAAAGGGGACCTTCGTCCCTGGGATCACGGCCGGCGGACACAGGAAATTGGATCCGTCGCTTTCCGTGAAAGGTTCCCGCCATGTCCATCGCCGATCAGATACGCGATCATCAGGCACGATGCATGGCGCCCTTGATCAGCTTGCGGATGCTGGCCCAGGGCGAGGCGGGAGCGGCTCTCCCGCGCCGTGTCGTCGTCGAGGTCGCCCAGGCGACCGCCACGGTGCTCGGCGAGGCCGAGGCCGCCGGCCGGGCCGCGCTGGCCGCCGTCGGCGTCGGCAGCGGTCACCCGAGGGGCGGGGCCTTCCTCCGGGTCCGGCTGGACCGGCTGGCAGCCACGGCCGAGGATGCGATCAGCGCGGCCCGGGCCGGGGACTCCGCTGAGATGCGTCGGCATCTGCGCAGGTTCGACACCCTCACCTCGGCCATCTGGACGGTGCAGGACTCCCTGTACGGATCGCGCCGGGTCAGCGCCGGGCCGTGAGCGGCGATCGCGATCGGGCCCGTCAGGACTGACCTGGTTCCGGGCCTTTCGGCTGCCTGACGGGGGAAGTGCGACCCTACCGGGCCCGGGCCGAAGGTGATGGCGTGGATGGGACGAAGGGAGCACATGATGCGTCACCATGAGGTCCGGGAAGTCATGACGGCGGATCCCGCGACGGTCACCCCGGCCACATCGCTGAAGTACGTGGCTGACCTCCTGGTCAAGGAGAAGGTCAATGCCGTGCCGGTGCTCAACCTCCAGGGCCGGGTCCTCGGCATCGTTGCCGAGATCGACCTGCTCAGGAAGGAAGAACTTCAGCGGGACCCGGACGGGCGGCACTCAGTTCACCTGAACTACCGGGCGCGGCGGGACATGGCCACGGCCGAGACCGCGGGGGAGATCATGAGGCCGGTCCCGGGGACGGTCCAGCCCGGCGCGACCCTGGCCGAGGCGGCCCGGCTGATGGACCGGCACCACGTCGCCTGCCTGCTGGTGACCGGCGAGAGCGGGCAGCTGCTCGGCGTCGTCGGCCCACGGAACCTGCTGCAAGTCTTCCTCCGGCCCGACGACGAGATCCGGGCCGAGATCGTCAAGGACGTCCTGGTGGGATACCTCGGCACCAACCCCGCGCTGGTGCAGGTCGAGGTGACCGACGGGGTGGTGAGGCTGGCCGGCCAAGTCGAGCGCCGGAGCATGCTGGCTCTGGTCCAGCCGGCGGTCCGCACCGTCGACGGGGTCATCGACGTCGGAGGAGAGCTCAGCTACGCGATCGACGACACCGCGCCGCTCCACGCACCGGAGCGTGACGAATCGCCGCTGACACGCGGCCCCCACCCGCCGGTGGCGTCGCGCAGGCTGACTTAGAGTAGGCGCACGTGACCCGCCGGATGGCGGACACTGGGAACATGACAGATGATCGTGCTTCCGGCGGTCCGGAGCCCGGCCCGGCCGAGCTCGTTCTCGCCGGCCGCCGGGTGCCGATGCTGGACCGGGCTCGCGTATACGCCTGCGGGATCACCCCCTATGACGTCACGCACCTCGGGCACGCGGCAACCTTCGTGTGGGTCGATGCCCTGGGCCGGGTGCTGCGCCTGCTGGGAGTCGACCCGGAGGTCTGCCGCAACGTCACCGACGTGGACGACGTGCTCGATGCGGCGGCCTCCCGGGCCCGCGCGCCGTATGACGCCTTCGCGGCCATTCAGCAGTACCACTTCGAGCATGACCTGGCCTCGCTCAACGTGCGGCCGCCGCGGCACGAACCGCGCGCGCACCGGTACATCGAGCACGTCATCAGGCTGGCGCAGGGCCTGACGGAGGTCGGCCGGGCGTACGAACGGAAGGGCAGTGTCTACTTCGGCGGCCAGGCCGCGGCCGCCCAGGCGGGTTTGGACCGCGCCGAGGCGCTGCGGCTTTCCGCCGAATACGGGGGCCGACCCGACGATCCGGCGAAGGACGATCCGCTGGACGCCGCGGTGTGGCAGGCCGCCGAGGCGGGGCATCCGGCGTGGGATTCGCCCTGGGGACCTGGCCGGCCGGGGTGGCACGCGGAATGCGTGGCCATGGCGCTGTCGGCGTTCGGCGTCGGGGTGGACGTCCACGCGGGCGGGAGCGATCTCCGCTTCCCGCATCACGCCTACCATTCGGCCATGGCCGAGGCGTTCACCGGGGTCAGTCCTTACGCGCGCGCGTGGCTGCACGTCGGCGTGGTGACGATCGGCGGCGTCAAGATGGCCAAATCAGCCGGCAACCTGGTGCTGGTGGAAGATCTCCTGGCCCGGCACACCGCGGCCGCGGTCCGGCTGATGATCCTCGACCGGCCCTGGGCCGAAGACTGGGACTACAACGGCGCGTCCCTCGATGCCGCCGCGGCCCGGCTGGCGGACCTGTATCACGCGGCCGGCCGCACTCACGAGGCGAGCCCGGGCGGCGGGGCTGAGATCCGCCGTCTGCTGGCGGCCGACCTGAACGTACCCGCCGCGCTCGAGGTGGCCATCGAGACGGGCGGCGCTCCGGCCCGCCTCCTCATGGCCACTCTCGGCCTGGACTGACCATGACGGGAACGGCAAACCGGATGCCTGAGATCGTGACCATCCCGACGCCCGCCCTGGGGGATCGCAGCTACCTGGTCCACGACGGGACCGAGGCGGTCGTGGTCGACCCCCAGCGTGACTTCGGCCGGATCCTGGCGGCGGCAGAGGCCCGGCGCGTGCGGATCACCCATGTGCTGGAGACCCACATCCACAACGACTACATCACCGGTGGTCTCGCGCTGGCCAGCCAGACCGGGGCAACATACGTCGTCGCGGCGTCCGAGGAGGTCAGTTTCGAGCGCCTGGCCGTCCGCGACCACGACCAGATCAGCGCCGGGTCGCTGACCGTGACCGTCATGCATACCCCGGGGCACACCCCCGGCCATCTCTCTTATGTGCTGAGCGAGACCGGCCGCGACCCGGTAGCGGTCTTCACCGGCGGTTCCATGCTGTACGGCGCCGTCGGCCGCACCGACCTGATCGGCCCGGACCAGACCGAGCGGCTGACCCGGGACCAGCACCGATCGGTCCGCCGGCTGGCCGCAGAACTGCCGGATGACGTGGCCGTCTATCCGACGCACGGGTTCGGCAGCTTCTGCTCGGCCACGCCCACCGTCGGCACCTCGTCCACTATCGGGACCGAGCGGCGGATCAACGTGGCGCTGCGGACCGACGAGACGGCCTTCGTCAAGGAGCTGATCACCGGCCTGACCGCCTACCCGCGGTACTACGCGCACATGGGGCCGGCGAACCGGCGCGGGCCGCGGGCCGCCGACCTGGCGCGGCCCGAACGGGCCGAGCCCGCCGAGCTGCGGCGGCGTATCGACGCCGGTGAATGGATCGTCGATCTGCGCGAGCGCCGGGCCTTCGCCCGCGCTCACCTCACCGGCACCATTTCCGTCGAATTCGGCGACCTCTTCAGCACCTATCTCGGCTGGGCCATCCCCTGGGGCACGCCGCTCACCCTGATCGGCGAAAGCCCCGAGCAGGTGACCGGGGCGCAGCTGCAACTGACCCGGATCGGTATCGACCAGATAGCCGGTGCCGCCACCGGCCCGGCCGAGGCGCTCGCGCCCGACGGGCACGTCGCCGGCTACCGGGTCACCGACTTCGGCGGACTCGCCGCCGAATGGGAGCGGCCCGGTGTGGTGGTCCTGGACGTCCGGCGGCCGGACGAATGGCGGGCCGGGCACCTGGCCCGTGCGGTGCATATCCCGTTCTGGGAGATCGAGGGCCGGACGGCCGAGGTGCCGGCGGGCGAAGTCTGGGTCCACTGCGCCAGCGGCTTCCGTGCCTCGATCGGCGCGTCCATCCTCGAACGGGCCGGACGGCGGGTCGTCTACGTCGATGATGACTGGGAAAACGCCGCGCGGTCCGGGTTGCCTCTCGAAAGGGACCTTGGTCCCTAGCGCCAGAATGACGCCCGTCATGAAATGGAGACTTCCCCCCACACACGGAGGGACACCTTGCCATGGCGGTCTCCGATGCAACCTGACGGGCCCGTGCTGGAGGAACTGTCCAGAGCCGAATGCCTGCGGCTGCTGGCCACCGTCGCGATCGGCCGGATCTCCTATACCCGGAAGGCCCTGCCTGCCGTGGAGCCGGTGAACTTCGCGCTCGATGACGGAACGATCGTGGTCAGGACCGATGCGGGCGCCAAGCTCGCGGCGGCGGCAGATCGTACCGTCGTGGCGTTCCAGGCCGACCACCTCGACCTGGTCCTGCGGTCCGGCTGGAGCGTCACGGTGGTCGGCCGCTGCGAGGAGGTGACCGGCCCGGGGGACGTCGCCCGGCTGGACAAACTCGGGCTGGAGTCGTGGGCGCCGGGTGCCAGGAACCATTTCCTCCGCATCGTGCCCGCCATCGTGACCGGCCGGAAGCTGCGCGGAAGCCTGGACTGAGAGGCCCTACGGGCATCCTTAGAGGTCGCCGGTCACCACCGGAAGGGACCATCGGCTCTGCCCGGTGCGGTAGCGGAGCGGTGGCATGGAAGCGACGGGAAGGACCCGCAGCGAGGACGCTGAGTAAACGGACTGGACCGGGCGGCACAGGTTTCCGGCCGCACAGCTCAGCCGCGTACCGCGCAATCGGGATCCGCGAGAAGCCGGATGGGTCCTTCCCGTCTTTTAAGGCATCCAGCAGAGAAAGGCGGAACAGATGAGCACTCTGCTTCACAGGGATCCGAAAACCATCTTCCCGGACCTGATGGGCTGGTTCGAGGAGCCGTTCCTCACCCTTCGTCCCTACCTGACCCAACCGATCAGGGTTGAGGAGTACGTCGAGGATGACCACTACCTGATCCGGGCGGAGCTGGCCGGGATCGACCCGGAGAAGGACGTCGAGGTCACCGTGGGATCCGGGTACCTGACCATCCGCGCCGAGCGGTCGGACAAGATCGAGAGCAAGCACCGGTCGGAGTTCCGGTACGGCTCGTTCAGCCGCACGCTCACCCTGCCGGTCAACGCGGACGAGGACGCGGTCACGGCCAGCTACCGCGACGGCATCCTCACGGTCTCCGTGGGGCTGAAGACCGCGGAGAAGGCACCGGCCAAGAAGATCGAGGTCGTCAAGGGCAAGTAGAATCCGGGCCTGAAATGGCCGTCCGCACCATGGGCCGGAACGAGAGGGCCAGGCGATGGGAACGTCACATCCGGGGCCGAGCGGGCATGCCCCGGGGAAGCTCGGCATCTACCTCGGCGCGGCGCCCGGAGTGGGGAAGACGTACGCGATGCTCGCCGAAGGCCAGCGCCGCCGGGCGCGCGGCACCGACGTGGTCGGTGCCCTGATCGAGCCCCACGGCAGGCGGCTGACCGCGGCGATGGCCGAAGGGCTGGAGGTCGTGCCGCGTCGTAGGATGAACCACCGCGGCGCGACCCTCACCGAGATGGACCTGGACGCCGTCCTGGCCCGTCACCCGCAGGTCGCCCTGGTCGACGAACTCGCCCACACCAACGTGCCCGGCTGCCGGAACGCCAAGCGGTGGCAGGATGTCGACGAGCTGCTCGAGGCCGGCATCGACGTCATCACCACGCTGAACATCCAGCACCTGGAGTCGCTCAGCACCGTGGCCAGGCAGGTCACCGGCGTGGAGCAGCGCGAGACCCTGCCCGACGACGTGGCCCGGCGGGCCGACCAGATCGAGCTGGTCGACATGACGCCCGAGGCGCTGCGGCGCCGGATGGTGCACGGCAACGTCTACCCGCCGAACCGTATCGAGGCCGCGCTGACCCACTACTTCCGGCCGGGGAACCTCACCGCGCTGCGCGAGCTGGCCCTGCTGTGGCTGGCCGACCGGGTGGAGGAGGGCATGCAGCAGTACAGGGCCGAACACGGCATCGCCGCGCCGTGGGAGACCCGGGAGCGGATCGTGGTCGGCATCGCCGGAGAGAAGAGCGATGAGGCTGTCATCAGGCGGGCCGCCCGGATCGCCGCCCGCACCCCGGGCAGCGACCTGCTCGCGGTCCACGTGGACCGGGACGACGGCCTGGCCGCCGGACCGGACCGGCCGCTCCAGACCCAGCGCGCGCTGGTGGCCTCGGTCGGGGGCAGCTTCCAGGAGATACCAGGCGAGGACGTCCCTGAGACGCTGCTGCGGTTCGCCCGGGCCGAGAACGCGACCCAGATCGTGCTCGGCGCGAGCCTGCGTGGCCGGCTGCTCACCCTGCTCTCGGGGCGGAGCATCCCGACCAGGGTCGCCCGCCGGGCTGGGCACATCGACGTGCACCTGGTCAGCCGCGAGCGGACGGCCGCGGGCGGGTGGTCGCTCGTCCGGTCGCTGGGCTTCAGCCGGTCGCGCCGGAGGCAGGCCAGCGCGGAGGCGGCGGCCCTCACCCGGCTCGCCGCCGCTGCGCTGCGCGGGCACGGCGACCCGCCCGCCCTGCTCGAGGAAATCCGCCAGATGTTCGGCCTGGCCGCGGTCAGCGTGCTGGAACGGCGCCCGGACGGGACCGGCTGCGACGTCGTGGCCAGCGCGGGCGAGCAGCCGCCTGAAGAGTACGGAGCCGACCTCGAGGTGCCGGTCGACGCGGCCATGACGCTGGCCGGCCGGGGGCACGTGCCAGGACGGGAGGACCTGCGGGTGCTCCGCTCCTGCGCGGCCCAGCTCGTGGCCGGCATCAGCTCCCGGCGCCTGGAAGATGAGCACGCCGAGGCCGCCTGGCATGCGGCTGACCTGCGCAGCCGGACGGCCCTGCTCGCCGCGACCGGGGAGAGCGCGCGTGAGCAGCTCGCCGCCGCCCGGACGGCGCTAACCGAGCTGTCCGAATCCGGCGGCAGGGGAACCGCGCTCACGCCGGACGACCGGATACGGCTGCTCGCCGAGGCAGCCCGGGCCGTAGACCAGGTGAGCAGGCTGGTAAACGATCTGCGGGACCTGGGCCGGCTGAACGCCGGAGCGGTCGAGACCTACCTGCGGCCGGTCGACCTCGACGAGGTGCTCACTGCCTGCCTCGATGAGCTGGGGCCGGGCCGCCAGGAGGTCACCCTCAGCCTGGCCCAGGACCTGCCCGACGTGATCGCCGATGCCGCGCTCCTCACCCGGATCCTGGCCAGCCTGCTGGCCGATGCTATCTACCGCTGTCCGGCGGGCCCGCCGCCAGTGCTCACCGCCTCCAGCCCGGACGGCCGGGTCGAGGTCCGCATCACGGACCACGGGCCGGACGAACGCGGCGGCCCGCCCAGCGTGCCGCTCAGGCTCGCCGCCGACCTCGCCGAGGCGATGGGCGTCGCGCTGCGCTTCGAGACCACTCCTTCCGGAGGCCGGACCGTGGTCATCATCATGCCCGCCACCGCGCGCCCGCCGTCGGGTGCGCGGCCGCGAGCGCAGTATCCGGACGAGGAAATGCAGCTGACATGACACACAAGAACGACCGGGTCCTATCGGTCAGGGAACTGGCCCGGGTGGAGGGCGAAGGCGCCCTGTACCTGCGAGCCAACGGCGACCGGGTCGAAGAGGCCCGGCTCGACATCTATGAGCCGCCGCGCTTCTTCGAGGCGTTCCTGCGCGGGCGGGCCTACACCGAGCCGCCGGACATCACCGCCCGGATCTGCGGCATCTGCCCGGTCGCCTACCAGATGAGCGCGTGCCAGGCCATCGA
>Ga0209415_10009846_pt1 | contig 16351 bp, 13 predicted proteins | sample PeaSoiSIISIP2007_FD_187696 | JGI IMG/M metagenome (GOLD analysis project Ga0209415, IMG submission 187696) | Peat soil microbial communities from Weissenstadt, Germany - SII-SIP-2007 (SPAdes) (version 2) | ecosystem: Environmental > Terrestrial > Soil > Wetlands > Peat | place: Germany...
ATTCCCGGGCGAAGGACGAGATGTTCGCGGTTACCGACATCAAGCAGGCGCCATGGTATGTGGTGAACGCCGAGAACAAGAAATGTGCACGGCTCAACGTAATTCGCCACCTGTTGTCGCTGATTCCTTACCAGGATATGACGCCGGAGCACCTCAAGCTACCACCTCTCGATAAGACTAAGTACGTGAGACCGCCCATCCATGAGCAGAATTTTGTGCCCGAAGTGTACACCCTGGGCGAATAGGGTTCTGCCGTTTGAACCGCAACACTCGAGAGGTGTCGCGCGTCGTCATTGCCGAGGTTGAGAGCGCGGGACTGCTGGGCTTCATCTTCAGTCAATAGTCAATCCACGAAGTGGAGTTTCACGCTGTTCACCGCACCGGTGTTGCGCGTCAAACGCGAAGAGTGAAATCCCGGTCGATGGCCAGACGTGGATACCCTTTTTCGAGGCTCAATATACAAAGGCCAAACCCGCCCCAACGAAATAGCTCCATCCGTTACAGAGGTGAGTAGGTGACAGACTTGTAGGGTAGGGGCCGTGTGACTCGAATCAACCCTCAGTTGAGGCTATCATGCCACAGCGCAACTTTGCGCCTATTGTTCGCCGGACAGAAGTGTTCTGCCGCTACACTCCCACCGGGAACGGCTTGGTGTGCACGGTTCGTGACGACGCGCCTGCAAACCTTCCCTGCAACAGAGACATCAATCCCGTGTACCAATAGCCCACTACGAAGAGCAAGAGAAACGGCACGGTAATGTAGTTCTCGTTCTCTACGGCGTAGTAGACGGTCATAGCGAAATAGGTTCCAATCACCAGTTCCAACCACGGCACCCATCCCAACCGCTTGCGGTATTTGCTGGCGCCAACCCGGTCCTGCTTCGACACCACGCTATATTTGGGAGTACGCGCGAACGCACTCTGCTTGCCGATCAGCGCTTCCAGAACCGCTTTTGTATTCGTGATGGTCAGCCCGATCCCGAGCGCCATCAGAAAGGGCAGGTACAACAGCGCTTTCGGCCAGCTTTTGGGAAAGAGCTCGCGCTGCGAGACCAGATAAAAGCTCGATATCGAAAACGTCGACGCCATGAACAACGGCAAGTCGATATAGAGCATCTGAAACCAGCCCTGATAGAAGCGGATGATCATGGCCGGGAGCAGCAGCACTGACAGCAGAATCATCAGCGGATAGCTGATGTTTGCGGTCAGGTGATACCACGCTTCAACTTTAGTGTGGAAAGGCGCGTCGCTGCGCATCACCTGCGGCAGAATCTTGATGCCGGTCTGCATCAGCCCCTTGGCCCAGCGCGCCTGCTGCGTCTTGAACGCCGTCATCTCCACCGGCAACTCGGCCGGACATTCTACGTCCTGCAGATAAACGAACTTCCATCCCTTGAGCTGTGCCCGGTAGGACAGATCCGTATCTTCAGTCAGAGTATCGTGCTGCCAGCCGCCGGCTTCCTCGATCGCGGTCCGCCTCCAGATTCCCGCAGTGCCGTTGAAATTAAAAAAAAGACCGGTGCGCGCGCGTCCAGAATGTTCGAGCACGAAGTGCCCGTCGAGCAGAATCGCCTCGACCTGCGTAAGAAGCGAATAATTGCGGTTGAGATGCGTCCAGCGGGTTTGCACCATCCCAGTCTTGGAATCGGTAAAGTGATGAATCGTGCGCAGCAGAAAATCTTCCGGAGGCGTGAAGTCAGCGTCGAAAATCGCGATGAACTCACCCTTCGCCGTCTTCATGCCTTCGGCCAGCGCCCCGGCTTTGAAGCCCGCGCGGTTGGTCCGATGAAGATAAGTAATCGGATGGCCCAGGGCGGCGTAGCGTTCCACCAGGCCCCGAGCCACTTCAACGGTCTCGTCAGTGGAATCGTCGAGCAACTGAATGTCGAGTTTCTCCTGCGGATACTCCAGCTTGCAGATCGACTCCAGCAACCGCTCCACCACATATTGCTCGTTGAAGATCGGCAGCTGCACCGTAACCCGCGGCAACTCGTCGAACCGCGCCAGCGGTTCGGTCGTTCGTTTATCGCGATGCTTGCAATAGAGATAAACCAGAACGTAGCGGTGCGCGCCGTATCCCGCCAGCAGAATGAGAACAATAAAATACGGAACCAGCAGCGCCACATCGAATGCATTAGCGTGGTAGAGTCCGCGAAATGTGGTATCGAGAAAATGCTGGCGGATATAGGGCCCAATGCCCTTGGGAGCAGTCCCAACTGCCAGCGCCGCACTCACGATGAGATCAGAATTCAACAGGGAGACCCGGTGAAACTTCCTATTCTACCGGATCGGAGGACCGGGCAATCCTCTTCACTCCCTATTTCTGCTGCATGGATTCGACGTGCTTGGTGACCGCCTCCAGCCTGACTTCGCCCCAGTCCTGGTCCAATTCCACCTCGTGGAAAATGGGGCCCCAAATCGGCATCTCTCGAACGCCGTGTGAAGGCGGTCCGGGGACCTTTCCCTCGATGATTTCCTTCACTCGCTGGACCGGAAACTTCCCCCCATTTCTCTGCGCGATCTGGGTCAGGTCCGGAACCGCATGCCGCAGCGTCATCGACGCGAACCCATGCCCTCGTCCATCCGCTCCATGACAGGCGGCGCAGTGGTATTGAAAAATCTTCGCTCCTTCGTAGGGTTTGGGCACCGGCCGGGAGTCCTTCTGGGTTTGTGCCAGGCAAAACAGGGGGAATAGCAGCAGGGTAACAATCAGGGAAGCGCGCATGGATGCCTCCATGGGGGACTCGCAACGGACGGACGGAGTCGCCCAGTCCTATGCTTCCAGCCGTGGCCGTTTTTGTCTGTGCGCCGGAACACGCTGCCCGGTGACGAACGTCAACCCGCACCGGCGGATGCCCCACCCTTCTCGCGTTCTACGCGAAAGAGTCTGCCTTCAGCGAGGTCGAAGGAAGGGGTGATCTTCCGTCCTGAGTCCCGGCCCCGCGTACAAAGAAGAAAAACTGATCCATCCTCGTCAAAAATGCGGAGCAGTTTTCCACACACACATGCTACCGTTTGTTCGAGTCAAGTTTTCGGCATCGCGCAATCGGCAGGTTCCAGATGACCATGAAACTGTGTGCCAATCGTAGCTGCCGGTCGTACGGACAAGTGGTCTATACGACCGCAACCCGCTGTATCTTCTGCCGATGTGATTTGAAGCCCACCTGGACCAGAAACGGCATCGCAACCGCGGAAAAGCCACAGCCCGAGTTCAAAGCAACGTTCAGGAAGAAAACCGCCTAATCTCACGGGTGCGGGTGCCCCATTTCTCGCGTCCTCTGCGAGAAGTGGGGATCCGCGATGCTGGCCCACTTTGTTATTAGTGCCGTGCGGCCCAGGCGAGGCCGTCAGGATTATGACCCGCCTCGATGCGGCCTACCACTTCCATCGAACGCAGATTGATCACAGCAACATAACCGTCTGGAGAACACGCCACGAAAGCGCGGCTCCCGTCCGGATCCATCAAGATCCCAGCCGCACCGTGTCCCACTGCGATTCGTTTGATGGTCTTGCGGGTCGCCACGTCGATCACGGTGACGTCCGAACCGCGCAGACTGGAGATAAGCGCCAGCTTTCCATCCAGCGTGAATTTCAGCCGGTTCGCGCCGCCCACGTCGGCCGCCAGCGTTTGCGTTACCTGCTTACTCGCCACGTCAATGATCGAAACGGTTCCATCCGCGGCATTGGCCACCCAGATTTCTTTGCGGTCCGGGGACACATCAAACCCTTCGGAGCCGTTGCCGACGCGGACCACGGTTTCATTCCAATCTCCTCCCGGAGCGCCCATGGGCCCGCCCGGACCACGCGATGCTCCCGGCGGCGGTGCACCCATCCCCGGCGGAGGACCACCGGGACCTGCGCCCGCACTTTTCTCGATGATGCTCACCGTCCCGGCGTTCACGTTGGTGGTCACAATCCATTTCATATCCGCTGAGACGTAGATCATGTGAGTTCGGTTCTGCCCAGTGCCCAGTATCCAATCGATGCTCTTGGTCGCGGGGTCATAGCGGCCAATGGCCTTGGCAGCTTCGGCGGTGAACCACGCCTTTCCGCCCACAAAGACCAGTCCATGCGGACCGCGCAGGGCCCCAAGGTCGACGGCGGGCGTCGCCTTTTGCGCGACCAGATCCACCACGGCGAGTGAGTTGTAGGCGCCGCCTCCGTAGTTCGAAGCGTAGGCCGTCTTGCCATCCTCGGACGCGATCACTTCGTGGGGATCATTGCCGACCGGTACGCGCGCGATCACCTTCAAGCTGGAGGGGTCGACGATCAGGAGCATCCCGTCACGTTTAGCGAGGATCAGCAACGCATTCGCAGGAGTGTCGGCAGCCTGTGCCACGCCGGCCAAGAGGCTGGCGAGCAGAACAACTGCGGAAAATAGAGCTTTCATAATGCGAAAGGATACTCTAAATCGGTGACTAGGCGCCCCGGGGCGGAGCTACAATCTTGTGAAGATCGTTGCATGGCGCCAGCAGTGGCCCACTTCTCGCAAAGAACGCGAGAAATGGGGCACCCGGGGAACGCTGTTATTGCTGCTCCTCGGACGCCGGAATCACTGCGAGTTGCAAGCTCTTCCTATCGCCCTCACTTACGCGCAGCACTTTTCCCTGCCCTTCGTAGCTCTTGAGAAATTCGGAATTGTAATAAGCTTCGCCGTCCACGGTCTCCCAGGCGAACAGCGTGTATTCTCCGGGCGGGAGCCCGTGCAGAACGAAGTGTCCGCTTTGATCGCTCACGGTCTTGCGGTAGCGGTCGATGCGCGAGCGCAGCCGGGTTTCAGGAACGGCAACTACCGTGGCGTTGGCTAGGGCTTCTCCCTTGGTATTGGCGGCCACGCCGTCGATAGCGGCTCCATTGGCGCTCGCGACCAGATCCACCGCAGCCACACCGCCACCGACGCTGAAACCGGCGTCTGTGGCCTCGCGTCCGCCCGCAGCCACCGACTTGATGAACCAATCCGCGCTCGCGCCCGGATCGCCTGCCAGTTCGATGTAGTAATGACCCGGCGGCACATTTTTCCATTCGAAGCTGCCCTCACCGCTCACGTGCGCCACCGTAGCAAAACCCTCACCCAGCGAGAGTGCGCTCAGCACGTCGTCATCGCCTTCGGCCGAGCGCAGCGAGAGGAAGAACTGGCCCAGGTCAAGCTTCCCGGGCAACTTGCTCTCGACGCGCAGGCGCCCGTGAACCCATCCACCGGCTTGCGGAACCAGGCGCAGGCCTTCCACATTTTCCGAACCCACTTGCAGCGTTTGCCGCGCCATCAGCGGTATTGTGCCACTCACGGTCGCCACCACCGTGTAAGCTCCCGGGGCCACATCGCGAATCTCAAAGCTTCCATCGTTGTGGATCTCCGCGCCGTTCAGCGTCAGGTTGAAATCCTTGGATTGCAGCATCACCAGCGCCGACGAGCTCGCCACCAGACTCGCGATCGAGCCGCGAATCACGATGCTCGGACTCGGCGCCAGCGAAAAGTTCACCGGAAACTCGTCGCCCGCATGCAGCTGAACCGGAGACGCCTGCCGGAGATCCTGTGTGCCCGGATAATATGTGGTGGCGTAGGCGGTCGCAGGGTTGGGTCTGGTGTCAGCCGTCGGAGCGTTGCTGGCCGCCGCAATCAGGCTCTTGAAATCGGGTGGCGGACTCACCGATACGTAGTAGTTTCCCGCTGCCAGCCCCGCGATACGGTACTCGCCAAGGTCGTTGGTGCGTTCCGCTCCCGCCTGCTGCCAGTGGCTGCGCCCGGCCACAAAAGTCTGCCGCAATACGGTCACTTGTGCGTCGGGCAGAGGATCGCCATCTTCGTCGGTCACGCGCCCATCCACCACAGCCGCCGCCTGCAGGCGGACCAGCAGGTCCGTAACCTCCTGCCCGGCCGTCAAGGTCAGCATCCTCCCCTCGGGACGCGCCTGATGCTTTTCCACTTCCAGATATCCTGTCCGCTCCACGAACAGCCGGTAACGTCCGGGCGCCACCCCCTCGACGCGAAAGCTGCCATCAGGTCCGGTAAGCGCGGTGTAATCTCCGCCCTCGCTCTGATTCTCCGCGATCAGCTCGATGAGCGCTTTCTTCACGGGCTCGCCCCCGGGCTCTTTCGCCACCCGGCCCTGCACGGAGGCGGTCGCCCGCCCGGCAACCCCTGCCGGACGGACCGCTCCGGCGGGACTCTGCGCGAACATCGTCCCGAACATCGTCCCAGCCACCAAGACAGCGCACAATGATTCGCAGTAGGAAAGTTTCATCGGGCTAATCGGATAAGAAACCTGGAAACCGGCCCCAGCTGACCATGAGGATGGATCAGCTTTCAGCCCAATAATGTTCGTCCATTCTACCTTGGTTTAGCCCGCCTCCCAAGCCCCAAATACCCCTGCAGGGCGGCGTCAGGTGTGTTGGTCTACCCCGCGAGGGCTAACTCTGCCGGCAGCTACCCAACCCCACCCAGCTACCCATCCCCATCCACCCACCACCCGTCCCGGCGTATACTCTCTGGTCCTCTATTACCAGACCCCAAGGAGGGTCGTGCGATGAACCGTATAGAAAATCAGCGGATGACCGCGCTTAACAAAACATTTGCAGTTGTTATGCTCGCACTGGCCACGGCCTGTGCAAGTCAAGCTCAGGATATTGCCGGAGACTGGCAAGGTACGCTGGCTGTTGGCGCGGGTGTAGTACGGATCGTACTGCATATAACAAAGTCGCCTGAGGGAACCCTGACGGCTACGATGGACAGCCCCGACCAGGGTGCCGTCGGTATGCCCGTGGATTCGATTACGCTTGACGGCTCCAGGCTAAAGTTCGCCACAGGCGTGGTCAAGGGAACTTACGACGGCACGGTAAAGAACAACGGCACGATCACAGGGAACTGGGTGCAACCCCCCAACAAGACTCCGCTGGACTTCAAGAAATCCAACACGCCCATCAAACTGGTCCATCCAGAGGCGCCGCCTTCCGACATCGACGGCACCTGGGAAGGCCCAGTGACCGTTCCGTCCCTACAGAAAGTGCAGCACCTCAGCTTTCACATCAAGAATACAGGGGATGGTCTGACTGCCACCTTCGACGATCCCGAGCTGAGTGTGAAGGGTTACCCGGCGGTTGCGGTAATGCGCAAGGGATCGTCGATCAAGATCGAGGTGCCGCAAGTCGGAGGCGAGGTTGCCGCCAAACTCAACAAAGATCTCAGCGTCATGAGTGGAGATTGGAACCAGACAGATCACAATTATCCTCTGACCCTGAAGCGCGCCAAGCAGGAGGCGGCAGAGGCGCCGAAACAGGCTAAATAGAGCAGTTGGCCCATGCTCGGGATAACCGGCAACTGACCACTGGCAACTGCTTCTAATTCAGCGGAGCTAGTTCAGGAAGTGCCGTCGATACTACGTGTCCCGCCGCAGGTGCCCCACGTCTCGCCTCCTTTGCTAGACGGCCTGCCCTGAGCGGAGTCGAAGGGTGGGGATTTGACTCGCGCAACAGGAAGGCCCCACTTCTCGCAAGACCCGCGAGAAATAGGGCACCCAAAATCTTTACTTAGTTCAGAAAGTACTGCCGGTACAGCGTGTCGCGCTGCGCAGGCCGGAAGCCTGCATCGCGGATGATGCGGCGCAGCTCTTCTTCCGTTGTGCAGTTGGTCACACCGGCGGCGCGGACTACGTTTTCTTCTAGCATCACCGAACCCACGTCGTTGCCGCCGAAGCGTAATCCCATCTGGCAGACTTTCAGGCCTTGCGTCACCCAGCTGGATTGCACGTTGAGGAAGTTCGAAAGATAGAGCCGCGAGATAGCCAGCACTTTGAGATATTCCACGGCGGTGGCTTCGTCCCAGTGGCGGCCGCCGAGCGCGGTGTGTTGCGGCTGAAAGCTCCAGGGGATGAAGGCAGTAAATCCGCCGGTTTCTTCCTGCAGATCATAGAGCGCCTGGAAATGGTTGATGCGGTGTTCGTAATTTTCGCCGACGCCGAACATCATGGTGGCGGTGGTGCGCATGCCGATCTGGTGGGCGGTACGGTGGACGTTGATCCAGTCGTTGGTGAGGCACTTGAGGCGGGCGATTTTGTAGCGGACTTCGTCGTCGAGAATTTCGGCGCCGCCGCCGGGAATGGAGTCGAGTCCGGCGTCGCGCAGGCGGAGAATGGTGTCGCGAATCGAGAGGCTACTGTACTCGGCGATAGCGATGATCTCGGAAGCCGAATAGCAGTGCAGATGCACTTTCGGGAAACGCTGCTTGATGCCGCGCAGCATTTTTTCGTGCCAGTCGATTTTGAGGTCCGGGTGCAGGCCTCCCTGCATGAGGATGCCTGTGCCGCCGAGTTCGACGGTCTCGCGAATCTTCTCGTAGATGGTATCGAAATCGAGAATGTAGCCTTCTTTGGCGGCTGGGCCTTTCAGCGGGCGGTAGAAGGCGCAGAAGGTGCAATATTCGGTACAGAAGTTCGTGTAATTAATGTTGCGGTCGATGATGTAGGTGACCGTGCCCTCGGGATGCAGCTTTCTCCTGACGGAGTCGGCTTCCATGCCGATGCCGATCAGGTCGTCGGAGTGGAACAGGTCAAGGGCTTGGGACTTGGTCAGGGACATAGCTACGTTTCAATTCTAACGGAGGGCGGGGGATTGGGCCAAATGGGAGGATCATCCTTCGGCTCGGCGACTGCCCCGGACGACGCCGTAGAGACGTAGCTTGCTGCGTCTTGCCGGCAGCACCCAGGCTGCGTGCCCAGGCCGGCGGCAGAGGTGCTGCCGGCAGAGACGTTGCAAGCAACGTCTCTACGATGGGATTACTTCTTCCGGTAGCGGAGATATTGCATGAGCGATAGGCCGGCGCCGATGACTGCCAGGCCGATGAGAATGGCTAGTGCTGGTTTGTAGTAGCGCGAGAAGAAACGCAGGATGTGGTTGCCGTAGCGGAATCCCAGGTCGGCCTCGATGAGGTAGCGTAGGCCGCGGCCGAGGGTCAGGGCCGCCAGGAACTTTTTTCGCGAGTACTGCATGGCGCCCGCCGCCAATAGAAACGGGAGGAACGGAAACGGCGGAGGCATCAGGGCAGGAATGGCCACGGCGGCGAATCCCCAGCGTGCGAAAGCTTTGGAGAACTTCGCGGCTTTTCTCTTCGAGAGCTTGCGCTCCATGGTTTCCTGGCCGCCCTTGCGCGCCAGACTATACGTGATGAATCCGCCGAGAACCGCGCCCAGCGTGGCCATCAGAGCATAGTAGTACCACGGCTCCTGATGGCGGGCGGCGAGCCAGATGGTGAGCACGTCCATGCTGCCGGTGAGCGGAATCACGGAATTGTCTGCCACTCCCAGCAGGATCAGGCCGACTCCACCCAGGTGGCGCAGGCGCCGCCAGATGGGAACTGCTAGCAGGAGATGCAGATGTGGCAACATTTGGGTTGGGAGGAGTTTACAGGGGAGGCTCGATTACGCTAAACGATTGCGCGAAACGACTTGCTGAAACCTCGCTGCGCTAGACAGTCGCGACGTTCGCGGCGCCGAGGAACACAGTTCGCGCAAGTGGGCAGTTCGCCGAGATCGAGCTCGTTGCGGATGTTTTTGCTGAGGTATTCTGAATTCCTATGACTCAGAGCGAAGGGTTTGCCCGCTACCCGAGCCTGCGGGACCTCGCGGTGTTGATAACAGGCGGAGGCACTGGCATTGGCGCAGCCATGGTGGAGGAGTTCGCGCTGCAGGGCGCGCGAGTTGCGCTGCTCGACGTGGCGGATGAAGCTTCCACGAGGCTGGCGGACGATCTCCGCGACCGATGCCGGCACGCACCGACTTTTTTGCACTGCAATTTGGTTGAAATTGCGGAACTGAAGGCTGCGGTCACGGAGGTTGAGGCGCGACTCGGGGCGGTGCGCGTTCTGGTGAATAACGCCGCCAGCGATGAGCGACACCGTTTTGCCGAGGTCACTCCCGAGTACTGGGATCAACGCATGGCGGTGAACCTGAGGCATCAGTTCTTCGCAACCCAGTCTGTGGCGCAGCGCATGGCGGAGGCCGGCGGTGGGTCGGTCATCAACATGAGTTCGATTGCGTGGATGATTCCCTCCACTGGCCTGCCGGCATACGTAACCGCCAAGGCTGGAATTATGGGCTTGACTCGCACGCTCGCGAGAGAACTCGGCGAGGCTAAGATCCGGGTCAATTGCGTGCTACCGGGAGCCATCATGACCGAACGGCAGCGACGGCTGTGGATGACTCCGGATTATCTTGCCGAGATCATGCAGCGCCAGAGCCTGAAGCGGCAGTTGATGCCGGTGGAAGTAGCACGATTGGTATTGTTCCTGGCGTCGGATGATAGTAACGGGATTACTGGTCAAGACTTTGTAATCGACGGAGGCTGGGTCTGATTGGCGCTTCGCTGAGTCACGGTCTTTGCTGGAGCGACATCAAACATCGGTACCCTAAACGGTTGCGGCATTGGCAGCGCCGAGAAAGCACATTTCGGGTGCAGCAGGAAGGGTGCCGATTTCGGCGGCATAACGGTAGAACAGTTGCAGGCCTTCGAGGCAGCCGGGATCGAGTTCGTAGTGGATGTTTTCGGCGAGGTAGCTTCGGACTTCGTCATCACGCAGACTCAGCCGCGGCGCCCAATCGCGGGCGATCTGATTGAGGCTGGAGGGTGCGAGTCCGTGGTCGCGGGAATCTTGAAATATCTGCGCCAGGTCTTGCACGGGCGAGGCTTCTCGCAACGCGTCGCTGCGAACCGCCCAGAAGGCGAATACGAAGGGCTTGCCGGTGTGGCGAATCCATTCTTCGGCGAGATCGAGGGTGAGGTAGCGCGAGCGGTCCACTTGCAGGGCGGGGTCGCCGATGAGCAATCCGGCGTCGTTCGTGGCCAGCATCTGGTCAAGATTCGGGGACATTCCGGTGAAAGTCCGCCCGCCGCCGAGCCACTTTTCAAACAGGATTTTCGTCAGAGCGACCGAGGTCATCGAGGAAGTGTCAAGCGCGACGGTCTGAATTTCTTCGACTCGAACCTTGCTAACCAGCAGGATGGAGCGCACAGCGCGGCGGGAGGCGATAGCCACGCCCGGCAATATCTGCAGTCCCGGTATGGACGCAAATGCGGCCGCTGGGATGATGCCGATGTCGGCACTGCCGGCCCGCAGGTCGCGAGCGCAGGCAGAGGGCAGGGTGTAGGAAATATCGAAGTCCCGACCCGCGTCGGCATGCTCAAAATCCCACATCAGCGGGGCGGTGTTGAGGTAAGAAATAGCTGAAATTCGTAGACGTCTCATTCCTGTTTTGATTCTAACAGACGATTTTGAACAGCCGGTTGTGACGGGTTACCTTGACTTCGCTTTCTCTGGATGACTACAGTCCGGCGAGTTAGGGACCTCGGGGGCTAAAGCCCTGTCTAACAGAAGCGCTCTATCGCAGCGTTGGAAGCGCTGCGCGACTCAAAACCGACCCCTTTGCTGCGCGTAAGACCGCACGCTTCAGATTGGAGTATCGCCGTGCCGAATGTTGTTGCACCATCGCCGACTGCTACACATTTGCTGGAATGGGTTGCCTTGACCATGACGCCGGGGCTGGGACCGACGCGGGCGCGCAAGCTCGTAGAACATTTTGGCTCGGCGGACGCGGTGTTTCGCGCGTCGCTGACCGAGTTGGAGAGCACCGGCATTCAGGCGGTATCGGCGCAAGCACTGGCTACGGGGAAATCGGCGGAACTGGCGCGGGAAGAGATTGCGCGGGCCGCGGCGGCGGACGTGACTCTGGTTTCGCTCGACGATGCTGGATACCCTTCGCGGCTCAAGGAAATTTACGACCCTCCGCTGGTTCTCTATGTACGCGGAAACGCGGAGGTGTTGACTCAGCCTGGGATCGCGATGGTGGGCACGCGGCATCCGACGCCTTATGGTCTGGGCATGGCGGAGCGGCTGGCCTGCGACTTGGCCACACACGGACTCGTCATTATCAGCGGGATGGCGCGAGGCGTGGATACGGCCAGCCATCGCGGCGCGATCGCCGCGAAAGGCAAGACGGTCGCGGTTTTTGGGACGGGCGTGGACGTGATTTATCCCAAGGAAAACTCGCGGCTGTCGGAGCAGATTCTGGCGCTCGGCGGGGCGCTGATTTCAGAATTTCCGCTCGGCGCATTTCCCGCACCTCAGAACTTTCCCATTCGCAACCGGATCATCAGCGGGATGGCGGTGGGAGTTCTGGTGGTGGAAGCCGCTGAATATTCCGGAACGCGCATCACCGCACGCTGCGCGCTGGAACAGAACCGCGACGTCTTCGCCGTTCCGGGCAACGTGACCAACAAGAATTCCTGGGGACCCAATACGCTGATCAAGCAGGGCGCGAAGCTGGTCGCGACCTGGGAAGACGTGTGGGAAGATCTCCCGGCAGAAGTACGGCTTACGCTCACTCCGACCTCCTCGCCTGAATCCTCGGCATCCTCCTCTGCATCTCTATTCCCGGACGAAGGGCTCCCTCCTCACGAAAAGCGAATCCTGGGCCTGCTGAAAGCTGACGAGTCCACGCACATCGACGAAATCGTGGAGAAGCTGGAAACGGAATTGTCGTCTTCAGAAATCTTCGCGGCGTTGTTCGAGCTGGAGTTAGCGGGGAAAGTGAAGCAGATGCCGGGGAAGAATTTTGTCAAGAGCTTCTGACGGCAGCTGTCAGCTATCAGCTATCAGCTCTCAGCTTTCAGCAGGGCCGCGAGTGAGGGAGGCGATATGCAGGACTTCCGGAATCTTAAGGTCTGGGAGAAGGCTCACGCACTGACTCTGGCGATCTATAAATCCAGTAAGGCGTTTCCTCGGGATGAGATTTATGGTTTAACGAGTCAAATGCGGAGGGCGTCGGTTTCAATCGGAGCTAACATTGCGGAGGGAACATGCCGAAAAGGCGATGTCGACTTTGCTCGCTTCCTGCAGATGGCCGCGGGTTCGGCTAGCGAATTGGAATATCACTTGCTGCTCGCCAGGGATCTGGAGTTACTGAAAACGTCAGATTATCAGCGGCTTTCGGAGGCTGCTGTCGAGGTAAAACGGATGCTGGCATCGCTGATGCAAAGGCTGAGAGCTGACAGCTGAGAGCTGACAGCTTCCTCCCGGTAACTTGTTGCCGCCGTCCCATTCGTGCTAGCTTCGGAAACAGAAATTCGAGAACTGAGGGGAAATTGGTGAAAGGGTTAGTCATTGTCGAATCGCCGGCCAAGGCGAAAACCATCCAGAAATATCTGGGGAAGGGCTTCACGGTCGAGGCTTCGCTCGGCCACGTGAAAGATCTGCCCAAGAGCATTCTGGGCGTGGATACCGGCAACAATTTCGAGACCGATTACGTTGTCATCCCGGGCAAAGAAAAAGTTCTGGCTCGGCTGAAGAAGTTGGGCGCTACGATGGACGCGATCTATCTTGCGCCTGACCCGGACCGTGAAGGCGAAGCCATTGCGGCACATCTAGCGGGGGAACTTGAACTGGACGGCGGTAAGAAGAAAAAGGCCAAGAAGGCGAAAAAAGGTGAGCCTGAAGCTCCTCCGCGCATTCAGCGCGTCACGTTCAATGAAATTACCAAGCGCGCAGTGCAGGCGGCGTTTGAACATCCGCGCGCGATTGACCAGAATCTGGTAGACGCCCAACAGGCCCGGCGCGTGCTTGACCGGCTGGTGGGTTACCAGGTTTCGCCGCTGCTGTGGGATAAAGTGCGGCGCGGGCTTTCCGCGGGACGTGTGCAGACCGTGGCGCTGCGGCTGATCGTGGAACGCGAATGCGAAATTAAAGCGTTCGAGAAAAAAGAATATTGGACGATCGACGCGAACCTGGCCGCTTCGAAGCCGCCCGCATTCGATGCGCGGTTCGTGGGCAAGGGCGAGGAGAAGATCGAGGTCACGAACGGCGAGGATGCAGAAAAGATCCGCCTGGCGCTGGAGAAGGCTGACTGGGTCGTCCGGTCGGTGGACAAAAAAGAACGGCGCCGCAACGCCGCGCCTCCCTTCACCACCAGCAAACTGCAGCAGGACTCTTCGCGCAAGCTGCGCTTCAGCGTGAAGCGCACCATGATGATCGCGCAGCGCTTGTACGAAGGCGTGGAGTTGGGCGAGGAGGGCCTGGTCGGCCTCATTACTTATATGCGTACCGATTCGACCCGCGTGGCGCCGGAGGCGATTCAAGAAGTGCGTGAATACGTGGGCAAGGAATACGGCCCGGCCTATCTTCCCGAAACGCCGAATACATATAAAGAGAAGAAGGAAGCGCAGGCGGCGCATGAGGCGGTTCGTCCGACTTCGGCGATGCGGCATCCCGATCAGGTTAAGCAGTATTTAAAGGAAGATGAATTCAAGGTTTACAAGCTGATCTGGCAGCGCTTTGTGGCGTCGCAGATCAATCCCGCGGTTTTCGACCAGACGACCGTCGACATCGATGTGAAAAACGGCAGCGAGGTTTTCTGGTTCCGCGTGACCGGATCAGTTCTGAAGTTCGACGGCTTCCTCCGAGTTTACGAAGAATCGAAGGAAGGCAAGGACGAGGAAGACGAAGAATTGAAACACAAGCTGCCCGCGCTCGAAGCGGGAGAGAAGCTCACGCTCAAGGAACTGAAGCCGGAGCAGCATTTCACGGAGCCTCCACCGCGCTTTAACGAAGCTTCTCTGGTCAAAGAACTGGAAGAACGTGGCATCGGACGCCCGTCGACCTATGCGGCAATTCTGACCACGATTCAAGAGCGGCAGTACGTTCAGAAACTCGGAGGCAAATTCACCCCCACCGAGATCGGTCTGGTCGTTACCGACCTGCTGGTGGAAAACTTCCGCGATATTTTTGATTTGGAATACACGGCGCGCCTCGAAGAAGAACTCGACGAGATCGAAGAAGGCAAGGAGAAGTGGACTGACGCGCTGAAGGAGTTCTACAAGAAATTTCAGAAAGATCTCAAATATGCCGAAAAGCATATGGAGAACATCAAGCGGATGGAAAAGCCCACAGACGAGAAGTGCGAACGCTGTGGGGCGCCGCTGGTGATCAAGTGGGGCAAGCACGGCTCGTTCTACGCTTGCAGCACCTACGATAAAGAAGATCCGAATACATGCACGTTCACAAAAGAAAATCCCATCAACCTGCCTGACCTGGATTCAGCGGATGTGCAGGAAACTACGCAGGAGGAATACTGCGAGAACTGCGGGCGGGTGATGGTGCTGAAACGCGGGCGCTTCGGCCAGTTCATGGCATGCACGGGATATCCTGATTGCAAGACCACGCGGCGGCTCGATCAGGGCAAAAAGGTTCCTGACATTCCGCTCGATGAGCTTTGCCCGAAGTGCGGACGGAACATGATGATCCGCCACGGGCGTTTTGGCGAGTTCACGGCCTGCAGCGGCTATCCCGAATGCAAGTACGTGAAGCAGAATTACATTGGCGTGAAATGTCCCGTGTGCAAGGAAGGCGATCTGGTCGAGAAGCGTGCGCGCAAGGGCAACACGTTTTACGGCTGCGGAAATTATCCCAAGTGCAAGTTCACGTCCGCGCACAAGCCGCTGGCCGAGAAGTGCACGAGTTGCGGCAGCGAGTATCTGGTGGAGAAGAATTTGAAGGCTGGTCCGGTGATCGCTTGTCCGAATAAAGAATGCGACTACGAGCGGCCGGCGCCGGTGGTAGCGGCTTCGACCAGCGCTTAACGAATTGAGTTATTGGGAAATGCAAACCGCCTCACTAGCGGTCCTTCAATCCCTCAATTACCAAATTACACAATCACTCAATTTTTCGGAGGTGCGCATGTCCAAGAAACTAACCGCTGCCGAGGCTCAACTGATTCTGCAACTTTACGATCTGCGCCGCGAGCCTGAACTGCGCAAGGCACGCCAATGGTGGCTCAGCGAATTCTGGCCGCAAACTGCCGACGATTATCTGAAGGTAGTGCAGGCTATGGGCACGCCAGAGAACAACTGGCTGCGGCAGGTTTCGAGCTACTGGAGCATGGCTGCCTCCTTCGCGCTGCATGGAGCTCTTGACGTGGAGTTTTTCCTGCAACCGTCCATCAGCGGAGAAATGGTTTTCATCCTCGCCAAGGTTCATCCCTTCCTCAAAGAGCTGCGGGAAAAAATGGGTGACCCGCACATGTTCGGGAATATCGAGAAGGTCATCACGAATTCCAAGTTTGGCCGGGACCGGCTCAAGCTGACTCTGAAGCGAGTCGAAACCATGCGCGAGAAGAGATCCGGCGCCAAAGCGGCTGACTAAAGCGAGGCTGGGGATGCGTCGTTCGACCCCGGGATCGTCCGCACCCTCAAGCCGGAGTGGCGTAGGCATTCCAACTCACTACTCCTAGGCACCCCGGGCGTTGGTCTATGCCTGGCGAAGGCTCTCTGGAAGCAGCTCTCCATCTGTTATCCTAGACGGCTGTGCGGATGAT
>Ga0209415_10009850_pt1 | contig 16348 bp, 13 predicted proteins | sample PeaSoiSIISIP2007_FD_187696 | JGI IMG/M metagenome (GOLD analysis project Ga0209415, IMG submission 187696) | Peat soil microbial communities from Weissenstadt, Germany - SII-SIP-2007 (SPAdes) (version 2) | ecosystem: Environmental > Terrestrial > Soil > Wetlands > Peat | place: Germany...
AGCTAATGTCAAAGGCAAGGTCAGCCCGCTCAAACTGAATCCGGTGCCACTCGCGGTGGCGGCTGAGATCGTGAGGCTCAATCCTCCGGTATTGGTCAGCGTCTCGGACAAACTCGTGCTGTTGCCGACCTGAACGCTGCCGAACGCAAGGCTCGTGGGATTCGGAGTCAACGCTCCTTGCGCCACGCCAGTTCCGGACAGTGGAATGCTTAAGCTGGAATCTGAGCCCGTGGAAGTGATGCTCACGGTGCCGCTGGCTGCTCCGGTCGTGGTCGGAGAAAAAAGCACGGTGAACGACGTGCTTTGACCGGCGGTTAATGTCAAAGGCAAGGTCAGCCCGCTCAAACTGAATCCAGTGCCACTCGCGGCGGCGGCTGAGATCGTGAGGCTTGTTCCGCCGGTGTTGGTCAGAGTGTCGGTCAGCGATTTCGAGGTGCCGACCTGGATGCTACCGAAGGCAAGGCTCGTGGAATTCGGGGTCAGGGCCCCTTGCGTTACGCCCGTTCCTGAAAGCGGAATGCTCAAGTTGGGATTAGCGCCGTTCGAAGTGACACTTACGCTGCCACTAGCTGCGCCGCTTGCAGTCGGAGAAAAAAGCACCGTGAAAGACGTGCTCTGGCCGGCGGCTAATGTCAAAGGCAAGGTCAGCCCGCTCAAACTGAATCCGGTGCCACTCGCGGCGGCGGCTGAGACCGTGAGGCTCGTTCCGCCGGAATTGGTCAGGGTCCCAGACAAGCTCGTGTTGTTACCGACCTGAACGCTGCCGAACGCAAGGCTCGTGGGATTCGCAGTCAGCGTTCCCTGCGTCACGCCAGTTCCGGACAGTGGGAGATTCATGGCGGGGTTGGAGGCATTGGAAGTGAAAGCTACGTTGCCGCTTACGCTGCCCGCCGATTTAGGAGCAAAGACTATCGAGAAAGGGGCACTTTGGCCTGCTCCCAGCGTCAGGGGTAAGGTTAGACCGCTCAGAGCGAAACTGGGGCCGGTGAGAGTGGCTTGAGACACCGTTAGACTGGAGACCCCCGAGTTGGTCAGGGTTGCGGATTGCATCTGGCTGCTTCCCACTGGGACGTTTGCAAAATTCGAGCTGCTGGGATTGGCGGCGAGTTGACCGGGAGCTGTGCCCGTACCGGTGAGAGGTATGGCCAGCTGGGGACCAGAAACAAACAGGCTACCTCCGGTCGTGCCGGCCGATTGTGGGGCGAAGGCGATGTTCAACGTAACGCTTTGCCCTGCGCCCAGAGTCAAAGGGAACATGGGCCCGCTCATCGAAAATCCGCCGGTTGTCTGGAGTGCCGAGACGGTTACCTTCCAGGAACGAGCGTTCGTAAGCACGACAGGCACGGTGGATATGGTTCCTATCGCCACTTGGCCAAAGGACACCATCGAGGGGCTGGCGGTCACGGACTCGCTGCTCACGCCGGTACCCCCAGCGTCAAGGTGAAGAGTAGCGTTCGATGCATTGCTGAAGAATTTGATCGTGCCTCCCGTCCATTTCATCGCCGTGGGAGTGAAGCTTACGCTCAGATCGACACTCTGTCCCGCAGGCAAGACCAGCGGCAGGCTCAAGTAGGACGTGGTGAATTCGGAGTTGTCCACAGTGATTCCAGAGATCGTCACACTCGTCAGTCCATTATTCGTCACGGTGACAAGGAAGGTTTCGGTCCGACCGACAACGACAGCGCCAAATCGAAGGTTCGTAGGTGTGCACGCAAGTTGTGAGGTAGCTGCGCCGGCGCGCACAGGCACCATTCCGAAGAGCAGGATCGCCATGCCGATTGTTAGAAAGTGGACTGTGCGGATGAAGAGAGACTGGATACTGGACTGGGGGAGTCGCATATCATCCAGTTTGGAAGCCTTGCGGCTAGAGGGAAAGATTCCTGCAGTGCATCAAGCCACTGGCCGATAGGCCAATACACCGCTGTCCAGTTATGCGCCCTTCAGGCCACGACGAGGACGCCAATTTCGCCGAAAAACGTCAAACAACTTATTCTCTTTGACTTTTTAGAATGGGCGTTTCTTCGAAAAGCGCGAGCCTGAGAATCTGTAGAATGCGGAGCGTTAAGTTCTTCCGCACGACCTCCGGCAGACAATTCGCGAAAATCGCCTCCCGAGTCGCAGCCCCACCGTATGAAGATGGCTTGGTGGTCAGTGGCCGTACTTACTTCTATGTTGTGGCCGCCCTCGAGCAGGCCGGCCGTGAGAGCAGGTTCTCCGCTAAGCACGAGCCACGATTCCTTGCGTTAGCGGGGGCATAGTTAGCCGGTCAAAAGTTAGGTGGCCATGCTGGGCGCTACAGTTACGGATTCGGAATGACCGCCTGAGCTTGATTCGAATATCCGCTCTCATTCGAGTCGCTATCCACGGCCGTAGCTACGTAGTAGTAAGTCTGGCCAGAGACGACCGTGTTGTCGGTATATGCGGTCGTTCCATCGAGCGAGGAGTTGATCATCGAGTATGAACCACCAGACACCGTGCTGCGGTAGATGTTGTAGCCAACGGCGTTAGTCGAGGCGGTCCAAGTGAGGTCCACGGTGTGCTGAGTTGCCGCCGTTCCCGTGCCTGTCATCGATTGCACGGCTGGCGAGTTCGAGGCGTTGCTCGAGAACGACAAGGACGCCGAAGTCGCTCCACTGGCCTGCGGCGTGAAAGTGACAGTGAAAGGAGTGGATTGACCGGCGGCGAGCGTTGCCGGCAGCGAAATTCCGGAGAGCACAAACTCACTGTTGTTAAGACTTGACGATGTAACCGTGACCGACGCGCCGCTGGCGTTCAGGCTGCCGTTGAGCGACGCACTCGACCCGACGACCACGTTGCCAAAGCTGAGACTGGTCGGAGACACCGCCAACTGGCCTGTGACCGTTCCGGTGCCGGAGAGCGCGATGGCGAGCGGCGAGTTGGGCGCGTCGGAGACGATGCTCAACGTTCCACTCGCAGCGCCGGCGCTGGCGGGAGCAAAGATCGCGTTGAAAGTGACGCTCTGATTGGCGGTGAGGGTCACTGGCAGAGTCAGCCCGCTGACGGAGAAACCGGCTCCACTCGGCGTCGCCTGCGAGATCGTGACGGTAGCTGTACCCGTGTTGGTCAAAGTTTCGGACTTACTGCTGTTGCCGCCTGCCTGGATACTTCCGAATGCCAGGCTGGAAGGATTGGGAGAGAGCGTTCCGGGAGTGACTCCCGCGCCAGAGAAGTTAAGTACTACGTTGCTGTTTACTCCGTCTGCGGTGGTAGCGAAGGTGACGCTGCCGCTAAAACTTCCGACTCCAGTGGGTGCGAAAGTGATCGTAACCGAAGCCGTTGCCGCGGCGTGCAGCGTGAGGGGCAGGGCGAGGTTGCTCATCGAAAATCCTGCGCCGCTCATGGTCGCCTGCGTGACGGTGAGATCGGTCCCACCGCTGTTCGAAAGAGTCGCAGTGCTGGTCTGGTTGGATCCAACATTGGTGTTTCCAAAGGCAATTTGCAAGGGACTCGGTGAAAGCTTTCCGAGGGTGACACCATTGCCGGAGGCGGACAGGGAAACAATTGGCTGAGCATTCGGCCCATCAAAGGAAATCGTGATGGTCGGATCGGCGGAATCCGTAGGTTGGTACTGGACGCTGAATGAAGCGGTCTGTCCCGCGGTCAACACCAGTGGCAGTGTGATGCCAGTGACCTGGAAGCCGGAGCCCAATCCTTGAATCGAGCTGATGGTAACGGAAGACGAGGTGTTGTTCGAAATCGTGTCGGCCAGCGTCTTGCTGCTGCCGATCGGAACGGTTCCGAAGTTCAGGCTGCCGCTCCCGACACCGACAGTGCCTGCGCCGGTCGAGCCTCCGGCTAAGCCCTGGCACCCTGTGAGCAGCAACAGGCCGCCAGCAATAACGAGGGAAATGGCCAAGCGACGATGCAACCGGTAACTGTTCAACGCGACCTCTGTCTGCCGGTTTCGCATACCACGACGGGGGATTTCGGGCCACTGGAGTCTTGAAATTCCAGCTCCGGCAGCACCAGTGTCGCGCCTGGCTGCCACGAGCCATAGATTGCGAAAGGCCCAGCTGGGCGCGGTATCTGGCCAAATTGCGCCTGGCCGAATCTCCTTTCCGGGGATGAACTGCGGTGCGAAGCGAAGAACAGGCCGCTATGGCCTATAAGCTATTGTTATGAATGGATAAAGAAGAGTTCACGCCGTGAGTAAAGTCCCCCGGGGTCCTAATATGGAGCAGATTTTACCTGGCGCACACTAAGGAACTCGACCCCAATGTGCAGGAACTTGCATATCGCCCCCAGATCCTGCTCATCGCCGCCGCGTTGCAGAGAACCGCTGTCCTGAATAACTCGTTAGTCTTCTTTCTGTTCTCGCCAGTGCTTTCCGGTGGCGGTGGGCTTGACATAAGAGAGATATGAGCGCTGTATGGCAGGGTGCGTGCATCTAAAGATAGGTAGCTCGAAGTTCCGGAGCAGAGGATCAAAGATGAGATTTTTGTTGGCGGTGGCGGTCGTACTGGTGGGTATCAGCATCAGCGGCCTGGCGCAGCAAAATAATACATTCAAGGTTAAGCGTTCAGCCCCCGAAAAGGCTCCAAGAAGCGTGCCCATCGGCAAGACGGCGAGTCCTGCAAACGGTTCCGCTGCCAACTCCAAGGATTTGCAAACTCTGGAACGTCAGACCGTAAAGTCCTCCGCACCGTCTCGATCTGCCGGAAAGAGGACGCCGGGGACGGCCTCCGCGCTGAAGCCGGTAAAAGATAAGCCCAATCCGCCGATCAACTTCGGTGGAACGGGCGGCGGCAAACGTGCGGGCTTGACCAAACAAGGCGCGGACCCCTACAAAGGGCGGCTAAAGGAGAAACAGGCTCACCAATAGCAAAGCAAAGAGTCCCGCTTCACGCGAAATTTATCGCGAAACAGTTGAGCGGTCCGGGGCATGGACTGCCTGCGCAACCGTTCTAGTCTTGGGCTCTTTGACGGAGTACTTCAGCAGGCAATACAAGGCTCGCACCCCGTCTTTCCATCCGATCTTCTTACCCTCCTCGTAGGTGCGTCCCCAGTAACTGATTCCCACCTCATAGATGCGCAGCTTTCGCCGCGCCACTTTCACCGTGATCTCGGGCTCGAATCCGAAACGATTCTCCTCGATCGGGATCGACTGAATGACTTCGCGCCGGAAGACCTTGTAGCAGGTTTCCATGTCGGAGAGATTGATGTTGGTCAGGCAATTGGAAAGTAGGGTGAGAGCCCGGTTGCCGACCGAATGCCAGAAGTACAACACGCGATGCGGCGCGCTGCCCAGGAAGCGTGAGCCAAAAACCACGTCCGCCTTGCCTTGGATCAAGGGCTCGATCATCAGCGGATACTCCGCCGGATCGTATTCCAAATCGGCGTCCTGAATTATGACGAAGTCGCCCGTGGCTTCCTGAATGCCGCGGCGGAGCGCTGCTCCTTTACCCATGTTATGCGGCTGAAGAACGACGCGGATTTGCGGATACTCAGATTGCAATTCGGCCAGGATCTCGCGCGAGCCATCCCGCGAACCGTCGTCCACGCAGATCAGTTCGATCTCCAGGGGAACCGAGAGAACCTTCAGGACCACCTCCCGGAGCGTGGCGCGTTCGTTATAGACCGGCATCACAACGGAAAGTTTCATACATCGAGATCGTAACAACGCGCACTCTAAAAGCACAACTGATCGACACTGCACTCAACCACGGCCAGAGCTATACTCACCTGTCGCGCGGGAGACTGGATCACATCTCGCCCGGCACGGACCGTCGGAACGATGGAGCATGAGGACTTCCCGTAATCTCAAGTTCCTCGCTGCCGCGCTGGCCTTCGTGGTTGGCCTCGGCACGCTGGGCTTTCACTACATCGAGGGATGGCCCTGGTTCGATGGCTTCTACATGGTCATCACTACGCTGACCACGATCGGATATCAGGAAGTACATCCCCTGTCGCACGCTGGGCGCGTGTTCAACGTCTTCATCATCCTGGGCGGAGTCTCGCTCGTGTTTCTGGCCATCGGGTCGCTTACCCAGGCTTTGTTAGAATTCGAACTGCAGAGCTTCTTTGGAAGGCGCCGCATGGAGCGCAACATAGGCCGTCTTACCGGTCACTACATCATCTGCGGCGCCGGACGCGTCGGCCGCAGTGCCGCCCGCGAATTGGCGCGCCGCCCCGCGCAGTTCCTGATCATCGAGAACAACGAGTCCAAGGCGCAGAAATTTGCCAGTGAGAATTGGCTCATGCTCATCGGTGATGCCACCCAGGAACAGACTCTGCGCGACGCCCAGATCGACCGCGCGAGTGGTCTCGTCGCTGCCACCACCACCGACGCCACCAATCTTTATATCGTGCTGACCGCCCGCAGTCTGAATCCGAGCCTCCGCATCATCGCCCGCGCCAGCGAAGATCTGGCGGAAAAGCACCTGCGCAGCGCGGGCGCCGATTCCGTCGTCTGTCCCTATGTTTTTGCCGGACAGCGTATCGCCCATTCATTCTTGCGTCCGCACGTGGTCAGTTTCCTGGACACGGCCACCACCCATCTCGGCATGGATCTCGAGATCGGCGAAGTACCGATCACCCCGCGCAGTCCGTTTGCCGGTAAGACCATCGAGAACTCGCGCATCCGCCAGGACCGCGGCGTTATCATCCTCGCCATCAAGCGCGAGGCGGGCATGCGCTTCAACCCCGCGCCCGACGATCGCATCGAAGCCGGCGATTTTCTGATCGCCATGGGCGAGCCGCAACAACTTCGCGAACTCGAGCAGACGGCTGGGTCCGAACCATGAAGATCGTGAGCGCGGCGGAAATGCGCGAGATCGATCGCGCCACATCGGAGCGCTTCGGCGTACCTTCCATCACTCTGATGGAGAACGCGGGCGCGGCCGTCGCCCGTTTCGTCCTTTCGGATTACCCGCAAGCGGAGCGCGTCGGCATTGTCTGCGGCAAAGGCAACAACGGCGGCGATGGATTCGTCGTCGCCCGCAAGCTGGTCGAAGCGGGCCGCGCCGTGCGCGTTCTGCTGTTGTCGGATCCCGCAGATCTTCGCGGGGACGCGGCGGCCATGTTCCAGAACATGCTGCAGAAGCTTCAACCACTGAAAACTGCGCCCCTGATCGTGGGCGACGCGAGTGGCCTCGATTCATCGGATGCGGCGGAGATCTTCGCTGCGGACGTGATCGTCGATGCAATCCTCGGCACTGGTTTTCGTCCGCCGGTCAGCCCGCTCTATGCGGCAGCGATCGCCAAGATGAATGCGGCTCCGGCTCCAATTGTTGCCGTCGACATTCCCTCAGGGGCCGATGCCGATGCCATGCGGTCACCAGGCGCGGCTGATTCCCGTACCGGTGCCCGTGACGAGGCACGTGCCGATGCCATAGTGACCTTTACCGCTCCGCGTCCGGCGCATGTTTTCGCAACGTTGACCAGCGGGCCCACCGTGATTGCGCCCATCGGTTCACCGCCAGAAGCAATCGTCTCGCAGCTCGGGCTTCATCTGAGCACTCCCTTCGATTTCGCTCCGCTGCTTGTGCCCCGAGCGCGTGACGCCAACAAGGGCAGCTACGGACACGTGCTGGTGATCGGCGGATCGCTCGGCAAAGCCGGTGCGGCGGCGATGGCGGGATTTTCCGCGCTCCGAGCGGGCGCGGGCCTTTCGACAGTCGCCACGCCAAAATCCACGCTCGCGACCGTTGCAGGCTTTCATCCTGAACTAATGACCGAGCCTCTGGCGGAAACCGAACAGGGCACGATCTCATTGCGAGCGGTCGGACTAGGCCTCGATGCCCTCCTCGAACGCAAGACCCTCGCCATTGGCCCAGGCATCTCGCGCAATTCCGAGACCGCCGACTTCGTAAGCACCATCGTAACCCGCGGCGACAAAGCGCTAGTGGTGGATGCGGACGCGCTGAACGCCTTCGAAGGAGCGGCTGACAAGTTGAACGGCCGCGGGCGAACCGTCGTCATCACTCCGCACCCAGGAGAAATGGCGCGTTTGACCGGCTTGAGCATTGCCGAAGTTCAAGCGAACCGCCTGGAAGTCGCGAGCAACTTTGCCCGCGAGCACGAACTGATTGTCGTACTCAAGGGACATCGCACCCTGATAGCAGCGCCGACCACAGCGCCCGTTGCCACCGTCTGGGTGAATCCCACCGGCAATCCGGGCATGGCCACCGGAGGAACCGGAGACATCCTCACGGGAATGGTAGCCGGCCTAATCGCGCAACATCCGCAGCATGCGTTCGAAGCAACCGCTCTCGCTGTCTATCTTCATGGACTGGCGGGGGACTTGGCCAGCGAATCCGTCGGCGAGAATTCTCTGGTGGCCACGGACCTGGTGCGCTTCCTGCCCCAGGCATTCGCGCAGGTGCGGAATCAGAAATCTAAGGAGATTCGCATTCACGCCTAGCGTACTGCTCCGCGTAGCGACAGCCGCCGTCGGCTGTCTAGCGGGGCGAAGCCCTGCGACGCTCTTGAGTTCGAGGATGGAACGATAAGCGAGAACGCCGGAGAGCTTCGGCCGCCTGGACAGCCGAGGGCGGCTGTCGTTCCGCGGGCCTGGCTCCAGAATTAGCGTGGAATGTAACTGTCAAGCAGCGGAAGGACCTGTGACCCAAGCTTCATCATGCGCGCCTGCGCGGCATCGGGGGACTCGCCGTCGAGCATCGGGGTCATCAGGCGCACCAGTCCGCCGTCGCTGCGATTCATGCGAACCGAATCGGACACCAGATAGTACTTGGCCCAATACTCGCTCGCCACCTCGCGGCCATGGGCCTGAAACCAGTACAACACCAGTTGCCGCTCTCCCAATTTTGAAACCACGTAGCGGTTGACAGGGAGCGAAGAGCCGTCGGGGCGCGTGATCTGAACCACCTCCCGCGAAGTTGGAACCCATCCCGCGCCCGGCAAGCAGTGGTTCGGCGAATGGATCGTATCGCCTGCCTTTTGCGTCGGAAAGTAGGCAATGTAGAGATTAACCCAAGGTTGAGGCTGGGGTTGCGACTGGCTCGCGTTTTCGTAATCGCGTATCAGAAACTCGCCCGGCCCGAGGATGTCGAGGGTCTGCTGATCGAGAACGCTGTCGGTTCCCGTCCAACCGCCAATCTGCAGGGGCAGGGAACTCAGAGATGCTCGCGGCGGAAAATACTCGCTGCGCGAATGGGCCTGAAGCACGAGCGCCGTGGCCAGCATGAGCACAGCTGCAATCCCGAAGCGAAGTGACCCCGCCTTCATGCGGATTTCACCTCCGGGCTGGTCTTCCGGATGCAGATCACGCGGTGCACAGCGAACAACATGATCAGTGCCACCACGAAGATCAGCCATCCCGAAAAGGCATGGAAAAATCCCTCAGCTTTATCCGGATCCCAGTACTGCACCAGCAACCCTGTGCCAAAAACGCGGAAGCTGTTGGCTGCCACTGCGATCGGCACGGCTGAGAGTGCCAGCACCACGCGCACCCACATCCGAGTCTCCATCAGGTACCCGTAGATGATGGCCAGCGTGATCAGGGTTAGAAGGGATCGGATTCCGCTGCACGCTTCCGCGACGTCCAGCGGCATGGAAGCAAGCACAATCACATTCCCCTGCCGCAGCACGGGAACGCCGACTAGTTCCAGCAGTACCGTGGCCAGCTTTGAGGCCAGCAACTGAAGGGGAAAGGTGATCTGCTGAAGGATCAGGTTAGGAATCGGGACCATCAGAATCAGAAAAGCCCAGGGGAACAAGACTGCGCGAAAGAACGTCCAGCCCTGGAACAGAATGATCAGGCCCGCCAGCAGAATCAGCAGCGACACCCGCGAGAAAAACAATTCCGCGCCCAGGACCCCAAGAACCAGCATAAGCAGGCCCAGCATCACCAGCGGAAGACCAGCCCATGATGGCGCAGATGCAATTGCGTTCAGCTTCTTGCGGTCCTGCCAGAGAACAAACAATGCAAAGAGGGGGACGAAGATCCCGTGCTCGAAGTTCGAATCGCGGGAGGGCCCGACCCACTGCAGGAATAGGCGGGCGAGAATCGAGGCGTAAAGCCAGGCGATCAGCAGCAGGAGCGCCACTGCCTGCCAACCGGGCAAGCTGGACGACAAGCGACCCTTCCTCGTCGAGAGGAGTGGAGCTACCTCTACTGAGTTACCCATATAACGCGCGCTTGCATCTGAGAATATGCGAAAGTGGGTTTTCGCGCAAAGTAAAAGCAGCACTTCGGGCCAGCACTCCGGACTACGACAAGAAGTACCTCCGAGCCGGTCGCCCCCACTCAGGCACTCCACCGAAGAGCGCCGTGTGTCCTAAAAATGGAAAACTATTTTCCATTCGACTCCAGCACGTCACCGCCCCTTCGTCCCTTTACGCAGAAGACAATTTGCTAGTGCTTGCAGAGAGTTAGGACTTTATCCCCAAGACAAGTGGAAAGTAATCCCCACAGATTACCAAAGATGTGGGCAATAAATTTCCCATTTGTCCGCAATATGGTAACCTATCGGCGACGTCGCATGAATGGGGACCAAGTCGCAAGTCATTGACAAATAAGCAAATATTGTCTTTTTGGCAACTTGCAACTGTTTTGATCGGATTGGCAGCGAGTGTGCTGTAGACTGTATAGGCCTTTGTCCAAGACCTCTCCCCCCGCTGTCTTGGCCGCGAAATAGCGAAGCGGAATAGTATGGATCTCGACAGAACCGAAATCCTGGCAACTGCCGGAGCACGACAGAACGCCGGCGCTCGCGTCTGGCTCGAAAGCGTCAGCGCCGGCATGCGCACCGTCGAAGCCGTGATCCGTGAGCTGTCGCAGAATGACGTTCCCGTGCTGGTGGTGGCCGAGCACGGTTCCGGCAAGGCGGCAGCGGCAGCGCGCATCCATGTTCTTTCCAGCCGCGCTTCGGAGCCGTTTCGGGTCTATCAGGGTCGTGAAGCCAGCGAAGAGATTCTGGCTGCCTGCGACGGTCAAGGTGGCACCGTCTATCTTCAGGAAGTGGGAGACCTCACCGCGGCGGCCCAGAAGGAACTGGTTCGCCAGATCGGTTTGAATGGCAATGGCGACGCGCAGCGCCGTGTGCCTCGGTTTATCTGCGGAACCTCGCGCGAGTTGGAGCCCGAGGTCAAGGCCGGCAAGTTTCGCGAAGACCTTTATTATGGGATCAGCGGAGTTTGTTTGCGGTTGCCTCCCTTACGCCAGCGGAAGGAAGATATTCCCGTTCTGCGCGATTGGTTTCTCGCGGCGGCTGCCCATGATTTTTGCCGGGCCGTGCCGGCGCTCAGTCCCGAGACGCAAAACTTCTTCCTGGAATACAACTGGCCGGGAAACATTCGCGAACTGAAAGACGCCGCTCGAGCCATTGTCGCGCTCGGCGACGAAACGCTCGCCATGGGAGGATTGCGCTCTCTTTTGCGGCGCGTCGATCGCGGCGGCAACGGCGAGAAAATCTCTCTCAAAGATGCGGCGCGCGCCGCCTCCCGCGAAGCCGAGAGGGAAATCATCCTTCAGGTCTTGACTCGCACTCGCTGGAATCGGCGCCGAGCCGCGCAGGAGTTGCAGATCAGCTACAAAGCGCTTCTCTACAAACTGAAGCAGATCGGGTACGAAGAGTACGGGTCCTGATGGCGAAAGAAAGAAGGTTTCAAGGTTGCAAAGTCTCAAAGTTTCGCGATTAGACTTTGAAACTTTGAAACCTGGGTGTGAGAGGAATCGATATGAAATCAACCTGGAAAGCGGCGGTTGCGGCACTAGCTTTGATCAGTAGCATAGCGTTGGCGCAGGATGCGCCCGCCGCCAGTCCCCCTCCCGACAAGACAACGAATGCGGTCTCCAGCTTTCAAGCCGGACCCGAGTATGTTATCGGCCCCGAGGATGTGCTCCACATAGCAGTGTGGAAAGAAGCCGACCTCACCGCCACTTTGCCGGTGCGTCCCGATGGCAAGATATCTCTTCCCTTGCTCAACGATGTGCAGGCCTCAGGCCTGACGCCCCAGCAGTTGGCCGACTCGGTGACGGCAAAGCTGAAAAAATACATTGCCGACCCGCGCGTCACGGTGGTGGTAACGGCGATCAACAGCAAGCGGATTTACCTGGTCGGCGAAGTGCTGCATTCCGGGGCCACGCCGATGTTACCCAACATGACCGTTCTGCAAGCGTTGTCCAGCGCCGGACTAAACCAGTTCGCCAACACGAAACGCATTTACGTCCTGCGCACCGAGAACGGCAAACAGCAGAAAATGCCCGTGAACTATCAGAAACTGGTCAAAGGCGAGCAGATCGAACAGAATTATGTGTTGCAGCCGGGGGATACGATTGTCGTCCCGTAAGGGAGATGCGGTCCCATAAGGGACTACGGGTGAAAAGCATGGTAAGAGTGCGAACAATACGGTTGGCGCTTCTGGTTTTCGGCATGAGCATTTGCGCAGCCGCTCAGACGAGTTCCCAGTCCCCGCCAGAAACCACTCCGGCTCCGGCCTTCGGCCAGAACGCGCCGGTGCTGAGCCCAGAGAACCCGCCGGTATCTGGCCTAGACGAGCCCGGGCTCGACCTGCATACGGCCAGCCGCAGCTTCGTTTCACCAGCTTTACAGGTGAGCGAATCGGCGGACACGAACGGGGCCAACCAGCTCGGCGGTGCCGGTTTAGAGTCTACTACTCGTGTTCTCGGAGCTCTCGATCTCCAGCAATTCTGGCCCAAGAGCGATCTCTTTCTCGAGTACCTCGGCGGCGGAGAGTTCTACAGCAGTCCTTATACAGCGAAGCAATTGCAAGCCGCCGGGCTTGAAGCCGTGACGCGCTGGCGAACTGGCCAGGTGACGTTGCGGGACTCCTTCAGTTACCTGCCCGACGGTTCCTTCTCCGTCGGCTTTGGTGGCGACCCAGGGTTGGGTCTTGCCACCGGCGGCATGGGCACCGGAGGGGCGGGGGGTGGTTTGCCCGGCATCCACCTCTTCGGCAACGGTCAGTTCGGTGCGGTTGGATACATTCCCCGGCTCGCCAACACGGCGATTCTCGATGCGGTTCAGGCTCTCAGTCCGGTCTCCGCGATCACCGTGGCGGGCGGATTCAGCAACGCTCATTTCTACGACCCCACGAATCTTCTGATCAACAGCGACCAGGTCACAATTGAGGGCGGGTACAGCCATGTGGTCTCCCGTCGCGATCAGATCGGCGCAGTCTACGCTTTTCAGCTTTTTCAATTTCCACAAGATACCGGCGGCCAGATTTATGTCCACGTCGTCAATCTGCGCTGGAGCCATACCATCAGCGGCAGGATGCGCCTCGTTGCCGGAGCCGGTCCGGAGTACACCGACCTGGAAGAAGGTGGCTACCTCACGCATTGGTCGTGGACCGCGCGGGTTCAGCTGCACTACAGGGTCGGCCATGGGTCGCTAGTTGCGAGCTACGAAAAATTTACTTCGGCAGGATCCGGCTTCTTCGCCGGCGCCAACACCCAGGTTGCGGGGCTCGGGTATACACGCCCACTGGGACGCACTTGGCAATTCTCTGGGGACCTGGGCTACTCCCATAATACAAAACTCCAGCCTGCGGCGAATATTGGCGTGAATGCTTCCAGCTATAACGAAGGTTTCGCCGGAGCCATCTTCCGCAAGCACCTGGGACGCTCCTACGACTTGTTTGCCGCTTATCGCTTCAGCGAGGTGGGCTTCGATGTTCCGGTTTCCATAGGTGGCAGCTACGGCAGGATCGGTCAGCGGCAAACCGGCACGGTTGGGGCGGAATGGCACCCCAGGCCGACTCGTATCGAATAATTTCTTGGCCGCCTCGGGCGGCCGGATTGGTGAACAGCTATGAGTGAAAATCGCGAATTAACGATGGACGATTATCTGGCGATGCTGCGGCGGCGCCTTAAAGTCATTTTGATCCCGGCCCTGCTTGCCCCGCTGGCGGGCTTCGGGGTCTCTTATGTCTTTCCGCCAAAATTTACCTCCCAGTCCACGGTTCTGGTCGAAGCCCAGAAGGTGCCCGACAACTACGTCCAGCCGGTCATCACTTCCGATTTTACCCAGCGCATTCAGACACTCAGCCAGCAGGTCCTGAGCCCCAGCCGCCTGCGTCCCGTGATTCAGAGCCTCGCGCTCGTCAAGCCGGATGAAGAGGACAAGCTCATCCAAGAGATCCAGCAAAATATGCAGGTCGAGCCCGTGATCACCTCGATGAGCGCGGCGGGAATTTCTGGCGCCAAGAAAAAGAAGGCCTCTGCCACCGACGAGCCGCTGCCCGGTTTCAATGTCAACTACACCGACAACAACGCCGTCCGCGCACAAAAAATCTGCAATGCCATGACCTCGCTGATCGTGGATGAGAACCTGCGCTCTCGCGCCGAGGTCGCCCAGGGCACGACTGAGTTTCTCAGCCGCCAGGTCGAAGACGCCAAACGCGCCATTGACGAGCAGGATGCCAAGCTCGCCAACTTCAAGAAGCAATACATGGGTCAGTTGCCCGGTGACGTCGACAACAACATGCGCATGCTGATGTCGCTGAACTCGCAACTCGACGCCACTACCCAGACCTTGAGCCGCGCCCAGCAGGATAAGGCCTATACCGAAAGCATGCTGGCGCAACAGATCGCCGCCTGGAAAAGTTCGCAGTCTAATACCAATCCGCAGACCCTGGAACAAGAACTGACCCAGTTGCAGGGACAATTGCTGCAACTGCAGGCGCGCTATACCGACGATTACCCCGACGTGATCAAGACCAAGGCCGACATCGCCGAGGTCGAGAAGAAGCTGAAAGAGATCAACGCCGCAGCCGCCAACGCCACCGACAGCAGCGAGAAGGCCAGCGCCTCCGAACCGCCTGAAATTCGCCAACTCCGTCTGCAGATTCACCAGTACCAGAGCGTGATCGAGCAGGCCACCCTCGACCAGAAGAGGCTGCAAAGCCAGATTGGCGTCTACCAGAACCGTACTGCCATGAGCCCGGGCGTCGAGGAGCAATACAAGTTGCTCACCCGCGACAACGATAACGCCCAGAGCTTTTACAAAGAGCTGCTGGCCAAGAAGAGCGCCTCCGGACTGGCCACCAATATGGAGAATCAGCAGGAGGGCGAGCAGATGCACATTCTGGTCGCGGCTGGCCTGCCGGATTCTCCCAGTTTCCCCAACCGCCCGATTTTTGCCGCGGGCGGCCTGGGCGTCGGTCTGGCGCTCGGCCTCGTCATCGCTATCTTTCTGGAGTTTAGTGACAAGTCCATCCGCACCGAAAAAGATGCTGCCGCCATCCTGGATCTGCCCCTGTTGATTTCCGTGCCCTGGCTGGGTGAGGACGAGGACGATGCCGCCGCCAACGGCAACGGACGCCGCCGGTTCTGGGGCCGGGGCGATCCCGCCGCGGCAAAAGATCACGAGAACGTCAAAGTTTAGCGCCGGCTTATGTACAAAGAATTTTTTGGACTTCGCGCCAACCCGTTCAACGTCAATCCGGACCCGCGTTACCTCTTCCTCACGCGGCATACCGAAGAGGCGTTGGCCTGCCTTACCTACGGCATACAAAGCCGAAAAGGCTTCGTGTTGCTTACCGGCGAGGTCGGCACGGGCAAAACGACGCTGATCAACAAGTTGATGGAATGGCTCCGCCTGCAACAGGTCGCTACCGCCTTCATCTTCAACTCGCGCATGGACGTGCCCCAGCTCCTCGATTTCATGATGGCCGATTTCGGCATTCCCTGCGATGCCACGTCGAAGAGTCAGCTGCTGCAGCGCCTCTATAACTGGCTGCTCGATCGCTATCGCGAAGGTGAGACGGCTGTGCTGGTCGTCGACGAGGCTCAAAACCTCTCCGACGAAGTGCTCGAAGAGATCCGCATGCTCACCAATCTCGAGACCTTCACCGAGAAACTGCTGCAGATCGTTCTGGTGGGACAGCCGGAACTCGAACAGCGCTTGAAGCAGCCCCAGTTACGGCAGTTGCGCCAGCGCCTGACGCTGCGCGCCAAAACCCATCCTTTCAATCTTGAGGAAACCAAGTCCTATATCATCCAGCGCCTGCGCATCGCGGGGTCGAACGGCGAGCCGATTTTCGATTCCGATGCCACCGTCGCCATTTTCCGTTACTCGCTGGGCATTCCGCGCATCATCAATCTGCTCTGCGAGCACTGCCTGGTCAGCGCGTTCGTCGATCAGAAGAAGACGGTCGCTGCCGACGTCGTCGATTCGGTCGCACGCGATTTCGATCTGAGCGAGGGAAACGCCGCCGCAGCCATGATCGCACCGGTTCCTCCGTCATCTGAAAAGTTTGATCTGGTCGAAGCCTTACGCACTTTGGCAACCCTGGCCGACCGGCTGCGCCAATCAGAACAACAGGATCTCCCCAAGGAAAGGAAACTATGAGCCGCATCCATGACGCTTTAAAACGCGCCGAGCAGGAAAGAGCAACCTCC
>Ga0209415_10009851_pt1 | contig 16348 bp, 12 predicted proteins | sample PeaSoiSIISIP2007_FD_187696 | JGI IMG/M metagenome (GOLD analysis project Ga0209415, IMG submission 187696) | Peat soil microbial communities from Weissenstadt, Germany - SII-SIP-2007 (SPAdes) (version 2) | ecosystem: Environmental > Terrestrial > Soil > Wetlands > Peat | place: Germany...
CTCCCTCGACGCGGACGCGGTCGTCGGGGGCGCCGGCAACGGCTGGGGCACCGCCCTGACCACGCTGATGTTCGAGCGCGTCACGATCGGCCTCGGCGGCGAGGGGCTCGGCTACAACTCGATCCGCTTCGCCGGCGCCATCGCCCGCGACAAGCACGCTCGCCGCGACCCCGAGGTGCGCCACCAGCTCGGCGAGATCGCAAGCGAACTGCTGGCGGTCAGGTTCACCGGCTACCGCACGCTGACCGCGCTGCAGCGCGGTCAGATCCCCGGCCCGGAGGCGGGGCTGGCGAAGGTCACGATCGTCAACGGCGCGATCCGCGCGGGCGAGCTGATCGCCGACGTGCAGGGCCCCGACGCACTGGCGCAGAACAGCGAGTGGGCCTACATGATCTCGTTCCTGCCCGGCCTGAAGTCGGCGGGCGGGACCGAAGAGATCCTGCGCAACACGGTCGGCGAGCGCGTGCTCGGGCTGCCCCCGGAGCCACGATTGGACAAGGGCATCCCGTTCTCGGAGCTGCGCTCCAAGGAAGGGGCGGCGGCGTAATGAACCTGGCACTGTCAGACGAGCAGGTGTTCCTGCGCGAGGCCGCCCGCGGGGCGCTGTCGCGGTACAAGACCTTCGAAGCAGCCCGCGAGGCGCTCGACGGCGGCGGGTCCGCCCTGCCCGACCTGTGGCCGACCGCGCGCGAGGCCGGCTGGCCGGGGCTGCTGATCGACGAGACCCACGGCGGCGCCGGGCTGGACGTATTCGACGCGATGCTCGTGCTCGGCGAGTGCGGGCGCGTGCTCGCGGGCATCCCGCTGCTCGGGCACCTGCCGGCGAGCACGATCTTGAGCGACTCCCCCAACGGAGCCTCCCTGTTGGAGGCGCTGGCAAGCGGCGAGCGACGCGCCGCCTACCTACCGGCCAGCCCGCCCAGCGACGTGGACGGGCACTGGAGCGTCGATCCGCGCGCCGGCCTAGCGCGCCCGCCGGCGCCCACGGCCGCCGCGTCGGGCGACGGCACGGCGAAGGTCAGCGGCGAGCTGTCGTTCGTGCCCGACGCACCCGGCGCGGATCTGCTCGTGGGCGTGGCCCTGCTGGACGGGGCGCCCGCCGGCGTCGCGATCGAGGCGGACAGCGCGGGCGTGAGCACCGAGGCGAGGACGCGCTATGACGCGACCCGCTCGCTAGGACACGTGACGTTGACCGACGCCCAGGCCACGGTGCTGGACGCACCGGAGGAGTCCCTCGCCGCCGCCTGGCATCTCGCGCAGGCGCTGATCGCGGCCGAGTCGCTCGGCAGCGTCGAGACCGCGCTGGACATGTCGGTGGCCTACGCCAAGGAGCGCCACACCTTCGGGCGCGCGATCGGCTCATACCAGGCTGTCAAGCACTCGCTCACGGAGGTACTGCGCCAGCTGGAGAACGGGCGCTCGCTGCTCTACTACGCCGGCTGGGCCCGCCACGGCGCGCCGGGCGAGTTCCCGCTCGCGGCCGGCGCCGCGCGCTCGGTGGCCGGGCGTGCGCTCGACCACGCCGCGCGCACGATGATCTCGGTGCACGGCGGCATCGGCGCGACCTGGGAGCACGACGCGCCGCTGTACTTCCGCCGTGCGCAGCTCTCACGCCGCCTGCTGGGCGGCACCGGCGCCGCGACAGACCGGGTCGCGGGCGAGCTGATCGCACAGGCCGACGCGGCCTGATCCACCCGGGCGGACTCCGCCTTGGTTCGGGCGCGTCGTCAGTCGGGATCGCGCGGCTTGGGCCGCGTGGCTCAGCGCGCGCGCTTACGCTTGGGATCAGTGGACGGCTTGGCCCGGGCGGCCGTGGCCCTGGGCGCCGTTTCGGCGGCGATCAGCGCCGCGAGCACCGGCGCGCCGTAGGCGGCGTGCACCGCGTCGACCATCGCCGGTTCCAGACCGCAGTTGATGCAGAAGGAGTGCTGTGACCAGCCGATCGCGCGGGCGAGCACCTGGTCGGCGTAGGCGACGCCGGCGGCGTCGTGGCCGTAGTAGTCATAGGCGGCGACCCACGCCGAGCCGTCGAGCGCATGCCCGGCCCCGTCCGCAGACAGCAGGTGGGCGGCGGCCATGATCGCGTCGAAATCGTCGTATATCGACGGGTGCCTAGCCGTCATGTGGTCGTACGCCGCCGGGCGGCGGCCGTAGATGTAGGAGTCGCTGACGAGGTCCCAGGTGGATCCGGATCCGGTGCCCCGCCCCCCATTCATGACGTTGAACTGCATCGGCCCGCCGCAACAGCCGGCGAAATTCAGGCCGTGATAGGTGCTCGGGGCGGTCGAGAACGCCGACTCCTGCTCGTGGATCGAGGCGATCAGCAGCCAGCTAACACCGAACGTGCTCTGCGCGACCGAGTAGATCGGGTAGAACCCTTCCATCCAGCGCGTCGATATGCGTATCTGCAGCGGGTCTTCCAGGCGCGCGAGCGCCTGGCGCTGCTGGGCGGGAGACGGCTGCGCGACGATCGCCGCGTGCGCCGTTGCGCCACTTCCAGACGTACCCGCCGCCGCTGAATAGCTCGCAGCGCTCTGGCCGGGGACGGGCGTGGCAGCAGCCACCAGCACCGGAGGCGGGGCCGCAGAGGAGACCGACGTGGAGCGACCGACGAGCCCGGTGAGAACCGCGACGAGCACCGCCGCCCCCAGTGCCGCGACGGTCCCCGCGAGCAGCCAGTGACCGCGCTCGGAGGGTGGCGTGGGGACGTGCTCGAATGCGGGTGCGGGGGAGCCGCCCGCGGAGAAGCGCAGACGACGCCGAAGCGTGCTCGTTCTCTCACCCATATCCATGCTTATTGGACAGTAGCGGCAGGCGTTAAACGTGGGATTTGTTTGCGGGGCCGGCGAGGCGACGTTGTGAGACCATCGAACAGAGTCTGTGTCACCGACCCCCGAACGGGGGTGGACAAGCTCGCGCCCGCGAGTCAGACTCCGAGCGCGCGACGAACCACGCGGTCGAACACGCGCGTCGGCAGCAGCGTCCTGGCGAGCACCATCCCGCGGGCGTCGGGTCCCACGAGGTAGCGGGCACGGGGATGGCGCGCGGTGAGCGCCCGCTCGATCGTCGCGGCGACGTGCTCAGGGGGCATGCCGCGACGCTCGCCGTCGGTCAGGATCTTCGCCGCCCCCGCCAGCACGCGCCCGTACTCATGCTCCAGCTCCGACGGGATCTCCACGCTCTGGGCGGCGGCGCGGCCCTTGTCCCAGATCCGCGTTTTAACCGCGCCGGGCTCGATCAGGGAGACCGCGATGCCCGAGCTGTGGAGCTCGCCGCGCAGAGCGTCGCCGATCGACTCGAGCGCGTACTTGGACGCCGAATAGGGAGCGTTGAACGGGACGGTGACCCGGCCTCCGACGGAGGACACGAACACGATCCGCCCGCGGACAGCGCGCAGCGCCGGCAGCAGCGCCCTGGTGACGGCGACCTGGCCGAAGACGTTGACCTCGAACTGCATCCGCAGGTCCTCCGAGGAGACGAGCTCGAGCGGCCCGCCGACATCGACGCCCGCATTGTTGACAAGCGCATCGAGCCGTCCAGGGGGCGACCCGTCCGCAGCACCGGTCCCGGTCTGCTCGCGCACGAGCGCGGCCGCGGCGGAGATCTGCTCGGCGTCGGTGACGTCGAGCATGAGCGGCGTCACCTGCCCGGGGCCGGCCGCGCGACCATCGCCGGGCGCGTCGGCCGCGAGGCGCTCTCCGACCTTCAGGTCGCGCACCCCCGCGAGCACCGTCCAACCGGTCGCGGCGAGACGCAGCGCGGTGGCGCGGCCGATGCCAGTGGAGGCGCCGGTGATCAGGACCGTCGGCACAGTGAGGGCGACACTAGCGGACGCCGCCGGGCGCTCTTCGCGCGGGTGGGCCGCGCAGCAGCGCCGGCTGCGCAGGGATGGCTCATGGGAGCAGTCTCATGACGCTGTTAGCAACCGCTTAGGATCCAGCTCGATGGTTTTGCGTATGGGAAATCGTTCGAATGCGCCGCGCGCAGCGGTCATCTGCGCGCTGTTGGCCGTGCTCGCGGGGTGCGGGTCGAGCACGACCGGCGGCCTGAGCGCCGATCCCCAAGCGCAGACCGTGCCCAGCGCGTGCTCGACGGCGGTGCTCGACACGCTGGGCTACATCGCCATGCGCGTATATCGCGAGGGGGTCTCCAGCGAACGCACGGGGGCTGCGCTGAGCTTCGTGACGCACTCGATCCCGTTGCGCGAAGCGGTTGAACGCAATGACCCCCAGGCCGCTCGCGCGGCGGCGCAGGCGCTGCTGGCAAGCGGGCACATGACGAACCTGAGGGTCGTGCGCGGCAACCAGACGCTCGCCGAAGTCGGTGGGACCCACGCGCTCGCCCCGCTGCACGGGAGCATCATCGGCGCCAGCGGAGCCCCGATCGCAAGCTTCAGCGCGAGCGTGTGGGCCGACAACGGGTTCGTCGCCGAGACAAACGGAATCGCACAGGGCACAACCGCGCTGCGCGAACACGGGCAGAGCATCGCCGGCTCGTTCGCGCTGCCCTCGGGTGAACTGCCGACGCAGGGCACGATCACCATAGAAAAGGTCGCCTACGGCTACACCTCGTTTCCAGCCGAGGCGTATCCGGCCGGCAACCGGCTGCGCGTGTACCTGCTCAGGTCGATCTCCTCGATCGCGTCCCTGTGCGGACAGACGCCTACGGATACGCTCGTCAACACGCTCAGCCATGTCGCGCGACTCATCTATGCCGGCGAGACCGGCGGGCGAGCGCTCGTACAGGTCCACCGCGTACAGCACAACCAGCCGCTGCTGCGCGCGGTCGCGGCGCGCGATCCGGTGGCAACCAGGACGGCGATCGAAGGTCTGCTCAACGAACACGTCGTGCGCCTGCGGGTCAGCGCCGGCGGCCGGCTGCTCTCAGATGTCGGCGGCCCGTACGTGCTGGGGCCGGCGCGCGCGCCACTGCGCCTGAACGGCCGGCAGATCGGCAACATGGTGCTCTCGATTCAGGACGACGAGGGTTACAAGCGCCTCGCCGGGCGGCTGGCGGGCCTGGATGTGCTCATGTATATGAATCTGAATCCCGCCCACCCCACGCTGGTCAAGAACAGCCTCGGCCCGTCGCCGGGCGCCGTTCCCTCGAGCGGCTCCTACCGCTATCGCGGACACACCTACCGCGTGTTCACGCTCCACGCCCAGGCGTTCCCGTCGGGGCCGCTGCGGATCGTGGTGCTGATCCCTATCCCGTACTCGTAAGCGTTGCCTGCTTGCCGCGTAGCCCGTCCAGCAGCTGCGTGAACGAGTCGGAGAATTTTTCTACGCCCTCGCGCTCGAGCGTGTCGGTGAGGTCCTCGTAGCTGACGCCCGCCGCGGCGAGCCGCTCGATGAGGGCGTGGGCCTCGCCGAGGTTCTGCTCCAGGCGCGGCTTGGGGTCGCCGTGGTCCTGGTAGGCGTCGATCGTCTGCCGCGGCATCGTGTTGACCGTGTCCGGGCCGATCAACTCATCGACGTACAGCGTGTCCGGATAGGCCGGGTTCTTGGTGGAGGTCGACGCCCACAGCACGCGCTGGGGCGTGGCGCCCTTGCCGGCCAGGAACTCCCAGCGCGGGCCCGCGAACGTGCTCTTGTAATGCTCGTAGGCGAGCCTCGCGTTGGCGATCGCCAGCTTGCCCTTGAGCTCGTCGTGGCCGCCGATCTCATCCAGACGGCGGTCGGCCTCGGTGTCGATGCGCGAAACGAAGAAGCTCGCCACCGAGGCCACCTTGCGCGGATCCCCGCCGCCGGCGATCAGGCGCTCGATCCCACGGATGTAGGACTCGGCGACCTCGGCGTAGCGGCGCAGAGAGAAGATCAGCGTCACGTTGATCGAGCGGCCCTGCGCGATCACGTCCTCGATCGCCGCCAGCCCCGGCTTGGTCGCTGGGATCTTGACGAGCAGGTTCGGCTTGTCGACCGTCTCGTGCAGGTCGATCGCCTCGCGGAACGTCCGCAGCGTCTCATACGCCAGCCCCGGATCGACCTCCAGCGAGACATACCCGTCGCGCCCGCCCGTCGCCTCGAACACGGGCGTGAACACGTCACACGCATCCTTGATGTCGCGCACCGCCAGCGCCCAAAACGCGTCGCTCGCGTCGCGTCCGGCCAGCTCGCGCAGCTGCTCGTCGTAGGCGTCGCCCGCGGACATCGCCGTCTGGAAGATCGTCGGGTTCGACGTCGCACCGACGACGGCGCAGTCATCGATCAGGCTCTGCAGATGCCCCCCACGGATCGATGCCCGCGAGAGCGAGTCGATCCACACGCTCTGTCCGTACGCCGACAGGCGCTGCAGCGGCCCCTCCATCAGTGCGCCTGCATCAGCAGCTCGCGTCCGCGGGCAGCGATGTTCTCGGCCGTGAACCCCAGCTTCTCGAGCACTGTCGTACCCGGCGCCGAGGCACCGAAACGGTCGATCCCGAGGATCGCGCCGCGATCGCCGACCCAGCGCCACCAGCTCAGGCTCACGCCCGGCTCGACCGCCAGGCGGGCGCCGACGGCCAGTGGCAACACCTGCTCGCGATACTCCCGCGGCTGGGCTTCGAACAGCTCCATGCACGGCATCGATACGACCCGCACGCGCGTTCCCTCCGCGGCCAGCGCCCGCCCGGCCTGCAGCGTCGGGGGAACCTCCGCGCCGGTGGAGATCAGGATCAGCTCGGGCCCGCCCGGAGCCGTGGAGGAGGAGGAGGCCGAGGTAGTGGTGGAGGAGGTGGAAGTGGCGATGGAGGAGTCCCACAGCACGTACCCGCCACGCTCAAGCTCGCTCGCCCGCCCGAGCCCCTCGCCGTCGCGGTCGAGCACGGGGATGCCCTGCCGGGAGAGCAGCAGCGCCACCGGCCCATCCTCGCGTTCCAGCGCAACCCGCCACGCCTGGGCGGTCTCGTTCGCGTCGGCCGGGCGGATCACCCACAGCTTGGGGATCGCACGCAGCGCGGCGTAGTGCTCGACCGGCTGGTGCGTGGGCCCGTCCTCGCCGAGACCGACCGAGTCGTGCGTCCACACCCACACGACCGGCAGGCCCATCAGCGCCGACAGGCGCACCGACGCGCGCATGTAGTCAGAGAAGACCAGAAACGTCGAGCCGTACGGCTTGACGATCCCGCCGTGCGCGGCGGCGCCGTTGACGATCGCGCCCATCGCGTGCTCGCGAATCCCGAACGGGACGTTGCGCCCGGCGTGTGGGCGGGAGAACTCGCCGGCCCCCTCGAACACCGTCTTGGTCGACTCGACCAGGTCCGCCGCCCCGCCGATCGTCGTCGGCGCGTACTGCGAGAACGCCGCCATCGTCTTCTGACCGGCCGCGCGCGTGGCGAGCAGCTCACCCGCCTTGAAGCTGGGCAACGCCTCGCGCCACCCCTCGCGCAGACCGCCGCCGTTCCATGCCAGCTCCCAGTCGGCGGCGGCCTCAGGCGCCGCCTCACGCCACGCGTCGAAGCGCTCCTGCCACTGCGCCTGCGCCTGAGCGCCGCGCTCGCGCAGGCTCATGTGCTCATAGACGCTCTCGTGGACCCAGAACTTGCGGTCGGGATCGAAGCCCATGACCTCCTTGGTCGCGCGTACTTCGTCTTCGCCGAGGGCCGATCCGTGCGCCTTGGCGGTGTCGAGCGCGTTCGGGGCGGGGTAGGCGATGTGAGAGCGGATCGAGACGAACGACGGGCGCTCGGTTTCATCGCGCGCCGCACCGATGGCCGCCTCAAGGGCGGCGAGATCCTCGGAGTCCTCGAGGCGCTGCACGTGCCAGCCGTCGGCCTGCAGACGTGCCGTGTGGTTCTCGCCGTCGAAGCTGATCGCCGTCGTGCCATCGATCGTAATGCGGTTGTCGTCGTAGCAGACGATCAACTTGCCCAGCCCGAAATGCCCGGCGATCGACGCCGCCTCCTGGCTGATCCCCTCCATCATGTCGCCGTCGGAGCAGATCGCATAGGTGTGGTGATCGACCACCTCGGCGCCCGGGCGGTTGAAGCGCTCGGCCAGGAATCGCTCGGCGATCGCCATGCCGACGGCGTTCGCGAAGCCCTGCCCGAGCGGGCCGGTCGTGACCTCGATGCCGGGGGTGTGCCCGCGCTCGGGATGGCCCGGGCAGCGCGAGCCCCACTGACGGAACTGCTCGAGGTCCTCGAGGCTCAGGTCATAGCCGGTGAGGTGCAGCAGCGAATACTGCAGCACACACGCATGCCCGGCGCTGAGCACGAACCGGTCGCGCTCGGGCCACTGGGTGTCCCGCGGGTTGACCCGCAGGAAGCGCTCGAACAGGACGTAGGCCAGCGGCGCGAGCGCCATCGCGGTGCCCGGATGCCCTGAGTCCGCTTTCTGCACCGCGTCCATGGACAGGCCGCGGATCGTGTCGATCGAGAGCCGCTCCAGCTCGGGCCGGCGCTCGGACTCGCGCTCCATCTCACTCTGCGCTGAGGGCACCACTCGATCCTAAAGGCTGCGCCGCTCCGACGCCGCCCCCAGGACCGCAGTCCCTGCCCGGCGCGGAGGGGCGAGGCCAACAGTGCGCCCGGCGGGAATCGAACCCGCGGCCTGCGGCTTGAAAGACCGATATCCATGCCCCGAACCGCGCATTTTCAGCGTGATCCGGTGAGCCAAACATGGCTTGAGAAGGTAGGTTCTGGTTAGTTTGGTACCCAAAGTGGTACCCACGGCGGAGGTGGTACCCACGTGGTACCCACGGTGCTAAGGTGGCCCTCGACCGCCAACAAAAAGCCCCCGCACGGGTCGGAACCGCCGGAGGCCAGACACCGGAGGTAACCCGATGCCAGCATCGACCCCTAGCGCCACCGTCATCGTCCGCGAGCATCGCGGGCAGCCGTTCTACGAGGCGAAGTTCCGACACTGCGGCCGGCAGGTAAAGCGTCGCGTCGGCCCTGCGTGGCTCGAGCGCGATCCCAACACGGGCAAGTGGGATCTCCGCCGCAAAGGGCGCGTACCGGACAGCCACTACGACCAGCGGGGCGCCACCGTGCGCGCCGCCGCGATCGTGGCCGACTACGTGGCCGAAGCGGATGACCTGGAGCGAGTCGAGCACGAGCGTCGCTCCCGGGGCGTGACCTTCCGCGAAGTCACACGAGCCTACCTGCCGTGGTTGGAGGACGTGCGCGGCGCGAAGCCTTCCACGCTGCGCGACCACGGCTACGTGTTGGGCGAGCCGGGCATTCCTTACAAGTTCCGTTCCGGCGTGACGGCCGGGTACGTCATGGCCGCGCTCGGTGACAGGCCGGCATCGAAGATCGAGACCCGTGAGATCAACGAACTGCTGACGGCGATCAGCGACACCGGTGCCTCAGCAAGGACGGTCAACAAGTACCGCAGCGTGATCTCTGCCGCCTTCAACTACGGCTGCAAGCCGTCCATGTTCGCGCTGCCCACGAACCCGGCGAAGGATGCAGACAAGCGGCGCGAACCGCAACCTGGCGTCTTGCTGTTTTACACGCCGGAGGAAATCGAGGCTCTCGCCCAAGCCCTCGCAGACGGTCGCCACCGAAACCCGTCTCGCCCCGCCGTCAGTGACCTGGAGATACTGACGCGCCTCGCCGAGGATCATCAAGACGCGGAGATCGTTCGCGTCGCCGCCTACGCGGGCTTGAGGCTGGGCGAGTTGTTGGCCTTCCGGTGGCGCGACGTGAACTTTACGGACTCGGTCCTCACCATCGTTCATGCCATAAGCGCGGGGAAGGAGTGCTCCACCAAGTCCGGCAAGCCACGCCAAGTGGCGCTTGCCGATCAGCCAGCGGCCGCGCTGAAGCGGATGAGCCGACGCGAGCACTTCACCAGCCCCGGCGATCTTGTGTTCTGCAACGTGCTCGGTCGACGCCTTGATGACTCAGCGCTACGTCGCCGCTACAAGCGTGCGCAGGCAGCTGCCGGCGTGCGGCCGCTGCGATTCCACGACCTGCGCCACACATTCGGTTCGCTCCTCGCTAAAGACGTCGATCTGGTGACGATCAAGGAGGCGATGGGTCACAGCGCGCTCAGCACCACGAGCCGCTACCTGCACGCGCGCCCGGCATCCGAGCAGGCCCACGTGTTCACGCTCGCGTTCAATCCCGCCCCACCGGCCGACGATGAGGCTGCCGGCGATCACCAGGACCCCCCCGAGGCGATCGCCGCGTGAAGCCTGCCAGCTCGCGGCGGTCAGCGTGCCCGACGAGGTCTCGAGCGCGCGTATGGTGACCGACTGAGAGGCGCTCCGGCTCCCGACCGGAACACCTGGTACATCTGTCTGCATGCCGTCTCGGCTTCACATCCCCCTCGCCTCCGCCGGCCCGCTCGCCGGCGTGGTCTGCGTGGTTGGTCTCCTCGCCGCTCTCGCGTGGGTCGCCTGGCGCTTCGGGCCGACCCTAGCCCGGGTCACCGGCTGTGTTCGTGGTGGGTCGGGTGGGCGTGTGGCAGCCAGGGTAGCTACGGCTACTGCGTCGCCTTCGTCCTGTTCAGCACGCTCACGTGGAGCGTAGGGACCGTCTGGTTCGCCCGGCGCCGCGGACGCTGGCCGTCGGCGCTTTCCGCACGGCTGTTCACGCGCCTGCTCGGCGAGCGTGCCCAGCTCCCGCACATCGAGCTGCCCGCGGTCCTCATCGTTCCGCGCCAGCGCCGGTAGCTCCGCGCGAGCGACCCCACCCACGAGGATCACGCTTGCACCATCGCCGCCCGAGGCCGTCAGCGTGGCTATCGGCTATCTACTTCAGCCTGCATCATCGCGTGGTTGGAAGATCAGCGGTGCGTCAGCTCAGCGAGCGGCGCGGTCAGTTCTTCGGCTTCGCTCGTCTCGATGCCCTCGAGCCGGGTTGCGAGCACGCTCGTCAGGATCCCAACCTTCTCCGCGAGCTTGACGACCGGGTCCTCCATGAGACCCCGGTAGAACTGGAGCTCGTGCTGGCTCGCGTTCGTTATCGAGAACGCGGTGATCAGCCCGACCGTCTCGAACAGGCGCCGGCTCCCCTTGCGCCAGTGCGCGATCAGCCCGTGGTCAGCCCAGTATCTGACTTGCCGCTCAGACATCCCTGTCAGCTGAGCGATCTCGCCGCTGCTCAGCGGGTAGCGGTGACCGGTCACTGCGCTCGGATCGAGGACGACCTGCTGCTGGCGCCGTTTCAGCCGTGGCCACAGCGCACGCACGCGCGGGTCGCGCAGCACGCGAGCCTGGTCCAGGCGCTCCCGACGCTCCGGCGAGACCTCTGCGGGGCGCATACCCCTGCGGCGAGGCGTCGACTGCTTCACGGAGCTGTTCTGTCCACCTCTGGTCACGTCGCTCATCCTAGCACAGCACCTTACAAGCGGTTGTCAGTCTGTGTCGATGATCACCCAGCGGCTGCCGGTGAACTGAGCGGTCGATCCCCTCGATGTGGACGAGCTCGAGCTTCCCCGTAGGCAGAACCCACTGGTACGGGTCGTCGGTCTGCTCGAACCGAAGGTCGCCGGCTGAGCGCCGGACCGCGATCGCGTGACTCACCTCCGCCGGCGTTGCCTCGCCCCGGAAGCAGTGGACGATGACGTCCTCGATCGTCTCCACCCCCGATGGCGCGATGTCCGTCGCGTAGATCCCGAGCCCCCGCGCCACCCCCGGACCGGAGACGAAGCACCGCTCCTCAATGATCGCGTCGGCCCGCGCGGCGTCCGTGTAGTGAAAAAGAAACTCATCCCCGGCGCCCGCCTGAAGTTGCCCCAGTGTCATGGTCGGACCGTATCGAGGCCCTCAGATGTCCGGCTCTGCGACCTTGATCCCCGTCCGGGGGCCGTGCTACACCAACAGCATGTCCTCGACAACAGCCATTCCGATCGCCTCCGCCGGCCCGCTCGCGGGTGTTATCTGCGGGCTCGGCCTGCTCGGCGCCTTCCCCACATGTCGGGCCACGTCGCGGTTGCTGAGCGCGGGTTCGGCGCCGATCGCTCTCAGCGCGCAGACGGCATCGTCGCTCAAGCGCCCACCCGAGCCGTGCATCAGCTCCAGAGCGACGCTGCGCCCCGGCGCGGGACCCTCGCGGGCGATCGCCCGGTCGAGCTCCTCGCCTGCGAGCGTGAGCTGCCACACGTTCGGGGCGCCGGCGAGTCGAGCATCGCGCGTGCTCGCGACCAGCCCGAGCGCCGCAAGACGCCTGAGCACATAGGAGATCTGTCTGTCGTCCTTGATCTGAGCGCGCACAGCCACCTCCCTGTTGCTCAGCCAAGGCTGGTCAGCGATGACCCTCAGCACCGAGATCGTGCGGTAATCGAGGCGGCCAGCGAGCTCCGGCGGCAGATCGAAAGCCACGCTCGGCTCGAGCCCCGCCCGCTCCTCGGAGATCGCTCGCTCGAGCTCCTGCGCACCGGCGGTCAGCCGCCACGCCCCCGGCCTGCGACCGCCCCGCGTGTTCTCGATCAGACCGCGCAGCGCGAAACGCGCAAGCACCCGGGAGACGTAGGCCTCGTCTTTGACCCCCGCGCGCAGAGCCACCTCCCGGTTGCTCAACCCGGGCTCATCGACAACGGCCCTCAGCACCAGCAACGTGCGGTCCCGGCGGCGACGCTGAGCGGAATCCTCGAGCAGATCCGCAGCGACGCTGCGCGCCGCCGCGCGGGTCGCGCGCGGGGGGCGCGAGAGCTCGCCGCGCGCAGCACGAACGCCGAGGAACGGCAGCACGATGAAGCTCATCAGGGGAGGAGTCAGCTTCACCAGCGGCCCAGGCTTCGGTTTGACAAGCCGCCCGTGGAGCACACCGAGCACCCCGCTCACCACCGCCTGCGCCGTGAGCGGCGGAGGGTAGTCCCGCGCCGGAGCACGTCCGTCATCGAGCACCACGGCGATCCGGTCCAGCACCTCGCTGCGGCGGGCCAGCACCTCTGGCCCGGCCTGCGCCGAGTGCACCACCAAGAGCGCTGCCAGCGCCGGCTCCTCGTCGAGGAACTCGAGCAGCGCGAGCAGGCCCGCGCGGACCCGCTCCAACCACCCCTCCTCGGCCTCGAACGCCGCGCTCGCACGCTCGCCGGCAAGCGCCAGCGCCCGCTCGAACGCCGCGAGCTCACCCGCGCCCGAACCGCTAGGACGGCCCGCGCTCACAGCTTCCCCTTCAAACACCGGCGTTACAGTAGACGCAAGGGAGCCGATGCGCGGGCTTGGCGGGGCCCGTTGCCGCGGCGGTGAACTACCACGCGTTCCTGACCGATCGGAGATCGGTCAGCAGTTGGTGGGGTTGAAAGTGACGCAGTCGCCGGATGAAGGGCATCACTTCACCCTGTGGAGGTCGCGGATGGCTGCCGCGAGCTCAACGCCTGACACTGTGAGCCGCCAGGCGTTCGGTTCGAAGGGCGCCGGATCAGCTAGGAGGTTCTCGATCAGGCCGAAGCGGGCGAGGCGCGCGAGGAGCATCGAGGCGTGGCCCTTACCGTCGATTCCGACGCGCTGCGCGATCTCTTTGTTGCTGAGCCCCGGCTCGGCGCCGATAACGTCCAATACCGCGACGACGCGGTGGTTGAGGTGTCCACCGCGATCGCGCACCAGCTCGAGTGCGAGCCTGCGCTGCTCGGCCGGGGGCGTCTCGTGCCAGATCGCCCGCTCGAGCTGCTCGCCAGCCGGCGTGAGCTGCCAGACGTTTCGGCGACCGCCTGAGCGGGTGTTCGCCACCAGCCCACGTCGCTTCAGACGCGCGAGGTACTGGGACATGCTGTTCGGATCACCGATCCCCGCCCGCAGAGCGATGTCCCCGTTGCTGAGGCCCGGCTCGGAGCCCACTACCCTCAGCACCGAAACCGCGGTGGCGCCGAGGCGTCCACCGCACTGCTGCATCAGGTCCAGCGCGACGCTCCGCGTCGGCGCCGGCGTGGCGCGGGGAATTGCTTCGTCGAGGTGTTGGCCCGCGGGTGTCAGCCGCCAGACCTTCGGGCTGCCGTTTTGGTGCGCTTCGCGCTCGCTGACCGCCAGGTCGAGCTCCACGAGACTCGCGAGCAGCCTTTTGGCCTGGGTCTCATCCTCGACGCCCGCGCGCTGCGCGACCTCCATGTTTCTGAGCCACGGCTGATCGCCGATGACCCTCAGCATCAAGACGGCGCGATCATCGAGCCGGCCGGCGAACTGCGGCGGCAGGTCGAACGCCGAGGCCGGCTCGGGGGCGGTGGCCTCGCGCCTGATCGCCTCGCGCAGACTCTCACCGGAGGCTGTGAGGCGCCAGGCCTTGCGGGCATACGGTTTGCGAGAGTCGCGCGTGTTCTCGATCAGCCCGAGCCGCTCCAGGCGGGCGACGATCCGCGCCATGTGAGCCTCATCCTTGACGCCCGCGCGCGCCACCAGCTCCCTGCTGTTGAGCCCAGGCTCACCGGCGATCACATCCAGCACCAGCGACGCGCGTGGGTTCAGACGGCCAGCGGGACCCTTTAGAACCTCGAGCCGGGCGCTGGGCTCCACCTCACCGGCCGCATCGCGTGGCCGCGCGAGCTCTCTGCGCGCCGCGCGAACCCCGAGGAACGGCAGCACCGTGAAGCTCATGAGCGGGGCCGCGAGCTCGACCAGCGGCCCGGGGCGCGGCTGGGAGAGGCGCTCACTGATTACGCCGAGCACGCCGCTGGCGACGGCCTGCGCTGTCAGCGGCGGCGGATAGCCCCGCGCCGGGGCGCGTTCGTCGTCGAGCATCACGGCGATGCGGTCGAGGACCTCGCGGCGACGAGCGAGCACTGCCTCGCCAGCGCCCGCCGAGTGCACCACGAGGTACCGCGCGAGCTCCGGCTCATCATCGAAGAACTCGAGCAGCGCCAACAGCCCGGCGCGGACGGCGTCGACCCAGCCCTCCTGCGCATAGAACGACAGGCTCGCCCGCTCGGCCGCCCGCGCGAGCGCCTGCTCGAAGGCCTCGAGCTCACCCGCGCCCGAGCCGCTAGGACTGCCCGCGCGCATACGCTTCCCTGTCAAACACCGGCGTCACAGTAGACGCACCGGAGCCGATGCGCGGTAAATATGAGGGCCGGGAGGAAGGGCGAAGAACTCGTCATCTCGGATACATTCGCGCCACGTTTTTGAGCGCATCGCCCGGAAACGCGGGAATTGGGGGGGTCGCCGCGCTCCGATCGCGAGTTCCGTCGCGGGCGATCTCTACCTTGCTCGACGGTGTTCATTGCGGATCTGGTCTGAGAACCCACGGGGTCGGCTCGAGAAGTCGAACGGAGAACGGGGCGAAGGCCGCGACCAGCGCGGCACCGGGGCCGAGCACGGTGGAAGGATCGGCCCGGCGGTCTTTGACAACTGGATAGCTCTCGACGAGGACCTCGTGACGCAGCCAGCCTGCTCGGCATCGGCCTGACTCGGCTTGGGGCCTTGGCTTTGCTCGCGCTTCGGCGTTGACGGTCGGCGATCAGCTCGCCGGCGGAGCTGTCGCAACGCGGCGTTGCCACACCAGGACGGCCCGTCACGTGTTCATTCCGAACAGCTTGGGGATGATGTGCTCGCGGACGAGTGAGATCGCTTCGTCGAATCCCATCTTCGGACCCATGAAGCGCACGAGCGACGCTCCGTTGTCGCCGGCCTTGTTCAGCGGGCCTTGCCACTCGCGTGGGCGGTGCAGCGGGATGAGCAGGTCGTTGATCTCGTGCAGGTCTTTGTAGGCGCCGGGGAATATCTCGAAGCCGACGTCGAGCTTTCGTTGCACGAGCCGCTGGAGGTCCTCGGCGATCAGCTTTCCTGCGAATTCGCGGCCGATCCAGGCGAGGTCGAGGTAGTGCTTCACCAGGCTGCCGGCGGCCCAGCCGACGACCTTCTCGGCCGCCTGCTCGGCGATGTCCATGACCGGCACCTCGAGGTTGCTTGGCTCGAGGATGAGCTCGGGGTATGGATGGCGCAGCGCGAGCCACTCGGCCTGTTCGAAGAGACCTCGTTGACTGACTGTGAAGGAGAACTGGCCCTCGATCGGGTCGCCGGTGACCGACGCGAAGTAGGCCTCGTAGTTGATTGGCTTGACGTCGACGAGCTTGGGCGTCCTGCGGCCCCAGTTGGTCCCCGGGTCGGGGTAGACCTGCAGCTGATCGGTGTCGAGTCGCAGCTTGCCGCTGAGCTCCAGCTCATCGAGGCGTCCGCGCAGCGAGCTGTCGGTGTCCTTGATCGTGAAACGGTTAGACCCCCGCAGCCGCAGCGCCATGCCACCGGTCAGAACGAAGTCGTCATCCAGGACGCCGGCGTCGAGGAGGTGAGCGATGGTCGCGATACGGACGATGTCCCGGGTGATGTCCTCGAAATCGAGGCCGTGCTCTTGGGCGTAGCGCTCGACGTCGTAGCCGGTGGGCCAGTCGGCGATCACTTGCCGTACTCCAGCCAAGCGTTGATGGCCTGGAGCGGGACGTTGAGCAGCAGTCCGGTGTCTCGGTCGCGTAGCCATTTCCCGTGCTCA
>Ga0209415_10009852_pt1 | contig 16347 bp, 16 predicted proteins | sample PeaSoiSIISIP2007_FD_187696 | JGI IMG/M metagenome (GOLD analysis project Ga0209415, IMG submission 187696) | Peat soil microbial communities from Weissenstadt, Germany - SII-SIP-2007 (SPAdes) (version 2) | ecosystem: Environmental > Terrestrial > Soil > Wetlands > Peat | place: Germany...
GTGGCTTCGAAAGGGCTCAAGCCCAGTATGCGCCAAGCCGGCGACTTTTGCAACGAATTTCTAACTCAGGACACTAGATGCCAACGACTGGTTTGCCAACGCCAAGGGCCTCACCAGGCCTGAGCTGCGACAGAACGATTTCGGCGGCGTGCTGGGAGGGCCCATCAGAAAGGACAAGCTCTTCTTCTTCGGGTCCTATGAAGGGCTGAGAGTGCGCCAGCCCCACGTCGCCAACACGTACGTGCCCTCGCTCGTTTCGCGTCAGAACGCTCCTGCCGCCGTTCAGCCTCTGCTGAAAGCTTTTCCGCTGCCGAACGGTCCCGATCTGGGCAATGGAACGGCGGCATTTTCGGCCGGCTATTCGGATCCCTCGACGCTCGATGCCACCAGTATTCGCGTCGACTATATACCGGTCCAGCGCGTGACCGTTTTCGGGAGATTCAGCGACGCTCCGTCGAGAATCAACCAGCGTGGCGGCGCCGCGGCGAACGAGTACAGCAACATCCAGAACGCGAAGTATGGAACTCGGGTTTTCACCGTGGGCAGCAATCAGACCCTCAGCCCTCGGCTGACCAACGAGGCTCGCGTAAACTACAGCCGCAGCACCGCGCATGGTTTTTACACGCTCGACACTTTCGGCGGCGCTACACCTCCACCGGACTCTGTTTTATATCCTTCGGTCGCCTCTCAGGAAGATGCTTACTTCTGGTTTTATGCCGACGCCACGCCGAATGGAATCCGGTTCAATGCCGGCAAACTGGGAGAGAGCTGGCAGCGGCAGATCAATGTGACGGACAACCTCTCCCGCATCGCCGGTTCCCACCAGATGAAATTCGGCGTCGATTATCGCCGGATGAACCCGAAGACCGGATTCTTCGCGTATCAGTTGCAGGCCGCTTTCTTCACCTTGTCAAACGTTCTGGCGAACGCGATGCCGTCGGCGTACGTGATCGCGAGAAACGACGACGCGCAGTTGGTCTTCACAAATCTCAGCATTTTCGCTCAGGACGCGTGGAAAGCCAGGCGGACCCTGACCATCACTTACGGATTGCGGTGGGAATACAACGCTGCGCCCGGGTCGCCGAATGGCACTCTGCCATTCACAGTAAACCAGGTCGATAATTTTGCGACCATGACGCTGGCCCCACAGGGCACGGCACTATGGCACCCGCAAAAGGACAATTTCGCCCCTAGGCTTGGCGTTGCGTGGCAAGCACGCCCGAACCTCGTCTTGCGGGCCGGCGCCGGGATCTATTACGACCTGGGATACTCGGACGTAGCGGACGGGTCCGGCGCGTGGCCGTACAGTCAGCAAAAGGTCATCTCCAATGTTCCATTTCCTCTGAGTTCCTCCGATGCTGCTCCGCCTCCCTTTTCCACAACACCGCCGGCGTCGTATATTGCGGTCGTAGACCCGAACCACGTTTTGCCAAGAACCTACGAATGGAATGCCGCCGTCGAGAGGAGCTTCGGAAGCGCCGACGTGCTCACGCTCAGCTACATCGGGGCCGGAGCCCGCAAGCTGATGCGGCAGGACCTCTACAATCGGCCGAACCCGAATTTTAGCGGCGAGTTCGATCTGATGCGGAATGGCGCAAGCGCCAGCTACCAGGCTCTCCAAGGCCAGTTCCGCCATCGCTTCGACCACGGACTCCAGGCGCTCCTCTCCTATACGTGGTCCCACTCCATCGACAACGTCTCGTCCGACGCCTACTACGTCAATCTTCCGCCGGGCGCCTACTCCGATCGCGGTTCCTCGACCTACGATATCCGCCAGACGTTCTCTGCGGCGATCTCGTACAACGTTCCCGCGCCGGGGAGCGGAATGTGGAGATCGGTGTTTGGAAACTGGTCAACTGACTCAATTATCTACGCCCGCACGGCGCCGCCGGTGAATGTCATTACCGGGCAGAACACGTTCGGCCCATTCCTTTCGTCAGCTAACAGCGTCCAGCGCCCGGACCTCGTTCCTGGCGTCCCGATCTGGATCTCTGACCCCAACGTCGCCGACGGCAAACGCCTGAACAAAGCCGCATTCGCCGTCCCGACGGGTGTCGCCCAAGGCAACCTCGGCCGTAACACGCTCCGCGGCTTCGGCGCAACAGAAATCGACCTCACCCTGCGCCGCCAGTTCAAGCTGTACGAGCGCGTCTCGCTGCAGGCCCGCGCCGATTTGTTTAACCTCTTCAACCATCCGAATTTCGGTCCGCCGGTCGCGTACATGGCCTCGCCCCTCTTCGGCCAGGCGACCCAGATGCTCGGCTCCTCGCTAGGCGCCGGCGGCCTGACCGGCGGCCTCAATCCGCTCTACCAGATCGGTGGCCCGCGCTCGGCGCAACTGGCGCTGAAGCTAGTATTCTGAAGAAGGCAAGTCCGGTACGAAGTTGCACGGCTGCGCTGGTGTACCGAAGGCATCAGTACCAATCGTGAGGAGGGGCGCGAAGCCAATTTACTTGGCAACTAACCGAAGTGCAACGACCGTACCAGGATCAGTTTGAATCCCCAGAACCTCACGGCCGTTGTCGACTACAATGGCGCGGAAATGCATCGCGGCCGCTTGGTTCCCGTCCGCCGGTAACTCCATGACTAGCTTCACGAAGCAATCGTCCTGGACCTCGTAACTTCCCACACCCAGCGCCGGCTCGTCGGGTCCGGAGTCGAAGTAAAGGTTGCCAGCGCCGTCGGCTATCAGCACGCCCCGAACCGAAACGCGGCCAGAATCGACTGCGGTATTGACGTCTACGGTCCTGCCGGACGCCGTCACCGTAAACGTCCCCGCCAGGCTGGATACGGAACACCCATCCATGGTCCGGCGCAGAATGCCGTTCCCGGCGCCGCCCGGATCGGTCTGCCGGAACGCAACGTGCCCGTCGTCGGCGCTCATCGTTCCGGAGAAGTGCTGGAAATTTCCGGAGTCATCCTGCAAAGTCCACGCGACGGAGCAGTCGAAATGAGCCTCATATTTGCCCCTGGCGGGATTACCGAGGATCAGTCCCGTAAAGCTCGTCGACGAAATACCGCTCAGATTCCCGGAATCATCCAATACCAGCCGGCCTACTACGGCGACAGGCCGCTTCGGACCGCCGATTGTGGTGGTGCCGGTCAGGGAAAGGCCATAGGCTCCATGGAAGGCCTTGGGGTCGCAGACCGCGGCATGCGCCACTGGAAGCGCGAAAATCCACGCGCACAACAGGAAGAAATACCGCCGAACGTTGGCTACAACCCGCACTTGTACTGTTCCAGTCATCTGTCAATACCTCAGCTCACCCGGCGAATTCCGTCTTCCGGCGGCACCCTGGCGCCGCCGGCCCCAAGTGATTCCGGGCAGAAACTGAGAACCATCCGGGCGGCGTCCACGACCCCTTCCGCATACTGCCGCGCGTGTGCCTGAGCCGTTGCAGCTTTGTGCCGCAGGGTAGCAAGCCACAACCCGAACGCCATGCAGGCATGCACCACATATGGCACCAGGTGGATCGCAAGGCGGGGACGGACGGGCGACCCTGCAAAGCGTTTGCAGATTTCACTGTCCCACATGAGTTCTGTGGCGCCGATCTCGCTGCGGTAGACGTCCGCTGCGAATTCGGGCATTTCCAACAGCGCCCAGGCCATTACTGAGGCATTGCCCTCACCATCGGCACACGCCAGTATTGTCGCTTCAGCCATGCGATCAATACACTCGAGGGGCGGAAGGTTCGGAATCGAAGAGAGCCGGCTCTCCAGCCCCGCCAAACGTTGCCGGGTATTGCGCTCCACCACTTTTTCGAACAGCTTCTGCTTGGCGCCAAAGTGCCGGTACAGGATTGCCTCGGAGACACCCGCTGCCTTCGCCAGGGCGGCTATCGTGGTCGATTTCAGACCCGTAGCGCCGAACAACAGCTCGGCCGATTTCAGAATCTGCTCCCGCCGCCGTTCGCGCGAGAGCCTCGCTCGCCTCAGGGTACGCGGTTTGCCGGGACCCTTCTCATCCATACAAATCTTCCTTCCGTGGAAAGCACACACTCACTCACCTCGGCCACAAAAATACCGCTGCCGGCCCCTGGAACCGAGGCTCCAACTGGCCGGCAACGCTGCGCGCGCGAAACGTCATCGACGATCGTGAATCAGAATCGGAACCCAAGACCCACGGAAGGCTCGGCGCGGTGCGTGGTGCGATCCATTCCGGCCAGCCCCGCGATGTCGTACGTCGGCGAATTGTAGACCAAGCCTCGATACTCCGCCCGTAGAAACAAGCGGTGGGTGAGGTTGTAGTCGGCGCCCCCGCCGTAGACGAATGCGGCACGCGCCTGGTAATTGATTCCGCGGAGGTCTTTCGGATTGAACATGATCGCTCCTGCACCCGCAAGACCAAATACCGACAAACGCTTGAACGGCACGCGATAGACGAGCGCGCCCGTCGTTTCATGCGAGTAGCTGTTGATGCCGGTTGTGCCAGTGGTCATGCGATAGTTCTGCGTGTTCAGAGTGTAACCGTAGTTGATTTCCGCGCCGAGGTGGTTGGTAAAGTAGAACCGGTATCCCGCCAGAACGCCGCCGGTTTTGGTAGCGTCTTGCTTGATTCCGGACTGGGTCGTCTCTTTGGTAAAGCTACCCATGCCTTGGACTGTGACTTCCGATCGGTAGCCTTCCTGAGAATACGCCGGCAGCCCCACGATGACGGAAGCGGCGAACAGCGTTAGAAAAGAATTGACCTTCGACATTTCATAACTCCTTTTTAGTTTGCGAGACCGAAGCGGACTCGATTCTTTGCCGCTTCGCCCTTTTAAGGGCACTCTAATTACCAGACACGCGTGAACGGCTCCCTTTTCCAGTCGCGGGCTCTAGATTGGTGTATCGCGGGAACTTATCGATCGCGTTGCGCGCTGACCCGTGTCCGCCGATGTGCCTGGCGGTCACGTCCGGCGTGACTTACAAGTCAAGCGCCGACATCGCTTGCCGAGATCGGCACTCCGCGAATCGTCTGAAACGCGAGGCAACTGCGAATGCCGGCAATCGATGGCCTTGCTGGTGAAGGTTCATTGTGTGGTTGCTTGGCGCGGAAAGACGGCAGCCGAGTCGGAGCGACAAGCGCGATCGCTACAATCCACAGTCTACCAACTGAAAGCCCGCCGATCTCGGCCGCGTGGAGTTACCCGCGAGAATGCCGCCCGTTCGGTCGGGGGATTGAATATCATCCACAGTGTAGGAGCTATAAATGCCGCTTGCTTTCAGGCCCACACCCTTTTCGGCGAGTTTCCGTAGCAGGGCACGGCCTCGCTCGTCGATCAGGGAGACGTCGCGTAAATGGAGCCGGACCGGTTTTGGTTTTGAGATCGCTTGGATACAGCAGAGTTCGACCGGATCGACAAAGTCGCCGGATAGCTTCCCGTCCACCGTGATCGTCGTGCTTGCCGGCTCGTCTGTCGTCATAACCCGTACCATGCTGATTACCTCTCGGAAACCTCAGTTGCAGGCTACCAGAGGCTAACAGCCAAAATGGATCAACCGGATGGCGCGCTCACGCGACTATTCCGAACAACTGGCGAAGGCTCAATCTCCAACTGCGGGCACCGGGCCGGGGAGGCGCCGCCACCACCACTCCCAAGGACCGGAGGAACTCCTCGGAGTTCGGCTGCGGCGCCGCCCTCAAGCGGGCACCCGACCCTGTTATGTGATGCAGCAATTCAATGCCCTTGGCATCCGCAGCCGTTAAGCCGGAGACGTCGACGAACACTTCCTTGCCATCCAGGATCGATGTCGCGGTGATCCACGCGTACTCCAGGCTTCGCACGGCATCACCTGTCAGTTCCCCTTGCAGAAGAAACTCGAAGGTCTTGACGCTGTCGTTCAAGTACATCTGCATGGCGTCTACCCAGGGACCTTCACGCTGCTGTCAAGCAATCCGGCGAGCCGAGCTCCCACCCAATACGCATCGGCGGCGGGACTAACGCCGATGTTGATGTGACCGTACCGTCCGAATTTCGTGACGATTTGCGCGCGGTCCCGGTAAGCCAATACAACAAACCGCAGGTCACGGGAACCTGCGCTGTTGCCGCCGCTGTCGATATCAAGCCGGTTCTCCGCGAGCATCAACAGCAGCGGGTCGATTTTCAGCGCTTCTGGAGTTGTGGCCGCGGCAGCCAGACGGGTATCCGGGTCGCCACTCCAACTGGGGTCGGCGCCGCGGGTCATCCAGCGCGATCCAACGGATTGCGGCGTCCCAGGAGAAGACCTCCCGCGCCAGTACGCCGAACCGCGTCACACCGTTCGCATTTCTCATGTGAATTCTTGAGATGCAACTTCGTATCCATTTGGTGCCCTTCATCTTGCCGCCGGGATGTAGCTCGGGTGACTCGTGCCGCGGAGTCGGCAGGGACGTCGGCGCCTGCCAACGGCGGCACCGAAAAGGGGCGGCGTTAAGGAGTGAAGTCCTGGTGTGGGCATAGCTGTGGTGTCCTCAGGTCTGGCGTGCCCGCCGAACCCAGTCCGGCACGCGGAAGGCTAGTCATCAAAGCTTCCCGTCGTCCCCTGAAATCCGCGGAGGGCCTGTCTGAGCGTCCATCGGATCGCGCGAGAGGCGTTGTAGCAGTACGCCAGGTTGTGGTTCAGGGTGGAAAAGCAGCGCTTCTGGCACTCCACCTTCATGTCGGCAAGCTGTTCCTTCTCGAATCGCGGCTGGCCGGCCGTTCCCCAGTCGTGCGAGGCGCTATACATCGGGAAGCAGGGCCCAAGCGTTCCATCTGTGCGGATAATCAGCGAGTTCTGTCCCGCGCGGCAGTCCCACTGTTGCAGCTTGCCGCGCATGAACGCCTTCATCTCCTCCAGCCGGTGCACGGAGTTTACCATCTTATAGCCCGATCGATTCTTTTCGATAAGCCAATCGATCGTTGCGTCGACTTCGGGCCAATCCTCTTTCGTAATGTAGGTGCTGTTGCCGTCTTTGCGCTTGAAGTGGGGCTGATCGAGCATCGGCGTCTCGTTAATGTGGTAGTCGGTCGCGATCCCGACATCATGGGCGATTTCCGTCAACCGCCGGACGTCTTCCAAGTTAATTCGCGTGATATTGATGTTGAAGAAGACGCTGAATCCGTACACGTATTGCTTCTTGATCAAATATTCGAAATAGCGCCGAATCGGATCGAGCGCCTTCGGCAGCTCTTTGCGGTCCGCGACGGAATCGACGGCGAGGTTGAAAGTAGCTACGCCCGCATCGCCGAGCCGGTCGATCACCTCGGGACGCATCAGTCGGCCGTTCGTAGGGACGTAGACCCAGAAGTCCTTCCGCGCGGCGTAATCGACTACTTTGTGCGCGAAATCCGGCCGGAGCAAAACCTCGCCGCCCATCAGCGCAAGGACCCGGCAACCGCTGTCATGCAGCCAGTCAATCGAGCGTCGAGCCGTATCCTCGGTCATGCCCTTGACCCGATTGTCGAACGCCCAGCAGTAGTGGCAGTCGAGATTGCACTTCCATTCGGTAAACAGGTAGGAAATGATGGGATGAAAGTCGCCCGGCTTGACCCGCGACCCGACGTAGGGGACGAGCCATCCCCTCAGCGCCCGCGCTACCATTGGCACGGTCACGCGAGTGCGATAGGGATTCCCGTCCCGGGGGAGATACTTCGGGTCAGGCTCCACGTTGCCGCATTTCTCGGGGTGTCTCGGAAACACAGGAACCGGAAGACTCAGCGGCGCCCCCGTGGATGGAATTCTGGGCGAGCTACCCGTGCCGAGGATGGGCAACTCCAGAATCGCAGTTCTGCCGTTTCGATGGCCATTCCGGCCGTTCACCCCATCATGAGACACTGTCTTGACCTCGCTGTCATTGATCGCGGTGTTCATCGTCGCTCTCCACCTCCATGTTTAGAATCTGAGATAGCGTTCATTTTGCCCGTGGTCGGCTCGTCAGCAATATCCACAGCGGCGGGTCCGCACGCAAACTGGATTGTTAACGGGTAGCCGGAAGTACCGGTTGCACGTTGGCAGCCAGAGAATCGCCATGTTTGCCTGCTTGTCCGCCGGTTTCTGGCGCGCCCAGTTTCGGCACTTGCCGTCGGCATACGACATCGCCGCGACGCCGGCCGCCTCATACCAAGGCCCGTTTCACACTGCCACAGGTTGGCGATCAGAGTGCACATGGTAGGAACGGAAAGTGCCGACAGAATGCCGCGCAGGCACTCTACCCTGGAGTTCTGATGCCGATGCTACCTACTCTTTTCTTTCTCGCTATGATGCAAGGCGATTCGTCGCCATCTCTGACCGCCCCTGAAATCTTGGAGCGCATGGTGCAAGCCGATAACGACAGGCTTGCCGCTCTGGCCGGCTATTCAGGGGTCCGGCATTACCGGTTCGAAAACAAGAAGTCCGGCAAGACGGCCGAGATGACAGTGCGTATGTCCTGCGGCAGCGATGGGGTTAAGACGTTTGAGGTCGTCTCTGAAAGCGGTTCGGGATTCGTCCGCAGCCACATCATCGGCAAGATGATCGAGGCAGAAACGGAATCCAGCCAGAAGGGTGAACGCAAGGAAAGCCGCATCATCCCCGAAAACTACGAATTCCGCCTGATTGGAATGGAGGACTCGGATGGCCAGTCCCGCTATGTTCTGGAGATCAATCCCAAGAAGCCGACCAAATTTTCGATTCGCGGGCGGATCTGGGTGGACGCCCAGGACTTTGCCATTGCACGCGTTGAAGGCCAGCCTGCGAAGAACCCCTCGTTCTGGATTCGCAGCGTGAAGGTGGAGCAACGGTACGGGCGCACTGGCCAATTCTGGCTTCCGGCCCTGAACCACTCGGTAGCACAGGCGAAAATCTTCGGCTCGACAGAAGTTGTCATCGAGTATTACGATTACAAGACTAACGTTCGTGAGGCGCACGCGCTCGCCCGTGCCGCGGAAGAGCTGCACCAGTGAACTTTCGTATGCGAGATTGACAACGCCATTCGCTTTAGCCCAGGCGAGCCGCCGCGCCGTCCGGGCCTGCCGACTTGGCCTCGTGCTTCCTTCATTGCGTTCAGAATCCTTGCCGGCTTGGCGTCGGGCGCTTCAGCCGGCGATTCCCACAGTATAAGTCGATTCCCCGTGCCGATTAGCTCGGTTAGCAAGCTCCCGCTGCTCAGTTCGTGAATGAACTGTTGCCCCGGTCGAATCAGCCCAACCCATTCGCCTCACAGTTCGGCGAAGAGGTCCGGCTGTGCCGAGACCAGGCGGAACTGACCTCGGCCCTGCCTTACGCCGAACCTTGGCACATGCTACGGCGCATGCCGTCAGAGCTCCAACTCGCGCGACTACAGTCCCCAACAAAGGCGACTTAGATTTGGCACGCGCCGTGCTTTCATAACGCGGCAGAACCCGAAACTAATCGGGATGAGAGGTGGTTGTTATGAACGAAGCTGACGTAAATAAATACAGAACGTTGCTGATGGCTAAGCGCAAGGAGATCGTCGGTATGTCACCCCGGCGTGAGGACCTCTGGATTGTCCAATCCAATGAACAGATCGAGACGGTGCAACTCGCAGGTCAACGGGAATTCGCAGCCCGCACCCTGGAACGCGATGCCAAGAGCTTGATGCAGATCGGCGCGGCGCTGAAGCGCATCGACGACGGCGAGTTTGGAATATGCCTCGACTGCGAGGAGCCCATCTCTCCCAAACGTCTCGCGGCCGTGCCGTGGGCTGCGTATTGTTTGCGCTGCCAGGAAATGCACGACGCTCAAGAGGCGACAGATACCGTCCACCCGAAACTGGCCGCATGAGTCGCCCCGTGCAGCCGAGTGCCGGTCAGTCCGCCTCACGACCGGGATCCGGCGGGAACATTACTGCCTCCCTTTGCCTACAGATCAGGCGCGCGAATTGTTGCGTCATGAGCCCGGCAGTCGTGATTTCAGTTGTCTCCCGCCTGATCTCCTGTAAGAGCGGATAAGCCATGCAGCGCTCCCTCCAACCCGCTGCCGTGACCGAATCGTTGGCACCCGTTCCGCTTCAACCCGGCGGGGCCGTCCTGCGCCGCAAGGGGCACAAGTCCGCTGGTCCCGGTACGCAGACGCGGGCGCGAATTGCCGGCTGCATCGCCGACGAAGCATCGCGGCGCATCGGCACACTCGCGATTCTCACGGCGGTCACCGTTGTGGGCGCCTCGATTCTTCACCACGCGCTCTCGCCGGATATCGCCGCGGCCCAGCAGACCCCGCTTTTCCGTCTCAGCGCGTTGTTCCTGGTGTTGGCGGGGGGAGGATTGGCGGCGCTCCAGCGCTCGGCCCGGCTAACTTCGCAGGATCTATTGGATCTCGGGCTGGTGTTCGAAATCGTAGGCGCACTCGCGCTGTCCCTGATGGAAAACGCCATTCCGCTGCCCGGGACTATGGCGCGCGGGTACACAGGCGTCGCGGCCTGGATTGCCATCTGCGTGATGGTGATCCCGAACCGCCCGTGGAAGAGCATCACAGCGGCGATCGCTTCGGCCGCCACGGTTCCCTGCGGGCACCTGTTGGCCGCGCAAATTCTCGGTTATCCGGCGATGGCATGGAACAGGCTGGCCGGATATACGCTCGGCGCGGCCATTGTCGCGGGTTGGACGCCGTTCATCAGCACTCGCCTCCACCGCATGCATGAGGATTTAAGCCACGCTCGAGATTTCGGCAGCTACCATCTGGAGAAGCTGGTGGGCCGGGGCGGAATGGGGGAAGTGTGGCTCGCTCGTCATCGCCTTCTGCGCCGCGATGCCGCGGTGAAGCTGGTGCTACCGCGGTTTTTGGAGGGATTGAACCCTCTTGCGCAGCGCCAGGCGCACCGGCGCTTCGAGCAGGAAGCTCAAGCGATCGCCTCGCTGCGGTCGCCGCACACGGTGGCAATCTACGACTTCGGGGTCGCGGAGAATGGTTCGCTCTACTACGCGATGGAATATCTGCAAGGACTCAACGCGGAGACGCTGGTGGACCGCTACGGGGCTCAGCCCGCGGGCAGAGTGATTGCATTCCTCAGGCAGGCGATCGAGTCCCTCGAAGAGGCGCACGAGACGGGATTGATCCATCGCGATGTTAAGCCCAGCAACGTTTTCATCTCACGCCTCGGCAAGCGCACCGATTTCGTGAAGGTGCTGGATTTCGGTTTGGTCAAAGCGCTCGCCGATCCGGACGGCGCAACGGCGACGACAGGGAGCCTGGCGACCGGAACTCCGGCCTTCATGGCCCCGGAGCAGGTGCGCGGAGACGAAGTGGATGCGCGCACGGATATCTACGGATTAGGTTGCGTCGCGTATTTCCTACTTACCGGGACGGTCGTCTTCCACAAGTCGAGTGCGATGGCGATGGCCCACCTTGCGGAGCAGCCCGAACTGCCCTCACGCCGGTCGGAGATTCCCATCCCGGCGTCCCTTGAGCGGGTCGTGATGGCATGCCTCGCCAAGAACCCCAACGGCAGGCCGCAGTCCGCGGCGGAGCTGAGGACGATGCTCGATTCCTGCACAGACGTGCCGCAATGGTCGCAGGCCGACGCGGACCGCTGGTGGGCGCTGCATCGGCCTGAGGCGGCAGGCAAGGCGGTGGCATGAGCGCCGCCGAAGAAGCGCCCCTCCGCCAGCCGACCAGCATGGCCATGACGATCCTGGGTCTGATCATGGCCTATCTCGTCGCCGGCAGGGCCACGCGCGACGCAATTTTTCTGTCCCAGTTCAGCACGTCCAATCTGCCCGCGATGGTCGCGGTGGCAGCCATCGCAGCCGTGGCCATGAGTATGCTCGGCAGCCGCATGCTGGTCCGCCTCGGCCCCAATCGCATGGCCGCCTTCGCCTTCGCTCTCAGCGGGATCATGCAGGTGGCGGAGTGGATGCTCTTCGGTTACCGTCCGCGGGTCGCGGCGTGCTTGATTTACGTGCATGTTGTGGCATTCGGGCAGTGCTGGTTTCGGCATTTTGGTCGCTGATGAACGAATCGTTTGAGCCGAGGTCGGCGAAGACGGTCTTCGGGAAGATTGGCGGGTCTGGCACGCTCGGAGGGTTCCTTGGAGGGTTGTTGGCCGAGCGCGTGGCGGCGTTATTTTCAGCGCAAGCGGTCATCCTGGTGCTGGCCACGCTGCACATGCTCTGCGCCGGCCTGCTGTGGATGGCGTTCCCATCGAAGCCGGGACCGCCAGTGCGCGAGCAACGGCAGAGCGGCAAACGCGAGCCGGCGGTCATCGATGCATTGCACCGATATCCGTTTCTGCTGACCCTAGCGGGGCTTGTGCTCGCGGCGTCGGTGAGCGCGTCGCTGCTCGATTTCGTGTTCAAAGCGCGGGCGGCGCAGACGATCGGACGCGGAGCGGCGCTGTTCCACTTTTTCGGACTGTATTACACCGCGACGAGCTTGCTCACCTTCCTAGCGCAGACGTTCCTTTCACGATTCTGCCTTAAGCAGGCCGGCTTGGCGGCCTCAGCCGGCGCGCTGCCCGCGGCAGTGAGCCTGGGTAGCCTGCTGAACGCGGTCTTCCCCGGTTTCAACCTTCTCAGCGGCGTTCGCGGCATGGAGATTGTCATTCGCGGCTCTGTGTACCGTTCGGCGTACGAGCTGTTCTACACGGCAGTTGCCCCTGGCGAAAAACGCTCGGCCAAGTCTCTGATCGACGTGGGTGTGGAGCGCGTCGGAGATTTGCTCGGCGCGGGCACGGTGAGTTTGCTCCTCGTGCTCTCACCGAGCCGGTACAGCTTGATCCTGTTCGCGGCCGCCGGCATCTCGGCAATCGCAGTGTTGCTCGCCGCTCGTCTCGATAAGGGGTATATTCATGCCCTCGAGAAGAGCCTTTTCGACCGGGCGGTCGAGCTCGATCCCTCACTAGTGGATGACTCCACCACACGGTCGGTTCTCATGCGCTCGGTGGAGATCCCACGTCCTCCATTCGCGGGTGACGCCCCCATGGCTGCTGCTCCGCCCCGCCCCGCCGTGGCCGATCCATTTCTGCGGCACGCCACCGATCTTCGCTCCGGCGAGGCGGAACGCGCCATCACCGCCGCCAACGAGATCGGCCCCGACGATTGGAATCTCGCTCCGCTCCTGATCGAGCTGCTGGCGTGGGATGAAGTCATGCCGGCCGCGCGCAGTGGACTCGAACGCTTGGGCCCCCGCATCGCCGGAATACTCGTCGACGCATTGCTCGACCCGGATCGTGATTTCGTCATCCGGCGGCGCGTCCCAAGAGTGCTGGCGACGATGCCGTCGGCGCGGTCGGCGGAGGGTTTGTTTGAAGCCTTGCAGGACCAACGCTTCGAAGTGCGTTTCTACGCTGCACGCGCGCTCCATCTGCTGGTCAAAGATCGTCCGGAACTGATGATCGCTCCGGATCGGGTGTGGCACGCGGTCAATTCCGAGCTCTCGCTCCAGCGGTCGGTCTGGGCGAATCACCGGCTGCTCGATCGCCGGGGCTCCAACGAAAAGCAATGGTTTTTCGACGACCAGCTCCTCGACCGCGCCGACCGGAACCTCGAACACTTGTTCACACTGCTGGGGTTGCTGCTCCCCGGCGATGCCGGGCGGATCGCCTTCCGCGCGCTCCACACGGATGATCGGCAACTCAAGGGTACCGCCTTTGAGTATCTGGAAAGTGCAACGCCGCCCGATACGCGCCAGCTACTGCTTCCTTTGCTCGAAGCAGATGCGGAAGGCAGACTACGATCGGCGGATGCGGAGCGCGCGCTTCGCGATCTGTTGGCCAGCAAGGCCAGGGTCAACACCAATCTCAATCTCGAGCCCGTCGAAATCGAGGCCCGGCCATGACCGCTGTCGAATCTCTGACCACCCGCGCGCCATTCATCCGCGAATTCTATGGCCGGCCTGCTGCTGCAAGAGGTTCTTCGTCTCCCGCATCTTCAAAGCGATTGGTCCCGGCGGCGTGCTATTCGCATTCTCGGCATTTGATGACGGCCGGTGCCGAGTTGGTCGGCACGCGCCATCGTGCACCGTCGGCAACGAATTGAGCCAGAACGCCGCTGAAATGGAATCTCACTTGCCCATCTTGACGGCAGACGAAAACCGTCAGGCGTCGGCATGCCGGACCTGTTCGGCTCAACATGGCGCTCTTGCCGGAGTAATCGGACGGCACGGGACGGCGGCGCTGACGGAGAGAACGGAATGAAAACGGCAGTGTTTAGTAGATGGATAAAGGACGCCAGGGTTGAGGAGCCCCGGCCTGACTCGGGTGAGATCGCCATTCACGTTGTCCCTACTAGCAACCAGATGACTGTCGCGGTCGCGGGGCGCGTAACGGTCGATTCATCGCCGAGTTTGCGCTCTGCGCTCCTCAAACTACTCCGTCGAGGTACGGCTCCAGTCGTAGTTGTCGACGTGTCCGCCGTGTCCTATCTGGATATGTCCGGCCTCGCAACCCTTCTGGAGGCATTGAAGGCTGCTCGCGAAGGTTCGGTGAAACTACGCCTCGCCGGGATGAGCGGCCAGGCCCGGGCGCTCGCGGAGATCGCCCAATTGGATTCGATCTATTGTGCCTGGGGATCGGAGGTGGAGTTCCGTTGACCTTTCTGGAGCAAGTCGGGCGGGCCGCAGTCGTCCAGGTGGAGGATGCGGGCGCATTGACCATGCAGTTCTGGTCGGTGCTTCGGAAGCTTCCGCGCGTATTGCCGGTCGTGGGCGCCAGAAGGCGTTGGCGTTCGGCTGTCGCGCAGATGTTCGCGATCGGAGCGAGCGCGCTTCCCATGTCGGGCGCGATGGCGCTCTGCACCGGTTTCATACTGGCTCTCCAGAGCGCCTCCGAATTGCGAAAGTTCGGCGCTCTGGAGCTTGTCGTAAACCTGGTCGCACTCGGGTTCACCCGTGAACTGGGCCCGCTCATCACCGCTCTCAGTGTGAGCGGCCGGTCCGCTTCGGCCATATCGGCGGAGATCGGAACCATGGTTGTCACGGAGGAGATCGACGCGCTCCGCGTAATGGGCCTTGATCCGGTGGAGATCACCCTTGCGCCAAAGTATCTGGCCGCCTTGATCACCGTGCCCTGTCTCACGATCCTGAGCACACTTTGCGGGATCTTCGCAGGGTACCTGTTCCTGGCCTTCAGCATGGAGATGAGCCTTCGCGTTTACTGCCAGGCTGTCGCTGAGACGATTCTCCTGCGGGACGTCGGCTTCATGCTAGTCAAAAGCCTGGTGTTCGCCACCATCATCGTCCATGTCGGCTGCCTGGAGGGCTTGCGAGTCCGCGGCGGCCCGGAAGCTGTCGGCCATTCCACTACCGCCGCCGTGGTGAAATCGACCTTCCTCATTATCCTTGCGGACCTCGGGGCCACGGCAATCTTCTATCTCATGGGATGGAGCGCGACCGGATGATAGATTCCAGTGCGGCAAAAGCAGGCGACGCCGTGATCTCTATTCGAGGCGTGTCTATGTCCTATAGCGGGAGGCGTGTGCTGGACGAGGTCGACCTCGATGTTTGCCGAGGCGAAATTCTGGTCTTGCTCGGCGGAAGCGGCTCCGGAAAGACCACTTTGTTGAAGCACGTGCTGGGACTGGCGAAACCCGAGGCCGGCAGCATCACGATCAACGGCGTGGACATCACGCGCTGCTCGCAATCGGAGCTAGGCGCGGTTCGCCGGCGAATCGGTGTTGCTTTTCAGGCCGGAGCACTCTTCAATTCGATGTCCGTTGAGGAAAACGTTGCCCTGCCGCTGCGGGAGTTGACGCGACTCGCGGATTCCACCATCAAACTGATGGCCTGGATGAACCTGATCGCGGTCGGTCTGTCGGACGCTGGTTCGCTGTACCCGCCCGAACTCTCCGGAGGAATGAGAAAACGTGCGGCCGTAGCGCGGGCCATGGCGCTCGATCCGGAGATCCTGATCCTCGACGAGCCTTCCGCGGGACTCGATCCGATCGTCTCGGCCGGTCTGGATGAGCTGATTCTTTTCCTGAAGCGCTCCTTCGGCATAACAATCCTCGTCGTGACGCACGAACTGGAAAGCGCCTTCCACATCGCCGACCGCGTGGCAATGCTTTACCAGGGCCGGCTGATTGCGGTGGATAGGAAGGAACAATTCACCGGAAACGCACATCCGCGGATACGGCAGTTCCTCGACCGCCAGCCTGACGCCATGCCGCGAGTAGCGGCCGAAGAATTTATATCCACCTATTTGAAAGGGTCCACTACATGACTACTGAGGCAAGAGTCGGCGCGTTCGTGATCGCCAGCGTGCTGGTCATCGGCTCGGCGACTTATTTCGTACACAACATACAAACCGGGCGCGCTCAGGTGGCTTACAAAACGCGCCTGCGCTATGCCGGCGGCATTACCAACGGGGCGGCCGTGCTCTTTGGCGGCATCAAGGTGGGCCAGGTGACCGCTGTGGGGCCCTGGTCCGAAGATCCGACTCGAATCGAGATCCTGTTTGCGGTGAAGTACGGG
>Ga0209415_10009853_pt1 | contig 16345 bp, 11 predicted proteins | sample PeaSoiSIISIP2007_FD_187696 | JGI IMG/M metagenome (GOLD analysis project Ga0209415, IMG submission 187696) | Peat soil microbial communities from Weissenstadt, Germany - SII-SIP-2007 (SPAdes) (version 2) | ecosystem: Environmental > Terrestrial > Soil > Wetlands > Peat | place: Germany...
GAGAACCGCACCCAGATCCTCTCGTCGTTCACCGGCGACATGCAGGAGGCGGTGACCGCCTTCCTGGAGAAGCGTCCCCCGAATTTCGGCACCGCCGCCCAGGAGAGCGGACCGGCGTAGAGGAACCGACGACCGCTATGGCACCGGCATCGGGTCAGGAGCTGCTACGAGACTCGAGCAATCCGAGGCGCCATGCCGCCGACACGGCCTGGGCCCGGTTGTGGACCTCGAGCTTGCGGTAGAGGCTGGACGTGTAGTGCATCACCGTCTTCGGACGCAGGTCGAGCGCCGAAGCCACATCCTTGGTCGAACAGCCCGACGCGATGAGGCGCAGCACCTCGAGCTCCCGGCGGGCGAGTGTCGGGGCGGAGCCACCGGACTGGTCGGTCGATTGGTCGTCTCCGGGCGCCTCGCTCGCTGGCTCGGACGTCGGACCCATCAGGGCGAGGGCCCGTTGCTCCGCCAGGGCGAGCGCCGACGACCACGTCCGGAGGCCGCCGGTGGCGGCCAGCCGTTGGAAACCGCTGTCCCCGAGCACCTGACGGGCCCGGGCCACAGCCCGGTCGTACGTGCCCACGACGAAAGCAGGCAGCCGGAGACGTAGGGCCGGGAGTGTGTCGTACAGGGCCCCGTGCAGCTCGACCGCTTCAGTGGCGGAATCAAACGCCAGCAGCGCCATCACCAGAACAAAGATGCTCTCGTCCTGGAGGTACCAGGTTCCCGTCCGTCGGCCGAGTTCGAGTGCCTCGACGACGCTGCGGGCGGCACCGGCACGATCGCCGGCCGTGACGTGGCCGATTGCCGCGCTGAGGAGCACGTGACCCTCGATCCGGACATCGCCCAGCCGGCGGGCGAACTCCAACAACGTGTCGGGATCGGGGGGGCATGCCCTCGGATCTTTGAAGGCCCCGGGAACACCGGCCAGCACGTGCGACGCCATGAGCAGTTGGTGTTCGTCCCCCGCCATCCGGGCCAGATCGCGAGCGGCGATGGCATCCTCCAGGGCGGTGATGTAGTCGCGGGACATATTGGCGGCCACCGAGCTCCAGGTGAGGAACCGCATGCGCCAGTAGTCCTCGCCTGACTCCACTGCCGTGTCCAATGCCTCCTTGACGATCGTCAGAGCTTCGTGATGCGCACCCTCCACGATGAGCACCTGTACCTCGACCTCTTGGCTGCGCAGGATCAGGTCGAGGGCGCCGGCGTGGCGGGCATACCGGGCGGCCTCGGACAGTCGGGCGTGGGCGGAGGGACCGAGAACCGGGCGTCGCGACCAGAGATCCAGGAAGACGAGGGAAGACAGGGCCCGGGAGAGAAGACCCGGCTCGCCCAAGGCGTGGCCCTCCGTACCGTTTCGATGGGCATCGAGGATGTCCGACAACCGGCGGGCCCCCGCCTCCGCCGTGCCACCCCCGATCCACATCGCTTCCAGATCCACCGTCAACGACAGGGCAGAGGCCATGTCGTCCTCGGCTTCGAAGAAGGCGAGGGCGGCCAGGAAGTTCTCCCGGTCGATCACCAACTGGTGATCGGACTGCCCTCCCCCGAAGGAGAAGCGGCCGGACGCCAGCTCTCGGGCCCGATCACGGTAGTGCTCCGCATGGCGGCGTCGAAGAAGCCCGCTCTCGCTGGCGTCGTCGTGCTCGAGCAGGAACCGCCCGATCGGTTGGGCGATGAAGTAGCGGTCCCCTCCTGGTCGCCCTGACCCGCTGACCCGGCGGACGAGACCCGACGCCACCAGGGCACCCAGGTCGCCGGACAACCGGACCGCAGTCGTGCGGTCCGACTCAGAAACGCCACCGGCCGTCACGGCCGCACCGGCCCGCCAGTCGAAGGTGCCCGCAAAGGCGCCCAGACAACGGAGAAGTTCTCGAGTTCCCGGGGCGAGGAGTCCATACGTCGATCCGATCGTCTGGCCCAGGCTGTGGTGTCGATCGGCCGAGTCAGACGACCTCCTGGTCAGTGCTTCGAGACCGGACGTTCGGTAGAGGTCGAGGAGTCCTTCGACGCCCAGACTCGCGGCGCGGCTGGCGGCCAGCTCGAGTGCCACCGGCATACCGTCAAGGGCGATGCACAGCTCGACGACCGCCCCTGTGTTCGTGCCCGTCAGCTCGAAACCAGGGTCAGATGACCTCATCCGATCGCAGAACAGGCGGACAGCCGGTGACGTGGCCGCTCGCTCGGGGTCATGTATCGCCCGCTTCGGCAGAGCGAGGGGCCCCAATTGGAACAGTTGCTCGCCGCGGACATCGAGCGGGAGCGCGCTCGTGGCCAGAACCAGCAGGTCGCGATCGGAGTCGAGGGCCGTCGATATGAGACGGGGTGCGTCGGCGAGGGCGTTGGCACCATCGATGAGCACTAACCGCTGGCACGGGGGGGAGTTGGGGCCGCCCGCGCCGTCGCCGGAACCAATAGACAAAGTCGCTTCGACGGACTCGGCGCCGACCTCGGCCAGACCACCTTCGTCGAGAGTCACCCGTTGGACGATGAGGGGGACCGAGGCGATCAGGCGGCGAACCGTCTCTTCGGCCACAACCGTCTTGCCGATGCCACTGGGGCCCAGAATTGTAACCAGACGAACACTTTGCGTCGTGAGCAGGCCCGCCAGAAGCTGGAGTTCTGTCTCGCGGCCGACCAGCGGTACGCGCGCCATGGGAACAGCGGCAGAACTCGACGCTTCCTCGGACATGAGGGCCCCCCGCTCAACCACGTTCCGCCCCGCGGGTCAAGCATAACGCGTTCACCCCGCCACCCTTCGGCCTCGGATCGGGCGTCAGTAGGGGCATCTGCCCGTATAGGCCCCGACATCTCGTCCTGCTCTGATGATGGCACGAGGGCGCGGGGCAACGTGCCGTCTTCACCCAGCCCGAGACCGATCGGTCCTGGTGGGTATCCAAGAGACATAGTGATGGAAGGGGTCAATCGTGAAACGAGCAAAGCACGTATTGGTCGCGCTCGGCCTGATCGCCGGCAGCGCAGGATTAAGCGGCATCGCCGTGCTGGCGGGGCCGATCAGTCCTGCCGGAGCGACGGCCTGCGGCACACAGACGAGTGTTGTCGTCCCTGCCGGGGACCACATCATGCGCGTCACGGTGCTGGGCGGGAACGGCGGCCAGGGAAGCGGAGCTGAGAGCTCGAACACGCCCGGAAACGGTGGCGAGGGCGGCGGGGTCAACGCCACATTCAAGGTGAAGCCGAACAAGAACTACACGTACATCGTCGGATGTGGTGGCGCCAGCGGACCCTCGGGTGGCGGTGTTCAGGGCGTCAACAACGCCGGCGGCGCAGGCTGGGCCAACGGTGGTAACGGCGGCGTCGGCACAGTTGGGACGCTCTTCACCAACGGCAGCAACGGCAACGGCGGCGGCGGCGGCGGCGCCTCCGGCTTGTGCTTCGGCATCTCCTGCTCGTCGAGCACGATCAAGAAGAACATCCGGATCGTCGCCGGTGGCGGTGGTGGTGGTGGTGAGAGCATGTGCGCCGGTTCCGACGGCGGCGGTGGTGGAAACGGTGGAGCGAGCACCAAGAACGGTGTGAGCGGTGGCGCCGGCGGTGAGAGCGGTGGCGCCGGTGGCGCCGGTGGTATCTCAGGCGGCACGTCGTATGTCGGCGGCGGTGGCGGGAACGGGAACGGCGGGACGTATGCCGGGACCAGCGCCGCTGGTGGTGGTGGTGGTGCTGGCTTCAGCGCTGGCGGAGGCGGCACAGGCGACGAACTCGACTGCACCTCGGCCGGCGGTGGTGGCGGCGGCGCCGACTACGCGGCCAAGAGCGCCAAGGGCAAGACCTTCGTAGGCAATACCGGGGGGAACGGCGCCAACGGGTCGGTGAGCATCACGTTCCAGCCGTAACCGGCGACCGGACTCGACGCCTTATAACGCAAGGGCCCGGGCTCGTCCCGGGCCCTTGCGTATTGGCGCCACGCCAGCCCTGTGGCTCAGCTGACCTCGTCGCGGACTGGAGACACCGTCCGGCCCGTATGCGTAGTGCTAATGATGCGTTCGCCGCCGCTTGGTGGTGTCGTCATCCGGGGCGGGAATGCCGGTGTTCTGCGCCGGTGCAGGATAGGCCGGGCCGTAATCGACGGTCCCGAGCAAGGCGTTGATCAGCGCCTGTTGATCCACGACGGGGTCGGTCATAGAGGTGGCCGGCAAGGTGGGGACGACGTCGACGGGCTTCCGCAGTGTCGGCAACGCTTCGCTCAGGTCACCGACGGTGTCATAGCGCCAGCGTGAGATGTCGAGGCCTCCGGAACTCATCAACGTGCGGGCGGGAAGAAAGACACTCTCGATGAGTTTCAGGGTCGAGACGTGGTCGAAGACATCCGGACAGAGCCAGCCGCCGGCACTGAAGGGTGAAACGACCAGGCACGGCACGCGGAAGCCGAGGCCCACGGGACCGAGGACACCTTGGCTGTCCCCCGGCGACGAGGCCGGGTAGACCGAGGCCAGCGCGGAGGCGGTGACGTACTCCCCGGCATATGTGGCGCTCGAGGGAACCGTCACACCGTTGGTCAGCGTGACCAGGGGGCCCGGTGTCGGCGGGGCCACATGGTCGAAGAACCCGCCGTTCTCGTCGTAGACGACGAGGAAGACCGTCTTGGCCCAGACGTCGGGATTGGACACCAGGGTCTGGAGAATTTGCGACACCAGGTATTCCCCGTATTCCGGCGGAACGGCCGGGTGCTCGCAGTTGGCCGCCGGCGGCAGGACCCACGAGACCTGCGGGAGGGTGCCGGCAGCCACGTCCGAGACGAACCCGGCCGGATAGACCGGCGTGAGCCCGTTGGCGGCGTTCTCGATCTCGGTCGGGGTCGACGGATCGGAGAAGCTCGAGAAGTAGGTGAGCGTGTTGAACAGGAGGTTGGAAGTGGGATCCTGGTACACCTTCCAGGTGACGCCGTTGTCGGTGAGGACCTCGGGCATCGTCTTCCAGGTGAGGGTGCCGTATTTCTCGGGACGGTTCTGGACGTAGGTCTCGAGGATGGGTCCACCATTGGGTTGTCCCTCTCCGTCCAGTCCGGTGGCACCGATGCTGCCCGACATCCACATGAGGCGGTTGGGGTCGGTCGGTCCCAGGACCGAACAGTGGTAGCGGTCGCAGATCGTGAATGCGTCGGCCAGGGCCCGGTAGAAGGGCAGGAAGTCAGCACTGCGGTAATAACCCATGGTGGTGATCCCGTTGGGGACGGCCGATTGGCCCGGGACGGGTGACGGTGCCGTCCCGTCCCAGGTGAGGTGCTGGACGGCGAACTGGTCCATCGACCCGTCATTCCAGGCCATGTGCTGGGGGCCCCAGTCGTGGGTGATGTCGTTGGTCGTCTGGCCGTCGACGGTGGGGGGATCGCTGACGAGCTCGAACGGCCCGAGCGAGGTCTCGCCGTCCGCCAACTGGTAGAGCACCTGGGAGCCGTTCACCATCGTCTGGTTGAAGACCGTGGCGGGATCGGTACTCGGGCCCCGGGGGTACGAGCGGTAGGCCGTCGTGTCGGTGAAGCCGCGTACACCGGGGAGGGTGCCGTAGTAGTGGTCGAAGGAACGATTCTCCTGCATCAGGATCACGATGTGCTCGATGTCGCCGAGCGAACCGCGGCTTGCACGTGCGGCGAGAGCCGATTCGATGAGTCGACCCTGCCTCGACGTGAGTCCGGTCCTGCCGATGGTGGCTCCCACACCGAGGGCGACACCACCGGCCAGGAACTCTCGTCGACTGACGCGCTTGTCCGAGGGCCCGTGCCCCGATGCCGCCGGCCGTGTCCCCATCGTCGAGACCTCCCGACTACCGGGACGGCACCGGCAGCGGGGCGATGGAGTCGCCGGCCGGTATCGAGGCACACCCCGACACGAAGGGCACACCGGCGAACCGGGACTCCAGGAAGGTGACGGCCGCCGGTTCGAACTGCACGGCCGCCTCCTGGTGGTCGTCGCCCTGGTACACCGCCAGCTGCACGCCGACGCCCTGACCGCAGTACTCGTGGGCCAGGGCTTCGACGTCGGCCACCACCATGATCCCGTCACCCGTCCCGTCTGCATTTCCCACCGCCATGAAGAGCGGGCCGCTGGGGTTGCCCGGCGTGCTCCCCATGATCAGCTGGTTGATGATCTTCACCAGGACGGGGACGGTGAAGACGTTGCTGTACTTCTTCTTCACCAGCTGCTGCACGGTGAGCCCGGGATAGGCGCCTTCGAACGACCCGATGCAGGCGCTGCGCACCTGGGCGGTCAGCTTCTTCCCGTAGGGCGACAGGTAGGGGTGGATGTTCACCCCGAAGGCCCGCGACAGCGCCACCAGCACGGCGGGCAGGATCCCCGACCAGTCGGGGCTGCCGTTGATGTAGGACAGGTTGTGGGCGTAGTCGACGGGGATGCCGCCCTCCGCCACCCCCACCAGGTCGAGGTCCGGGGCATAGGAGGGGGCCAGCTCGCTGGCCCAGTCGGCGGCGATGGACCCACCCGAGTAGCCGGTCAGCCCCACCGGGGAATCCGACGCCATTCCCAGGTAACTCTCGGTGGCCCGCAGCGCGTCGAGGGTGCCGTATCCGGACTCCTGGCCGGCGGTCCACTCGAGGTTCTCCCCCTCGAAGTCGGGGATGGTGAGGACGAAGCCGGCGGCCACATAGGAGCCGATGATGAGCTCCTCCTCCTCGGTCTGCTGCTGGTTGGCCGAGCCCGGGTCCCCGCCCTGCAGGGTGTAGCTGGGATCGCACTGGGACCCGAGGGCGTCGTAGAAGCTCAGGTACCCCACCAGTCGCGGGGGCGACGACGCGCCCACGGGGGCGATGACGGTGGTGACGGTCGCGGTGGGCTGGCCCCGTTCGCCCGTGGTCCGGTAGAGCAGCTGCTCGGCGCTCACCGGCGTACTGGTGGTGCCGACGGCCAGGGTGATGGCCCGGCTGGCCAGCACCGTCCCCGGCGCGACGGCCTTCAGCGGCTTCGTGCCCGTGTACAGGTAGAAGGGGTCCTGTCCCGGTGGGAGGGGGGTGGTGGCCGAGGATGCCGATGACGCCGACGCCGCGGCGGACAACGGGGTCAGGCCGGCGCCGGCCACCACCAGCAGGGTGCTCAGGAGCAGCCCCACCGCGGTCACCCGGCGGGCATGGCCACGGCCGCCTCGTTGGGTTGTGCTTGTCTTCACGCACTCACACACTGCTCGACGACCGGCCGCTCATCATCGGTGATCCCACGTCCGACGGACCGGGTGATTCCCCTCGACCGCAGAGGCTCCGGGGCCGGCGTCACCGAGCGGCGAGGAGCCCGTCCATCCGCTGGTTGAGGGTCGCCTGGTCGGTCACGTGGACATAGAACTCCTGAGGACCATGCGTATCGGCCCCCCACGACAACCCGCCCCCCGCCGTCATGACGGCGGCACCGCCCTGGCCCAACTCGGAGAAGACGCCCTGACGCCCGCCGATGGCGTAGAGCATGGTGGGCCCGTCCCAGTCACCGTCCCCGGGAGGTCCGCAGCCGAACAGGGCCTCGTACACGATGCGCATGGGATTGTCCGCCGGCGCGGTCGCACAGAGCGTTCCGCCCACCTTGGTGTTGATCCCGGTGGAGCCGTCGACCCATGCGATCGGCGTGGGCCAATCGCCGCCAGTGACCACCACCCGCGCCGAGGGCACGTCGTATTTGCTGTTGGTGAACGGCACGGGGGCACCGACCGGGAACAGGCCGTCCTCGATTACGAGCCTCCGCACCTTGGCCGCCACCAGGGCGCGTCCATCGAGCGGGCTGCCCTGTCCCGGTTTCGATCCGAGCAGACCGGCCAGGTTGGTGTACGCGCCGAGGGCGACGATGGTGACGCTGTGGTCGGGTTGCCTCGCCAGCAGGTGACGGTAGAGCGACACCGCACCGGAGACGTCGGCGCTGCTGCGGACGGCGTGCGGAAGCCGACGAACGAGAACGTCGCTGTAACCGGTCGACACGGTGTCGGCATCGCTGTCGGCGACGGCGCCGACCGGGATGCGGCTGTGCCCGTAGGCGGTATCGATGGCATCGATGGCGGCGGCCGCCACCGTGTTGCGGATATCGGACACCACGCCGAGGACCTCGACCTGGCCGCGTTGCTGGAGGACGTTGGCCATCCCCACGGCGGTGACGTCGTCCCAGTAGAGGGACAGGTCGGTATCGATGATCACGTGCGGGACGGCACTCGCTTTCGATCCACCTCTTGGGACCGCCGCAACGGGTCCGCAGGCGGACGCCACGATGAGTACGGCGATGACGGCGGTGGCGGCCCGACCCTGTCCCCGTCTTCGCCCGTGACGCCCGATGGGCGGTTCCCCCTGCCGCACGGGCGCCAGCGTAGTGACGTCACGCGGTCCGATCTCGGGGCCAGGGCCGAGGCCGCCCATGGTCGGGAGCAACGATCTGAGCCGTCCGGCGTTTGGTGGAGCAGACTGTGCGCCGTGGGGAGCGGGCAACGATGAGAAGGGTCCACCCAGACGGGCGTGGTGCGTCGGACCGGCGGTCGTACTTCCTGACCCTGATCGTCGTAGGGCTCGTCGCCCTCCTGGCCGCTCCGGGAGCGGCGTGGGGCGCCTCCACGCCCCCGGCGGCCCCGAGTACCACCTTCTCACTCCCGGCCGTACCGGCGGGCGGTGGACTGGCGAGAAAGTGGGACTGCACCTACAACGCAAATACCAGTGCCTTCACCGGCGCCGATGGCACGGCCTCAGCCATCGGGTGGGAGGGCAATCAGCAAGGCGTCGTCACCTGCCTGGGCGGGGTCTTCCTCGTCCAGGACGGCATCTACCAGAACTACGGCTTCGGCATCTACAACGGCGCCCCCACGACCTGGACAGATGCGGACGGATACCTTCCGGCGCAGATCACCACCTTCCGGCGCTCCGGTGCCCTCGTCTCCATCACGGAGTTCGCCGACCGGGTGGTCCTCGGCGGCGACGCCTACGTGGCCGTGTACAGCCGCGTCAACGTCTCGAACCCCACCGGTGGCGTCGTCACAGCGGACCCGGAGGCCTCCCCCGGTCTGGTGCCGCTCGACGTGGCGTCGGATGCGGTGCAGCCCCATGCGTCGGTCGACCACGACTACGTGGTGGCCACCGACCGCTTCGGGAACAACTATGCGTGGCCCAGCGCTCAGGCCCTGGCCGGCGCGGGCGGCTTCGACCAGCACTTCGCCCACATGCGGAGCTTCTGGAACCAGCAGCTGGCCCAAGGTGCGGGCGTCAGCGTCCCCGACGCCTCACTCGACGACGCCTACCGCAGCGGCTTCATCTACACCGAGATCGCCCGCAACGGCAACCATCTGAACGACGGCGTCAACGGGTACGAGAGCGAGTACAGCCACGACGTCGTCGGCATCCTCACCAACTTCTTCGGCGAGGGGCATTTCTCCGATGCCCATGCCCTGCTGCTCCGGGCGCGCGACGTGGTGGCGTCCCAAGGGGGGGAGTACGTGGACGGGTTCTGGACCTACGCATGGCCCTGGGCCGTCTACCTCATGGAGACAGGGGATCTCAGCTTCGTCAAAGCCAACTTCGCCACCGAGGGTCCGGGCGGTGCCGCCGAACCGAGCATCGAGGATTCGGCGCACGCCATCGCCGCCGACCGGACGGGACCCGGTGGGATCATGGAGCTCACCGGCGACATCGACTCCAACGGGTACTGGACCATCGACGACTACGAGGCGTTGATGGGCCTGGCCGCCTACCGCTATGTGGCGCAGCGTGTCGACGATCCCACCGAGGTGCGATGGGCGACAGGTGAGTACGACGCCCTCCTGGCGGCGACGAATCGCACTCTCGATGCCACCATCGCCCGTTTCCATCTCCACTACCTCCCGTGTTCGATACTCGAACCCAATTCCGCCAACCGGTGCAAGAACCCCGTCGACGCCAACTGGGCGGCGCCGTTCGAGTTCGGGAGATGGGCCTGGGACGGTCAGCTCTTCGGCGCCAGGGTCACGGGGCCCGGCATCACCCTCATCGACTCGACCTACTCCTACGGTTTTCGTCGTCTGCGAGGCAAGCTCCCACCGAACACCTTCGGTGGTTTCCCCGACGACTACTACTCCACCGGCTACAACGCCGGCTACGGCAGCTGGGGCCTGGCCAGCCAGCACTACCGTGATCAGGGGATCCTGAGCTACGAGTTCATGATCGCCAACGACCAGGCCGGTCCCTACTCGTGGTGGGAGAGCTCGACCGCCCCCTCGACAACGACGCCGTGGATCGGGAAGCATCCGGCGGCCGGCCAGGGATCCTCCCCCCACGGGTGGGGCATCTCCGAGGCCAACAAGGTCCTGCTGGACTCGCTGGTGGCGCAGCGATCCGACGGCGCTCTGATCGTCGGCCGTGGCGTCCCCGCACAGTGGTTGCATCGGGGCCGGACCATGTCGGTCACCAATTTCCCCACCACCGACGGCAAGAGGATCGGCGTGAGGATCTCCTCGAGTGGTCAGTCGGTCTCCTTGGCCCTGCACGGCCAGCCGCTCTCGGGATCGGTGCTCTTCCAGCTCCCGTCGTTCGTCAACAACATCGCCCGCACCTCGTCCGGCAGGATCGACGAGAAGACCGGCACCGTGACCCTCTCGTCGCGGACCAGGAGCGTCACCGTGCATTTCCGTGTCTCCCCCCGGTGACGGATCATCCAGATGCATGAACCGCTCGTGCCAGGGCGGCCAGGACACGGGCCACGGACGCCCGGGCCGGCTCGTCCTCGATGACGCCGGCATGGCCGATCATCGTCGGCGTCACCGGCACCCGGACGCAGGCGGCCTCGATGATCCGGGCGTGGGCGTAACCGAGGACCGTCCGGAGCTCTGCGTGCGCCCCGTCGGCGCCCCGCGGCGAGGCGTTGATCCAGCCCACCGGCTTGTCATCGATCGACCCGACCTGGTCGTCACCGATGGTCCAGTCGAGCAGGTTCTTCAGCGATCCCGGCAGGGCTCCCGCATACTCGGGTGTCGAGAAGACGATGGCGTCCGCCTCGTGGATGGCCTCACGGAACAGCTCCACCTCCGGGTGCAGAGGACGGCGGTCCTCGTCGGGATCGAACGCCGGCAGTCGGGCCAGACGGTCGTAGATCCGACACCCGGTCCCCCCGGGCGCCACCTCGGCGGCCGTGCGGAGCACCGCCGTGTTGGTGGACGCCGAGCGGAGGCTTCCCGACACGAGAAGGACACGTCGAGGCACCGGACAGCTCCCTCAGGCCCAGGGCGGCGTGGCCGGCCCTTCGCCCGTCGTGATCAGGCGCCGGAGACTCCCGTTGACATAGAAGCCCCATGCGCTCGAACAGGAGTCGAAGCATTCGAATTCGGGAACAAGTCCCAGGTGGGAAAAGCGCACTTCCGTCCGCCCGTCGGCTCGGGAAATGTCGAAGGAGATCTCGGTACCGGTCCACTCGCTCGGGTCATCGGGACCGGTGAGATCGGAGTCCACGACGCGCCAGACGACTCTCTGGTTGGCGACGAGCTCCGTGATCTTCTGCTTGGAATAGTGGGCACCCGGGTAGCGATACGAGAATTCGTCCCCGACCGTGTCGGTGCTGCCCTCGATGTCGCCCGTCCACCATCCGCGGACGTTGGTGATGGCGGCGAAGGTCTCTTCCGGCGTCTGGTCCACCGAGAAGCTGGTGGTGAAGTTCTGAGTGTTCATGATCGTCCTTCTCACTTTCGCAATCGCAATTCGGTTAAGGGATGTCGTGTCTCGGCAACGGCCGGCCCCCGTGCACAGAGCACCATCTGCTTCCGTGCACGGGCAGCCAACCGAACCGCCAGGCGTTGCTCATGACGCCAGCGGCACCGCCTCCACGAGTCCGGCGAACTGGCGCTCGAGTGCCTTGATCTCACCGGTGCGCCAGCTGTCGGCGGCGGCCTCCAGCATCGTGTGGGGAAAGATCTCCTCGTCGCCGTTCTCCACCCCGTCGAAGATGGCCCGGGCGGCGTACTCCGGGGAGACCTTCGGGACCTCGAAGCCCCTGGACATCTCCGTGTCCGTCGGCCCGACCAGGACGGCGTGCACACTCACGCCCCGCCCGGCCAGAAGCGCACGCTGCGACTGGGTCAGCGAGAAGGCAGCCGCTTTCGAGACCGAGTAGGCCGGAATGACCGGCAATGCCGCCATGGCCGCGATCGACAGCACATTGACCAGCGATCCCCGCGAGCGGGTCAGCAACGGGAGGAACGCCTGGGACACGTCGAACGGGCCGAAGAGATTGACGGCGAGGTGCTCTTCGAGAGCGGCGCGGTCGCTCAGGTCGTCGTAGAGGCCCACCCCGGCGTTGTTGACGAGGATGTCGAGATCCTCGACCATCTCGGCCGCGGCCCGGATCTGGGCCCGGTCGGTGATGTCGAGGGTGAGGGGCGTCACCCGCGCATCGCCGTGGCTCAGGGGCCGCCGTGTGCCGGCGTACACCCGGGCGGCACCTCGCCGCAGGGCCTCCTCCACCAGCGCCTGTCCGATGCCGCGGTTGGCCCCGGTCACCAGGACCGTCTTGCCTGCCATTGTCGTACTCATCGCCGTGTCCTCCTGTCGTGTCGTTGGTTGGTTGGTTGGGTGGTCGGTTGTGTGCTCGTGACAGCTGTGGGAACACCGTCCGGTCAGACGGACGCTCCCTGCTCCTTCTGATTGGGTAGCCCGCGACCTGTTCTGATCAGGCCACGCAGGCTCGTGTGCAGATAGAAGTCCCACGAGTTCGAGCAGACGTCGAAGCACTCGTACTCGGGGACGAGACCCAGATGGGTGAAGCGGATCTCCGTCGTGGCGTCCTTGGCGACGATCTCGAAGCGGATCTCCGTCCCCGTCCACTCACTGGTGTCGTCGGTGAAGGTGAAGTAGTTGTCGAGGACACGCCACACGACCCGTGTCCCGGGCACCACTTCTGTCACCCTGATCGTGCAGCGATGCAGGTCCTTGTGCCGGTAGGTGAACTCGTCGCCGAGCGCCTCGGTCCCGCCCTCGATGTTCTCTGACCACCATCCACGCACGTTGGTGATGGCCTGGAAGACGTCGTCGGGGGTCTGGTCCACCGAGACGGTGGCGGTGAAACTGGTCTGGTCGATAGGTGTGTCGCTCATGTCGGGGCTCCTTGTCGGGTGGTTTCGGGCCTACCGACATCCTGCGGTGCACCGACGGCGGTGCCATCGGTATCCGACTACGACACTTCCGCCTCCCCACTACGTACGTAGCGGGACCAGCCCCACGGGGGCCGGTGGTCAGACGGTGGGCGGAGCCCCGACCGTCCCGGCCAGACGGACCAGCTCGGAGCGGTCGGCACCGGTCTTCATGAGGAGCCGTTCCACGTGCTTCTCGACGGTGCGGACCGAGAGATGCAGGATCTCGGCGATCTCCCGGTTGGAACGCCCGGCGCCCACCTGGACCAGGACTTCGGCTTCGCGCGGGGTGACGCCCCGGGCGGCCAGGAGGCCGGACACCGCCTGTGCCTCGCTCCGGACACGGCGGGGGACGGGCTCACCCATGGCCCGCAGCGCGGCGCGGCAGCGGCCGGCGAAGGAGGCGAGATCGAGGTCCTCGAAGGTGGCCAGTGCTTCGCGGAGCCACCCGGCCGGTTCCCCCCATCCGTCGCCGGCGGCGCACGGGGCGACCAGGAGCCGGGCCAGGCTGCGGAGGAACCCGCCCTCGAAACGTTCCAGAGCCCGGTCGGCGGAACCGAATATCGATGCGGCGTCCCCGCCCTCGCGCCCGGCGGCCACGGCGTCGGCGGCCCCCAGGGTCGCCCGGCTCATGGCCGTGTCGAACTCGAGGAGTCGGCATTCCCGGCGGGCCTCGGCTCCCCCGTCATCGGCCACCGTCCGCAGCAACGCCCACCGGCCCGGGAAAGGATGGGCCCCGCCACCGGCCGCCCTGAGCACATCCATGGCACGGTCCAACGCGTCGATGGCTTCGGGCATCTCTCCCCGGCCCAGGTGGTAGACGGCCACCCCGTTGCCCCACGTCACCATGTCCACCGTCTCATGGTCACCTCCGGTGGCGCGCGCCTCGGCGGCGGCGGCCTCCATCGCCGCCCGGTCGCCGGCCAGACCGTGTGCCACGGCGGCGAGGGCCAGGCTCATCGGGAGTGAGGCCAGACCGAACCGGCGCGAGAGATCCTCACTGCGGGCGGCGGCGGCCAACGTCAGCTCCGCCTGGCCCCGACAGCTGTAGACGGCGGCCAATTGGAGATCGACCATGGCCACGGTCGACAGTGCCCCGGCGGCCAGGGCGTCCCGGCGGGCCTCCTCCAGCCTGCCGGTGGCCAGCGTCTCGTACATGTCGATGGTGCCCAGCTCCTGCAGCGCCTTGATCCGGACGAGCGGCAGACCGTGCCGCGCCGCGCACCCGTAAGCCTCCTCGAAGGCGGCGGAGGCGGCGGCCGTGTCCCTCCCGCGCTCGACCCGACCGATCACCCACAGGGCACGGCAGGTCACCTCCGGCCGCCCACCGTGGCCGGCGTCGGCGTCGGCGTCGGCCAGCGCTGTCCGGGCGAAGGCCACGGCGGCCTCCTTGTCGTTGCGTCCCAGGGCCACCTCGGCCTCGGCCACGGCCCGGCGGGCACCGTCGGACCGGTCCCGATCGGGCGTGGAACGCAACGTCTCCAGGTAATTCTCGGCGTCGTCCCAGCGTCCGGCGGCGACCATGGAGTCGACCAGTTCGAACCGCACGTCCATGGCCAGCGCGGGGTCGACATCGGAGGAGAGGATCCTGTGCCCGGCGTCGAGCGCCCGCCGGGGCTGACCGGCCAGGGTCCACACCGACAGCAGGACGTGGTCCGCCTCCCGTGGTCGCGCGCCCTGCGCCCGCAACGCCAGTGCTTCGGCCGACGCCAGCGATCCCTCACGCACGGCCCGGCGGGCCGCTTCGAGCCACAACTCGGCAGCATGTCCGCCCTCGCCGGCTCCGGCGGCGAGGGTGGCGGCCAGCTGGCAGGTCTCACCGTCGAGCTCCGGATGGAGCGCTTCCAGCGTGGCCATCAGGCGCGCACAGATGGCCGCCATCTCCTCGGGGAGAAGAGGCGACCGCACGGCGTCCACCGTCAACGCGTGCCGGAACCGGAAGCCCCCGCCCGCCCCGTCGATGACCTGGGCCCGGGCCGCCTGTCGGAGCCGGTCGATGGCGTCCTGTGGGGGACACCCGAGCGCGGCGGCCACCACATGCCAGTCGAACTGCCGCCCGAGCACGGCGGCATACCGGAGCAGCTCCACCGTGGCGTCCGGCAGCGAGGCCAGACGGGTCTCGAGGGCGGCGCTGATCGACGGCGGGACGACCTGCGAGGATCCGGCGTCTCCGAGAGCGGTGGCGAGCAGCTCCTCGATGAAGAAAGGAACGCCGTCACCTCTGGTGACGACGGCGTCGACGAGGTCGGGGGCCGGGTCGGTGGTGCCGAGACAGGCGCGCACGACGGCCTCGGACTGCGCCGGGTCGAGGGGATGCAGGTCGACGGACCGGATCGCCCGGCGGGCGAGAAGGGCCCCGACCACCTCGTCGCCCGGTCCCGGTTCACAGGAGCGCATGGTGACGACGACCAGGACCGGGTGCCCGGCCAGATTGTCGGCCAGGTATTCCACCGCCTGGAGCGTCTCGCGGTCCGACCACTGCGCGTCCTCGATGACGAGCAGGGTGGGCGCGTCCGGCGCCGACCACTCCGACAGCAGGCGCAGCACGCCCTCGGCCAGGACGATGACGCCGCCGTCGATGCCCGCGTCCGGCGACTCGACCCATTCGGGGACGAGCGACCCCAGGGCGGGCAGGAAGGGGGTGAGCTCCGACGAGGGGCGGAGCCCGGTCCGGGCGGCGGCGAGCAGGGACTCCCGCAAGGGGCGGAGGGGCACCTCGGCCGCCGTCGGGCTGCACCGGCCGGCCAACACGGTCCCGCCCCCGGTCCGGGCCCGGGAGGTCAGCTCCCGGACCAGACGGCTCTTCCCGATCCCGGCGCCCCCTCTGACCAGGACCACCTGACCGGCCGCGTCCAACGCCCGCTCCAACTCGTCGAGCTCACGCTCACGCCCCACCATGACGGGGCACAGCCGGCTGCCGGGGTCGGGGCTCCCTGCTGCGCTCGCCACCGGTCCAGGCTAGGCAAATGTCGCCGTCGGCCCCCCACTCGGGACGGCCGTCCCCGGTCATCGAACCAACCTGGTCTCTAGTCTCCTTAGCGATTTATGGAGATTCTCCTATAATTGGACTTCCGGATATTCGGAGACGGTGACTTTGGTACACCCAAGCGGCAAGAGAGTTGACCAGGGAGAATGTCCAAGGTAGCCAAATGCCCCTGCACGGTCGCGCTACCTCCCTACGGGAGGGCCTCACACCGAACGCTAACGATTGGCGCCAATCTCGCCTAAAGTTGACCACGGAACGGGCGTAGTTAATGACATTTTTCGTAAC
>Ga0209415_10009854_pt1 | contig 16344 bp, 15 predicted proteins | sample PeaSoiSIISIP2007_FD_187696 | JGI IMG/M metagenome (GOLD analysis project Ga0209415, IMG submission 187696) | Peat soil microbial communities from Weissenstadt, Germany - SII-SIP-2007 (SPAdes) (version 2) | ecosystem: Environmental > Terrestrial > Soil > Wetlands > Peat | place: Germany...
ACGTGCGCACGCCCGATATCGACGAGTTCTACACGATTCAAGGAAAGTTGTATCTGGAGATCAACCGCATTCTGCAGGCCGCCAACGTGGAGTTGGCGTGATCGTGGCCCCGCCCCAAGCCCCATCTCCGTACCGCCGCGCCCATCGGCCCACCTTGTGCACATCAAACTTCGAAGGTCAGGCTCCGCGCACCGCCTGCCGCCACGACTCACCTCCGCGCCCCGCTACTTCTCCGCCCCTCTCCGCGACTCCTCCATCTCCGCCTCCGTATCCGGCGACGATACGAACCCCGCCCCCCGCATCGCCTCCCACTCACTCATCGCCGAGCGGTACCACTTGCGCGCCTCGTCCCGCCTCCCCAGCACACGGCACGCGTCCGCCATGGCCGCATACGCCCTGGGCAGTTCCAGGTCCGCCCCGCTGCGTGCCATCTCCTGACCCTCGCCGCTCTGGCTGGCCACCGACTGTGCCTTGCTTATCAAGTCACTTGCCAGGGCGAGAGACTCCTGCCCCTGGCCGGCACGCGCCAGACCGGACACCAGCATTCGCTGAACCTTCAACAACTCCAGAAAGTGCGTCGTGTTTCTCGGATCGCGTTCCACCAGCCTCCCCACGTCCGCCAATCCGCGCCGCATCCAGTCAATCGATTCCCGGCTCGCGTGTCTCCGGCTCAAACGGTCGCCCAGGTCGGCTTCCGCCAAAGCGTAGTAAAGCTGGAAAACACCGTTGTCCGGCTCGCACTTGAGCAGCCCTTCAAAAATCGGCAGGGCGCGCCGCAGGTCCCTCACCGCTTCCGCCCAGTCCTCGGAGCTGAGCAGAGCCTCCGCCGCCGAAGAAAGATATTGGCCCAGTTCGCTCTGCGCTGTCTTATCCGAGGGGTCCGGCGCGGCCAGCCGCTCGGCAATCGCGATCGCGCTGCGCACGTGCAGGCGAACTTCCTCCTCGTGCCCCGGTATCCTGGTGACCATGTCGCCCATGATCTGGTGGATGCGGGCCAACTCGCGCTGCAGGCCCGCGCTCCACGGCTCCCCGGCGGCCCGCCGTTCGGTGTCCGCCAGGACCTTCTGGTACATTTCCAGGCTTGGCTGCCAACGGCCCTGTCTCTTGAGTACCCCTGCCGATACCATGCGCGCGCCGTCGAAAATCTCCCACAACTCCCTGGTCTGGATTCCGCGCCGCAACATTTCCTCGCAGGCGGCCTCCGCTTCCCTGGCGTGTTGCTCCGCCTCCTGCAACCGGTAGTCCATGCGATACAGGCGCGCCAGCCGCCAGTCCGCTGTGGCCCTCACCAGTTCCACCTCCGCATCCCAGCCCCGCGATCGCCTCAGCCCACCAGCCAGGATGGCGGCGACCTGTAAATTTGCGATGGCTTCCGGGGTCTGCCCCAGATCCATCAGGGTCGTACCGCTACGCACCCGCAACCGCGCCAGCACCAGCACATCGGCCGGATCCCATGCCCCGCGTCTGCCCTTTCGCTCCAGCAGCCGCCGCCCTTCTTCGAAACTGGCAATCGCCGCCGGAGTCGAGCCCTGCATCTCTCCCAACCGCAGATAAGTGGTCGCGAACTCCCTCGCCAGCCGGTCGTCGTTCTCGGAATTCGGGCCGGCCACGCGTTTCAGGTACTGGTCCACGTGCGCGATCAGCGCCTCGCGCGCCCTCGCCGTGCCCGGAATGTCGCTTAACTGTCCGTGGAGATCCACCAGCACCGTCCGTGCAAATTCGCGAAGCTGGTCGAACCGCCCCTGCGCCACGCGCGCCTGCCGTACCGCGATCGCCGTCCCCGTGACCAATGACGCCGCCACCAGCAAGCCGGCCGCGATGGCCCACCGGTTGCGGCGTGCGAACTTGCCGCCGCGGTAAGCCAGTGTATCCGGCCGCGCGTGAACCGGCAGCCCCTGCAAATGCCGCCGCAGGTCTTCGGACAGTTGCTCTGCCGATCCGTAACGGCACGTCTCATCTTTGTGGAGCGCCTTGAGCACGATGTTGTCCAGATCGCCGGCCAGGCGCCGCCGCGTGCGCGCCGGCAAGGCCTCCAGCGAGCTGGGCTTCCTCGGGGCCGTCGTCGAGACAATCCGTTCCACTTCGAGCAGGCTGGTGCTCGTGATGTGGTAGGGGCGCTCTCCAGTGAGCACTTCGTAAAGCACCACGCCCAGCGAGTACACATCGCTCGCCGTGGTGACCGCCTCGCCCCGTACCTGTTCCGGGCTGGCGTAGTCCGGAGTCATCATCATGTTCGATGTCAGCGGCGTATCGCCCGCCGCGGGATCCACCAGCTTGGCGACTCCGAAATCGAGCAGCTTCACGGTCCCATCGGCCGTCACCAGAATGTTCGCCGGCTTCAGGTCGCGGTGGATCACCAGTTTCTGGTGTGCATAGAGCACCGCTGCGCATACCTCCTGCATCAGGCGCAGACGGTCCGCAATGGGCAGGGCCTGCACCCTCACGTACGCGGTGATCGGAACCCCTTCCACGTATTCCATCACCAGGTACGGAATTCCGTCGGTGGTCCCGCCGTCCAGCAGCCGCGCGATGTTGGCGTGCTCCAGGTTGGCCAGTATCTGCCGCTCCGATCGAAACCGCGCCACCGCCTCCGGCCCGGCCATCACCCGCGGGATCACCTTGATCGCCACCTGTTTCCGGAACTGATCGTCCTCGCGCACCGCACAGTACACCGCGCCCATTCCGCCGCGGCCCAGCAGGCTCGCGATCCGGTAGGGGCCCAGCCAGGTCCCCACCAGCGGATCGTGATCCACCTGCTCCGCCAGGTCCTCCGCCGTGGCCGCAATGGCCGGTTCGATCAGGTGCAATTGGGAGGCCGCCAGCATCGCCTCCACCTCGCGCCGCAGCGCGGCATCCCCGCTGCACGCCGTATCGAGATAGGCAGTCTGCGTTTCCGGCGGCAGGTCGGCCGCGGCTTGAAAGACCTCCTCCAGCTTTTGCCACTCCTCCGCGCGCATTGCCTGCCATTATAGCGGCAGTGAACCCGCACCTCACCGCGGAGTCGCGGAGGAACGGAGATCGGCGCGGAGCTTTGGCCACGATGCCCGTGGCGGAATGAGAAGGGAAACTTGGTGGGAGCGGCCGCGCGGCTCGGGGAACGCCGGCTGAAAGCCGGCGGCAGCCAGGATTGGCTGCCCCACAAGTCCTGCGACACGGAATGGACAACTTGCAAGGGGGTTTCCGGAGAGAAGGCAAAGAGAAAGTCAGGTTCAAATTGGCTGTCCGAGGCCTTGCAGGGCAGCCAATCCTAGCTCGGGATCCCCTCAGGGGTCTCTCGGTTTTCTCCGCGCTGATCTCCGTCCCTCCGCGGCTCCGCGGTGAAGCCTTGGTTTTTCCTCCCCGGCCTCACGCCTGCATCAACATCTGCCGCTGCAGCCACGCCTCCGCCATCCGCTGTTCGCGGCTGACCTTGGAAGCCGAAACGCCCGTCACCTCCGCGGTCTCCTCCACGCTCATCCCCCCGAAAAATCGCAGTTCGATAACACGGCATTTGCGCGCGTCGAATTTCTCCAGTTCTTTCATGGCATCGTCCAGCGCGATCAGTTGCGCCGGCCGCGATGCCGCCGCCGATACCGCCTCGTCCAGCCCCACCCTTTCCACGCCGCCGCCCCGCTTCAGACAGGCCTTGGCGCGCGCATGGTCCACCAGGATCTGCCGCATCAGGTTCGCCGCCGCGCCGAAGAAGTGGGCGCGATTCTTCCAATTTTGATCGTGCTGTTTGATGAGGCGTACAAAGGCTTCGTGCAACAGGTCCGTTGGCTGCAAGGTGTGGCCGCTCTTTTCGCGCCGCAAATGGCTGGCAGCGATCCGCCGAAGCTCCTGATAGATCAAGGGCGTCATCGCTTCCAGCGCGCCCGGGTCACCCGCCTGCCAGCGCTGCAGCAAACGCGTGACCGCCGTTGTGTCGTCACCCATTCGTTACCTCGGCATGGTTTTAGAATAGGGCAAACAGCCGAAAGCTGGCGCAGGCTCTTTTTGCAGGCGCCGAGCATGAGGCCCCTTGATCCTGGGATCAGTGCGGAATCTTCTCAACACTCCGCCAGATAGGGCAACCCGAAAGCGGCCTTGATGGCCTGCTCCACCTGGACCAGCGCCAACCCGCCGGCCTCACCGAGCTTTTTGATCAGCCTTTGCCGATGGACGGCGATGTCAAGATGTGACAATCAAGTCCTGACAACCGGGTAGAAGGCGGATCTCCATGGGTCGGGGTGGACCCGCCGGCGCCTACGCGGTGAACGGTAGCTTGCGGACCCTCAGGCGGCCATGTCGAAAGACCGCGACGCATCCGTTCGACAGTTCCGGCTCGAGTACGCCAAGAGCGGGAAGCAGAATGTCGATGTAATCGCCGGCGACCAGCAGATCCGGCTCCCGGAAGAGGATGAAAGATGGCCGCTCCGACTCTTGGGCGGCGAGGATGGCGCCGAAGTCGGAGTCCGCCGAGACGAGAATCCGGTCCTCCTGGAGAGCCCGTGCCAGGATTTTCTCGTCGCTTGCCGCTTGAATTCCGTACGTTCGGACGTGGACAGCATCATGTCCCGCCGCCAGAAGCAGGCTGGCCAGGCGCGGAGGCAAGCGCATTATCGATCAGAAATCTCAAACGGAACACGGAAGGGGCAGTTCCCGCTCCATCGCCGAAGCCGCGGCGAAGCGCAGGCACTCGCGAACATCTTCCGTCTGGAGGTCCGGGTATTGAGAGAGAATCTCAGGTTCCGTCAGTCCACCCGCAAGCATGCGCAAGACGGTAGCGACTGGTATTCGCAGGTGGCGCACACACGGGACCCCACCCATCTGTGCGGCATCGATCGTGATATGCGTGAAGTGTTTCATCTGTATCCACTATCATTGTCGCAGTTGGCCTGGCGCAAGACAATCAGGCTGCGTGGGATGCTGCGGACTCGATGAACCCCGCCGAAGCCCCCACCCATTCGAACCCCTTATTGTGGTCCACTCCCATCTGGCTGCCGCGCCCCATGCGGATAATCGTATTGACCGCCCGCAGCTTCTCCAGCCACACATACATGATCCGCACCTCCATCTTGTTCGGCCCGAACGGAGTTTCCACCACCGGGCGAAAATCGACGCGCTCCTGCAGTATGTATTGGCTTCTGCGCTCCACCGGCACGGCCGCGATCTGCTCCGCCGTGGGACCGACGATTACCCCCGAACCCGCGAAGGAATACAGCGGCTTGAGCACATACCGCTCGGGCCGCTCCACCTTCCCCACCCGGTCCAGGAACTGCGTCTCGGGCACCGCCGGATGCCGGAGGTAGGGCAGCGAAAACTTGCTCAACCGGAAAAACCAGTTCGGATGCCCGGCCCACTCCACATCCAGCTCATCGCGAAAATCGAAGGCCAGCGGAATCTTCTTCCGTTCCAGCTCGTCCACGATCGCCCGATTGTAAATCCGCCGCACCGGGACCCGCCTTCCGCCCCGCTCGTAGAACAGCCGGTTGCCCTCCTTGCGCAGCGTCGCAATATCCACGGTCCTGACGCCGTACAGTTGCTCCGTCAGCGCGAAATCGTGGCGCGTCTTCTGGTGCGCGGGATCGATCTCCAGCAGGATCACGTTCTCCGGATCCTGCCCCCCGACGATCGCCCGCCGCAACAACGAATGGTACTCCGCGCTGCCGAGCCCGCCCGGAAGCGTCTCCAGCCGGCCGTCGATTTCATAAGCCGCCCGGTAGCTCTCGGCCATCACCGGCTGGTAGCAGTACAGCGTGGGGAATCCCTGGATCTCCACCAGCTTCGGCTCGAGCTCCGCGTCGAGCCCGAAATCCGCCTGCACGAACAGCGGCTCGCGCGCCTCATTGGGCGCCCGGGAGGCCGCCGGGATGGCCTCGCGCGACTCCTCCTGGTACCGCGGATCGGCCAGCAGTTGCTCCACCATCTCGCGTCCGTAGCGCGCCATCCTCTCCACCAGCGCGCCCGGCAAAAAACACGGCGTCTCGCTGTGGCGGAACTGCGTGCCTTCCCCGCAGCGCCGCTCCAGCAGTTCCAGGAAGCGGGTATACTTCGCAGGCGAATAGTTCTGGTTAAACCACTGCCGATGAGAGGGAATCAAGTGAGCACCGACTCAAGACTAGGACACATTCGCCGCACGGGTCAAGCTGAACGATCATGGGACCGGAGACGGCAGGTAGAATGTCATGGTGGGGGCGGACAAAATTCTTCGAGGGGTCCTCAGCGGCACCGCCGATGCCGCCATCTTGAAAGCCAAGCTTGGCGACAGAGAATGATCAAATACGAAGTCATCATCTACTGGAGCGAGGAAGATGCAGCGTTCATCGCCGAGGCGCCTGAGCTTCCAGGCTGCGCCGCCCATGGCTCAACCCAGGAGGACGCACTCAGCAACGCTCAGGATGCGATTCGCCTGTGGATCGACACAGCGAAGGAGTTTGGAGATCCGATCCCGGAACCGAAGGGCCGCCGCTTGATTCTGGCCTGATACCGCGCCGGAATCTTCGTGCGCGGCCGGCGTGTCGAGGCGAGTTCATTTCACTGCCAGAGTGACTCCGGTCTGCGCACTTACGCCTCCGATAGTGACCACCAGCGGCACGCTCGGGCCGGGCGTCACACCCGCCGGCACCTGCGCGTTGATCTGGGTGACGCCCGAAATCAGGTACGGCGCGGCGCCCGCATAGTTGACTGCGCAGGGCAGTCCTCCCATGGTCACAGCGACGGGGACGTTGGCGGGCACCTGGGGGTACGGAGCCGTTGCCAACAAGCCATCCACCCCGGCGGGGGTGGTGGCGCCCGCGCCTGTCCCGTAGATACTCACCCAATCGCCGCGGGCAGCGGGATTGGCGGCGGAGTTCACACTGTTGTCACGGGCATTCAGAATCGCGCCTTGGCCGCTGCCGCCGGCATTGGCCGTGAACAGGCCGGGCGCCGCAGCGGCTACCGGCAGCGAGACAGGCGCCGAAACAGCCCCCAGGTATTCCACCTGCAGGGTGGTGGTGGAGTGGCTGGCCACCGCATAGGGCACCACCGCATTCACTTGCCCAGACGAGGCATAGACGATGGGCGCGGGCACGCCGTCAAACAGGACGTGCCCTCCCGCCAGCGCATTGGCCACCAGGAGCGGATTCGTGAGCTGCAGTTGCGCGCCGCCGGCCGGGCCGAGCGCCGTTCCATAGAGCGCCACCAACTCTCCCGGAGCCACGGCGCCTGGCAGGGAGCTGGCGGCATTGGCCACGCCTGCCGCGGATAAATTGGGCTGAGCGTTGGACAGGCGCAAGAGGGCCGCGCCATAACCCGGCAGCGTAACCTGCATCTGCGCGGCAGGGGCCGGCGTTTGCGGCACCGGCCCACCCGCCGGCGTGGACGCATCCAGCGTCACCAGCGTGGCCGAGGTGAAGGCGCCCAGCGCCGAAAGATCGAGCGCGAACGTTCGCGCCGCACCGGGGCCATTATTGTCGAGGTTGATCTTGCCGGCGGGTTGGACGGCCTCGAGTGCATAGTTGGACATCAGAATCACCACCGATCCGTCCACATTGCGCAGCGCCATCGTCTGGGTATCGAACGCCAGTCCGCCGCTTCCCTGCCAACCGTGCTGAGTGTCGGGTGGACAGCAGCCTGTGACTGTGGTTTGCAGGATATCCTGACCGGGCGGCGAGGGAAGCCAGTGAGACAGATAATGATCCACCCAGTAGCTGAAGAACGGTTTCCCCGAGCTATCCACTTCGCCGTACTGCTGGTCGGTACCGAAACCCCAGTGGTAGAGGGCTTGCGCGCCCGCTTCGCCCAGTTGCTCGAAAACCAGGGTACGCCAGGCCGCGAAGAACGGACTGGAACCGCGCATATCGAGCACAAACTTCAACGGCGAGTTGCAGGCGCTGATCCCATTACCCTTGTCGTAGTCGGCGTTTACATTGTTCTCGGTGATCCAGACCGGCACGGTGGCCAGCACGGGGTTGACGCCCAGCTCGGCATACGTGCTCCGGACCTGGCTGGCAAAAGAGGGGACCGTGGCGAAGAGAGCCTGGTCGACGTCCTTCTGGTTGCAGGTGGAATAGAAATGCTTGGCCACTACATCGACCGGAGCCGTGACGCCGGCCACGAAGATCGGCAGATAGCTTTGGACGGATCCGCCCAGCTCGACGGCCACGAACTTGATGGACGGGTCCGCCTGGGCCATTTGGGGCACGACGGTATTGTAAAGCGTCACGTACTCCGCCGCCGGAACGTTGTTGAAATCCGGCTCATTGAAAATACCCCACCAGGTGACCGGGTAAGGCGTGGGGCTCTGATAGTGCCGACCGGCGTCGGTGAAACCGCCGGTGTTGTAGTAGCGGACCAGGTTGGCGCTCATCTGCGCGAAATCCGCGATGCTGCCGGGAAGAATGTGGCCGGAGCTATCGCTCATGTACGCCGGCGCCGTACCGATCTGGAACTCGGGGCTGTGGTCGCCGCTGCCCTGGATCGGCGCGAGCATGGTGTCGAGCTCCGTGAAATTCCAGGCGCCGGGGGCCGTGAGCGGAATACCATCCGAAACCACCTGCACCCGGCTGCGCCAGGGATAGAGAGCGGTCAGCTCAGTCGTGGCGTCGGGCGCTCCCTTGAAGAAGAGATAGTCCCAACTGGCCAGTTGAAACGACGTGGACATGGCTAACTGCAGACGGCCCTCGATGCCAACCGAGGTGTCCGTTTGATTGCCGACCTGCACATTGACCGTGGTGGACTGCGCCACCGCGGCGGCCGCCGCCAATAACGCAATCGCGCACGGCCGACTTTTTGATACCGGAGACCTCATCGGTCGGGCAGCCCCTTCACGTCCCGCGAGTCCTTCACCGTCACGCGGCTGCCATCCTCGGTGCGAATCCGCGCGCCTTCGAAGCTCCACCCCTCGGCGAACTGGATCGTCCCCGCAGTCTTGGCATCGATCTCCAGATTCTGAAACTGAAAATCCCGCAGCGGCGAATCGGCATACGAGGTCACGGAAAAAGCCGTACGCGCGCCGGTAGCCTTGATGTTCGAGATTCTGACGCCGCGCAGGTGCGGGAGTCCCTTCTCAGGCGGCACCGGCTCGGTCAGTATCTTCCAATAGTCCGGCGCGCCGGTCATGCCCTCCGGCATCTTCGCGTAGCTGTAACTCGGGTTCCAGTTGAAAGTGACCCCGAGAACCGTCGCCACCCCCTGCATGTCCATATCGTGAATTCGGATGTCCTGGATGGTCCCGCCCCGCGTGCTCGCCGACTTGAACAGAATGCCGTTCGGCACGCCCGCCAGCACGTGGACACGGTACACCTCTACGTCGCGGATGCCGCCCGACGTCTCGCTCCCGAACGTCACTCCGGCCGCCCCGCCGCGCACCGTGTTGTCCCGAATGATGACCTTTTGCGACGGCCGATTGACCCGCAGCCCATCCGCATCCCTTCCGGCCTTCAAACAGATGGCATCGTCGTTGCAATCGATGTCGCAATGCTCCACCAGCACGTCCAAGGACGAATCGATATCGACTCCGTCGGTGCTCGGCCCGCGCCCGCCGATGTTGTTGCGGATGGTGACTCCATCCACGTTCACTTTTTGCGAATAGCAGACATGCACCGTCCAAAAGCCCGAGCGCTTCAGCGTCAGCCCGGTCACGCCGACAATCGCGGACTTGTAGATCTGGATCAGCCTCGGCCGCCGGCAGTCGTAGTCCACCGCCCAGCGCAAGCCCTTGGGCTCGTACTCTTCGCGGCGCATTTTCCAGTATTGGTCCCACCAGATCTTACCGTCGCCGTCGACCACTCCCTTGCCCGAGATCTTCACGCCCGATTGCTCGTAGACGTTGATCAGGGCGGCCGGCCACTGCATCTCCACGCCGGCTACGCGGGTCGGCATGATGGGGTATGCCGCGAGGTCCTGGACGCCGCGAATCTCCACGCCCTCGTCCACCCGAAGCTCGACCCCCGATTTCAGAAACAGCGCGCCCGACAGGTAAACGCCCGGCCGGAATACAACGGTTCCACCGCCTTTCGCCGCGGCGTCGATGGCCTTTTGGATCGCCTGTGTATCGACGGTCGAGCTATCGCCCTTCGCGCCGAACTGGTCAGCCCGAAATTCGGCAGCGTGCGCGGCGCAGGCCGCCGCGAGGAAGATCCATCCGGCCAGGATCACTGTGCTATAAACTGCTGATGCTGCCCCACAAAGCAGCATGGCCGCAGCCAAAAGCCGACCAGGGGGTCGGCGGACCCAGAGGGTACCCCCCGGGGGGTCCGCCCCACCAAATCGTCGCAGGCGAAGATTTGAGGCTGTTGCAGTACTCTTGCAACGTAAGATTATGCTCACCAGCTTGCCCTCACCAGCGACACCGCATGCCGCGGCAACTGAAACTCCATCCCCACCGCGCCATCCTTGACCGCGCGCCACTCCGGCGATTCGAGCAACTGCAACTGCCCCGCCGCCTCCATCCGCGCGTATTGCTCGGGCGAAGGCTCGGCCGGTGATCCCATCTGCTTCCACGCGGTGTAAGCGTTGCTGTGGTCATCGTCGATTCGGAAATGCTCCACCAGTACCCGCCCTGCCCCGCCCGGCACGCCCGCCAGTGAAACGTGCACCGCGGCCGCCGGCGCGGGCAGCTCGTCGTCGTGATAATTCCACACCAGCAGATCGATCTCGTGATCGCCGCGCGTGGCCAGGCCGTCTACATCCGCCGCCCCGTGCACGCCTGCCTGCAGGATTCCGTCCAGCCCCACCGCGCCGCTGCTTTCGACCTTCACCCGCTGGCCGCGCGACATGCCCATCATCCCGGTCATGCGAAACAGGTTCAACACCGGTTTATCGATCCCGTTGGTCGCCAGCGTGCGGAACCCGTCGAAGTACGGCTGGTCTTCAAACTCGAACGCCCACGTCAGCATGCCCGCCAGGTTGGCATGGTATCGGTCGGCCAGCTTGATCATGCTGCTGAGCGCCGCCGCCGTGTAGCTCGGATACATCGTGCCGTTGCGGTACTGGTTCTGCGGATACTGCCGCGCCGAGCACGCCGCACAGCCCTCCGGGTCGGCCTCGCTCAGCACGATGGGCAGCGCGCGGAACTCGGGAAATCCGCCGATCGTCTCCATGCCCCGCTGGACGTCGGTCAATTCCTTGCGCAGCCCCATCCGCACGTGGCCCTCCACCACGTTGGGCGAACCCTTGGCGTGATAGCTGATGAAATCGAGCGGCGCCCCGCGCTTGCCGGTGGCCGCATTCGCGCCGCGCGCGCAGTGTTCCAGAAACTGCTTCAGGTAGTCCGCGGCCTTCTGCGACGCGGGCCCCGTGGTTCCCGGCCCGCCTACGTGAGTCGCCGGCAGCGTGCGCTTGATGGCATCGGAGGTGTAGTCGTACAGCTTGTCGTACTCCTCCGGCGTACCCCGCCAGTACGAGATGTCCGGCTCGTTCCACAGCTCCCACGACCACGATTCCACCTCCGCCTTCCCGTACCGCGCCACGGCGTGCAGCACCCATTGCCGCACCAGCTCGGCCCATTTCGCATAGTCCTTCGGTGGATAGCTCCAGCCCTTCCCGTCCTGCTTCGGCCAATGCAGCGTGTACGGCTCGGGATTGTTCGAGAGCGCCTGCGGCATGAACCCGATCTCGACAAACGGCTTGGCCTTCACCTGCTCGTAGGTGTCGAAGATGCGGTCGACGATCGTCCAGTCGTACACCGGCTTGCCGTTCGCATCCTCTGTATACGCGTTGGTCGAGCCCCACTTCAACGCTGCCGTGCCATCGCCCGTCACCAGCAGATGATGCGTGCGAATCTCCACGCGCACCGGGCTCAGCGCCGCCAGCTCGCCGATGAGCTTCTTGCCGTTCGCCGTGTACGTGTAGTTGGGCTCGTCGTACCCGAAGTACGCATAGATCGGCCGGAAGGCGCCCTGCGTGACGTTCGCGTCTACCCGAATCTCCACCGGCTGCTGGGCCAGGGCCGCGAAACACAAACCGCCCAAAAACCATTTCCTCATCCGCATCTCCTCTACACGCTCGCTTGCCTTGAGCCCTCACTCGAAATGAATGCTGGAGAGATCGGCGGCCGGCTTGGGATACTTCAAATCCATGTCCTCCAGCGCGTCCGCCATGATCTGCGAGACGGCCAGGTTGCGGAACCATTTGCGGTTCGCCGGGATCACGTACCAGGGCGCCGCTTCGGTGCTGCACTTGCGCAGCACGTCGTCGTAGGCCTCGATGTACTGGTCCCAATACTCCCGCTCCTTGATGTCGTCGGGGGAGAATTTCCAGTTCTTGGCCTTGTCCTCGAGGCGCAGCCGGAAGCGCTTGGCCTGCTCCTGCTTGCTGATGTAGAGCAGAAATTTGACGATGCGCACGCCGCTCTCGGTGAGCATCCTTTCGAAATCGTTGATCTGGTCGTAGCGCTTCGACCAGACCGCCTTGGGCACCAGGTTGTGCACGCGCACGATCAGCACGTCTTCGTAGTGCGAGCGGTTGAAGATGCCGAGCTTGCCATATTCCGGCACCGCCTTGTGCACACGCCAGAGATAGTCGTGGCGCCTCTCCTCACCATCGGGCGCCTTGAAGGGAACCACGCTGACGCCTTGCGGGTTGAGCCCGCTCATCACGTGGCGGATGGTGCCATCCTTGCCGCCCGCGTCGATGCCCTGGAGCACCACCAGGAACGCGCGCCGCGACTCGGCATACAACAGGTACTGAAATAAGGAGAGGCGTTTGCAGTTCTTCTCGAACTGGTCGGCGGCCGCAGCCTTGTCGATTCCGTGGGTGCCATCGGGATCGATGGCGGCGAGCTTGACCTTCGAGTTTGGAAGTACGATCAGTTCCTTCGCCAGATGTTTCATTGGCCCCCATTCTACACTGGAAAGATGCTCGTGCTCGCCTCCCAGTCGCCGCGCCGCAGTGAGATTCTGCGCCAGGCCGGGATTCCGTTCGTGGTCCGGGTTGCCCCCGTGGACGAAACGCCCCTCCACCAGGAGTCGCCCGGCGACTACGTGCGGAGGGTGGCCGAAAGCAAAGCGTTCGCCGTGGATGCCGCTGCGGACGAGACCGTGCTGGGCGCCGACACCACGGTGGTGGTGGATGGCGAGATGCTGGGCAAGCCCGAGGACGCCGCCGATGCCCGCCGCATGCTGGCGATGCTCTCCGGCCGCCGTCACGAAGTGATGACCGGCATCTGCCTCCGGCGCGGCCCGAGCGTGATCCGCGACCGCGCGGTGACCGCGGTGTGGTTCGCTCCGATGAGCGAGCGCGAAATTGCAGAGTACGTTGCCAGTGGCGAGCCCATGGACAAGGCCGGAGGGTACGCCATCCAGGGGCTGGCATCGAAGTTCATCGAGAGGATCGACGGGTGTTATTTCAACGTGGTGGGACTTCCGGTGGCGCTGCTGTACCGATACCTGCGACAGTGCCCCTTGACGCGGAGGCGCGGAGCACGCGGAGGAAGACGCGGAGAAGACCAAGAGAAAATCAAAACCTGAGCAAACGGAGGAAGCGGAGGTACAGAGACCGGGAATCGGCCTCACATAAAGCCGAAGCTCTACCGGTACCTGCAACAGTGCCCTTGACGGACCCAGAGGGTACCCCGGCGCGGAGCACGCGGAGGAACACGCGGAGAAGACCAAGAGAAAATCAAAACGTGAGCAAACGGAGGAAGCGGAGGTATAGAGACCGGGAATCGGTCTCAGATAAAGCCGAAGCTCTCTTCTTCGAACGCGTTCAAAATCCGGCGCATCTCCCGCGCGCGCCGGCGCGCCAGTTGCCGCGATTTCGGCAGCCGCACGATCCGGGGGTTGTTCTCGAGACGCATGCGGACGCGCTCGTACGCGCCCCGCATTCCCCATCCCGTGGGAATCGAGTAGCACCCGTTCCACTCCGCCGGCACCATCGCGAATTCGCGCAGCACGCCCACAGCGCCGATCCCATCCAGGGCATCGGCGTCGCGCAGCAGGAGCGCCTCGACGCACCGCTCGTCGGCGCCGCCGTGATGGTACTCGATGGTCTCCAGCACCTTTTCCAGAATGGGCTTCGGACACTTCCATTTGCGCAGGTGCTCTTCGGCGAGCTGCCGGCTCCGCTCGGAGTGCGTCACGCCCTCGCGCGCCCATCGGGGAAGGGTCCCCCAGTCGTGCATGTGGGCCGCCAGCCAGATCGCCTCGGGGTCGTAGTCGAGCCCCTCGCCGACCATCTCCACGAGCCTGATCAGGCGGTGCGCGTGCTGCACCGCCCAATCCCCTCCGTACTCCGCTGTCAGCGCCACCACGCGTTTTCGATTGATCGACATCAGGATCTGATTATACCCGGCCAGTCCCGGGTGTTGGGCTTGGTATCATAGATCGTTGCGTTATGCCTGATCTGCAATCGGACCTTGCTCCGATGTCCGAAGCCGTTACCGGCCACATCCGCGTCGAGGTTATGTCGCGGCACTCGCCCGAGAACTCGCGTCCGGGACAGGGCGAATGGGTGTTCCAATACACCGTCCGCATCACCAATTTGGGAACCGACACGGTTCAACTTCTGAGCCGGCACTGGATCATCACCGATGCCCTGGAGCACACCGAAGAGGTGCGGGGTCCGGGCGTGGTCGGCGAGCAGCCGGTGCTGGCGCCGGGCGGGTCGTTCAAGTACTCGTCGTGGTGCCCCCTGAAGACTCCCACCGGCATGATGCGCGGCACTTACCAAATGGTCCGCGCGGGCGGAGAGCAGTTCGATATCGAGATCGCGCCGTTCGCTCTGAAGGCCCGGTACACGGTCCATTGACGCAACGAGGGTTTCCATGGCATCGCATCGCCCGGAAGACTTCGACACTTTCTACACTGGCACGCCCCCTTGGGACATCGGGCGGCCGCAGCCCGCGTTCCTGGCGCTGGCCGAATCGGGAGCGATTCGCGGACGGGTGCTGGACGTGGGCTGCGGCACCGGCGAGCACGTCCTGATGGCCGCCGCCATGGGCCTCGATGCCACCGGCATCGATACGGCGGTGGCCGCCATCGCGCGGGCGGAAGCGAAAGCCAGAGAACGCGGTTTGGCACCGCGCTTCAAGGTGTGGAACGTGCTTGAGTTACCCGCTCTCGGGGAGTCTTTCGACACCGTGCTCGATAGCGGATTGTTCCATGTGCTCGGGGATGACGACCGCCTGGCGTTCGTCGCGGGCCTCAGGGCCGCCATCCGTCCGGGCGGGCGCTATTTCATGCTCTGCTTCAGCGACCGCCAGCCAGGGGAATTTGGCCCTCGCCGAATCAGGCAGGACGAGATCCGTTCGAGTTTCGCGGATGGGTGGCAGGTAGACGGGATCGAGCCGGCCACGTTGGAAACCCTGCTGGGCCCGGAGGGAATTCTGGGTTGGCTGGCCCGCATCACGCGGGTGTGAGAGCTGGGATCGGGGAGCGTGAGCACTTCGGCAGAATCTGTCCGGCAGAAGTTCACCGCGGCGCTGGAGGGGCTGGTCGCGCTGGTGAAGCAGGACCGCTCTATCCTGGCGGCCATCCTCTGCGGCAGCCTCTCGCACGATACCGTCTGGGCGAAGTCCGACATCGACCTGGCGTTGGTGACCATCGACGACAAGAAGGTTGAGCCGGCGGGCCTGGCGCTCTACGCGGACGGGGTGAACGTGCACGCGTTCCTGATGCCGCGCGCGGAGTTCCGCAAGACGGTGGAAGGCGCGGTCCGCAACTCGTTCCGGCATTCGCTGCTGGCCAAGGGGCGGCTGCTCTACACGCATGACGACACCATCGCCGCCCTGTGCGCACGCCTCGACGAGATCGGCGAGCGCGACACGCAGGTCCAGCTTCTGGCCGCGGCCACACAGGCGCTGCCGCCCATCGACAAGGCCCACAAATGGTTCGTCACGCGCGGCGACCTGGACTACACCGCGCTGTGGATCCTCTATGCGGCCACGCCTCTCGCGCGAATCGAGGTGCTGGGCGCGCGCCAACTGGCGGACCGCGAGGTGATTCCGCAGGCGATGAAGCTGAATCCGGCATTCTTCACGACCATCTATACCGCGATGCTCAACGTGAAGAAGACGCGGAAGAACGTGCAGGCCGCGCTGGACGCCATCGACGGCTACATCGCCGAGCGCACGGACACGCTCTTCCGGCCGGTGCTCGATCACCTGCGCGAGGTGGGCGAAGCGCGGTCCGCAACCGAGATCGAGAACTGGTTCAAGCGGAACTTCGACGTGGAGGGAGTGACTACGGCGTGCGAGTACCTGGCCGACCGCGGGCTCATCGGCAAGGCATCGACGCCCGTCCAGCTCACGAAACGGAGCAACGTCATGGTGCAGGAGCTGGCATTCGTCTACACGGGGGACAGGGATGAGGAGTAACGTGGCGCAGGCACTCGTGCCTGCCGGGGTACCCTCTGGGTCGGGCACTCATGCCGACGCCTGCCTTCAACACAGTCACACGACTG
>Ga0209415_10009855_pt1 | contig 16344 bp, 14 predicted proteins | sample PeaSoiSIISIP2007_FD_187696 | JGI IMG/M metagenome (GOLD analysis project Ga0209415, IMG submission 187696) | Peat soil microbial communities from Weissenstadt, Germany - SII-SIP-2007 (SPAdes) (version 2) | ecosystem: Environmental > Terrestrial > Soil > Wetlands > Peat | place: Germany...
CTCGACCTCGCGGAAAAGCGCGAAGGGAGGGCGGCCTTCCTCGGGCGCGAACGGCTGAATTGCGTACTCGACCGTAATGTCTCTCGGCAATTGGCTATCTTCGGTCCACATCCCGCCGAGTTCCTCCCTGAATCCACGGAACAGGGTGAGGGCGATGCTCCGATCCTCGTTGTCCTGAACGCATGCCTCGCATATCCCCTTCGTCAGAACGGCGAGTCCACCATCGGCACAAAAGGCTGTCAAGTGCACCCGGCCGGGTGGCCAGGTAGGGGCTCCTCCCCAGCGCTGCGGCGTTAAGGCGCTTGCGCAAGCGCCGCGCAGCCCCTTTAAAGCTCGGCCGTGCCGTCTCAATCCATGCGCCGAAAGCTTTCGGCCCCACATGCCTGACCCATCCGGCGCCGCCTTTGAACCCTTCGAAGCGGACGCGTGGGACGACCTTCTCAACCACATTGATGAGAGGCTCGTCATCCCCATTGTCGGCCCAGAGCTGCTCACTGTGGCCACGGACACTGGGCCGCAGAATCTCTACGCATGGCTTGCCCCGCGCCTCGCCGCCCGCCTAGGCGTCCCGAGCGACGAGATCCCGGCCGAGCCGACGCTCAACGACGTCGTGGTGCGATTCCTCGCGCGCCGGGGCCGACGGGAGGACGCATACACGCGCCTGCGCACGATCATGCGGGAGGCAACTTTCGCTCCGCCTCGCGCATTGCGCCAGCTCGCGGGAATCTCCGACTTCGACCTGTTCGTGACGACCACGTTCGACAGCCTGCTCGAGGACGCCCTGAACACCGTGCGGTTTGCCGGGCTGCGCAGCACGGACACATTGGTCTACGCCCCAAACAAGGTGGCCGACCTTCCTGCCGAACGGGCTCTGCTCGCGCGCCCGGTCGTCTACCATCTGCTCGGACGCGTCTGCGCCTCGCCGACCTACGTCCTGTCCGACGAGGACACGCTGGAGTTCATGTGCGCTCTCCAGACCGACGCCTACTGCCCGGAAAGGCTCTTTGGCGAGCTGGAAAAGAGCCACCTGCTCGTCCTCGGTGGGGGCTTCCCCGACTGGCTCATGCGCCTGTTCCTGCGCCTGACAAAGCGCCGCCGCCTCTCCGATCCCAGGGACGTTGGAGAGGTGCTGGCGGACCGCCACGCAGCGGGCGAGCCGGGGCTCGTCTTCTTCCTGCGCCACGTGAGCAGCCGCACCCAGGTCGTCTCCGAGGGCGCCGAGGCGTTCGTCGCGGAGCTTCACAGGCGCTGGCTCCTTCGCCGGGGCGCAACCGCCGTGCCCTGGGACACCAGCTTCCCCGGGATGTCGGACCCCGTCCGGTTCCTTGCCCCGGAGAGGATAATGCCGGACCGCGCCGTCTTCATCAGCTACGCCCGCGATGACCTGGCCGCCGTGAAGCGGCTGAAGTCGGCCCTGGATGCCGCAGGCATTGTCACGTGGTTTGACCTGGACCGCCTCGGCTCAGGCGACGACTACGCCCGCAACATCCAGCGCAACATCGGCCGCTGCTCGTACTTCCTCCCGGTCGTGTCCGCCAACACCCAGCGCAGGGTCGAGGGCTATTTCCGGCGCGAGTGGTCATGGGCGGTGGAGCGCACACGCGGGATGGCCGAGGGCGCGGCGTTCGTCCTGCCGATCTGCCTGGACGACACGCCCGAGGCCGGCGCGCTCGTGCCGGAAAAGTTTCTCGAGAGCCACTGGGCCCGCCTGCCGGCCGGCGAGCCGACGCCGGAGTTCATCTCCCGCCTGCGCGAGCTCCTGGGCCAGCCAGCCCGCGCCTCCTGATGAGCGCCGCGCCGAAGCCTTCCCCGGTCGACCGCGACAACCCGTGGCCCGGCCTTGCTCCGTTCACCGAGGAGCAGAGCTCCCTCTTCTTCGGACGCAACGGCGAGGCCCACGAGCTCTGCCAGCGCGTAGAGCGCAAGCTCCTATCGATTCTTTTCGGGCAGTCCGGCCTCGGAAAATCCTCTCTCCTGCAGGCCGGGGTCTTTCCCCGCCTGCGCGCCGCGGGCTACTGCCCGGTGTATTTCCGGCTAGACCACAACGTGAGCGCCGCGCCGCCTGCGGAGCAGCTGAAGGCGCTCGTGCGACGCGCGACCGCCGACGCGGGGGCGTGGACCCGCCCTGGCGTCGCCGTCGAGGGCGAGACGCTCTGGGAGTTCTTCCACCACCGCGACGACAGGCTGCGCGCCGCCGACGGCCGGTTCCTGACGCCCGTCCTCGTCCTCGATCAGTTCGAGGAGCTTTTCACTCTCGGGGCCGCGGCCGACGACACGCGCGCCCGAGCCCAGGCCTTTCTGGCCGAGCTGGCCGATCTCGTGGAGAACCGCCCTCCCTCCGCGCTCGAAGCTCGCCTGGAGGCGGGGACGGCCGACGTCGAGGCCTTCGACTTCACGCGCGGCGACTACCGGATCCTGCTCAGCCTGCGCGAGGACTACCTGCCGCACCTGGAGGGCCTCAAGGCCGCGATGCCCTCGCTCATGCAGAACCGCCAGAGGCTTGCGCGCCTAGCGGGGGTCCAGGCCCTGGACGCTGTGTCCAAGCCGGCGCCCGGGCTGGTCGCAGACGAGGTGGCCCGCGCAATCGTGGCCTTTGTCAGCGGGCGCTCCGACCTCGAGTCGGCGGAGGTCGAGCCCGCGCTGCTCAGCCTCGTATGCCGGGAGCTCAACTTCCGACGCATCGCCTCGGGCGCGCCTGTGATCGAGGCCAGCCTGCTGGAGGGTTCGCGCGCGACGATCCTCGTCGAATTCTACGAGCGGGCGCTTTCGGACCAGCCGGCCGCCGTGCGCGTGTTCATCGAGGAGGAGCTGCTCACCGAGTCGGGCCACCGGGAGAACGTGGCCCTCGAGCGGGCGCAAAAGCGCCTCGCCGAGGCGGGGGCTGACCCGGCGGGCCTTGACGCGCTAGTCGACCGCAGGCTGCTCCGGATAGAGGAACGCCTCGATGTGCGCAGGCTAGAGCTGACGCACGACGTGCTCTGCGGCGTTGTCCAGGCCAGCCGCGACGCACGGCACGAGCGCGAGCGCGAGGCCGCCACCGCGCGGCAGCTGCGGGGGGCGAACCGGGCGCTCTGGCGGGCGCGCTGGGCGGCGGCGATGCTCGTCGGGCTCCTTGTCGCGGTCTGGCTGGACCTCCACGGCATGTCCGAGCGGGCGCTGCGCCGGCAGGCCCAGGACCTGAACGCCGTGATAACGGGGTTCCGCGGCTACTACAGCACCAACGTCGTCAGCCGCGTCCTGGCCTCGCCGGGATCGACCAAGGTCGTGCACAACTACGCCGATATCCCCGGGGCCATCCCTATTCCCGCGACCCTGTCGCTGGAGCTGGGCCGGGTCGTCAGCGAGCACCAGGCGAATATCGCCTACCGCTTCGTGTCGGACGTCCCGTTCAGGGGCCGGGCCCCGCACCAGCTCGACGAGTTCGAGACCGGCGCGCTCAAGTCGCTCCGGGAGAACCCGAACCAGGAACTAGTCCGAGTCACGAGGACGATGCTCAGCGACCAGGTGCGCCTGATCACCCCCGTCGTCATGACCGCAGCCTGCGTGAAATGCCACAACTCCCATCCGGACAGCCTGAAGCGCGACTGGAAGGTGGGCGACGTCCGGGGTATCCAGGAGGTTGTCATCAACCAACCCATCGCCAAGAACCTCCTGGGTTTCAGGTACCTGACTATTTACGCCATCTTCGCGGCCGTGTTCGGATTCGGCCTAATAGCCGTGCAGCGCCACCAGGCCGCGGCGGAGGAGGGTGAAGCCGCCGCACGGCCCGCGGCAAGGCGGGGGCGGTGAGGCCCGCGGCGCCGCCCAGATTGTGCGCGCCGATTACTTGATCGCGTAGAGGCGCCGGCGCAGCTTGGCTGGCTTCGAATGCGAGACATCCCCAAGGAGGTGCGCGTCTGCGTGACCATCCGCTACAACGGATACCTCCACAAGGCTGTGGGGCTGCTGGACAAGCTGGGCGAGAGCAGCAGCGTGCGCATATTCCCTGGACAGCTCCCGCGGGGATACCGGGAGGAGCACGACACCGACGAGATCGAGTTCATCTTCAGGGACTACCGCGTCGTCCCCGACCCGTCGGGCGAGCACGGATGGGTAGCGACCGACGAGATCGACCTCGACGCGTTCGCCGGACAGCAGGAGAAGGACTGACCGAAATCCGTCGTCCCCTTCCGCTCCCGGCGGCGGCGGAACCGGCCTCGAGAACGCACCGCAAGTGATCCCCACCGAACGCCTCGACTACAGACTCCCCGACGAGCTCATCGCGCAGAGGCCCGCCGAGCGCCGCGACGGCTCGCGCCTCCTTGTCGTCGACCGCGCGACGCGATCGATTTCGCACCGGATGTTCGCCGAGCTCCCCGCGTTCCTGCGGGCGGGCGACACGCTCATCCGAAACAACGCCTCGGTCCTGCCCGCGCGGCTGCGCGGCCGCAAGCCCACGGGCGGCAGGGTCGAGTGCCTTCTCCTGAGCCGTGCCGGCGGCCCTCCCGGCAAGGGGGAAACCTGGCGGTGCCTAGTCCGGCCGGGGCGCAGGCTCCCGGTCGGGGCCGCCTTCGAGGCCGCGGACGGGGCCCTCGCCGCGACGGTCGCAGCGGTCCTCGGGGACGGCACGGCCCTGGTGCGCCTGATCTCCCGGGGAGGGGAGCCGGTCGCCGAGCTGGCAAACCGGATCGGGGGCGTCCCCCTGCCCCCCTATATCGAGCGGACCGACGACTCGTGCCGCGAGCTGGACCGCGAGCGCTACCAGACGGTATACGCCGACCGCCGGCGCCAGGTGGCCGTGGCCGCGCCGACCGCCGGGCTCCACTTCACGACCGCGATGCTCGGGCATATCCGCGACCTCGGGGTCCGCACGGCCGATCTCACGCTCCACGTGGGCCTCGGGACGTTCAGGCCGATCTCGACTGACACGGTCGAGGCGCACCCCATCCACAGCGAGGCTTATGAGATCCCGGCCGACGCCCAGCGCGCGCTCTTCCCGCCGCTCGGCGGGCGGCGCATCGCCGTCGGGACGACGACGGTGCGCTCCATCGAGGACTTCCTTTCGACCCACGCGGCGCCGCTCCAAGGCGCCCACCTGGCCGAGACAAGCCTCTTCATCTACCCTCCCCGGGAATTCAGGGGCGTCGACGCGCTCATCACGAACTTCCACCAGCCCCGCTCAACCCTCCTCTGCCTTGTCGCCGCTTTCCTTGCGCCCGGATCCACCGATGGAGTAGGCTGGCTCATGGACATCTATGCCGAGGCGGTCGCAAACCGATACCGTTTCCTCAGTTACGGCGACGCCATGCTCATCCTCTAAATCTGGCGGGTCAGGTTGAATATTGACCGATCCGGAATCATTTGTACGCGCCCACCCTTCCCGACCCACCATGAAATCCCTGATCAGAGTCCTCGCAATCGCCGCCGCCTCGGGCCTCGCGTCCGCGGCGTCCGCGGCCGTTGAAACCTACACGATCGATCCCGTCCACTCCGCGGTCGGGTTCAGCATCCGCCACTTCGTGAGCCGGGTGCCCGGAAGATTCACCCAGTTCAGCGGCACGATCACCGTCGACCGCGACAACCTCGAGAACAGCTCGGTAGAGGCGTCCATCGACGCCGGCAGCCTCAGCACGTTCAACGACCACCGCGATGCGGACGTCAAGTCGCCCAACTACCTTGACGCGGCGAAGTTCGCGGCGATGACCTTCAAGAGCACGTCGTGGAAGAAGACCGGCGACGCCACGTTCGACGTGACCGGGAACCTGACGATCAAGGGGGTGACCAAGGAGGTCGTGCTCAAGGTGACGCTGCTCGGATTCGGCCCGGGCATGAGGGGCGCGCAGCTGTCCGGCTGGGAGGCCTCGACCACGTTGTCGAGGACGGCCTTCGGCGTAATCGGCCCGGCAATGGTCGCCAAGGTGCTTGGCGACGAGGTCGCCGTCACGATATCCGTCGAGGCCGACCTGAAGCAGTGAGCCCGGACGAGCTCCAGGCTCTTCTGGACGAGGCGACATTCGATCACGTCAGCGGCGATTCGGAGGCCGCCGCAAAGAAGCTCGCCCGGGCCACCCTGGAGAGGCCCGATTCCCTGGAGGCCTGGCACGCCGCGGCAGAGGTCAGCCTAAGCCTCCGCAGGCTCGACGATGCGCTCGCGGCGGCGGAGCGCGCGCACGGGTTGAACAACGCGGACCCCCTCGTCATCACCACACTCTCGCGGATATGGATGGAGCGCGGCGACAAGGAGCGCGCGGAGCATTACGGGGCGCTCGCGCGGATGCAGGGCTGGAAGGACGAGCTCAGGGCGGAGCCGCCGGCCGATGCAGGAGGGTTGCGTTGAGGCCGATCGCTGCCCGTTGACACGGCCGACGCCGGGCGGGTACTCTCTTGCGGTCCGCGAAAGAATGGAAAACCCCTCCTACCTCCTCGAGTTCGAGAAGCCGCTGCGCGACCTCTCGCGCCAGCTCGACGAACTCCGCCAGCAGTCGCTGGAAAGCAACGTGGACGTGGCCAAGGAGATCCGGTTGATCGAGAAGAAGATCGAGAGGACGCAGCGCGAGATTTACTCCAGCCTGACACCCTGGCAGAAGGTGCTCCTCGCCCGCCATCCCAAGCGGCCTTATGCGCTGGACTACGTCGCGCTGATCTGCCGGGGGTTCCAGGAGCTGCACGGCGATCGCCAGTTCAACGACGACCGCGCTCTCGTGGGAGGGACCGCCTTCCTCGACGGCCAGGCGATCATGATCGTCGCGCAGCAGAAGGGGCGCGATCCCAAGGAGAGGATCGCCCGCAACTTCGGGATGCCGCAGCCCGAAGGGTACCGAAAGGCGCTGCGGATCATGAGGATGGCGGAGAAGTTCGGCCTGCCCGTCCTTTCATTCATCGACACGCCGGGGGCGTTCCCCGGGATCGGATCGGAGGAGCGCCATGTCTCGGAGGCGATCGCCGTCAACCTCCGCGAGATGGCGATGCTAAAAACCCCGACGATCTCGGTCGTGGTCGGCGAGGGCGGCTCCGGGGGGGCCCTCGGCATCGGTGTCACCGATCGCGTGCTCATGTTCGAGAACAGCTACTACTCGGTGATCACTCCGGAGGGCTGCGCCGCGATACTCTGGAAGGACAGCACGGCGGCGCCAAGGGCGGCGGCGGCCCTGAAGGTAGACGCGGACGACCTGGAGAAGCTCGGGGCCGTCGACGAGGTGATACCCGAGCCGCTCGGGGGCGCGCACAACGACCCGGGGCAGGCCGCCGCTGCCCTAAAGTACTCCATCCAAAGGCACTTGAACGACCTGCGCGCACTCGACACGCAAAGGCTCCTCGAGACGCGCTACGAACGCTTCCGCCACATGGGAACGTACGAGGAAGCCGGCGTAGTCCGGTCGAGCGCGCGGGTGTCCGCTGAGACTAGCGCCTGACGGTCAGGAGCTCGATCTTCGCGGCCCTGGCCATCGAGGGGTCTATCTCCACGAGGGCCGCCGACATCCGGACGTCGCCGGCCGCCACCTCGAAGCGCCGGGGCATCCCGTCGGTGAACCTGCCAATGACCGGGGCCGTCTCGCGCCCGAGCACGCTCTCGTAGGGGCCCGTCATTCCCACGTCGCACATGAAGGCGGTTCCCTTCGGAAGCACGCGTGCGTCCGCCGTCGGCACGTGCGTGTGTGTTCCGAGGACGGCGGTCACCCGGCCGTCGAGGTGCCAGCCGAGAGCCTGTTTCTCCGACGTGGCCTCGGCGTGGATCTCGACCACGATCGCGTCGGCCTGGCCGCGCAGCCGCTCGACCATCCGGTCCGCGCAGAGAAACGGGCAATCGGCCTTCATGTTCATGAACTGGCGGCCGAGCACCGTGAAGACCGCAACCCTGAATCCCCGGGAGGCGACGACCACGTGGTCCCAGCCTGGGCAGGCGGCCGGGAGGTTCGCGGGCCTGCAGACGCGGTCGAGCTGCGTGATTTCGGTCTCCCATCCGCGCTGGTCCCACACGTGGTCGCCCAGCGTGATCGCATCGACGCCGGAGTCCAGGAGCGAGCGGGCGATCAGGCCGGTCATGCCGGCCCCGTGTGCGGCGTTCTCGCCGTTCGCGACCACGAAATCGAGCCCTGTCTCGCGCCTCATCCGCGGCAGCTGCTCCTCGACGATCGAGCGCCCCGGGCGCCCCACGATGTCGCCGATGAATAGGAGCTTGAGCACGGCGAACGGTGGGCTCAACGCGGCGGCCAGCCAACTCATTTCGCAGCGGCCGGCCGGGGCCGCGCCCTCACGGCGCCAGCTCGACGGACACGCCGGCCGGGGCGGGCCCATCCGGGCTGCCGGACTCGAAGACGGCGCTGATCTCGGCAACGGCGCCGACCGGGACGGCTAGCGCGACCTCGCGCGAGCTGTCCGGCGCGAGGTCCCCCCCGACCGCAGCGACCGGCGAGAAGACGGAGTAGCGGCACGCGCGTGCGCCGGCGTTCCTCACGACAAGCCGCAGCGGCGCGCCGGCCCAGGTGCGCACCAGGAGCTCCGAGCGGGCGCGCCGGGCGCCCGTCGAAGTTTCCCTTCGGTAGACGAGAGGGGCCGGGACCTCCCCGGGCCCGAGGGACCGGTAGGCCGCCACGCTGAAGGGGCTGGCCGGATCGCCCTCGAAGAGCCACGTGCGCCCCGCGACCATCCCCTCGCGGCCCATGAGGAGGGCGGCGGGCACGACCAGCCAGCCGCCGCGGCCCCTGATGAGCTCCTCCGCCGTGCGGGAACCGGGGCCGGGCGCGGCCTCCGGCAGCACCTTGCGCGGCGGGTACAGGCGGTAGAACGCCGCGGCCGGCTGGTTGAACTCCAGCGCCAAGCGCAGGGGGGCGTCCGCCGGGCCGAGGCCGCCGGCCCACTCGCGCCAGCCCCCGTAGACGTGGTACCCGCGGGAGCGCCCCGGATGGGCCACCGCCAGCCAGCCGGCCTGATGGGTGGTCGTCAGGACCGCCCAGCCCACCGCGAGCGAGGCCGCGAGGGAAAGCGCCCACGCGAACCCGCGGAGGGGCCGCGGCAGCGTCTGCATCCACCATGAGGAGACGGCCGCCATCCACGGGGCGACCAGCACGAAGTAGCGGAACCCGTATGGGTGCCAGAGCTGCATCGAGTGGAAGAAGACCCAGAACGCGGCGATACCGGCGCTCCATGCGAGCACAGCCCCGGCGCCGGGGCGCCGCCGAGACGCCGCCGCGGTCGCGGCCCCCGCCGCAAGCCCGAGGAACGCGAGGATCCCGAAGCTCGTCGCGTCGGCGTCCGGCTCCGGCCGCGCCAGTATGTCGAGCAGCGTCTGGCGGCGGTCAAGGCCGCCGAAGCTGAACGGGTCGCGCTCCGGCAGGGCCCGGGCGAGGGCCTCGCCGACCGCGCGCGAACCGGCCCTGAGCCCCGGAGGCTGGGAGTTCGGATCGAAGAGCTGGGAAAACGAGGCGCCGAGGTTGAGCGTGAGCTTCTCCCACAGCGGGCCGGAGGAGGCCGCGCCGTGGTGCATCCGCACGAAATCGGCGGGCCCGAACGGGCCGCCGTAGGCGCGCCAGTTGCGCGCGAAGACCGGCGCCGCAAAGAACGCCGCGGACAGGAGCGCCGGCGCCACGGTCGCCGCCCAGGCCCTCGGGCCGGGCCTGTACCTGCGCGCCACCCACGCCACCCATATCGCGGCGCCCGGCGCCAGGTAGAGGAGTGTCCCCTTGGAGCCCAGGGCCATCCCGGCGCCGATCCCGGCAAGGACCGAGCCCTCGCCCCTCTGCGCCGCGCGGAGCCAGAGGCAGAACGCCGCCGCCAGCTCGCCGGCGGCGAAGAGGTCGGTGTGCTCGGTCGTGAACTGCGGGACCACGTTGGCCATCCCGAAGAGGAGCGCGACCGAGCCCATCGACGCCATCCGGGACAGCCCCGTGCACCTCGAGAGGCCGTACGTCGCGGCCATCAGCAGCGTCCCACCGTAGCACTGCGCGAGCGCCGCCGGCTGGAACCCGTCGCGCGTCCCTGTGATCAGCCAGGCCATCACGAGATCGGGCACCACGGGCATGTAGTTCTGGCGCGGGTCGCTGGTGGCATAATGGCCGACCCGGCCGTCCTGCAGCCACTGGGCTATCCTCGGCAGGCGGTAGGTCAGGGCGTCGTACACGACCGGGCGGGCCAGGGCCGCGATCGCCGCGAGGGCGACGAGGAGGCCGAGGAGCGCCAGCGCCGAGGCCACCTCGGGGGCGCCCAGGGCGCGAAGCCCGGCGATCCGGCCCCGCAGCTCGCGCAGCGCGCCGATGTCGCCCGGAAGGTGGCGCTGCCTCGCGGCGGCGAGGGCGGCCAGGAGGGCGCAGTGCGCGGCGAGAAAGCCGGGCTCGCCCAGCGCCCCGAGGGACCCGAGCGCCACGCCCGCGCCGGCCACGAGGGCGCCGGCGCACCAGGCCCACGCGAGCAGGGGCTCGAAGACGCCGGCCAGGCCGCGCGCCAGCCACCTGACCAGCAGCCACGAGGCCGCCACCACAACGATCAGGTCGGCAGCGAGAAAGCAGGCGGCGGGCAGGTCGTTCACGGGGCTTGCCTCATCACGACCGACTGTCCTTAAATGGCGGGCTTTTTCAATCGCATCCCGCCATGAAAACCCGAGCCAGCCAAGTCGCGTTCCCACAGGCCGAGATAGGCCCTGAGATGAAGGGCTCCGACGCCGTCGTCGAGTGCCTGATCCGCGAGGGCGTCGAGGTGGTCTTCGCCTATCCCGGCGGCGCCTCGCAGGAGCTTCACCAGTCGCTGGCGCGCACCGACAAGATCCGGGTCATCCTTCCGCGGCATGAGCAGGGCGGATCGTTCGCGGCCGAGGGCTACGCGCGCGCGACGGGGAAGGTCGGGGTGTGCATGGCGACCAGCGGGCCCGGAGCGACGAATCTCGTCTCGGCGATCGCCGACGCGTACATGGACTCGGTGCCGCTCGTGGCGATTACGGGCCAGGTCATGTCGAAGTTCATCGGCAAGATGGCGTTCCAGGAGACCGATTTCTTCGGGATGACGCTGCCCGTCGTGAAGCACTCCTACCTCGTGATGAACGTGAACGAGCTGCCGCGGATCATGAAGGAGGCGTTCTGCCTCGCCCGCAGCGGCAGGCCCGGCCCGATAGTCGTCGACATCCCGAAGGACGTCCAGCAGGCGAGGTTCAAGCCGGTGTTCCCCTCCTCGGTCGAGTTCCGCAACCCCTACGTCTCGGGCATGGAGCGCGCCGACGACGAGGCGCTCAGGAGGATCCTCGCGCTGGTGGCCGAGGCGAAGAGGCCCGTGATCTACGCGGGCGGCGGGATCGTCTCGGCGAACGCCCATGAGGAGCTGCGCGCCTTCGCGCAGAAGACCAACATCGCCGTGGCGACGACGCTCATGGGCCTGGGCATATTCCCCGAGACGAACCCGCTCTCGATGCAGTGGTTCGGGATGCACGGCGCCGCCTACGGCAACTGGGCCGTCGACGAGTCGGACCTCCTGCTGGTCTTCGGCGCGCGCTTCGACGACCGGATCACCGGCGACACCCACAGGTTCGCCGCGCACGCGACCATCGTCCACGTCGACGTCGATGCGTCCGAGCACAACAAGAACAAGCGCGTCAACCTCTCGGTCGTGAGCGACGTCAAGTACGCCCTGGGGCGCCTGAACGAGCTGATCGGCGCGGCGAAATTCACCCCGCCCGACACCTCGGCATGGCACGCGCAGATCGCGAAGTGGAAGAAGGAGCACCCGTTCAGCTTCGAGCCGAGCCGGCACATCCAGCCCCAGGAGGCGGTGCAGGCCCTCTACGAGCTCACCAAGGGCGACGCGATCATCACGACCGGCGTAGGCCAGCACCAGATGTGGGCGGCGCAGTTCTACCGCTTCAACGAGCCTCGCTGCTACATCAGTTCGCTCGGGCTGGGCGCGATGGGCTTCGGGTACCCCGCCGCGCTGGGCGCCAAGGTCGCCAGGCCCGACAAGCAGGTCGTCGACATCGACGGCGACGGCTCGTTCGCGATGAACATCCAGGAGCTGGCGACCGCGCACATCGAGAAGATCGCCGCCAAGGCGATGATCCTGAACAACCAGCACCTCGGCATGGTCGTCCAGTGGGAGGACCGCTTCTATGGCAGCGTCCGCGGCAACACGATCCTCGGCGACGAGAGCAACGTCGGCAGCCCGGACAACCCGGACGCCCTCTACCCCGACTTCGTGAAGATCGCCGATGGATTTGGCGTCCGGGGCCGCCGCGTGATCAAGAAGTCCGAGCTGAGGGGCGCGATCCAGGAGATGCTCGACTTCGACGGCCCGTACGTCCTCGACGTGATCGTCCCGTACACCGAGCACGTGCTGCCCATGATTCCGGCCGGCAGGACCGTCAAGGAGATGCTCCTCAAGTAGGCGGGGCCGTCGGCCCGCCCTGGGGATTGCCGGTCGGCTGCGCGGCCGGCCTCGAGGGGGCGGCCGTCGGCTTCACCTGCGCCGCGGCCGGCTTTGCCGGCGCCGCCGTCGGCTTCGCCGGGGCGGCGGTCGGCGTTGCGGGCGTGGCCACGGGCGGCGTCGACGGGCCGCCGGGGCCCGTCGAGTTGATGTACCCCCAGACGTCGATGTCCACGATCTTGCCCAGCTCCTCGATCCTGGCCCGGGAGGCCCCCTGCGAGTAGTGCCTGTCCGTGTCGCGGCCGAAGAAGTCCGGGCCCACGTAGAAGTTGCCCACGCCCCTTTTCGCGCTGATGAACTCGAAGTAGACCCGCCCCACGGGCGGACCGTACCACGGGATGCCCCACCTGCTCGGGAGCGAATTCACGAAGGCCACGAGCGCGTCGATCCTCTCCTTCTGCCTGATGTCGCGGCGCGAGAGCATCGGGTACCCGGCCATCGTCGTGATCCGGACGAGGTCCGCGGGCGCCTGCTCGGGCAGCTTCGCGTGCGGCCCGCAGCCGGCGAGCAGCGTGCACAGGACGAGCGCGAAGCGGCAGCCCCTGCGGGCGGTCGCGGGCGTTGGCGCTGGCGGGGGGCTCTGCATGGGTGTCAACCGGCCCCCTCGAATTCGCAGCAATACCTGAAAAGATCGAGCTTTGATCCGTGCCGCTGGAAGCCGCCGGGCTCGACCCCGCTGCGGGCGAACCCGTGCCTCTCGAGCACCCTGACGCTGGCAATGTTGCCGGCGACGACGCCCGCGGTGGCCCTTCCGACCCTTCCCGAGGACCGCATGCGCCGCATGAGCTCGCCCACGGCCCGGGTCGCTATGCCCTTTCCCCATTCCTCCCGGCAAAGCACGTGCCAGACGTCGTACTCACCCTGTGAGAATCCCCTGAGGTCGGCCCCTAGCATGCCGACTAAACGATTGTCAGGCATACGGATGACATAGGGACCGAAGTGTAGGGGTTCTTTGGAATAATGGGCAACCACCTTTTCGGCCTCCTCGGCGCACGCGTCCGGCGTGGGCGTGTGCGCCCAATTCGTGAACCTCACCGTGTCCGGGTCCGACCACAGCCGGAAGAGCTCGGCCGCGTGCGAGATAGTCAACGGCTCGAACCTCATCATGGCCGCGCACGAACTCCCGGCGGCGCCCCCGGGGGCGGCGCCGGCGCTATTCATGGGTCGCCTGCCCCCTGGCTAGCGCCCGCTCGATCCGCCTGTCGGGCACGAGCCAGACCAAGGCCACGAGGACGTAGATCGCCTGCGAGAGCCAGGGGCGAAAGAAGGCGGCGGCGACGGCGACCGCGTAGAGGGCGGGCGAGGCCTTGCCCTTCAGGTCGCGCCCCACGGCCCTTGCGAGCACCGATCCCTCGCCCTGCCTGGCTATGATGGCGGTCTGCAGGATGAAGTACGCGATCGCCGCCATCAGCAGCACCCCGCCGTAGAGCGCGGTCGGCACGGGCGCGAGGCGGTTCTCGCCCATCCAGTCGGTCACGAAGGGGAACAGGGAGAGCCAGAACAGCAGGTGCAGGTTCGCCCAGAGCACCGCCCCGCCCACCCGGTCCGCCGCCTGGAACATGTGGTGGTGGTTGTTCCAGTAGATCCCGATGTAGACGAAGCTGAGGAGGTAGCTCAGGAAGACGGGGAGGAGCGGCCTCAGCGCCGACGCGTCCGCGCCGTGCGGCGCCCTAAGCTCCAGCACCATGATCGTGATGATGATGGCCAGCACCCCGTCGCTGAAGGCTTCCAGGCGCCCCTTGTGCATTGTCGCGGCGCACAAACCACAAGCGGGGGGTCCGCCGCGACGCAAGCCTAGCCGGAGGCCGGCCCAGCCCCCCCTAGCGGAAAATCAGCTCGAGGAACTGCGGCAGGTAGGCTCGCCATACGGGCCACTCGTGGCCCCCGTCGCTCACGGTCCACGTGTGGGCGACGCCCTTCTTCTCGAGCCAGGCGTGGAACGCCTCGTTGCGCTTGAGGAGGGAATCGTCCCTCCCGACCGCGATCCAGAGCAGCTGCGGGCGCGCGGACGGGTCCTTCACGGCCTCCCCGAAGGCCGCATCCAGGCCGTCCTCGGGCAGCCCGGAGCTGAAGCCGCCCACCCACTTGAAGAGGCCGGGGTTGGCGAGCCCGATCCTGAGCGCCTGGTTGCCGCCCATCGAGAGCCCGACAATCGCGCGCTTCTCGGGCCTCGGATCCGCCCGGTAGTCGCGCTCGGCCAGCGGGATCAGTTCGTCGACGAGGTCCGTCTGCATGGCGGCCGTGTTGCGGTCCCTGTAGTCCTTGAGGAGGTCCCTCTTCGCGACGTCGACCGGGTGGCCGTAGGGCATGACGATGATGATCGGCTTGATCCGGCCCTGCGCGATCAGGTTGTCGGCGATCGTGTTGGCGCGGCCGGAGTCGATCCACGCCTCCTCGCGGTCGCCGAAGCCGTGAAGGAGGTAGACGACGGGGTAGAGCGCCGGAGCCCTGGGGTCGTAGCCGGGCGGCGTGTAGATCCACACGCCCGCGTCGCCCCCCCGGGTCCTCGAGGCGTAGAACTGGTGGTGCAGGACCCCGTGCGGGACCGGCTGCACCGAGGCGAGGATCGGCGGGTCGCCCGGGACCTCGAACAGGCTCTCCGACGAAAAGTACTTCTTGATGTCGCGGTCGTGCGGGTCGGTCACCGTCGCCCCGTCGATCGAGAGCGTGTACGAGTAGATGTCCGGCGCCAGCGGCCCGACGGTCACGCTCCACAGGCCGGCGGCGTCCTTCGCCATCGGCTGGACCGGCAGGTGCCTGAGCCCCTGCACGGCGACGGACTCGGCCTTGGGGGCGAGGATCCGGAACGTCACGCGCCCGTCCGGCAGCACCTCCGGCGAGACGACCGGGGGATGCTGCGCGCGCGCGGCCGCCAAGCCGGCGACGCACGCGAGGACGAGCGAGGGGATCCGCAGGCGGCGCCCGCGGGGCGCCGGCAGGTCGGGTGGGGTCATGCCGGCACTATGGGCCCGGCGCCGCGGGGCTCAAGTGTTCACCGGCCTGGCCCCGAGACCGTTTGACTTCACGCGCCACCATTCGGGTATGCTGCGCCCCTTTGGCCATGGCCCAACCGTCCCCACTCAAGCTTTCCCTGCTCGGCATCGCGTGGCCGATCTTCGTCGAGCAGATGCTGCGCATGCTGATCGGCACGGTGGACACCTTCATGGTGAGCCACGTCTCCGACGGGGCGGTGGCGGCCCTGGGGGTCGCCAACCAGGTCATCATCTTCTTCCTGGTCGCCTTCAACTTCATCGGCATCGGCACCAGCGTCGTGATCACCCACCACCTCGGGGCGCGGGACCGCCGCGGCGCCGACCGGACCGCGGCGAGCGCCATCGCGGTCAACACGTGGCTCGGGGCCGCGTTCAGCGCGTCCGTCTACTTCTTGGCCTTCCCGATGCTCAGGCTGATGCAGCTGCCCGGGGGCCTCATGGGCTACGCCCTGCCCTTCCTGACGCTGATGGGCGGCACGCTGTTCATGGAGTCGATGAGCATCTCGATCGCCGCCGTGCTCCGGGCCCATGGGCGCACCCGCGACACGATGCTCGTCACGATCGGCCAGAACGTGCTCAACGTCCTCGGCAACTGGGTCACGCTCTACGGGGTCCTCGGCTGCCCCCGCCTGGGCGTCCTCGGCGTCGCGCTGTCGGGGGTATTCAGCCGCCTCGTGTCCTGCGCCGCGTTCTGGATGCTCCTCGGACACCACACAAGCCTCCGGCTCCGGGCGGCGGACTTCGTCGCCATATCCTGGAGGAGGGTCCGGCGCATCCTTCGCATAGGCCTGCCCGCCGCAGGGGAGCAGATGTGCTACTGGACGGCGTTCCTGCTCGTAACCACGTTCATCGCCCGGCTCGGCAGCGACAGCCTCGCCATCCAGTCCTACGCCCTGCAGATCCAGCGCTTCGCGATGCTGTTCAGCTTCTCCATCGGCCTCGGCACGGAGATCCTGATCGGCCACCTGGTCGG
>Ga0209415_10009856_pt1 | contig 16343 bp, 34 predicted proteins | sample PeaSoiSIISIP2007_FD_187696 | JGI IMG/M metagenome (GOLD analysis project Ga0209415, IMG submission 187696) | Peat soil microbial communities from Weissenstadt, Germany - SII-SIP-2007 (SPAdes) (version 2) | ecosystem: Environmental > Terrestrial > Soil > Wetlands > Peat | place: Germany...
TGAACTCAGGAGCTTCCTTGGAGCCGGCAATCAAGCTCGTGAGCTCCTTCACCACCTCCTCGAAACCTCCAGGTTCATCTCCTTCGTAGGCGACTTTGGCCTCGATGACGGCAGGACACTTCTCGATGTAGGCGGCAATGTCCTTCTTCGTCTTGATGATCATCAACGGACTCCTCCCTATTTCTTCGCCGCGAGCGACGCGAAGTCGGCCAGCCATTCGTGAGCGACGCCCGCCCACGTCCTCCCGAGCGCCCACTCCCGGTTGCCGCGGCGAGTGAGGTCGAAGTCGAGGGGGTCGCGGTGGTCGAACGCCGGCGGCCCCCCGAGCACCTCCCTCACGTAGGCGACGAAGAGCTCCTTGTACGCCCGGCTCTTGTTGCGGCCCGGGACGAGGAAGCCCGAGTGCACGGTCTCGTTCAGCGCCGCCAGCGCGCTCGTGACGGGGAAGGCGCCCGCCGCCTGCGCCTCGAGGGCCGTGATCGCAAAAGTTTCAATCCACGCCGTCGGGTAGGCCCAGCAGAGTGCCTCCATGTGTTTCTCGGCGAGCACCTTCTGGCCGACGCGGCCGTGGTAGGCGACGCCATCGCTGGCCATGGAGGAGATCCTGGTCATGTAGTAGTCGATGACCGCCAGGCCGGTGGGATTGGCGGCGTTGATCTTCCTCCAGTTCTCGATCCCGTAGTAGATGTCGAGGCGCGCCTCCGGGCAGAAGCTTTTGATCTCCGGCCAGACGTCGAGCATCACGTCGAGCCCGCGGTCGAGCGAGGACGACCAGACGAAGACGGGTTTCTTCTTCGCCTTGATCTCGTCCCAGGGCGTGTCGGGGGAGAAACGCCCAGGGTCGATGCCGTTCCGGGTGACGCCCACGACGTCGGGCTCCACGTTCGGGTAGTGGTTCTCGAAGAACTGCTTGTGCCACTTCGTCAGGCAGTAGACGCGGTCGAAGAGGGGCACCTCGTTCTCCCAGTCGTCGCCGACGTGGATGTCGTGGACCCAGAGGACCGTGAGCTTCGCGTCGGGTTTGATTCGCAGGATGGTCTTGTCGCGCGACGAGACGAAGACGTCGCAGGCGAGCAGGCTGGGATCTTCGAGCGCTTTCCGGTAGTCGACGAACGCGTAGGAGCCTATGGTGACGTTGCGGGAGCCACGGATGTACTTCTCCTCCATTCCCTGATGTTCACCGAAGAGGACGACTTCGTGGTGGCCCTGGGCGGATAGCTCGCGGGCCATGTGGATGGCGGCGGTCTCGGAACCGCCGATGCCGCCGGCGTCGGCCGAGTCGTTGCCCCACGGTTCATAGGCGGCACCGGTCCAGATGCAGATCTTCACGAAGCTCACTCAACCCGCGTGGCGGACGGAACGAATCTTCGGGACGGGCCCGCAGGAAGCGAGATCATACCCAGACTGCATGTTCATCCAGAACTCCGGCGTCGTGTCGAGGGCCGCGGCCAGGAGCAGGGCCGTCTCGGGGGTCACGCCGCGCTTCTCGTTGACGATCTCGTTCAACCTTTGGAACGAGATGCCGAGCGTGCGAGCGAAGTCCGCCTGGCTGATGCCGAGCGGCTCCAGGTATTCCTCCTTGAGCACCTCTCCCGGGTGAACCTTGGTGCTGGTCATGTTCGCGCTTCCTTTCAATGGTAGTCGGAGATCTCGACGTCCCTGGCGCCGCCCTCCCACTTGAAGACTATCCGCCACTGCCTGTTAATCCTGATGCTGTGGTACCCCTTCAAACCACCCTTGAGCGCCTCCAGCCGGTTGCCGGGCGACGCCAAGTCGGACAACTCCTGTGCTTTGTCCAGCATGTACAGCCTCCGCATGGCCGTCCTTTGGATGTCCTGAGCTATGTACCTCGACTTCCCCGTGAGGTAGAAAGACTCAGTCTCGGGGTCGGCGTAGCTGAGGATCACGGGTTAGATAACACGGTAGCATAATGTTCATGCATGTCAAATCGGGACCTAGACCTGAAGGCTGGGAAGCCGTTGAAGAAAATCGACCCAATCGAGTAGCGGTCGTCGTCGGCGTGAGGGTGGTGCCGCCGTTCGTCCTCGATCTCCTCTTCGAGGACGGCACCAAGGTCAGGAAAGACATGGCCGCGTTCGTCAAGCGCGCGCCCGGCATCCTCTCCAAGCTGGCAGATCCAGCCTTCTTCGCCAAGGTCAGGGTCAGCCGCGAGAAGGGAACCGTCGAATGGCCGGGGGAAATAGATTTGTGCCCCGAATCATTGGCCGGCCACCCGCTGGCGGCGTCGCAACGGTCGTGATTGGCCGGGCCCCATGGCCTTCTTTCCTGCGAGGCCGCCTCGAGGAGGGAACGGTTCCTTGGCTTTCGCCATGACATTGAAGAGCAAATTAGCCGCCTCCGTGAGATCTTCCTTGGCCTCCTCGCGCGTGGCCCCGAGGCCGTAGACGCCGGTTATGGACGGCGCGTGTGCCGTCCATGTCCTGCCCTCTTCCCATACGACGACGTCGTACTCGGTCGCGCGAACTCGAATTTTATTTGCTCCCTGCGGGCGCAAGCGCATGCGCTCACACCCTCCCAATCACGACGGCCCCGTCGCGCATGTCGAGCTCCCCCTTCACGTCGAAGCCGGCGCACGGGTAGTCCTCGAGCTTGAGGGCGCACTCGACGCCCTCGGCCTCGGTGATGATGTCGGAGCTGTCGCGCACCAGCACCTGCATCTCCTGGGGCATCCGCTCCAGCTTCCAGATCAACTGACGGACGGTCATTCCTTTGGTTCCTCGTCGTGGTTGGTGCAGACGTTCTGGAGGAGGTCGTGCATGTTGCCGACCGGCGTGACCTTCGGCGGCTCGAACGTGCCGACCGACACGACCTTCAACGCGTGAACGGCGCAGGCGCACACGCAGCGCGGCGCCTCCGCCAGAGGGGCGGTGCCGGTGCAGTAGCTGCACGTCCCATCGCAGTCCTTGAGGTACTTTTCAATCTCAGCGATCTTGAACAGCAGCTCCTTCACCGCGCCCGGCCCGTCGGCGGAGTGGGCGTTGATGCCGTTAGCGAAGCCGTCGTAGACGCTCCAGTCAGGGCCGTTGCGGCCGACTTCTTCCAAGAGGTTCAAGATCGCGGGTGACATGCCTTGCTCGAGGGCCCAGTCGTGGTCGATGAGGGCGATCCCCGCCATCCACCCGCCGTCGGGCCACGGCCAGGCCATCACGCAGACGGCGTAGTCTGGGTTGCCGGCCAGCTTGTTCAGCATATCCCACATCGATGGTTCCTTCGGAGGCTCTGACCGCGAGCGCAAGCGCCTGCCGGACTCGTCGTCGAGCTCCTTGATCTTCTTGAGGAGCATGGCTTCGGTCTCGCCGTACTCGGGGGAGGGATCGTCGGTCGCCTGAATGCCGCTGAGGGCGTACCCGACTTCATCTCGCTCCCGTGCGAGCTCGTTGTCGGTAAGGACCTCGATTCGCGCCGGTCCGAGCAACGCCAATTGACCCTTCTCCAACCTGACCTTGTCGTGGCTGCTCATGTCCGCCCTTTCGCTTCCTTCGGCCCGTGGTCCATCTTCCTCGCGCACGGGCCGCAGAAGCGCAGGTAGAGCGGGCCAGGGTCAGGGAATCCCGCGGGCCAGTAGTTGACGGAGAACGCGACCCAGCCAGGCGGAATGCTCATGCCGTTCCAGACCTGGTGCTCCTGGTTGCAGCCGGAGCACTTGCAGAAGATCTTCGGCGGCGCGGGCTTCTCCTTCTCCGGCTCGTAGAGCCTGATCTCGCTCGCGCCCGGGTAGCTGCCGCAGGCGACGCGGCCGCTCTCGTAGAGGTACAAGATCGCATCGCCCGCGTCGAAGACGTACTTCGCGACCTCGTTCGCCCTGGTCCTCTTGAAAATTCGAACCCAGGCAGCATCGATGGTTTCCCGGTCGCTGGTGAGGGCGTCGTCCTCCTCCCAGACCTTCTCGGCCTTCGTCCACCAGTCGGGCATGTCGCTCATCGTGCGGGCTCCTTACTGTTTGTCGTCCGGGCCTTTGACGAACGAGGCGCCCTCGGGCACGAAGAAACTCTCGATCGTATCCGGCCCCCTGCGAATGATGTCGCACCACCACTCGACGTTGCCGCCCATGCTGTCCGCGGCCATCCGCACGAGCGCGGCGCCGGCGAACCCTGCCGCGATCATGGACGTTCCCTTCTTCTTGATCGTGTCGACGACGTCCTGGGCTTCGCTCAAGATCTCATTGAGCTCCTTGCCGGTGATGAACGACCACTCCTTCTCAGTTTCGCTCATTACCGTCCCTCCTCCACTTCCCAACGGCCGCGCGCCCCGCGGCCACGCCGGCGAGCAGGAAGACGAGGCCCAAGGTCGACCCTCGCGGCAGCGCCAACCAGGCGACGCCGAAGCCGACGGTCGCGATCTCGGCCCATCGTCGCCGCAGCCGGCGCAGGGCGCGCGACGGTCGCGGGAAGATCTCGATTCGCGATCTGAAGTAGGCCGAGCGACGTCGTCCGATGATGAGATCGCGCGCGTCGGCGACCGAGATGAGCTCGCGGGGGTCTCGGTTGAAGGAGCTCACGGGGCCGCCCCGGCAGCCCACAGCTCGTCGGCCGGGACGTTGTTGATCTGAACGTTCTGGTGAAAGACGGACGGTTGGGTGTGGGTTCCGGCGAGCGCGTCGCCGTCATGAAGCACGTTGATGCTCGGCGAGACGGTCCAGACGCCGGCGACGCCGGAGCTCGGCTGCAACCCCCAGGTCTTGCCGCCCGGGCCGGCCTCGACGTAGGAGCCCTTCGGGTTGACGGGGACGCAGAAGATCTCAGGCTCCGCGTCCGTATCCCTCGGGGCGAGGAACCAGAGTTGCCACCACCTGGCGGCGCTGGAGCTGGACGCCCGGTGGACGGTGCACTCGCCGACGGCGAGGTCTTCAATCTGGGCGTGGTGGCGGTAGTTCAATATCATATTGTTTCTTGCTCCTCGTAGGAGATCCACCGGGTGTTGGAGAGGCTGTAGCTCCCCGTCCCGGGCACGGGGGCGGGCGCCGGCGAGCCGCAGCTCTTGCAGATCCACCCTACACCGCTGCTGATGGCGAAGGCGTACCGGCGTCCGTGCGTGCAGGCCGCGACCAGCGCGTCGTGGTTGTAGCGGACGAGCTCCTCGATGTCGGGGTTCCGGCCGAACTCGAGGCACTCTTTGCCGTAGCGGCTGACCGTGCCGCTCCAGTCGACGTCCATGGACCGGTGGGCCTTCATCTTGCGCCCGGAACGAAGACGAAGCCCTTGGCCAAGAGGACGACGGCCAGCTCGGCCAACTTCACCTCGGTGAACTCGCCAAAATAGATCTCATCGCGCTCCTTGTTCGTCATGGAGGTGTTCCACCGCTCGGACTCGGCGAGCCAGACCTTCTGGTAGGCTTCGGCGTCCACCTTCTCGCCCTTGGAGATCGTGACGTTGAACTCCTTGCCGCCCTGCTTCAGCGTCGTGAAGAGCTCGCCCCCGTTGTAGAAGGCGACGTAGATGTCGTCGGACGGAAAGCCGAGCTTGCGAAACGCCTCGAAGACAGCGAGCTGCTGGCGGGCGTACGCCTTGAGTTTTTCGTCGTTGGCCTTCATGGGTTACGCGGCGATCTTCCTTCGGCGAGCGACCGGGATCTCCAACCCATTGATCGTCTGAGAATCGCCCTCCACCTTCGTCACGGCGAGCTGTCCGAACTGGTCGTAACCGACGAGCCCGTCGTCGGTGATTGGTCTGACGATCAACCCCATCACGTCACCGCTGCCCTTTCCTTCGCGGCCGCCCGCTGCGCGGCGATCTTATCGCGGCACTTCGGACACGTGACCCACCTCGGGACGGACGTCATCCGCACGTTCTCGCCCTTCTCGCCGCAGAGGGAGGTGTGGATGCTGAACTTGTAGTTGCCGGAGCCCCGGCGGTGGAGGACGCCGGCGGCCTTCTTCTTTTCCTTCCTGGCGGCGCCCGGCGGCGCCTTCGGGGGCAGGAGGCCGGCGGCGCGCCGCCTCTCGACGTGAGATCGCGTTCGCCCCCCGTTCGGCTTGAGGCAAGAGGCGCCTTTCTTGGCGCGGCAGAGGGAGCATCCGACCCTCATGCAGAGGATGCTCTCGGCCGCGGCCAGCTCGCTGGAACGCTTCCTGTGCGACTCCGCCGAGGCGAGGCTCATGGCCGCCTCGCCGCCGCGCGCGCGGCGCGCGCCGCGGCCTTCTCGTCCCGGCGCCGCTTCCTCCAGATCTTCTCTTGCTCGCGCAGCGCCTTGACCTTCAGGTCGAGCTTGAAGCCGCCGCGCTTGCCGCACGCCGCGAGCACGTGCGCCTCCACCCACTTCTCGTCCGGCCGGACCCGGTGCAGGAAGACGTGGCGGGGGTTCTCGGTGTCGGCGAACATCCCGAGCGAGTACCGCGTCAGGCACTCGCGGCACTTGAGGAAATCGTCGGTGTCCACGTGCACCTGCCCGGAGCAGGCGCCCTCGCAGTAGTAGGTCGGCTCGTTGATGAGGAGCTCGTCGATGTGGAAGGTGGGGCAGCGCTCGTCGTGCGTGTCGGACGGCTTGTCGCACGCGGTGCAGACGAGCGCAAGGCGCTGCCTGATCTCCATGCGCATGCCGAGCATCAGCGAGGCTCCAGAAACGCCAAAGCTCGGCAGTAGCAGCACGGCCCGTCGTCGTAGTTCCTACACTCGCCCCTCTTGCCGCCGGCGGCGCCGGCATAGATGCAATCCGACGTGTCGACGACGTGCTGGGCGAGTTGGCGGAGATCATCGCGCGTGGTTTCGATCTCAACGAGGAGCTTGTTGCGCTGCCTGCTCACGGCCTTGATGGTGCCCTCGTGGACGAGAACCGTGGCCTCGAGGCCCGCCACCTGCACCGCCGTGGCGGAATCCGAGAGGGCGTTCAGCCTTCGGTTGATCTCCTTCCGCGCGTAGACGGAGAGCTGCTCCTTGCGCTCGTCCCCTGTGTCAGGCTCGAGGAGCTCGAGGATGCGCCTCATGGCGGAGGGGGAGCACTTGTCGAGGTGTCCCTCGAAGGCATCGACCTCCCAGCCCAAGATGACGAGGGCGCCCATCGCCCGCCGCTCGTCGGACTCATCGACGCCCTTGAGGTAGAGGGCGGCGCCGATGCGGCAGTCGATCGCCCTGTTCATGGGGTCGAGCTCGTCCCAGCCGACGAGGTGATTGGGCTTCGGGTTCGGCTGCTCCTTCGCGAACGCGACCCACTCCTCGCGCACCAGGCGGCCGAGCTCCTCGCTCTTCGTCTCGATGAGGTCCTCGAGCTTGTCCTTCGGGTCCATGATGCGCGCGTAGGTTTCGGACATTCGTTAGAACCTGAACGCTCTCGTCTTGAAGTATTTCTGAAGCTCGTAGAGGGGAACCTTTCGGCGACCTTTGACGTCGACGACGGCGTTCGGGAACTCGTAGTAAGCCTTGGACGTCGTCGGGCCGTCGAACGGGGAAGTGCGTGCCGGCTTGAACGCCTCGAACCTCATGCAGTTCCCCTTGACCCTCTTCCCTTTCTTGACCTGCTCGTTCCAGTCGGCGATCGCCTGGCGCTCCCTCCGCTCTGACTCTCGGTACGACTCGTCCTGCTTGGCTTCGAGGATGTCCATCAAGCGATCTCCTTCCTGACGACGACGGCCCCTGCCCGGCCACGCCGGACGGCCGGCGCCTTCAACCCCCTTACGCACGACTCGATCACCCCGAGGTCCCGGCGGGCAGCGTCGATGACGTTCGCGATCGCCTCGCGCGCGGTACGGCCGTGCTCCGCCCACTTCCCAGCCGGCTTGAGCCTCCTCGGCCCCAGGAAGGCCATGTAGCTGACGTCGCGGGGCAGGAGGGGGATGTGCACGGAGATTCGCCCGCACGAGGAATTCACCCTCGCATGCCAGCCGAGATTCTCCCAGATCTCGGGCTCCCATCCATCACCGAGGTCGCGGGCGAGCTCGTTGGCCGCGTCGACCGCGCGCTCGTAGTGCTCCATCGAGCACACCTTCTCGCCGCCGCCGCACGCGGGGGAGCAGTAGGCGTCGCCGCGCCGGACCGGCACCCAGTCCTTCTTGGTCCACGTCTGGTTCGTCGCGTTCTTCATCCCTGACCTCCTTTCCTGCACCCCTTGCAGATCGGACAGAGCCTCGCGCGCCCCCCTTGCTTCTTGAGCTGGCGCTCCCGCTCCCGCCCCCCGACCCACGTCCTCGCCACGCGCAGCGTGATGCCGGCCAGCAGCACCGCGCGCACCAGGCGCGAGCCGTGGCGGGCGAGGTGCCGGCGGACCCGGCGGTCGAGGTCGCGCGTCCAGCCGAGGTAGTGGCCCGCGTGCTTGAAGCGACGGTCGAAGTGGAGGAGGTAGACGGTGCCCTCCTGTCCTTCCGCGAGCTTCATCCTGCACCACCCACCGAACGCTCGGAGGTCGTAGCCCTTCATCGGCTCGCTAGCGATGCCCTCGGCCAGGTGCGTCTCGGCCCAGAGGACGCCGTAGCGGAGATCTGCGTCGCTGTAGAGGAGGCCGCCGCGGTCGTCGTAGCGACCGGTACCGTCGGTGAAGTCCATCTGCATGACGGGGCAGAGCATCAGGTGTCCTCCTCCACGACGTTCCACGTCCTCATGTCGCCCTCGACCTTCTTCACGACCATGCGGGCCCGCTCCAGCGCCGGCCGCGACAGGAAATTACACGACACCTGGAGCCACGTACGGACGTCGGAGATGACGGACGTCCGCCCCTGGTCACCGGCGAGCTTGCCGCGCGCCATGGCCTCCGCCGTCCGCTGCTGCGTCTCGGTCAAACGTCGGAGGCCCATCTACGCGCCCCTCTCGAGGGTGAGCGAGTAGGCGTCGAAATATTTCCCCCACTTCCTGAAGTAGCAAGGCTCATCGACGGCAGTGCAGCTTCTCCCGCCGGCGTCCGCGACGACGAGCAAGATCTCGCGCGGCGGCGCGAGGAGGAAGCCCGACGGCATAACCGAGAGGAGCCTCCCCTCCGACACGCGGGGGACGCGCCCCCTGACCGGATCATCGACGTAGCGGCAGTAGAGGGAGAACTTGCCGGGAATCAGGCTGGTCGACTTGACCTCGTCGTGGGAGCCGTGGTGGCGATAGGAGAGGATGATCTTCATCGGCTCGCCTTCCTCGTCTTCCACCCCGCCCCCGAGTGGTGCTCGACGAACTCCATCGGGGTGGCGAAGACGTGCTCCTTGTCGGGAGGCAGCTCCATCGCGCCCTCGGGGGCCCGCTTGACGACGTTGGCGCGGTAGACGGCGGCGCCGGCGCACTCAGCGTGCTGATCCTCGTCGAGCTTGACGGCGTGGCACTCGATGATGGCGTCGGAGTGCGCGAGGCTCCGGTACTCCTCGGGCGAGGAACCTCCGAGCCAGCCCGGGAGGGCGGTCCGCAGGAACGGGCAGTCCGAGCACGGGTGCCTGTGCTGCTTGCCGGCGACGTCGGCGCGATCGTGGGTGACGAGCTGCTTGGGGCGTTTCTTCATCGGCTCACCCATCCAGTCCGTCGTCGCGATCTGGAAGGACGCCGTCCCACTTCTCCTCGACGGCCGCGACCGCCGCCAGCTCCTCGCGCTCGCCGACCAGGCGGACGCGGAGGCCGCCCAGGCACGTCGGGCTTCTTCCCCACGCGCGCGAGAGTGCTCATTTCGCCCCTCGCGCGCCCCGCGGCACGGGGACGAGGATGATCTCGTCGACCCTCCACCAACGGTAGACCTTGGGAGCGAGCTTCGTCGGCTGCTTCGACGCGCACCTCTCGGCCGCCTTGAACGTCCGGTGCTCGTGCTTGCAGCGGTCGAGGGCCTTCTTCCTCCACCCTGCCCGGAGCGAGTACGCCGAGGCAACGAAATAGCGTCTCATCCTTCGACTTTTCCTTCCCCGCGCGCATCGGGGATGAGCCACTCGTCCCTGTCCCACGGCACCCGGCGCCCGCGCACCGCCGCCCACTCCTCGTCGGTCAGGTCGCGGAACGCGCCTTTAGCCTCCGTGTCGTAGTCCTCGCCGTCGAGGGGGTTACCTGTGCGGTACGTCATGTAGCGGCCTTCCCAGATGGAGAGGCCAAAGGGGGCGTCGTCGAGCCCGAGATCGCCGAGATCTGAGAGGCCGGCCTCGCAGATCTCGAGGTAGAGGTCGGCACCGACCCAGGCGACGACGGCGCCATGTCCGCGCTCGTTGCAGGCGACGAGGGCGCGACTCGGCTTCTCGGAGAGCCACCCGGCGACGTGCCCGCCGGCGGCCTCGCCGGGGCGAGCGATCAATTCCGGGATGCCCTTGAAGATGTCACTCATTGGTTCCTCGTTCGACCAACTTCTTCACCGAGCGCAATGCGGAGCCGGCCTCGACGAGCTCGAGCTTCGCGGCCTCCTTGCGCAGTAGCTTCTTCTTCTGCGCCTCCCGGAGCTTCTCGGCGCGGGCGAAGAACGTCTTCGCCTGCTGGTAGTGCGAAGCTGCCGAGATCTCGATGTCGCAGGTGGCGCAGGTGTCCTTCCAGTGCTCCGTCAGCTTGGCGTCCCCGGCCTTGACGTTCCAGAGCCCGACGGTGACGTCGTGGACGTCCTTGCACCGCCTGCACGGGCGCATCGCCTTGAAGCTGTCGAGGTAGCCGACCTCGCGCCGGCCGCAGTCCCGGCACTCGCGGGAGTAGGCCCCGAGGACGGCGTCGGTGACCGCCACCTTGGCGTTCTGCTTGTCGTAGCCCTCGCAGTAGTTGGGGCAGACCTTCAAGCTCTTGCTGATGATCCACCTGCGCGGCGACCGGTCACCCAGCAGCGTCGCGGCGCGCTCCTCCGGCGTCATGTCGCTGATCACAACAACACTTCCTTGGCCTTCTTGACGGCGTCGTAGAGGCGGACCGCCAGGACCGCGGCGACGTCCCTGGGCACGCGGCGGCCGGACGAGATGAACTCCACGAGCGCCCCTACGACGATGTGCCCATCGACATGGCTGGCGATGAGGGAAGCCGCGGCCTTCGCCAGGGGACCGGCGATCTCGACAGCCTCCTCGACTGGCTCACCTTGTTCGAGCGCGGCGGACACGAACGCTCGCCCGTTGTTGCTCTCCAAGTACCGTGAGAGGCGATGTTCTACCTCCCAGCAGAGGTTGCAGCGCGTGCCGTCCTCGCCCGTCTCCGCGCCGCACGTGCCGCACGTGCCGAAGGTCTGTCCGAGCTTCTCCCGGAGGGTCTTGGTGACATTCGGGTGTTCGAAGGTCGGCCGGGGGAGCAGGGAGACCTCCTTGACCCAGGTGGACGCGCCCTTGGAGAGGGTGGAAGGTCCCTTGCTCCAACCCTTCTCGGTCACGAGCCAGTCGACGACGTCTTCGATCGGCTCCCCGGCCGCGAGGCGGGCGCGGACGAGGAGGACCAGCTCGCCGGCCATGGCGACGCCGGGGTTCACTTGCTCACCATGAACTTGAGGTTGAGTAGGATCTTGACGTTGTCGATGATGCGGTTCGCGATCTCTACGCGCCGGTGTTCGGAGGCCAGGGCGCCCCTCGGGCTCACGACCCGAGGGACGTCCTTCACGTCAGCATCAACGTTGCGGTAATCCGTGAGGATCAGGAGGACCTGGTCCCTGAGCTCCGAGGCGAACTCCGCGACGAAGATGCGCTTGTCGGCGTCGGAGATGATGAAGCCGGCGCGTTCGCGAGCGAGGCGGCCGCCGCGTGCCAGACTCGCCGCACTCCTCTTCCGTACGACCCTCCCTGTGGAAGTCTTCACGACGCGCTCCTGACCACGCCGCCGACCTTGGTCGCCGCGCAGCGGGTGAGGACGGTCTGGGCCTCGCCGCGGTACGTCTCGTGGCTCTTGACGGTGCCCTTGACGTCGTAGGTGACGCCCGCGTCGAGCTTCTCCGACGTCGAGAACCACTTGAAGACGTTGCCGGAGGCGTCGCACATCTGGTGGATGTGCGTCGTCCCCCACTGGCCGTCGGTGTCGAAGATGCGGTCCACGGTCAGGCGGAAGGTCTCGCGCTTGCCGAGCGTGCCCATGTGGCGGCTCGCCGCACGCGGTGCGGAGGTGGGCGCCGGCGACGAGGTCGACCCGGCCGACTTGGAGGCGCCGGCCTCGCCGCGCGCCCGCAGGGGCACCATGGTGAGGTGGAGGCGCGCCCGGGTGATCGCGACGTACTCGATGTTGGCCTCCTCCTTGCCGTTCTTGCTGGGGCGCTTCTTCTCCTCGCGGAGGATGAACACGCGGTCGGCCTCGAGGCCCTTGGACCGGTGGACGGAGGAGCAGACGATTTGGCCCGGGCCGCCCTTGCCGTGGTCGCCGAAGAGGGTCTCGATGCGCATGCCGATCTCAGCGACCGAGGCGCACCCCTCCGCCAGGGCGACCAGCGCCTCGGCCTGGTCGGTCATCCGGTCGACCTTGGCCTGGCGGGCCTCCTCGGCGGAGATCTTGGCCGCCCGCGCGATCTCCTTCTTCAGCCAGCCCCCCACCCGCTCGATGAAGTCGGGGACGCTCTTGGCGCGGAGCTTCGAGATGACGGCCTTGAGGCCCTTGGCCACGTCGCGGCCCTCGACCCGGGCGGGGATCCCTCGCCGGAGGAACCCGAGGCAGGTCGACATCAGCGGCGCGTTCCGGCGGCAGAGGACGAAGTCTCCCGGCTTCGCCGCCGCGAAGAGCTCCTCCTCGCCGGGGAGGCTGTCGACGACACCCTCGGGGTTGCCAGGGGCGGCCGTGAAGTCGGGGACGAACTTCTGCGCCAGGGCGACGATCGCCTTGCCGCAGCGGTAGGTGACGGTCAGCGGCAGCTCCGTCGCGCGGAGCTCCATCTTGAGCCGGTCCAGGCTCCCTGAGTCGGCGCCGCGGAAGCCGTAGATGGCCTGGTTGGGATCGCCGACGACGACGATGCGACCGGTCTTCTTGCAGGCGCCGCGGGCGAGCAAGATCTGGGCGGCGTTCATGTCCTGCGCCTCGTCGATGATGACCATGTCGTACCAGGGGCGGACGAGGCGGAGGGCCACGGGCAGGTAGATCATATCGTCGAAGGAGATGCGGCCCTGCGGGTCGCGCTCCTTGGCAGCGTCGCGGGCCGCGAGCGCCAGCTTCGCGACACGCTCGATGGTCCAGCCCTCCTCCTCCCACTCGGAGTCAGGCTCGAAGTCGTGGGCCTCGGCGAGGTCCATGACCTCGTCGACGTCGTCGGAGAGCGGCAGGCAGTTCTTGCAGAGCGCGGCGAGCTTCTTGACGTCCATGACGATGTCGTCGGGGGCGCCGGCGCCGCAGGCCTTCCGGGCCCTGTCGATGTCGACCTGCTGGGCCTCGTCGTTGGTGTTGACGTTCGACCAGTGGCGCTTGATGAAGCCGAGGCCGAGCGAGTGGAGGGTCTTCGCCTCCGTCTCGGCACCGGGAACGTAGTTGACGGCCTCGATGATGGTGGTGGTCTTGCCGGTGCCGGCAAGGGCGCGGACGACCAGGTGGCCCATGCTGTCCTTGAACCAGGAGAAGACGGCGCGCTGTTGAGGTGCCCAGAGGCGGTCAGGGTTGCGCGTGCCGAGCCGCCCTTGCAGCTCGACTGCGATCTTCTTGTTGAACGCGGCCAGCAAGATCTTTGTCATGCCGATGAAATTACTACATTCAAGAACAAGGCGTCAAGTAGCAATATTCAAGAAAAACCGAGAGGTGAAAAAACCTAAAGGTTCGGCGGCTTTGGCTTCTTGGCCGCCGCGAAGTCGAGGAACTCTGCCCAGCACCCGGAGCAGACCTGCTCGCCGCCGACGGTCTTCCAGCCGGGTGGATGGCTACGGGACGTGGCGCGCCACAGGTGGGAAGACCGCTCTCCCTGGAACGGCGGGAGGAGCTCCACGACCGTGGGTTGGAGCTGCTCCTTGCGGCCGCAGACGCAGCAGGAGATCTCCTCGACCTCGACCTCAATCGCGAGCTTCGGCATCTGCTCTCCTGTTGGCTTCGAACGCCTCGCGTTCAAGTTTCGCGAAGTCCTCCTCGCGCTCCGTCGTCCAGTAGTGCGCGAGGGTGACCTCTCCGGTCTCCATCACGCGGCCGCCTATGATCTCCTGGGCGAGATCGCTCGCCTCCTCCTGGCAGGACGCGATGCCGGCGTAGCCGGTCTTGCCGTCGACCTGGACGAAGAGGTGTCGCGGCCACGCGGCCGGCCGGCGCCGGCTGAACAGCCTCTTGAGCCAGGCGATCATCATCGTCTACTTCAGGAAGAACCCGGCGCTCCGCTGGAGCTCGCCCTCCTTGGGCATCGGGCGCGGCTTCCAGGCCGCGATGACCTTGGCGTAGAGGTCGAGGTCGACCTTGAGCTGGTTGACGGTGTACTTGGTGTTCCTGATCTCCTGCTCCAGCTTGGAGGCGAAGGAGGGATCTCCTTTCCTGATGATCTTCCCGTGCCACCCCTCGATCGCCTCGACCTCCCCCGACTCCAACTTCGCGAGCTTGCGCTCCTCGCCCGCCAGCACGCCCTCCAGGAACTCGCGGTACCTCCCCGCGCAGTCGACCGACATCTCGATGGGCTGCGAGTCGACGCCGAAGCACTGACCCTTGATGTAGCCGTACCCAGGGCGCTCGTAGCCGTGGAGGACCAGGCGGCCGCTCGTGAGCTTGTAGTTCCCCCAGCAGGCGGCGCAGGTCCCCGTGTTCTCCCGCGTGCGCTCCGCCGCCGGGACGTGCTTCTCTGTGCCGAGGGCGGCGTTGACGTCGTCCTCGACGCCCATCTGCATGAGGGCGCGCCACATGTCGGAGGGCGCGCTGGTGTCGTCGGCGAGGCTCCTGCGGCCGCGATCTAGCTCGTGGTGGTCGACGAGGAGGACGCGCCCCTCGCCGCGGGGGGATTGGATCTCCAACCCCTCCGTCCCAACCCACTCGCGCCGATAGAAGTAGCTGGTCGGGCTGCCGTACTGCGAGCTGCCCTGCTTGACGTCCCCGACGTCCATCACCACGACGTCACCGACGGCGCCCGGCGCCTCGGGGAGCTCGTCCGCCTGGGCCGCCGCGAGCTTGGCCTGCAACTCGTTGAGGTCTCCGAGCGACATCCGGCTCGTGCTCGCGACGACGAGCTGATCCTCGTTCTGGAACACGTAGTGCCGCGGCGTCCAGCCGAGGACGGGAGCGACCCTCCAGCCGAGGGCGTCCAGGACCTGGACGATCTTCCCGAACGTCAGCGACGCCGACGCTCCCTTGCGGAGCTTGACGAGCAGCTCCTTCATCTTGCCCTCGTCCGTCGGGCGCCGGCGGGCCTTGGCGATGTCGTTCTCGATGCTCATGAAAGATGATTCTTACACGTTTCTAGAACAAGACGTCAAGTTTAAATTATTCATTGAAAGCATCTAGTTGAGCCTCACCTCTCGGCCCGAGGGGGAGGTCTTCTCTCGCGAAGTGTCGAGCACCTTCTTGATGAACGGTCGCTTGCACCGGCCGCAGACGGCACCCTTGAACCCCTTCTTCAGGCGATTCTCCTGGTGGCATCCGGGGCATTCCAGGTTCACCTCGTACGTGCCGTCGGCCTTCGTCACGCTTCGTATGGAGACCGACGGTCCGAAGAGGTCGTGCAAACGGTCGGTGTGGTCCGTGAGCATCTTGAGGGAATCGTCGTCCCTCTTGAAGCGCCAGCGGCGAAAGGTCGGGCGTAGGATTTGAATCCACCACGCGTGGCCTATGACGAAGAAACCAAAGACGCCAACCAGGGCGAAGAAGACGTTGCCGACGGTGTGCATTGTTCGAAGCCTCCGGGTTACCTGATCCCCCCGTCGGCGACCGCCGGCGGCGAGGGCTGGTTGCAGGTGCAGCCGTGCTCGGGGAGGAAGATTGTGTCGTGGTGGTAGAACTCCTTCACACCGACGGCGCCGCACATCTCGCCGCACGCGCGCATCTCCGACGCGTCGTTGCACCCCATCATCGAGAGCAGGACCGTCACGAATAAGATCTTCCTCATGAGCGTTTCCCTTCGTTGAGAATCTCGATCTCATCGGAGTCTTCCTCGTCCCACTGCTCCCGGACGACCTTCATGTCGTCCTTCCTTCGGTGGGCGAAGCCGTCGAGGGACGTCAGCTCGGCGTGGTTGTGGGCGACGTTGTAGGCAAGATGGGCCGCGACGTCCTCGGGACGCGGGAGCTTGTAAAACTCGCGCTGCCAGTCGGGCTTGACGACCTCGTCGAGGAGGCCCTCCGCGACGTCGAGGTCGACCGTCACGGAGAACGTCACCCGGAAGCGCTTCATCGCCTCACTCTGTCGGCGACGAATGAAGATCCGTCGTCCAGGTGGAATAGGACGCCGCAGGGTTCCCGCGTCGCCTCGAAGAGGGCGACGGCGGATATGATCTTCTTGCCGACGACGGTCTCAGCGAAGGCCTTCGTCCCGCGGTCGAAGTCGTCCCGTTGGATCTCCGCCCTCCTCGTCGACCAGTCTTTCGAAATTTCTTCGTACGTCATCCCGACCTTGGCC
>Ga0209415_10009857_pt1 | contig 16342 bp, 11 predicted proteins | sample PeaSoiSIISIP2007_FD_187696 | JGI IMG/M metagenome (GOLD analysis project Ga0209415, IMG submission 187696) | Peat soil microbial communities from Weissenstadt, Germany - SII-SIP-2007 (SPAdes) (version 2) | ecosystem: Environmental > Terrestrial > Soil > Wetlands > Peat | place: Germany...
GACGCGTGCGCTCGCCGAGCCAGTAGCCCGTCGTGAGTCCGTGGATCCCGGCCTTCCAGTCGCGGAGCTTGTTGCCATGGCAGGACCCGCAAAGCTCGTAGCCCTCGTCGAAGGAGACGAGCGTTCCGTCGGAAAGGTGAAGCCGGTCGATGTCCTCCCTCGTGTGGCAGCGGTAGCACCAGCCGCCGAGCGTCCCGTGATCAAGGATCTCCTGCGTGTGAAACTGCGTGAGCTTGCGCTCGTGCGGATCGAGCGGCCGGTCCCGGTGGCAGCGCGAGCACGGGAACGTCGGCAGCAGGGGCTCGCGCGCCTCTACGGTGACGCTCCCCGAGGCGGCCGGCGCCGGATGGGTCGTGTGCAGCCGCTGCGGCTCGTCGCCCATCCCGCACGCGGCGATGCCGATTGTGCAGAGCAACTCGATGGCTCTGCCCATGTTGACGACAGAAGCAACGCGCATGCCCCTTACGGAAAAGCCGCGATAGAGCGCGAGTCGGAGTGGCACGTGCAAGCTTTGCAGTGACGCGAAAAGTTAGACTTCGGTGCATTCGACGGAGACACATTTCGCGGCCGACGTCGCGGCTTGGGACGTGCATGAGCTGCGCGCCAGGATCCTGTTGTAGGGTCGCGCCAATGCCCGCGAACGACGACCGAAAGGGAGTACCTCGGCGTGACTTCCTCAACGTGGCGGTCGGCGGAAGTGCAGCCGCGCTGGCCGTTGCAGGCGCGTACCCTGTCGTCCGGTACCTCGCGCCGCCGCCGGGGCGATCGAAGGGTGTCGTTCGCGTCGGCGAGCTCGAGCGCTTCCCCGTCGGCACCGTGCACACCGTGCTGGTCGACGAGCGTCCCGTCCTCATGGTCCGCACCGCCGACCGACTCCGCGCCTTCTCCGCCATCTGCACCCACCTGGACTGCGTGGTCGCCTATTCGGCCGAGCGCAGGCAGATCGAGTGCCCGTGCCACGGCGGCGTGTACTCCCTCGACGGCCGCAACGTAGCGGGGCCGCCCCCGCGACCCCTCGAAGAGCTGACCGTCACCGTCGACGAGGGCGTGGTCCTCGTGAGCCCGGCCGGATGAGCACCGGGGACTGGCTCGCCGACCGCCTCGGCTGGACGCGCGTCGAGGCGTACCTCGCGAAGCGCAGCGTTCCGCGCCACGGCTTCATGTTCTACGTCGGAGGAATAACGCTCTTCCTCTTTCTCGTGCAGGTGGCGAGCGGAGTCCTGCTCACGCTTTACTACCAGCCCGACGCGGCGCAGGCCCATGGCTCCGTCGAGCGCATCGTCGGCGAGATCTCGTACGGAGACCTGGTGCGCGCGGTCCACGTATGGGCCGGGGACCTGTTCGTCGCGTCGCTGATGCTGCACATGTTCATCGTGATGGCCCGCCGGAGCTTTCGCGCGCCGCAGGAGCTGACGTGGCTGAGCGGGATCGCCCTGCTCGCGCTCGGCGTCGGCGAGGCGTTCACGGGCGCCGTGCTCCCGTGGAGCGAGAGGGCGTGCATGGACGCGCGGGTGGGCAGCGAGCTCGCTCTTTACGTCCCGCTCGTCGGCGCGTGGCTGCGCCGCTTGATGCGCGGCGGCGAGGACGTGACCTCGAACACGCTCGCGCACGCCTTCGGGTTCCACGTCGCGGCCCTTCCGGCGGCGCTGACCTTCGTCGTCGCGGTGCACCTGTTCGCCCGGTCGCGCAACCGGGCGGGGTCCGCGGGCGCGACCGACGTCCCGACGATCCCGCTCTATCCGGACTTCTTCGTGCGCCTGGCCGTGGCGCTGACGGGGGTGATGGTGCTCGTTCTGACGCTGGCCATCTTCGTCGAGCGCCCCATCGGTCCCCCTGCAGATCCGCGGCTGTCGTCCGCGCTGGGACTGCCGCCTTGGTATTTCTTGCCCATGCACGCGATCGTCCGTGCGGTCCCCGGGGAGCTGCTCGGCATCGATGGCCCGAGATTCCTCGTCAGCGCCGCGTGCGTGATCGGACTCGCCGTCGTCGCGCTGCCCTTCATCGACCGGCGCGGATCCCGGCTCACCGCCTGGCTCGCGTGGATCGCGCTCTTGGCCCTCATCCTCGTGTCGGTCCGTGCGATCACCTAACCCGCTCCACTTGCTCACCGTTCTCGCCGGCCTCCTCGCACTGTCGGCGATCCCGCCCGCGGCGATGGCCGCGGTGCCGAGGGGGACCGCCGCTCCGGCCGCCGCCGGCTCCGCGTCCTCGGGGCTCGGGTCACGCACGTTGCCCTCGCCGATCGACGCCACGAACACGTGCGCCTCGTGCCACGGGATGCTCACCGACGACCGGCTGCGGACGCCCTCGAGAGAGTTCTTGCACAGCGCCCACCGCGACGAGCGCATCGGCTGCGTCGGCTGCCACAAGGGCGACCCGCGCGATCCCACCGTGAGCGCTCACGCGCCATCGACCGGCTTCGTCCCGCACCCGACGCACACCGAGATCCCCCAGCTCTGCGGCGGATGCCACAACGACGCGGCGTTCGTCCGGCGCTTCGACAGCCGGCTCCCGGTGGGGCAAGCGACCCTCTTCAACCTGAGCCTGCACGGCAAGCTCACGGCGGCCGGCGACGGCCCCGCGCCGGACTGCTCGACCTGCCACGGCAAGCACGACATCCAGTCCCCGTCGTCGCCCCTGTCGCCCGTGAACCGGGCAAACGTCGCGACGCTGTGCAGCGGATGCCACGCCGACAAGCAGCGAATGAGCAAGTACGACATCCGAATCGACCAGTTCGACAAGTGGCAGAAGAGCGTGCACGGGGAAGCGTTCTTGGCGGGTAACGCCGGCGCCCCCACCTGCACGGGGTGTCACGGGGCCCACGCATCGAATCCTCCGGACGCGTCGTCGGTCGCACGCGCGTGCAGGCGGTGCCACGAGGACGAGATGCAGCTCTTCGAGCAGAGCCCTCACTCGCAGGGGTTCCGCAAGCGCGGCCTCGGGCAGTGCGTCGTCTGCCACGGCAGCCATGACGTCCCGCGCGCGAGCGCCCTCATGGTCGGCGTCGGGCCGGACGCGGTGTGCACGAAATGCCATAGCCACGACGAGAAGCCCCGCCAGGTGGCGAGCGACATCTCCGTGCTCCTGCGCGGCGCGAGCGAGCGGGCGGCCGAAGCGCGATCCGCCGTCGCCAGGGCCACCGCCGCGGGGCTGCGCGTGGCGGGTGCCGCCTACGCGCTCGACCAGGTCGCGACCACCGAGATGAGGGTCCGCGACGTCGTGCACACGCTCGATCCGGCGCGTGTGCAGGCGCTCGTGGCGGACATCGACCGCTCCGTTGCAGAGACGCTCACGCTGGTCTCGAACGCGGAGCACGCGCGCAGGGCCGAGCGACGGGGCTACTACGTGGCCCTGGCTCTCGCCGCCTTGCTCCTGGTGACGCTCACGCTCAAGGCCCTCCAGCTCGACCGGCGCCGCAGACAGGCCGGCCCATGAGCGACGGCCGCAGGGCCGGGGGAATACGCTCGTCGAGCTGGAGCCGCCTCGTGCTCCGGACTGCCGCCATCCTCACCGCCACGCTCTGGGCGCTCGTGCTCGTCGGCGAGGGGCGAAGGGTCGAGCGAGATCCGAGGTTCTGCGCATCGTCTTGCCATCACGAGCCGGGGCCCGGCAGCGGCGGAGCCCCGAGCGACTGGCATGCCGGGGGCCACGCGGGCGTCGCCTGCCAGGATTGCCATACGACGACCTTGGCCACCGGGATGCGGCTGCTCTGGAGGACGTACGTCAAGGGCCCTCAACCGGTTGCTCACGGGAAGCCGACGGCAGCGGCATGCACCGGATGCCACGAAAAGAAGCCGGCCGAGTGGCGAGTCGTCGCGGAGACCGCCGGCCACCGCGAGCACCGCCAACTCAAGAACGTCGACTGCCTGTCGTGCCACGCGCCGTCGGCGCACGTGAACGCGCCGCCCGAGAAGGCCTGCCTGAAGTGCCACGAGGACCAGCACCTGCACAAGCCGACCACGGCCGGCGCCGAGACCTGCCTCTCCTGCCACAGCTTCGCGGCCTCCGCGAAGAACGTCAAGCCGCCGACGGCGGAGGCCTGCGAGAAGTGCCACGCCGACACGAACAACCTCATCGCCTCGGGAGGCGGCGCGGTCGTCCGCCCGATGCGCGCCGTCGACGCGCACTCGCTGCACGGCGGCGTCGCCTGCCAGCTCTGTCACAACGCCCACGGGATCAAGCCGACCCCCCCTCAGGGCCAGCCGGTCTGCTCCAGGTGCCACCAGTTCGAGAACTTCCAGGTCGGCAACGAGCAGCGCGCCGGTCCCGACGAACACCGCCGGTGCGAGGGCTGCCACAAGCCGCACGCCCCCGCGGGCAGCGCCATCCGCACCTGCATCGGCTGCCACGAGACGAACGCGAAGGGCCTGCTCGCCGGCGGCGAGGCCACCGCGACGACGGCCCTCAAGCACGCGAGCTGCGCGAGCTGTCACCTGCCGCATACCTGGAAGGCCGAACGCAGCGGCTGCATGCAGTGCCACAAGCAGCAGACGCAGCTCTTCCAGACGCGAAGCCCGCCGGAGCACAAGGCCTGCACAGACTGCCATGACGTCCACGGCGCGCCGCCGACGGGCGCCGTGTGCCTGAAGTGCCACTCGGACACCGAGGCCAGACATGTCGCCTTGGCGCCCGAGCGTCACAAAGACTGCACCTCGTGCCACAACCCGCACGCGCCCAAGCCCGAGGACACGCGTACCGTGTGCGCCACTTGCCACTCGAAAGAGGTCACGCAGCTAGTGCGCGACGGGCCCGAGGGCCACCTGAAGGACAGCTGCTTTGGCTGCCACAAGCCGCACGAGAACCCCATGCCGCCTGCAAACGTGTGCGCCAAGTGCCACGGCGAGAGGGCCAAGGTCGTGCAGGCCGCGGGGCCGCCGAAGCACCGAGTATGCGTCTCTTGCCACGAGAAGCACGCGTTCCGGATCACGGACGTCGCCGCAAGCTGCTCGCAGTGCCACAAGAACCTGTTCGACGCGGCGGCGCGTGGTTTCGCGAGCATTCCCCACCGCGCCGAGTGCAAGGCCTGCCACACCTTCCACGGCGAGCCCGGCATAGCCCGCAGCTCGTGCCTGAAGTGCCACGAGAAGGTGGCCGCCGAGTTCAACCCTCCCAACCCGAAACACGCCGATTGCCGCTCGTGCCACGAGCCGCACACGCCGGCCGGCTCCGCCCCGGCGGAGTGCCGCGGCTGTCACGCCGACAAGGTGGCCATCGCGGCGCGGTGGCCGCCTTCGTCGGCCCACGCGCAGGCCTGCAACCTCTGTCACCAGCCGCACAACGTCCGCAGCGAGAAGGCGTGTTCCGAATGCCACGCCAACGAGACCACCGGCGCGTTGGGGGGCAAGCACCAATGCCAGCAATGCCACCCACCGCACGGCGCGCCGCCGGGTCAGGGACCGGCGTGGTGGCAGCGATGCAACGCGTGTCACTCGGCGAGGGTCGAGAGTGCGAAGGAGCGCGGGCCGACCCACGCGGAGTGCAAGAACTGCCATGAGCCCCACCGCTTCGCTCTGCCGACGTGCGCGTCGTGCCACAAGGACATCGGGACAAAGGGGCTTCACGCCGTGCAACAGCACGTCGCCAACTGCAACGCGTGCCACGATCCCCACGTCAAGGCGCCGCCGAGCCGACAGCAATGCCTCGCCTGTCACACCAACCGCAAGGACCACGAGCCCGCGGCCCAGGTCTGCAGCACGTGCCACATCTTCAAGTGAGGAGCCCGCGACCCCCTCCCCCGCCCCGGCATCCAACCGTCAGGTCTTCCGCCATGAGCGCCCGAAACGTCACCCGCGTCGTCACCGCCCACCGCCAGAGCGAAGGCGGTGGCTTCATCGTCCGCCGTCCCTTCCCTACCCACGGCCTCCCGCTCGTCGACCCGTTCCTCCTCCTCGACGAGATGGGACCCTCCGACTACGGCCCGGGGGAGGCCGTCGGCGCCCCCGACCACCCGCATCGAGGCTTCGAGACCGTCACGTACATGCTCGAGGGCGAGTTCGAGCACGAAGACTCCGCCGGAAACCGCGGCAAGCTCGGCCCCGGCGACGTGCAATGGATGACCGCGGGCGCAGGCGTCGTGCACTCCGAGATGCCCTCCGCCCGCATCCGCGAACAGGGCGGTCGCGTGCACGGGTTTCAGCTCTGGGTGAACTTGCCGGCGCGCGAGAAGATGGCAAAGCCGCACTACCAGGAGATCCCCTCCGCGCGGATCCCCCGGGCGAAGACGGACGACGGACTCGGGAGCGTTCGCGTCGTCGCGGGCGAAGCGCTCGGCGTACGCGCCGTCATCGAGACGCGCACCCCCATCGTCTACCTCGACTGGACGCTCTCGCCGGGCGCGAGCGTCTCGGTACCCCTGCCCCGCGATCACGACGCGTTCGCGTTCGTCTTCCAGGGCGCCGCGCTCGTGGGCGGCGAGGCGACCGAGGTGAAAGACGGCCAGCTCGCGGTCATCGGGGAGGGCGACAGCGTCTCGATCGCGTGCGCCGCGGGGGCCGGCAGCGCCGCGCGTCTCTTGATCCTCGCGGGCGTCCCGCTCCGCGAGCCGGTCGCCCGCTACGGGCCGTTCGTGATGAACACGGAGGCCGAGATCCACGCCGCCATCCGAGACTACCGGAGCGGGCGGCTGGGCCAGATCGCGCGCACCTGAGGGGCGCCCGGCCGTACGGTTGTGCTCGCGGCACGCGCGGGAGATAATGGCGGGGTCATGCGTTTGTCCAGCGCCCGCCTCGCCGTCGCCGTGTCTTTCACCCTCGGGGCGGTCGCCGCGCCCGCCTGGGCCCAGTCCGACGACGACCGCGCCACGGCGCGCGCCCTTGGCCAGGACGGCCAGCAGGCGCTCGACTCGAAGGATTACCCGAAGGCGGAGGATCGCTACCGGCGGGCGGACAAGCTCGTGCACGCGCCCACGCTGATGATCGGCCTTGCGCGCGCTCTGGCCGGCGAGGGCAAGTACGTCGAAGCGCAGGAGACCTACAACCGCATGATCCGCGAAGGCGTGGCGCCGGGTGGGCCCGAGGTCTTCAAGCGCGCGATCGAGGACGCGAAGAAGGAAGTCGAGGCCGTGGCGCCGAAGGTGGCCGGCGTGACGATCACCGTCAAGACAGCGACGGGGGGAGACGTCGGCGACCCGAAGGTCGTCCTCGACGAGCGCCCGGTCAACACCGCGTCGCTCGGCGTGAGGCGGGCCATCGACCCCGGATCTCACGTGCTGCGTGTCAGCGCCGACGGATTCAAGCCTGCGGAGCTGAGCTTCACCGTGACGGAAGGCGGCTCGGCGGACCAGCCGGTCCTGCTCGAGAAAGACGCCGGCGCTCCTGCGCCTCCGGCACCGGTTGGCGCGGTGCAGGCCGCGGCGGCACCCACGGCCGCCCCCGCGGCCAGCCCGGCTGCGCAGACTCCCCCATCGTCGGGCAAGCGCTCGGCCCTCCCGTGGGTTGCCCTAGGTATCGGAGGAGCGGGACTGGTCTTCGGAGGAATCACCGGACTGCTGGCCGTCGGGGATCACTCGACCCTCGCGAACAACTGCAATAACGGCACGTGCCCCCCCTCGCAGGACGGTAACCTCAGCAGCTACCACACGATGGGCCTCCTCTCGACGGTCGGCTTCATCGTCGGCGGCGTCGGTGCCGCCGCCGGCGTGGTGCTGCTCCTCGCCCAGCCCGGCGGCGACAGCGCCACCCCGCCATCCGGCGCCACCGGCATGCAGATCGCCCCGGCGATCGGCCTCGGCTCCCTCGGAGCCGTCGGCACCTTCTGAATCGTCCGTGCTCCTGGCTGTCGACGGGCGACGCCGGGCTCGCTATACGCCCGGGTGACGCGCCATGAGCGATACCCTTGTTTTCCGCCGCGTGCGCTGCCTCGATCCGGCAGCGTCGCTGGACGCCGAGGTGGACGTCGTCGTCGAGAAGGGCATCGTCTCGCGCCTCGGACGCGACGCCGCGAGGGACCTCCCCGCGGGCGACCGCGTCCGGGTGGTCGAGCGCCCTGGCGCCTGGATGCTTCCGGGCCTCGTCGACGTCCACGCGCACCTGCGCGAGCCGGGGGCCGAGGGGAAGGAGGACGTCGCCAGCGGGCTCCGAGCGGCGGCCGCCGGGGGGTTCGTCGACGTCTGCTGCATGCCGAACACGCGGCCCGTCAACGACTCGCGAGTCGTGACCGAGATGCTGGTGGCGAAGGCGCGCTCGCTGGCGAGCGTGCGGCTGCACCCGATCGCCGCGATCACCGTGGGACAGAAGGGCGAGCGCCTCACCGAGATGGCGGACTTGAAGGACTCGGGCGCCGTGGCGGTCAGCGACGACGGCGTCTGCGTGACGAGCAGCCACGTGATGCGCCGCGCCCTGGAATATGCGTCGACCTTCGACCTGCCGGTCATCCAGCACGCGGAGGACCACGCGCTCACGGACGGCGCGCAGATGCACGAGGGGCGCGTCTCGACGGTGCTGGGCCTCCGTGGCTGGCCGCGCGTAGCCGAGGACATCATCGTCGCCCGCGACCTCTTGCTCGCCGAATACGTGGGCGCCCGCTACCACGTCGCGCACGTGTCGACGGCCGGCTCGGTGCGGTTGATCCGCGACGCCAAGTCCCGAGGGGTGGCGGTGACGGCGGAGGTGACCCCCCATCACCTGCTCCTGACGCACGAACGGCTTCTCGCCTACGACACGGCCTGCAAGGTGAATCCCCCGCTGCGCGAGCCCGAGGACGTCGAGGCCCTGAGGCGGGCGCTGGCGGACGGCACGATCGACTGCGTCGCGACCGATCACGCGCCGCACGGCGTCCTCGAGAAGCACGTGGAGCTCGCCGAGGCGGCGCCCGGGATGGTGGGCCTCGAGCTCTGCCTGCCGCTCCTTCTGGGCCTCGTGCGAGAAGGGGTGCTTCCGCTGTCGCGCCTCATCGACGCCCTGACAGCCGCTCCCGCCCGGGTCGTTGGGCTGGAGCCACCCAGCCTGCGCGAAGGCGCCCGCGCCGACATGGTCCTCGTCGACCCGACGGCGCGCTGGACCGTCGATCCCGCGCGCCTCAGGAGCAAGAGCCACAACACGCCTTTCGCTGGGCACACCGTTGAAGGACGCGTCGAGATGACCGTCTGCGAAGGCCGCGTCGTGTTCGACGAAGCCGGCGGAGGAGCCTCGTGAGCGACCCCACTCGGACGGATCGCGCGTGGCTCGCGCTCGCGGACGGGACCATCTTCGAGGGACTCCCTTTCGGCGCAAGAGGGGCGACCACCGGGGAAGCGGTCTTCACGACCACGATGACCGGCTACGAGGAGGTGCTCACGGACCCGTCGTATTACGGCCAAATCGTGACGATGACGGCCCCGCAGATCGGCAACGTCGGGGTGAACCAGGAGGACACCGAGGCCGTCGACGGCGCACCCAGGGTCGCCGGGTTCGTGGTCCGAGACGCGAGCCCGGTGGCGTCCAACTGGCGGTCTCGGGGCTCGCTCGACGGGTACCTCGCGCGACACGGCATCGTGGGCATCGCGGACGTCGACACGCGCAAGCTGACACGCCACCTTCGCGACGCCGGCTCGCAGAACGGGGCCATCGGAACGGAGGGCCCCGAGGCGCTCCTGCGGCGCGCGCGCTCCGCGCCGGACATGAACGGTCTGGATCTCGTTTGCAAGGTCACCCCGAAGGAGCCCTACCCGTGGACCGAGGGCCGCGGCTCGTGGGCGACGAGAGCGCCGGCCGCCCCGGAGCACCACGTGGTCGTCCTCGATTACGGCATCAAGCGCAACATCCTGCGTTGCCTGTTCGACGCCGGGTGCCGGCTGACGGTGGTGCCGGCGACCGCCAAGGCAGGCGACGTCCTCGCGCTGGAGCCCGACGGCATCTTCCTCTCGAACGGTCCGGGGGACCCGGCCGCCGTCGGGTATGCCATCGAAACGCTGCGTGGCCTGGTGGGCAAGAAGCCGATCTTCGGGATCTGCCTCGGCCACCAGCTCCTCGGGCTGGCGCTCGGCGCGAGGACCTACAAGCTGAAGTTCGGCCACCGCGGGGCGAATCAGCCGGTGAAGGACCTGTCGACGGGTCGCATCGAAATCACCACGCAAAATCATGGGTTCTGCGTCGATCTCTCGACGCTCCCAAAGGACGCCAGGTCGACCCACGTCCACTTGAACGACGGCACCTCCGAGGGGCTCGCGGTCGATGCTCTGCGCGCGTTCAGCGTCCAGTACCACCCGGAGGCCGCCGCCGGGCCCCACGACTCGCTCTACATGTTCGAGCGCTTCGTGCAGGTCATGCGGAAGGCGCGATGAAGGCGCGCAAGGTCCACTTCGTCAGCCTCGGGTGCGTCAAGAACCGCGTCGACACCGAGGTGATGCTGGGCGTCGCGGGCAACGCCGGCTGGCGAATCGTCGACGAGCCCGACGAGGCAGAGGTCATCGTGGTCAACACGTGCGGCTTCATCGGCGAGGCCAAGAAGGAGTCGATCGACACGATCCTCGAGCTCGCGGAATACAAGCGCATCGGGGCGTGCCGCAAGCTCGTCGTCGCGGGTTGCCTCTCGCAGCGCTACCCGGGCGAGCTCGCCGAGCGGATGCCCGAGGTGGACCACTTCCTCGGCTCGAGCGACATGCTCAAGCTCGACCGGGTGCTCGCGGGAGGCGCCGAGCGCATGCTCGTCGGCAACCCGGCCGACTGGGTCGTGCGCGCGAACGATCCGCGCGTCGTCACGGAGTCGCGCGCGAGCGCGTGGCTCAAGATCGCCGAGGGCTGCAATCGCACGTGCGCCTTCTGCGTCATCCCGCAGATCCGCGGCAAGCAGCGCTCGCGCGCGGCCGACGACGTTGTCGCCGAGGCGGAGCGACTGGTCGACGGCGGGGCGATCGAGCTGAACCTCGTCTCGCAGGACACCGTCGCGTGGGGACGCGATCTCGGCAAGGACGACCGCAGCCCCCTGGCAGACCTGGTGCGCCTCGTCGCGGACGTGAAGGGCGTGCGCTGGGTGCGCCTCTTCTATCTCTATCCCGAGGCGATCGACGCCGCGCTCGTGGACCTCCTCGCAAACCACCCGAGGGTCGTTCCGTACGTCGACATGCCGCTTCAGCACGCGTCGGACTCGATGCTCAAGAGGATGCGCCGCGGCCACGGCCACGACCGGCAGAAGCGCGTCGTCGATCGCCTGCGCGGGTCCATCCCCCACCTTACGTTCCGCACGGCCTTCATCGTGGGCCACCCCGGCGAGACGCAGGGCGACTTCGAGGAGCTGTGCGCGTTCGTCTCGTGGGCGCGCTTCGAGCACGCGGTCGTGTTCCGTTACTCGGACGAGGAGACGTGCGCCTCGCACCGGATGGATGCCAAGGTGCCGCCTTTGGTCTCCGCGAACCGCGCGCGCCGGCTCGTGGCGCTGCAGCGGACGATCGCCCGGGAGAAGAACCGCGCCCTCGTCGGACGCGAGATGGACGTCCTCGTCGAGGGGCCGAGCGAGGAGCACGACCTCGTGATGAAGGGGCGTCATGCCGGGCAGGCGCCCGACATCGACGGAAGCGTTTACCTGAGCGAGGGCGAGGCTCGCGCGGGGGAGATGCGCCGCGTGCGCATCGTCCAGTCGAGCGACTGGGACCTCGTGGGCGATCTGCTCGAGCGCGCGCCTTCGGGCGCGTCGAAGAAGCGCGTCGCCCTCAAGATAGTCGCCGGGGGCGCCGACAGGCGCTGGCAGTGACCCGCTCGGCAAAGGCCCTTACTGCGCCGTGACATATTGAGGCAGGCTGAAGGTATTGCCGTACTGCTGCGTTATCACCAGGACGTCGCCCGCGTGGGCGTACACCTGCCGCAGTTGCCACGACCCGCACCCCGTGGCGCTCGTCGAGACCCCGGTGGCGCCGTTCGGGTCGGGCGCCGGGTACTGGACACTAATCGTCGCATAGGCCTCTGCGCCGCCGCAGCCGGCCGTGAGCGTCACGTGCGTGGCGTCCACGACCTCCTGGGAAGGCGCCTCGGGCGGCGGCAGGGGTAGCGTCGGGCTGGCGCACGCGAGCACCAGGACCACGAACGTGGCGGCGGCGAGCAAGCGCCGGGGCATGTGCAAACTTCGTAGCACGTTTCGGGCCCAGCCGCTCGGCGCTGAAATTCAGGTCGTATCGCCCGATCCTCGGCCAACTCGGTTGACGTTTCCGGGCACTGTGGTGACGGGCGACGAAGATTGGACCGCCCTCGTCCTTGCTGGTACTCGGCGGAGGCGAGCCAAAAGGGCGCAAGGGCGATTGAATGCACTCGGTCGAGCGTTTCTGGAGGATTCCCGGGTCGAACGGGTCCTCGCCGCGCCACCGGCTGCGCGGCTGGTGGCGGTCACGGACGCGGATCGTGCTCGTCGTCCTCGCGCTCGCGTGGCTGGTCTCCGCCCGACGCGGCAAGGACGTCGATCCCCGCGCGGCGACCCCCGAGGCAGCGGTGGCGGGCGCGCTGTCGGCCCGCGGCCTCGCTTGCGACGCGAGCGACGTGGTCTGGGTCGAGCGGTCGGCCGGCTTCTCGTTCGCCGGTGCCGGGCGAGCCAGGGCCCTCGTGCGCGCACGCACCGCCGGCGAGCCGAACGATCTGTATTGCGTAGAGGCGAGACTGTCCCCGCGAGGCGCGGTGCTCGACGTGGGCGACGCGTGGAACGTCACCGCGACGACCGGCGTGGACGAATCGGTCCCCTCCCTGAGAGGCCAGGTCGCCGTGTACACCACCTCGGCGGACGACCTCGTGAGAGGCGTGCACGTGCTCGACCTCGCAGGCCGCGCGCCCGGCTCCTACGCGGACTTCACGCTCGTGCAGCGAGCGCAGGTCGCATTGACCAACTTGCAACAGACCGGCCGGATTGCCGGCGTCGTGCGGGACACGTTCGCGCTCGACCCGGTGGCCCGGAGGGCGACAACGGCGTGGCGCAAAGACGGAACGATCGAAGTCCACGCGGACGATCACATGATCGTCATCGACCCGGAGCATACGCGGGTCGTCTCGGGCGAGTCGTTCGTGAGGGTCGTCGCCGACGAGCGCTCGCGTCCCGGCAGCCTGGTCACCTGGGCCGTCGACCGGCTGCGCGCCGTGCCATGGATCGGCGACGAGAAGATGCAATGGGTGAAGGCCATCGCGTTCACGGCTCTCGACGCGGTGCACGCAACGTTCTCGCGCCCGGCGACGGCCGAGGACGTGCGCGACGAGCTGGGGCTTCAGGCCGGCGCCCCATCCGCCCACCCCGCGTTCATCGATCCCGACGTCGGCTGGCCGCCCCAGGCCATCAAGCCCGTCGTCGCGACTCCGCTCCCCGGAGAGGGACAGTGGATCGCCCTCGACCATGACCCCTTCATCACGCCTACGACCGGCGGCTCGGCGCCGGCGATCGTCACGTCGTTCGTCCGCCCCGACCCCCGTCGCCAGGACGCGCGTGTCTACATCACTCTCTGGGACGCGCGTCAGATTGCCCTCCACATGGAGGCCGGCACCGTCGAGCCGATCAGCGCCACGGGTGAGCATGGACCGGGCACGATCCCGCGAACGCCGGAGGTGATGACGCACCTCGTGGCGGCGTTCAACGGCGGCTTCCAGGCGCAGCACGGCGAGTACGGGATGCAGGCCAACGGCATCGAGTATCTCCCGCCCAAGCCCTACGCCGCGACGGTCGCCGAGCTCCGCGACGGCTCGGTCGGTTTCGGCGCCTGGCCGGGGTCCGGGACCGCGTCCGGAGACTTCATCGCCCTTCGCCAGAACCTGACGGCGCTCGTGCAGGACGGCAAGTACAACCCCTGGGGGCGCATCTGGTGGGGCGGAACTCCGCCGGGCTGGCCCGATCAGATTCACAGCGCCCGGAGCGCCATCTGCCTCACGACCGAGGGATTCGTCGGGTACTTCTACAGCACCAGCATCTCCGCCGAGGACCTGGCGCAGGGAATGCTCGCCGCGAGATGCACGTTCGGCATCCACCTGGACATGAACCCCGGGCACGCCGGCTTCGAGTTCTACGACGTGGCGCGCGAAGGGAGCCTCGCGCCGCTCCGCCGCCCCCTGCAGAGCGATTGGGAAGCGGAGGGCAAGGTGTCGGGTCTTCCGGGCTACGTGTTCCGGTCGCGGCGCATGATCCGGGGTATGGGGCACATGCTCTTTCCCCGTTACATCCAGCGCGAAGCGCGTGACTTCTTCTACCTGACGTCGCGCGCGCTGCTGCCGGGCCGGCCCGCCCCCACCGGCGTGTCCAGCCCGGGACCCGACGAGGGCACCTGGCGCACGAAGGGATTGCCGCAGCACGGCTTCCCGTACGCGCTCGCGACGAGCTTGGTGCAGGCCGACTCGCGGACGCAAGGCCCCTTGAAGATCCGGATCGTCCGCGCCGATCCGCGGACGATGACCCCCGCGACGGGGGCGGCGTCGGATGCCCCGACGGTGCTCGCCCTCGCGGCGCCCATGAAGGGTACGCTGGCGCTCGAGTGGACCCGCGGCGCATTCGGCATCGGGTCGAGCGCCGGCGCCAAGGATGGGGTGGTGCTCGCGCGCGGCTACCCCGCCACCGACGCGCCCGCCGCGCTCGCACGCGCCGCGGTCGGTGTCCAGGGTGACGACGGAATGCTGGCGTGGGTGGAACTCGGCCCCGAGGCCCACCCCGATTCGTCGACGGCGGCGGCGATGGATGCCCTTCTCGAGCGGCTCGGGTGCACGGCACGGATGACGCTGCCGGGGGACGCGCGCGCCGTCCTCGGGGGGACCTTCGACGCCGCGGGCGAACCGCTGGCGTCCTCGCCCCCGATCACCACCCGCCTCGTCCGCGCCCGCGCTCCCGACGCGCACCCGATCTTCACCGATACGCCCATCGTTCCCGCGCAAGTGTGGCAACCCCTGCAGGCGAAGCGGGTCCGCTATTTCTACAAGCCGGCCTCAGGCGCGAGCGCGGCTCCCGGTCCGCCCGCGAAGCCCGAGGACGTTCCTGTGACGCCCTGAGTCATAAGGGGCACGACGGGGCGGCGCGTGATAACATTTCAATCGCGTCGCAGCTGGTAGGAAGCCGTTGGCAACTGGGGTAGTCGTGGCGCAAGAAATACGCCTCATGTTGGAGCTCGCGAGGGCCCCGGGTATGATGGATCTGCGGTAAGTTTAGGAGACCCGCGCGATGGCACAAAACGAAAAGGGGGGCGCAGACCTCGATGTCTTCGAGGATCTCGGAAAAAAGGCTCCCCCGCGGCCGGCCTCCGGGCGGAGCGTTCCACCGCCCCCGCCCCCTTCGTTGCGGCCGCCCGAGGGGGCGAAGCGAACCCTCCTCGGGGTGATGGCGCCCCCGGGGTTACCCTCCGATCTCGGGCTGTTGGCGCAGGTGCCGGCCGCGATGGCTCCGGGTCAGGCGGCATTCCCGCCCTCGCCGTCGAGCCCTTCCCGGATGCCGCCTCCGCCACCGGGCCGCGCATCGCTTCCGCCCGTTGTCGCGCCGCCGGCGGCGAAGGCGGCGGCCCTCCCGGCCCCCGCCCCCGCGAAACCGGCGAACTCGGTGGACGTGGACTGGGACGACGAGGACGACGAGGCGACTCAGGTCTTCGCGGAAGCCGAAGAGGCGACGCAAATTTTCGCCGAAGACGCGACGCATCTCATCGACGAGGACAAGACCAAGGCAATCGCCATGGCTCCCATGCCCGCCGCCGGGACGCCGGCGGCGTTGCCATCGCGCCCCAAAGCCACGCTCCTCGGGTTGACGGCGCCGCAGGCTCTTCCGATGCCGTCGCGCCCACCCCCGCGGACGACGCCGCCGCCACCGCCCCCGCGCAACTCGGGCTTTCCGGGGCCGAGCGGGTTCTCTTTCCCTCCGACGATCAATCCGGGGGCCCCCGCACCGCTGCCCACGCAGAAGGGGCTTGGCGGCGCGGGCGCGCCGTGGTCGTCGTTGCCACCTCCGCCGACGATGCCTTTGATGCACGGCGGAACGCCGACGCTCCCGCGCCGCGGCTCCGCGCCGGACTACGGAGCGCCCCCGCCGCGCAACATGGAGGCGACGGCGATGCTCGCCCCGCGGGTCAGTCCCGCGGGCATGCGCATCATCGTCGGTGCGGCTGTCGGCCTAGCGCTGCTGACGATGATCCTCGTCTTCTGGCCGAAAAAAGGCACCCTCGTCGTCAACGTCAGCGACCAGCGCGGCGCGCCCGTCAATCGGCTCGACGTCTTCGTCGACGGAAAAAAGAGCCCCGAGTGCGGCACGGCCCCTTGCACCGTCCCGGACTTGGGCACGGGCTCGCATGAGATCAAGGTGCTCGCCGAGGGCTTCGACGCCCCTGCGGTGCAGGCCGTCGTCGTGGAGTCCGGAAAGCCCACGGCGGTGAGCTTTGTCGTGGGCTCGTCGCATGGCACGGGAATCAAGGTGTCGGGTGTGCAGGCCGGCGTGAAGC
>Ga0209415_10009859_pt1 | contig 16338 bp, 18 predicted proteins | sample PeaSoiSIISIP2007_FD_187696 | JGI IMG/M metagenome (GOLD analysis project Ga0209415, IMG submission 187696) | Peat soil microbial communities from Weissenstadt, Germany - SII-SIP-2007 (SPAdes) (version 2) | ecosystem: Environmental > Terrestrial > Soil > Wetlands > Peat | place: Germany...
CGGTTGCGGGCCAACTGCTGGAGCAAAAGCGGAAGCTGCGGCGCGCCGGGCACGAAAAAGCGCGCTTCGAGCGGCGTGATCGCGCTCGAGATGTCGCGCGCCCAGCTCATGTTGAGGCCCGCTTTCAGCGTGGACTCGAACAGCGCTGCGCACAGCGGCGCGGCCTGCGCTACCATCGGCGCCGCGTCGCGCGGGCGCTCCGAGGCGGGCGCGACGCCGAGCAGCGGCAGCACGCCGATTTGGGCGAGCTCATCGATCGCGGTTCGGATCGCGCTCGCAGGCGAGAGGCCGATCTCAAGCTCCGACCATACCGCTCCGCTCGGAAAAACCCGCGCGGCATGTGCCAGCGCTTCGATATAGCGAGGGCGGCCGAAGAAGCGCGCGCGGCCGGGAAAATGACGCGCCATCGTTTCGGCGTCGGCGGCTTCGAGGTTGTAACTGAGCGCGTCAACGCCCGAGGCGTAGGTGAGATCGATCGCGCGGAGCGCAGCCGGCGGATGCATCGTCACCGCTACCATCGTGTCGAAATGGCGATGGATCGCCTCGAGGTACGGAGCGAGCTGACCCACGCCGGCGTCGTCGCCGGGAAAGTAGCCGACCTGCAGATGGACGGCTTCGGCCGCGCCTTCGTCAAAGGCTCCGCGTAGCGCCTCGATAACGTCGTCCACCGCCCAGACTTCGCCGGCCTTCTCGGTCAGCTCGCGCCCGAGGCAGAACGCGCATGCGCGCCCCTCGAAACCCAGACCGCATCCCCCGCCGAGCGCGACTGTCGCATAGCTGCCGCGCACCTGCGCGATGGCGCCCATCGAGATTCCGCGTGGGGTCTTTCGCGAGGCGAACTCGGCAGTGGGCACGACTCGGGCGGCGGCCTCGCTCTGGGCGTGAGCGATGAAAGTCGCGCCGCCGCGTTCGATCAGCTTCAACGCCGAGTCGGGATCGATTCGGGCACGGGCCCAGACATCGCCTTCGAGCACCAGTTCGATCGAATCGCCGACTGTGCGTCCCTCGACAGAGATCCCGCTGATCGCCAGCGCGAGCTTGAGCAGGCCGGGATGATTGGCGATGGCGATTTCGCGGGCCATCGCGGTCATGCGGCTCCGCGATCCGGCTTCGGCGCGCGGCGGTCGATACCGAGCAGGTTGAAGTGAATTCCCAGCGCAGCCGGCGAGGCGAAAATCTCGCTCGCGCCCGCCGAGACCAGGGCGTCGCGGCTTTCGGGCCGGATTGCGACTCCGTAGAAGCGCACGCCGGCCGCGCCTGCCGAGTTGAAGTCCGCGATACTGTCGCCGACCAGCGCGGCAGAGCCGGCGTCTACCCCGCAAAGTTCGAGCGCGCGTTCGACCATGTCGGGCGCGGGCTTGAGCGGGAGCAGCGTGTCGCGGCCGACGATTGCGCGGATCGCGCCGGCGACCCGATTACGGCGCATCCAGCGCGCGACGGTACGCGAGCAGTTGGACGTGACGATCGCGATCGGGACGCCGCGTGCCTCCAGCGAGTGCAACAGATCCAGGGCGCCCTGAGTCGGAGCGGCGCGATCGGCGCCCTTAAGCTCGTGCTTTTCGATAATCGCGGAAGCCTGATTCAGGATCGCGGCGGCCGCTGGATCGTTCGCGAGCAGGCGCGAGCGGAGAGCGTCGTACAAGGGCAGGTTGCCGCTTGGGAATTGCTCGAACAAATCGCCGGGCGCGTCGTGCTTGTGGAGAAAAGCTTCAAGCCGGCGGCGGCTCGCCGCCCAATCGACCTCGGTCTCCAGCAGGGCGAGCGTGTTGTCGAAGTCGAAGAGCCACAGCGCGATATCGCCCACCGCTGCGCCGCCGGGATTTCCGCGCCGCTTGCGAGCCGCGTGCGATCGCGCGCGCGGTGCAGTCATTGCGGTTTGGCCTCGGGCGGCTTGGCCTCGGCGCGCGCGATCGAGCATCCGCAACGCGCCGCCCCCGGTTTGGCTTTGAGCTCGCGCGCGATGCATTGGTAGCCGTCGAATTCGAGCAGAGTCGATACGGAAAGCATTCGCCCAATCAGGAGCTTGAATGCCTCGACTGCGGCGGCCATCGCTATGAAGCCGGCGGCTTCCGCGCGCGCGGCGACCGGCGCGAGCAGGCCGGCGTCGGCGCAAATGGGGTAGGGCGGCGTCTTCGTCATCACGGCAATTTTGCCCGGAACGTCCAGGCGGGCAAGGATCAGCGGTTGAGATCGCGGCACGGCCGCAAGTTTCCGCGCCAGATTCACAGACTCCGTGTCGCTCGCGAGGATCACGATAAGATCCGCAGGATCGGAAAAGTCGCGGGCCAAAACAACCTCGGAGTCGGGATTCAGCATCCGCATCTCCGCGATCATGAGATCGACGCGCGACTTTTCCGAGCCGGTTTGAAGAAAGATTTTTCCGACTCCGGCGCCGGCCATGTATGCCAGCATCGGCTCGATGTCGCCGGGTTCGCCACAGATCAGAAGCCGCGAAGCGAGCAGGCGTTCCTGTCCGCGTCCACCGACTTCGGGGACGATTATCTGGCGGCTGTAACGCTCGATTTGCGAGTCGCTGAGCGCCATGCGGATTTTGGCCGGCGTCGAAATGGCGCGCCGGCGCTACTCGATGACGTTCTTCTCGATCGGTTCTACGGTCACGCCGGTCTGCCGCAGCCAGCTCAGCGCGCGGTCGATCTGCTCGCTGCTACCCTCGAATTCCACCGCCACCAGGCCCATCTCTTCCGAGACGCTGGCCCCGCGGATATTGAACACCAGATCGAATTTTTTGACGAGCTGATAGAGCAGCGGCTGCTTGATCAGATCGCGCGGATAGCTCAGGTAATAGCGCTCGGTCATGGGTTCCATTTCTTCAGCAGTTGCGGCAGCCGTTCGCGGTTCCACGCCTGCCATCCGATCCACAAGTTGGTCGAAAGGTACTTGTCGCCGAAGTCGGGAAAGATCGTCACCACGCATCCCTCTTTGAGTCCACGCGCGACCTTGATCGCCGCCAGGAGCGCCGCGCCGCTGGATTGACCGACCAGAATTCCCTCGACCTGCCCGAGCGCGTAGACCATCTCATACGCGTCTTCGGTCTCGATCGGGATTTTGTCGTCCAGCTCGTGCTCGTGGTAGATACCCGGCACGATCGAGCTTGCCATGTGCTTGAGCCCCTCGAGCCCGTGCATCGCGTCGTCAGGCTCGACCGCGATCACCTTGATCGACCGGTTGCGCGACTTGAGGTAGCGGCCGGTGCCCATCACGGTGCCGCCGGTGCCGATTCCGGCGATAAAATGGGTTACCCGTCCTTGCGTCTGGCGCCAGATTTCGGGGCCGGTGGTATCGAAGTGGGCCCGCGCATTCGCCTCGTTGTTATATTGGTCCGGCTTGAAGTAGCGATCGGGGTTTTCAGCGATTATCTTGCGGCACATCCGAATCGCGCCGTCGGAGCTCTCGAGCGGATCCGAATAGATCGCCTTGGCGCCGAACGCCTCGATAATCTTCTTGCGCTCGCGGCTCACGTTGGCGGCCATCACCAGCTCGACCGGATAGCCCATCACGGTGCCGACCAGCGCGAGCGCGATCCCGGTATTGCCCGAGGTCGAGTCGATTATCACCTTGCCGGGCTTGAGATCGCCGCGCTCGAGTCCGGCGCGGATCATGCCGAGCGCCGGTCGATCCTTGACCGAGCCGCCGGGATTGAAGCCCTCGAGCTTGGCGAAAATCCGCACGCCGGGCCGGGTCAGGCCGGCCGTCAGCCTGGTGATCTCCAGCAGCGGCGTGTTGCCGATCAGGTCGAGCGCGCTGGTGGCGCGCGCGGCCGGCACCGGATTTTCGCTAGCGTCCGCCGGCGATCGCAGGGACGATTGAAATGTCGTCGCCATCCTTGACCCTGGAATTGAGCTGATCGAGAAAGCGGATATCGTCGCCGTTGAGATAGATATTGACGAAACGGCGGACCTCGCCTTTGTCGTCCAGCAGCCGCTCACGCATCCCCGGATGGTTCCGTTCCAGATCCTCAATTACCGACCGTATCGATTCGCCCGCCGCGGCGACTTCCTCGCTGCCGGCGGTGAATTTGCGCAACGGAGTAGGTACTCGAACCCGCACTGACATAGTATCGCTCTCCTTCCGATTTGTTGCCCGTATAGTTGTTTGACTTGATGCTTATGCCGTGTGCCGGCCGCTTACAAGGGAGCCGGCCTGCGCAGCTGACTTGAGCTTGCCGTTGCTGAGCTGCTCGAACAGCGAGTCGAATTCCTTGAGCCGCGCATCGATCACGAACGGCGGGTCGATCGCGTCCGCGACCGCCTCGAGCGTCTTGTAGCCGTTGCCCGTGATCGAGACCACCACCGTTTCGTCGGGCTTGATGCGGCCTTGCGCGATCAGCTTGAGCGTGACGGCGAGCGTGGTGCCGCCGGCGGGCTCGGCGAAAATTCCCTCGGTGCGGGCGAGCAGCTTGATCGCGTCGATAATCTCGGGATCGGTGGCGGCGTCGCCCCATCCGCCGGATTCGCGCACGGCCAGCAGCACGTAGTAACCGTCGGCGGGATTTCCGATCGCGATCGACTTCGCGATCGTGTTGGGCTTGACCGGCGTGATCAGGTCGACGCCCTTGTGCAGCGCGTGGATCACGGGCGCCGAGCCCGCCGCCTGCGCCGAGTTGATTTTGCAACTGCCGCCGCTCAGCAAGCCGACTTCCTTGAGTTCCTTGAAAGCCTTGGCGACCTTGGGCAGGATCGTGCCGCCCGCGGTCGGCAGCACCACCTGGTCGGGCAGCCGCCATCCGAGTTGTTCGGCGATCTCGAAGCCGAAGGTCTTGGCGCCCTCGGTGTAATACGGGCGGAGGTTGATATTGACGAAAGCCCATCCGTACTTGTCGGCGATTTCGCTGCACAGGCGGTTAACATCGTCGTAGTTGCCGCGAATCGTTATGACCTGCGCGCCATAGATAGTCGAGCCGACGACTTTGCCTGCCTCCACGCCCTCGGGCATGAAGATGTAGCACTTGAGTCCGGCCCGCGCGGCGTGCGCGGCTACCGCGGTGGCGAGATTTCCGGTCGAGGCGCAGGAGACGGTGGTAAAGCCGAAATCGCGCGCCTTGGTGATCGCGACCGAGACCACGCGGTCCTTGTAGGAGAGCGTCGGATGGTTGACCGTGTCGTCCTTGATGTAGAGCTTCTTCAGCCCGAGTTCGGCCCCCAGGCGCTCGGCGTGAAGCAGCGGCGTGAAGCCCGAATGGAGCCCGATCGTCGGCTCGCCGTCGACCGGCAGCAACTCGCGATAGCGCCAGAGGTTTCGCGGGCGCGCCTCGATAATCTTGCGCGAGATCGCGGCCTTGATTTTCGCGTAGTCGTAGACCACCTCAAGCGGGCCGAAGCAGGTCTCGCACACGTGGAGCGGCTCAATCGGATATTTCTGGCCGCACTCGCGGCACTTCAGGCATGTTATGTAGCTCATCGTTTCCCTCTGTATACCCTCACCCAGCGAAACTACGTTTCGCCGGCCTCTCCCCGCGCCGGTGGCGACTGGTCAGGGAGAGGCGAATCAGGATTGCGGCGCTATGCGTTCTCCTTCGCGAGCGGCGCCGCATTGGCATCCGCTGCGTGGCGCTACCGGCGTGATTCGCGTTCGGCTTCCGATACCGGTCGCGGCGCCGTCGTAAGTCAGGATCTTGCCGGCGAGCACGGGCCGCTCGCCGCGAAGCCATTGCAGCGCCTGCGCGGCCTGGACCTCACCGATCGCGCCGGCGACGGGCCCGACGATCCCGGCCTCGCGGCAGCTTGCGATCTCGGCTTCGTCCGGCGGCTCCTCGAACAGGCATCGCAGGCACGCGGTTCGCGACGGAATCACGGTCATCGCCTGACCCTTCATCCCGATCACGCCGCCATAGGCGAAGGGCCGCTGCGCCGCGATGCAAGTATCGTTGATCAGAAACTTCGCGGCGGGATTGTCGGTCGCATCGATCACGAAGTCGCAGGCGGCGATCAGATCGAAGGCGTTGGACGTATCCAGCGCGCATCGATGAGCTTCGATCGCGAACTCAGCCGCAGCCAGCCGGCGTGCCGCGGCCTCGACCTTCGGCAACCCGATATCGGCCTCGCGATAGATCACCTGACGACAGAGATTGGACAACTCGACCGGGTCGGGATCGACCAGCGTGATAGGACACGAGCCCGCGCGCCGAAGTGCCATCGCCGCCGGCACTCCAAGGCCACCCGCTCCAACGATCAATATCCGTCTAGTTGCCACGAGCGTCATCCCTGGCGAGCCTTCGAGCGCGGTCCGGAGAGGGGATGAAAAACAAAAGGCCCTCTTCCTAAGCGATAAGGACGAGGGTCTCTGAGACTTCTCGCCTTATCTCTCGAGGCTTCCGACTTGAGAAGCCACGCTGGAGTTAGCACCAGCACCCCAATGGGGCCGGTTGCTGCGGCATCTTCGGGCCAAGTCCCTCCGCCGCTCTCGATAAGGCTACGCTGCAATGTAATTAGAGCAGCAACGCAAGGCTGTCAACTGGCCGACCAAGCGCCGGCACAAGGGGCGGTTTGTCACCCTGAGCCGTCGGAATGCTGTGGCGAGGGGTCCCGAGATCCTTCGCTGAGGCATTCCGATCGCTCAGGATGACGTCAATGGGATCGTGGCGGGTATCCCGGAGAGTCCGCATTCAACAAACTGGCTGGCGACGGTCGGCGGTCGGTTCCGCGGTTTACCGAATCAGCAACTCGGCGATCTGGATACCGTTGAGCGCCGCGCCTTTGCGGAGTTGATCGCCGACCACCCAGAAATTGAGCGCGTTGGGACAGCTGATATCTTCGCGGATTCGTCCGACGAAGCAGTCGTCGTGTCCTTCGACCAGAATCGGCATCGGATAGCGGTTGTGCGCCGGATCGTCGAAGACCCGCAGTCCCGGAAAGTGCTCGAAGGCTTCACGCGCCTTCGCCGCGCCGACCGGCCGCTCGGTCTCGGCATTGATCGCGATCGAATGGGCGGTGAAGACCGGCACGCGCACGGTAGTCGGCGATAGCGCCAAGTCGGGCAAATCCAGAATCTTGCGGACCTCGTTCACCAGCTTCATTTCCTCGCCGGTGTATCCGCCCTCGACGAACTTGTCGATATGCGGGATCAGGTTGAAAGCGATCTGATGCAGGAAATGCTTGGGCTTGATAGTCTCGCCGCGCGCCCAGGCGAGCGTTTGCTCGCGCAGCTCCTCGATCCCGTTGATCCCGGCTCCGGATACAGCTTGATAGCTGGTCGCGATCACGCGCCGCAGCTTGCCCGCGTCGTGCAAGGGCTTGAGCGGCATCACGGTGACGATCGTCGTGCAATTCGGGCAGGCGACGATTCCCTTGTGGCGCCGGGCGGCGTCCGGGTTGATCTCCGGGACGACCAGGGGGACGTCGGGATCCATGCGGAACGCGCTCGATTTATCGATCACGATCGCGCCCGCTTTGACGGCGAGCGGGGCGAACTCGCGCGACTGGCCGGAGCCGGCCGAGAAGAAGGCGAAATCGATCCCTTTGAAGGAGTCGGCGTCGAGACGCTCGATCGCGATCGATTCGTCACCGAACTTGACCGTCTTGCCGACCGACCGCTCCGACGCGAATGCGTGCAGCTCCCTGACCGGGAAGTTGCGCTCGCGCAGCAGTCTCAGCGTGGTCTGACCGACGGCGCCGGTGGCGCCGACGACCGCAATCTTCAATCCGCCAGCCATAGTGCGCGTATTTTATCGCAGATTGCTATCGCGAGTGAACGCCCTTGCGTGAGTGAACGCCCGTGGCGCCTACTTGCGGCCGATCACGGCCTGGGTCGGGCGCGGACCGGGAATCACTTTCAGCGCGATGTCGCGATAGCCTGCGGTCTCCATCATCCGGCGGTACTCAGGCAGCGTGTAAGTGTCGCCTTCCTGTGTCCAGATCAGCATCGTGAGCGCGAAGGCCAGGGCGAATCGATCCTTTTCGCGCGCTTCGTCGGGAACGAAATCGACGATCATCAGCGTGCCGCCGGGCGCAGTCGCGGCGTGGAGTCGGCGCGTGAGCTCGATACACTTCGCGATGCTGAAATGATGGTAGATGTTGACCGCGAGGACGAGGTCGTAGCCCGTACCGAGGTCGTCGGCAAAGACGTCGCCGGGGCGGAACTCGACCCGCTCCTTGAGCCCCATCTGAGCGGCGGTCGGCTCGCAGAGCTTGAGCACGTTAGGCCAATCGACTGACGCCAACCGCGCCTCTGAGAAACGCTGCAGCGCGCTGAAGCCATACATTCCGGAGCCGCATGCGATATCGAGGATCTTTTTGGGCGGCGACTTGGCGAATATTTCGGCGGCGGCCTCGGCCACCATCGGAGCCGTCATCGCCGCCATCTGGCGCGAGCCGCGCGAGAATTCCTCCCAAAATGGATTACTGGCCTCTTCCGCGCCGTGCTCGATCAGTGAGTGCCCGGCCTTGACCACGTCGGTGAGTTTCGCGGCGGCCTCCCACATCACCGGGTTCGCCATTATCCTGGCCATCCCGCCCAGGTAGGCTGGCGAACCTTTGACGAGCAGCATCGCGCTGGCGGGCGGCAGGCTGTAGTGGCCTGCGCTTTTGTTCAGCAGGCCGAAGACGACCAGCGCATCGCACAGAATCCGCATCGCGCGCGGGGTGGTTTTCTTGGCCGCGGCCAACTGCTCGGCGGTGGTGGCGCCGTGCGCGACGTGAGTGAAGACTTCGAGGTCGAGCCCGGCTTTCATCGCCGCGCTGCCTATGAAGCCTTGCAGCGTCGCGAGAGTGCGTTCGGCGTCTTCCGGGGTCATTTGATCCGCCATGAGAATGTGTCCTCGCTTGATTCGATTCGCGATCGAGAGCGTCGCGCGGCCGGCGCGGCTCAACCGTAGTTGACAATCCACGCGGCGACAAGTTCGAGCAGCTCATCCCGGACTTGAGTCAATCCGTGGTTTGCGCCGGGGAAGAGTTTTAGCACCTTCGGCTCGCCGGCGCGCTCGTAAAGCGCCTGCGAGCTTTGCGGCGAGAGCACGGTGTCGTCGCTGCCGTGGACCAGCAGCAGGGGCCGCGGCGCCAGCTCCGCGACCACATGCGCGCCGCCGAGTTGGCTCGAAATCGCGACCACCGTCGCCACCGCCGGTCCCAGAGTGCCCGCATTGATCGCGACCGCTCCGCCGAACGAATGTCCGATCAGCGTGACACGCTGATGGCCGAGACCCTTGAGGAAGCTCAGCGCCGCCATCGTGTCGAGCAGGCATTCGCCGAACTCGCCGGGTTCCCGATAGTCGACCCGCGCGACGCTCAACCCGATCGGCGGCAGCTTGAGTCCGAGCCGCGGGTAGAGCGCCGCGGGACCGTCGAGACCGCCATGCGCGCCGCTGACGCACACCACGGCGCGGCCGCGATTGGCGGCTGCGTGCAATACGAGGCGGATTTCGCCGCGGGTGGTGCGAATCGTGATCGGCTGTGCGCCGGCGCTAAGCTCGCCCGGTTCGACGCCGACGATACTCAGGGTCAGGTCTTCGCCCATCGCTCCGAAAGCGGCGCGTCCGGCTCCTCGCCGAGCATCCGGCGTCCGTAGCGGATCAGCGCGGTCAGCTTCTCGACCCGATCCAGGAGTTCAGCTTGCTCCGACGCGGGTGCCGCGGCGAGCTGCGCGGCAACGTCGGCGAGATTTTCCATCAGCAACTGAACCGCGCGTTCGAGGTTCTCGCGATCCGCGACCCGGCCGCGGCGCCGCTCGGCGCGAATCTCGCGAAGGTAAATGATCTCGGCCATGTCGATCGAGCGCTCTCCGCTTCGCGATTATCGCGGATTACGCTCAAATCGGCCAGCGCTACCGAATCTTCCGGCCGGCGCGGCGCTTGGAATCGATCGTCTCGCGTCCGCCGGTTGCGAACCATCGGATCTGACGCGCGATTCCGTTCAGGATATCGCACTCGCGCGGCGTGACGCCGCTGCGGCCTAGCATCGCACGCACGGCGAACATGATGTGGTCCGGGTTGTCGCCGGGGAGGAATCCGATCGCCACAAGTGCATCGGTCATCCGGGCGAGCATCGCGTCGACCTCGGCGGCGGGCGCTAACGCCGGTAGATCGGAGGCGCGGTCGGTGTCGATCGGCGCGCCCGCTGCCATCATCAGCTCGTACGCGACCACCATCACGGCCTGCGCCAGATTCAGCGACAGATAATCGGGAGCGGCGGGAATCGTCAGCAGGCGATCGCAGAGCTTGAGCTCGCGATTGGTGAGTCCGAAGTCCTCGGGACCGAAGATAATCGCGACGCGATTGGTGGAACTGAGCGCGACCAGCTCGGGCGCGGCTGCGCGAATCGGCTTTGCGATCCTGCGATACGGTCCCGGCCGGCAGGTCGTTCCGACCGCGAGCCCGCAGTCGGCGACCGCGGACTTCAGGTCGGGAAAGATGCCGGCGCCGTCGAGAACGTCGCGCGCATGCACCGCCATCGTGTGCGCCGCGCGCTTGTTGAGCCTTTCGGTCGCGACCAGCCGCAGGTCATTCCAGCCCATGTTTTTGAGCGCTCGCGCAGCGGCGCCGATGTTGCCCGGCGCCTTGGGCTTGAAAAGCACAAACGCGAATCGATCGGCCAGAACGTTCATGAGTCTCTTAGTATTCTCCCGGCGTTGGTACGATCAGTATCGTGCGCTATCGTAAGGGATCGTGAAAATCGTTTCGTTTGGCGACGTACACATGGCGACGCGCAACCTGGACCGGATGGGCGAGGTGATGCGCGATACCGACCTCGTGATTATCTCCGGCGACCTCACCAACTTCGGCGGCCGGGCCGAGGCGGGCAAGGTCCTCAGCGAGGTTCGCCGCGCCTGCCCCAACGTCTTGGCGCTGTCGGGGAACCTCGATCGGCTCGAGGTGATTCCTTTCCTGGTGGAAGAGGGAGTGGCCCTGCACGGCAAAGGGACCGTCGTCAGCGGAGTCGGAATCTTCGGATGCGGCGGCTCGAACATCACGCCGTTTGCGACCCCGACCGAGCTGACCGAAGACGAAATCTACGCGACGCTCAGAGCCGGATACGAACAGGTGCGCGAGCATCGCCCGCTCCTGATGATCTGCCACACGCCGCCTTTCGATACCAAATGCGATCGAATCGTCAACGGCACCCCGGTCGGCAGCACCGCCGCGCGCCGCTTTATCGAAGAGGTCCAGCCCGACGTTTGCGTGTCGGGCCATATCCACGAGTCGGCGGGCGTCGATTCGATCGGCGCGACCCGGATTTTCAACGCCGGTCCGTTCAAGGGCGGAGGCTACGTTGTGCTCCGCGCCGAGGGCAACCAGCTCGACGCCAGCCTCGAGTTTCTTTAGCGTGCGCGCAATTTCCCGCGCCGGGCAATCGGTTCAGATCTACGGAGACAAGTTGGTCCGGGGATGGCCGCTGATCCGGCAAAACTGGCGCGCGCTGCTGAGGCGCTTCCTGCCACGGCTGATGGGATGAAAGGAGAATTGTCGCGGATGACTTCGACATTGCCCGAAGGGGTCAAGATGCGGTTCGATCACGTATCGATCGCGGTGCGTTCAATCGATCGCGCGTTCGATTTCTTCCAGCGCTACTTCCCGATTCAGGAACGCAGCGCGACGCGGCTCAGCGAGGAGCAGGTCAGCGGCACGTTCAACTGGCGGGACTTCTACCTCGGCGGCTTCGTGGTCGAGCTGATCGAGGATTCCGCGGGCAAGGCGGGCTTCGTCAGCCGCTTCATCGAAAAGCACGGCGAAGGGATGCATCATCTGTCGATCGAAGTGAACCATCTCGGCCCGGTCCTGGCGGCGCTGAAAGCGGACGGCGTGCGCGTGGTCGACGAGCAAAGCTTCCCCGGCGGCGCGATGACCGCGTTCATCTCGCCGCGCGCGGCCTTCGGCACGCTGATCCAATTTTGGCAGGTGCCGGATTTCGACGAAGGTCACACCCATCCCAAAGATGAGAACGCTCACTTCGATCACGTTTCGATCGCGGTCAGGGACATCGGCCGCGCGATGGAGTTCTTCGAGCGCTATTTCGCCGGCCGCATCACGCGCGCGCCGCATCTGAACCATCGGGGAAGCTTCATCCTGGGGCACATGCAAGTCGCCGGGTTCAAGCTCGAGTTCCTGCAGAGCCCCGGCAAAGGCTCATCGAACGACTTCGTCGGCCGCTTCATCGAGCGGCACGGCGAAGGGATGCATCACATCTCGATGGACTTGCGGGACTTCGACGGCACGCTGGCGCGGCTCAAGGCCGGCGGCATCAGGGTGGTGGACGAAAGCACCAACCGGCGCGGCGAGCGCGAGTTCTTCATCTCGCCCCGCTCGGCCTTTGGCACATTGATCCAGGTCTGGGACATGGGATGAGCGAGGGCGGCATCTGCTCTGCGCCCGCAAGCCTGAAGAACACCTCTCCCGCGCCTGCGGGTTGCCCGCAGGCGCAAGCCGGGAGAGGTCGGCGAGCGCGTGAGCGCTCGCCGGGTGAGGGCGGCGACATCAGATGCTTCGCATAGTCTTCTTCGACGCGGCGGGAACGCTGTTCGAGCCCGCGGAGCCGATCGCGCAGAGCTACGCGCGGATCGCCGCGCGCTTCGGCGTGCGCGCCGATGCGACCGCGGTCGCGTCCGCGTTCCGTCGCGCGTTCAGCACCGCGCCGGCGCTGGCCTTCGGTCCTGGGCGCCCGGCCACCGAGTTACGGCGCCTGGAGCGCGATTGGTGGCGCCGAGTCGTCGCGCGGGTATTCGAGGATTTGCGCAAGTTTGACGATTTCGACGCCTACTTCGACGCGCTCTTCGCGTTCTTCGCCGACGCGGCCAACTGGCGAGCTGACCGTGAAGCGCGGGAAGTCCTCGGCCGTCTAAAGGACAGCGGGTTCGCGCTCGGCGTGATCTCGAACTTCGATTACCGCCTGTACGGAATTCTCGACGGACTTGGTCTTAAAGCCGCGTTCGATTCGATCACGATCTCGTCGGAGGCCGGCTTCGCGAAGCCCTCGCCAGAAGTCTTCCACGCCGCGCTGCGCAAGCATTCCGCGCAATCCGCCGAGGCGATGCACGTTGGAGATTCCGAGCCGCTCGATATCGGGGGCGCGGCGGCAGCCGGAATCGCGGCGGTGCTGCTCGACCGCGACTGCCACGGGATCGCCGCGATCAGCGAGCAGACAGCGAAGGTCGGCTCCCTTGCCTATCTGTTCGAGGTTGCGCAAAGATTGCGACTCGCTTGACGGTATCGGACCGTTTGTCGTTATCTAGTTCGCGGGCGCCGCTGCAGGCGCTTCCACGGAGTCACCAAAGATGAATTCAAATCCCGATAAGGGTTGGCTTGCACTTGCACTTGCGATCCTCACCCTGGCCGCGTTCGCATCCTCCCCCGGTACGGCGGGCGCGCAAACCCTTGACCAGCTCAACAGCCAATTGTCCGAACTGGAGCCGCAGCTCAGTTCTGCGGCCTCGAACCAGGCGACCGCGGGCAGCGTGATAAGCAAGCTCGACTCTGCCGAGGCGACCTTCGCCACATTGGCGGAAAACCCGAAGGTCGATAAGGCCGGGTTGCTTTCGGCCTACACCCGCCTCGAATCGATGCTGAGCCGGATGTACAACACCTACAAACAAAAGAAGGACGACTGCATCGCTCAAATCGCCAACGGCGCCCAGTGTGACTACGATCAGCCGGAGCAGTTGTCGCTGCAGGCGCTCTATCCGTTGTCGTGGCTCCATTTCCAGGGCGCCGTGCTCCAGGCCAATCAACCCGAGCAGGCCAAGAAGCTGCTCGACCAGGCGATCGACGGATTCACCGAGAGCACGCTCGTAATCGTTGACCCGAACCTGATTCACGAAAACCTGCTGGGGCGCGCGTACTGCGAACGCGAGCTCGGCAAGTACGACAAGTCCGAGTACGACAAGGCGGTCGCCGACTTCAAGCAGATCATGAGCGACGGGCCCAACACCAGGCAGTATCGGCCCGCCCAGCAGGGCCTCGCCACCACCTACGCCGCGATGGGCAAAATGGACGAGGCGGCCAAGCTGACCGGCCAGCTCGCGAAGGGCGCTACCGGATCGCAGCAGAAGGGCATGGAGATGTTCCGGCTGCAGCAACTGTTCAAGGCCGAAAGCGCCACCAACGATGCTTCCAAGCGTGCCGCGTATCACAAGGAAGCGGTCGACTTCATGCGCGGCAAGGAGAGCGACAAGGACAGTTGGGGAATCGTGGTGGCGGCGGTGGCGCAATACGTGCGCGATCCGGTCGCCGAGTTCGGCAAGTCGGCCGACCCGTTCGAGACCTGGCTGCTGGCCAACGTGCTCTACTCCAAGAAGCAGCAGGCCGACTCGGCGAAGTATTTTCTCGAGGCGGCTCGGAGCGGCAAATACCCCAGGGCCTACAAATTTGCCGCCGACATCTACTACTCGGAGAAGAAGTTCGACCTGGTCGAGCAGCTTCTGAACGAGCTCTCCCGCCAGCCCAACAATCCCGACGCGCAGTGGGCTTCCTACATGCGATTCAAGCTGCCGCGCCTGCAATGGGAGCAGAGCGGAATGAAGAACGCGGCGCTCGACAATCAATGGGTCGCGGCGGCGCAGGACTATCTCAAGTCCTATCCGCACGGCGAGTACGCCTATGAACCGCGTTTCCGGATGGCCGAGCGGCTGCAACAAAGCAAGCAATATCTTGAAGCGGCGAAGGAATACGGCCAGGTGACGGGCAACTCCGACTACGCTTACACCGCCAGGTTCAATGCCGCCCAATGCGATTATCTGGCGCTGGTCGAGGCTGCCAACGCCGCGGCGAACAAGAATGCCGCCGCACCGCAGGTCGATCGCGAGGCGCTCAAAAACACCGCGATCGCCGACCTGGACCAGGCGATCAAGATGGAACCGGGGGCCGAGCGGAGCGCTCCAGCCGCTCAGCGCAACTTCATCAAGCAGACCAGGGGCCAGGCAATTTATATGCTGGTGAGCCTGCTGGAACGCGAACCCAAAATCGACTACGCGCGCGTCACGGGCCTGCTCGACGGTTACGAGCACGAGTATCCGGCTATGAGCGAGCGCTTCAACGAGATCGCCGAATGGCGGATCACGGGGCTCGACCGTCTCGGCAAGTACGACCAGATCGAACGCGACGTCAACGCGCTGCTCGAGCGGAGCAAGGGTAATCCTGCCGCCGGCGATTTTATCAAGGAGATCGGACTCGACTTCTGGAAGGCCAAGGCGGCCAAGCTGGCGGGTGGCGATACCGCCGGAGCGATGGGTGACGCGAAGCTGACCGCGGTCACCTACAACTATTTCGAAGACCAGGTGCAAGCCGGCAAGATACCGGCCAAGAACCTGACCGGGACGCTCTCGATCCTGGGCCAGGCGTATATCGCGATGGGCGACGTCGATAAGGCCGGGACGATTTTCAACCAGGTCGTCAAGGCCGATGCCGGCTCGCCCGACGCCAATGCCGGACTCGCCCGTATCGCGCAGGCCAAAAAAGACTACAAGGACGCGGTCGAGCTCTGGACCACCGTGGAATCGGTGGCCGCGGAATCCGATGATCTGTGGTACGAGGCGAAGTACAACATCGCCGCGATCTACGCCGCGCAGGGCAATATCAAGGGCGCTTGCGACAAGCTCGCGGTGACCCGTAGCGAGCATCCGAGCCTGGGCACCCCCGAGATGAAGATCCAGTGGGACGCGCTGCAGCGCAAGATCTGCCTCGTGCAGAAGAGCTGATGATCCGGAAGATCCATCATGTCGGCGTGGTGGTGCCGAACCTCGAGGCCGGGCTTCGTTTCTGGCGCGATACGCTCGGGCTTCATCTGACCGCGAGCGCGACGATCGAGGATCAGGGCGTGCGAGCCGCGCTGCTCAAGGTCGGCGAGAGCGAAATCGAGCTGCTGGAGCCGCTCAGCCCCGACAACGGCGTGGGTAAGTTCCTGGCGCGCCGCGGCGGCGGACTCCATCACGTATGCTTCGAGACCGACGACGTAGCGCGCGAGCTGGCCGCCGCGCGCGACAAGGGCCTGCCGCTTCTCGATGAGAAACCGCGCCGTGGCCTGTCCGGCATGATCTGCTTTCTGCATCCCAAGGCCACGCGCGGAGTATTGGTCGAATACGCGCAGCCGCTCGAGGAATAGCGTGATGCCGATTTACGAATATCGATGCGCTGACTGCGAGCAAGGGTTCGAGGTCTTCGTCAGGCCCGGCCGCGACGAGGCCGAGTGTCCCTCTTGTCATGGCGCAAACCTGGTGCGTGAGATGTCGGTGTTCGCGCCGGGTGCTGCGTCGCGCACTGCGAGCAACGGCGAAGCGCCGGCGGCGGCAGCGAAAGCCCCGTTCGGCGGAAGCGTATGCTGCGGCGGCGCCTGCGGCTGCCGATAGGATGGACGCTCAGGCAACCCTCACCCGCGCGTCACGGCGTTTGCAAGAAAAGAG
>Ga0209415_10009860_pt1 | contig 16337 bp, 15 predicted proteins | sample PeaSoiSIISIP2007_FD_187696 | JGI IMG/M metagenome (GOLD analysis project Ga0209415, IMG submission 187696) | Peat soil microbial communities from Weissenstadt, Germany - SII-SIP-2007 (SPAdes) (version 2) | ecosystem: Environmental > Terrestrial > Soil > Wetlands > Peat | place: Germany...
CAAGCGGCGATTTCGTGGTCGAGCTTGTCGAAACAGCGCAGCAAGGGGTTGGGAACGGGCGAAGTAGTGGGTAGCACCATGCCGATCCCGTGCCGGAAGATGCGAGCGTAGACGCGAGTGCAAAACACCGCGGGCACGCAAGCGGAGCCACCTCTACATGCCGGTCGGGCTGGGGCGGAGCCCCGCTGGTGTAATGCGCCCGAAATAATAGCCAGTAACTTCGAGTGGGCGATGTGGCGCACGTACTCTTACGTGCCGTGTCGAGACTCTTCTCGACACCTCCGCCGGGCGAAAACAAACGACCAGGCGTCGGCAGGAGTGCCGACGCGGCGCGCTGAGAGCGTGCGCCACAAAGGCCGGGAGAATGCTCGATTTATGCGACGCACTACACTAGGGTAGACTCGAATTGTGAAACCAGCACGGCGTCTGACCGCGATCATCGAGCGTGAGGACGATGGCTTCGTAGCGTTGTGTCCAGAGCTCGACATCGCCAGCGAAGGTGCGTCGATTGAAGAGGCGCGGGCGAACCTGATCGAGGCGCTCACGCTGTTCTTCGAAACAGCCTTCCCGTCCGAGGTTGCTCGTCGCTGTCACAACGAGCTCTTTGTGACTCAGGTTGGAGACAACGGTCTATGACAGGAATTCAGTTCGTAACCGATAAGAGGGGTCGCAAGGTGGCCGTTCAAATCGACCTGAAAAGATACGGCGCTAGGCTAGAGGATTTTTGGGACGGGCTGATTTCGGAATCGCGCCGCAAGGAAAAGGGGATACCGCTTGAAAAGATCATGGCGGACTTGGTAAAACGCGGCCGGCTGCGTGAGTAATTATTCCGTTGAGGTAAAGCCTCCCGCGCGGAAGGAACTCGAAGCGTTACCGGATAACGTGTTAGCTCGTGTCGTCCCAAATCGAGTCTCTGGGCTATGCGCCACGGCCTGCGGGATGCAAGAAGCTGAAGGGCTACAAAGATCAGTGGCGTGTCCGGGTTGGTGACTGGCGCGTGGTTTACGTCATCGACGACTCGGCGAAGCTCATCAGCATCACGCGCGTTGCGCACCGGAGCCAGGTATACGAGCGGTGATTGGCGTGCGCTACGGCTAGGTGGATTGAATGCGAGTGAACGACCAGCCGTTCCCGGCCGCGGCGGGGATGCCGACGTCGAGGGCATCGTGGTCAAGAACGGATGGCTCGAAGGCGGTGCGGAAATCCGCACCGCGGAGAGCAAGGCCTCGGGCTACTAGTGGGTTCGCACACCGCCTAGCTAAAGTTAGTCACCTAGAAGTCAGTCAACGACTTGGATCCGACGATCGGGACTTTCGCTGATTCTTTGGCGCATTCCCGGTGAAAAAAGTGTGCACCCGACGACCCTCGTTTGATTGGGGGCGAGGGGCGGATTACCTTCATCGTCTCGGTTCATCGTTACAGCCCCCCGCCCGATCCATTCCAAAGCAGGCACGTAGATGCTCTCCCTGCCCACGGGACATAGAAGCACCAGAAGGAGAACGCCTTTTGGGGTGTCAACGTAAAGCGAATATTCTGGCCCTCCGTAGGATGGATCGATATACCCTACCCTGAGAAGAGTCCGCGAATGTGCACCCTCAATTCCCGACGGCGATGTCGGCAGACGCTCGAACCGCGCAGTCGGCAACCTCTCAATGACTTCGCGCTCGTGCCGTTCGGCAATGGCCTCCATCGTCGGTTCCCCCTCGGTCTTGAGGATTATATTTCCATAAACGAACGGGCACATCTTCATCGCGGATTCTCGGTTGTGCCCGAGCGGATACATTGAAAACTGACACCAGCCCCCCGTATTTTCGAAATCGACTACCCATCCACACGGCGGCTCCACGATTGCTGCGACCGGTCCTTTCCAAAGCCAAAGGCACCCGATGAATTGGTAGTCAGAGAGACGGTCGGGAGAAAGAATTTGGAGGTCGATGTCGCGAGGCTCGCGCTGGGCTCGCCTGTACGCAGCTTTTGAGTATCCTCTAGTCGTGACAAGAACACCCTGGCTAACGCGCACATCATCGAGCATTCCTAGAAAAGACTCGACATCTTTCACATTGACTTTACGCCCATAGCATTTACAATCGAAGGCTATCTTGATGTTGCAGCCGCCGAGTGCCAGCTCGACGAGCGTGTCGATTTGACGAGCACGCCCTGATTTCAGCCCAGTAATCTGGGCATTGGGGACTACTTGTGCCCCTGGAAATCGTCGCTGTAGCGTCCCGAAAATGTAATGTTCGTACCTGCGCCAATCACCAGCGGAAATCCAGAGGTCGGTCTGGTCGGGCATGAACTGTTTCATTTGGATACGAATCGCTCCTTTTATTATCGGGCTCCAGGGGGTGCTGGCTCACTCACCAAGAAGAGCGCGGGCTAGGAAAAAAAGCCGGACTGGCCCCTGGCATTCCTGGTTGTTATTACAATCTTCGTATGCGACGGCGTCTACCTCTTGATCTTTCACTTCTCCTGGCGGTGCACTCAAGCGGACGCCAGCCTGTGCGCGGACGGCAAGGCATGGGGGACAGGAATCGCAGCGGCTCATAAGCAGTCGAGCTGCGATGATGCAGGAGAGCGTTTCTTATCTGCGCGCGCTAACTCGGCCGCCGCCTTAAATACCGGGAAAGACCGGACAAACGGAGCCTTTTGTTATGGCTGGGCGTCGCAACCCAGGGAAAAGTGCAGGGCCGTGCAGATCTGGCGCATTCGGAGGGAGCTCAACCGGGCCACTCGCCTCCCCAGGCGCTGCTGGGAGACGGTAACGGCGTTGTGCAGATTCACGGCACAGGGCGCTTTCATGCCATCCTCTTCGTCCAGTACGACCTCGGACGGAACCCCGCGGATCGTGGAGGTGATCGGCGCTACTGTTACGGTCGACAAATAGGCAACCGCGCTGTCGCGAGTGAGCACGACGACCGGTCGCTTCTTGTCGGGTGGAGCAAACTGATACAAACGCACGTCTCCCCGGTTTACTCCGGTGGCCATGCTGCCTCCGCTTCCCAAACTGAGGACTCGTCCGCCGGCTCCTTCCCGTATCCCGCCCGATCCCGCTGCTCCTGGGCCCGGATCTCCAGCCGCTGCAGGTGTTCTCGAAGAGCTTCGCGGAATAATGCGGAACGATTCCGTTTGGTCTGGCGTGCAGCGCGATCGGCCGCGTGGAGGAGCTTCTTGTCGAGGACGACCTGGATGGTTTCCATATGTGGATCCTACTCCACAGTATAGTCCATACCAGATGCGAAGGGCTGGCTCCTTGCATACTCCGGATGTTCAATAAAAGAGCCGACTCTTGAGCAGGACTGAGACAGGGAATCCAGTCTCGTTCTTCTAGCGCCCTGCCCCATCGCGCTCGATTACCAGCAAACTAAACGTTCCCGGCAAGACCGGCGCTCTTCCCCGGCCGCTCGCGGGCGGCGGTCCAAATTGCGCCGAGACCAGGTACACCCGGTGATTGGCCGGGTCGAGCCCCATATTGCGCGACGCCTTGGGAGTCTCCACGGTTTGGATGACGTGGTACTGGTCTGGCGAGTCCTGATGAATCACTGTGAGCGTGCCGTCCGCATTCGAGGCGAACGCGTTGCCCGAGGCCGGGTCGTACCCGGCGCCGTCGACGCCCGTGCCGATGGGAACGGTCGCGACCACCTTGCCATTCTGATAGTCGGAGACGGCCATCAGGCCGCTGCGGCATCCGCTGAACAGGCGATGGTGCGCCGTGTCGACGGCCATGGAGACGGGCTGCTTGCAGGGGGCGGTAGACCAGCGACGCGTCACCGCCGCCGTTTTCCCGTCGATCTCCACCACTTCGCTCGTGTCGGTGAGATTCGCGTACACCTTGCCGTCGCCGGCGGAAGCGCCGTATTCCGGCTTACCGCCGAGAGCAAGGTTCGTGATCAGGGTTCCGGCGCGCGCATCGATCACCGTCGAGGAGTGCGCGTCGCCATTCAACGTGAAGACGCGGTTCGACACGCTGTCGTAGACGATCGCGTCGGCATCTTCGGCGGCCGGGATGCGTCCGAGCACCTTGAAGGTCTTGAGATCGAACATGAGCACGGACTGGTCATTGCCGGACGTGGCGAATCCATGGCCGGTGGACTGCGCGACGGCGGTCCCGTGCGCGCCTTGAATGCCGGTGACTTCGCCGAGCAGTTTGCCGGTGTCTTCATCGACCACCATGACGCGATTCTGCCGAGCGATAAACAGCCGGTGATTGGGAGGATCGGGCACGACGTAGTCCCAGCTTCCGTCCCCGCCCAGCAAGTAGGTGTGCGTGATGCGATAAGCCGAGGAAGACTGCGCAAGCAGGGATGCTACCGCCGCCAGAATCAGGACCAGGGTGAGGCGCATATGCGACTCCTTTCTGCCCGAGTATATCCGGGTTTCATGAACGCCTGGTGACGCTACGGCTTGGCTGCGGCGGGTTCGCTCGGAGCGGATTCCTTATCAGGCGCGGCTTCGGTCTTCTTGGCGGGGGGCGGAGCGGCGGGTCTCAAATCCTTAAGGTAATTATTGACGATCAGGCGCACCGCGCTCTCCTCGTTCTTCAGCATGCCGTCGTCGCCGAAAAGCTGCAGACGCACCAGCCCCTTGATGTCCACGAATATCAAAATGGGGACAAAAGGCCGCGATCCGTCCGGAAGAGCAGCCAATTTGAAGGCGCCAATGCGGTCCAGGTATCCGACCGGATAGGACAGCCGGTAGCGATTGATCATGGGGCTCACGAGATACTGCGCGTTGGGCTCGAACGCCGCGGCCACCGCTTGAAATCCCTTCGGTCCCAGCTCCCTCTGTAACTTCTCCAGGATTTGAACTGTGTCGAGGCATTGCTTGCAAGTGGTAGAGACGAGCGCGACCACCAGCACCTTCCCCCGGTAACGCTTCAGGTTGATGACGTTGTGGGTCGTGGTCGGAATCGCCACATCGGGAAGCGGTCGCGTGGCCGGGGCGGCGTAGGCCACCATGGCAAGGCACAGGGAAACGAGAAGTCGGCGCGGCATTCTTTCTTTAAGCCTCAAAGTTGGTTCCGGCGTTGAATTCGCCGGCAGGTATCCACCAACTTTTATCTTAATTGATTTAACGCTATCTTAGCTGATTCTCGATCTCTTCCAGCCAGTCCGGCCGCTTCAGGACCTCCCTTGGGCGGCTGCCGTCGGGAGGGCCGATGATGCCTTCACGCTGCATCATGTCGAGGATGCGGGCGGCGCGGCCGTAGCCCAGACGAAGCCGCCGCTGGAGCGTCGACGTGGAGGCTTTGCCAATGTCCAGGACCACGCGGACCGCCTCCTGGTACACCGGGTCCTCGGCGCCCTCGAAGTCCTGCGCCTCGCCCTCTTCGTCGTCCGAGGGCGGCGCCATCAGAAACGTCTTGTCGTATTCAGGTTCGGCCTGCCGCTTCCAGAATTCCACCACTTCGTTGGTTTCGCCTTCACTCACGTAAGAGCCGTGGACTCGAACCAGCCGCGACGATCCCGGCGGCAGGAATAGCATGTCGCCCTTGCCCAGCAAATGCTCGGCGCCCATGACGTCGAGCACGGTGCGGGAATCGACGCGAGTCGCCACGCGGAAACTGATTCGCGACGGGAAATTGGCCTTGATCAAGCCCGTGATCACATCCACGCTCGGACGCTGGGTGGCCAGCACCAGGTGCATACCCACGGCGCGAGCCATCTGCGCGAGGCGCGTGACGGATTCTTCCACGTTGGCGCGTTCGAGCATCATCAGATCCGCCAGCTCGTCGATCACGATCAGCACATACGGAATCTGCTCCAGCTCCTCCTCCACCAATTCCTCTTCGAACAGACTGCGAGGCTGCGCCTCCATCTGGCGCACCTTGCGGTTATATTGCTCGATATTGCGGACGCCTTGCGAGGCCAGCAGTTTCAGACGCCGCTCCATCTCGAGTACGGCGTTGCGCAAGGCGTTGGTGGCTTTCTTCGGGTCCGTAATCACCGGCGTCAGCAGGTGGGGAACCCCTTCGTAGAGTCCGAACTCCAGGCGCTTGGGATCTACCATGATCATGCGGACCTGTTGCGGGGTGGCCTTGTAAAGGATCGACATGATCAGCGAATTCAGCATGACGCTTTTGCCCGAGCCGGTGGAACCGGCGATCAGCATGTGCGGCATCGAGTCGAGCGCCGCCACCTTGATCCGGCCGTTGATGTCCTTGCCCAGAGCGACGGTCAACGGGGAAGGCGAGCTATGGAACTCCTCCGATTCGAGGATCTGACGGAGGCTGATCACCTCCCGTTTCGAGTTGGGGACTTCGATGCCGACGGTCGGTTTGCCGGGAATCCGTTCGATCAGGATCGATTCGGCCTGCAGGCCCAGACAAAGATCCTCGCTGAGAGTGGTGATGCGGGAATACTTCACCCCCGCTTCCGGCTTGAATTCGAAAGTGGTCACCACCGGCCCGGGATTGATCTGCACTACCGACCCGAGCACGTTGAACTCCTCGAACTTCGATTTGATGCGGGCCGCGATATCCTTCAGCTCCTGGCTGTCGAACGCAGTGCGGCCGGCCGGTTCTTGCAGGAGGTTGGTGGGGGGAAGGTGAAACTCCGCGCGCCGTTTGCGCGGCGGCTCGGCTCGAAGGGAACGGCCGGTGGCAGGCGCCGGTTCAGTCCGTCGAAGGGGTCCGGACAAGATCGGGTCGGCCGCAACACTTTTGGGAGCCGTAGCGCTTTTAAAAGCCGCGGCGCTCTCGAAATCGAATGTCCGGATGGGGATGTCCTCCATCGGAGGAGCGAAACTCGGGATTGGGAATTGGCCTCGCGCGAATTCGGGGACGGCGATTTCAGAAGACGGGTGCGCCAACGGGTCAACAATCGGGGGCCCGGTTCTCCCGGGCGCCGATTTCGCTTCCATGGCTTTGCGCAGGGCGCGTTTCTCGGCACGCTGCTTCGCGCGCATGGCGCGGTCTGTCCGCCAGGCCGTCCAGCGGCCCGCGAGGTTGCGGCCGAAGCCGGCGGGCACGCGGGACCAGACCAGAAGCTGTGACATTTCAAAGCTCGAAACCAGATAGATGGCGACGATCCAGCAGAGGGCGGTGAACAGCACCGCACCGGTCAAATTCATCGATTCCGTCAAGTACTCCGCCAGCAACAGACCAACCAGGCCGCCAGCGGGGAGGGTTCCGGCGATGGGATGCCAGTTCGATGCGAATCCAAAGGCGGCACAGGTTGCCGCGACCAGCATTACCGCGCCCAGTGTCTTCGCCCCCTGCGCGCGAATCGGAGACGAATGGAGCCACTTCCAGCCCAGCAGCAGCGTCAGCACGGGGATCGCATACGCCGCAATTCCCAGCGTCTGAAGACAGAAATCGGCGATAAACGCTCCCAGGCGGCCTGTGAGATTCACCGGCTTGACCAGATCGGTCGCGGTGTTCCACGACGGGTCAAATGGATGGTACGAAGCGAGACTGATGAAAATGAACAGTCCCGTGAATAGAAACACCACCGCTGCGGCTTCGTTGAGCCGTGGGTGCGAAGTAGGTCCTAAATGTCTCATCCCCCGTTGTAACGGAAGAAGTGGGCCAGAGCGACTACTATTATGCCAAAAATGATGCGGTATGCAACGAAGAAGCCGAGCGAGTGATTCCGGAGGTAGTTCAGAAAGAACCGGATCGACAGGCAGCCGACGATCCCGCTGACCGCGATTCCCGTCAGAAACGCTGTACGCATTTCCGGAGCGAGACCGCCGCCATGCTTCAGCAGGTCCCATAGATCTTTGCCGGCCGCGCCGGCGATGATGGGCGTCGAGAGCAGGAACGAGAAGCGGGCGGCCGCCGTCCGGTCCAAATTTCGCAGAAGTCCGGCGGCAATGGTGACGCCGCTGCGGGAGGTTCCCGGCACGATCGCGAGCGCCTGGGCCAAGCCGATGGAGATGGAATCGAGGCTGCTCACGTGCCCCAGGTCCTTCTGCTTTCGTCCGGAAAAGTCGGCCCACCACAGGACCAGGCCGATGCCGATCATCATCGATGCGATCACCGTGGGACTGCGCAGCGTCGTTTCGGCCTGGCGCTGAAACAGGATCCCGGCGACGCCGGCGGGAATGGTTCCTGCCGCCAGCAGCCATAACAACTTGCGATTTCTCGCGAGGTGCGGGTCTCCCGCGACAGTCATGCCCAAACCCTGCGCGAGAATCTGTAACCAGTCACGGAAAAAGTACAGCAGCACGGCCACCAGCGTACCGACATGGAGAGCAATGTCGAACTCGAGGCCCGGGTCGGTCCACCCGAAAAGCCAGGGAACCAGCGCGAGGTGGGCCGTGCTCGAAATCGGCAGAAATTCAGTGAGGCCCTGGACGATGCCCAGGACAATCACTTGTACGAGGGGCATAAGTAGTTAAGCGTACCGCACTCGGTCCGGGCTCCACCTTTCATGAAAGAGGGGACAGGCTGCTCTGTCCCCAATAGGATCAATCGTGACATCAACGACCTGCGCTTGCGGACAGACTGCTCTGTCTCCTTCTTCATTCCGGCTCGACCACCAGGGTGTTCTTCGCATCCACCTTCTGGAATTGCATCCGTAAGCTGCGCCCGTTGTAGTAAGCGTCCCATTGGTCGTTGTAGTGGGAAGAGAGAGGTTGGCCGGACTCGCCGATCGTGATGTTCTGAAACGAACGATCGAGATCGCTGAAATCGACGATCATCCGCATCGACGGCCCGAGCGGCGGCCGCCCGCGCCCTGTCATCTGCTTCACCGTTGTGGGCGAACCGCTCATCCGAATGGGCCCGACGTCGAAGTACCTGCCGATCAGCGGCAAGCTTCCCACCACCGTATTTGGGATTCTGAGCGAATTGTATTGACCGTAATCCCATCGCGAGATCTTGGAACCCTGGATCTTCTCGCCTTCCCCGATGGCTTGGCGGAGGCATTCCAGTAGGAGCTCGTCATAGTCCGCGAACCAGTTCCCCGGCCGCTCCCGCAGCAGGCGCTCGATGGCCACGGGAGCCATGGCCGGGTTGTAGATTTCTCCGCTCCCCGGGGACGCGCGCTCCGCGACCGCTTTACGAAGCTGATCGAACACCAGCGTGATCACCATCGGCGCCGCGGCCCCGGTTTCCATTTGGCCGTTCCAGCCCCGCAACAACTCCACCGGATCGCGTGCCGCCAGGTTGCTGCGATCCTTCCGCGCATCCCACGCGGCCACTACCTGACGCGCCAGGAAGTCCGAGAACGCGGAGTACACGTCTTTCTCCACGGCGAGCATATCTTGCGTCTGCCACTTCGTCCTGGACGCAAGCCGGGCCTGAATCTGCCGGGACCGGTAGGGAGGCGCAAAATTTCCGTGGACCGGGTACCGGTAGTCAGCGGGAAACGGATTCTGATTTGCCGTGACGACGGCGCCCGAGGCCGGATTGAAGACTCGCGGCAGCTCATCAAAAGGAATCCGTCCGGCCCATTCGCACTCGCCCGCCGCGCCATCGGACGGAATGTCGCCGCCGCAGTTCTTCCCTCGAATCGGCAGATGCCCGGCGGTCTGATAACCGATATTACCGTCGACGTCGGCGTAAACGAAGCTCTGTGCCGGTCCGGGAAACCGTGCGAGGGCGGCGGTGAACTCTTGCCAATTCCGGGCGCGGTCGATATCGAGGAACGGAAATTCGAGCGTCGCTTCCTCGGCCGCGGTCCATCGCATCGAATAACTCTTGCCTTCGTCGCTTAAGACGATCGGGCCGTGACGCGTCACCCAGGTACCGAACTCCATCGGCCGCGCGCCCTTCACCGCGATTACATCCCGCTCAAGACGCGCCTGTTCCGTTTGGCCTTGAAATGCGTAGCGCCCGCTTTGTGGATCGAACTGTTCGCGATAGAGGTCCTGAACGTCGAACTCAAGATTCGTAACTCCCCATGCGATGCGCCTATTGTGCCCGATGACGACCCCCGGTATGCCAGGCAGCGTCACTCCGGTCACGTCCAGATCTGGGGCACGGAGATGCAGCATGTACCAGGTGGCGGGAAGCGCGAATTCGAGGTGAGGGTCGCTCGCCAGGATCGGCTTGCCCGTGGCTGAGAGGCTCCCTGAAATTGCCCAGGCGTTCGAGCCCGCATGCGCCTCGGCTTCCGACTGCGAAGGAAACAGAAACTCCACTTTGGCCCGATCGCCGCGTTCGAGCATGTGAAGCTTCAACAGCTCGGGTCGCCAACTGGACGTGAGAGTGCGATGCATCTGCAGCGCCGCGAGGATCGAATCGCGCACCCGCCACGGCCGCGGATCGTAATTGAGCAGGGTGAACTCGACCGGGAGGCGTCCGCGATGAGAGTCGATGAAGAAGTTTACTCCTCTCGCGTAAGCCGCGAGGATTGCCCGGTCCGTGGGCGCCAGGGTGCGCTCCTGCGAGTCCGCCAGGCGGGACAGGCGCAGGCGGCGGGACTCTTGGTCCGACTCGATGCCGCGCGGTCCAATCACTTCCGCGAGCTCGCCCGCGGCCAGACGCCGCATCGCTTCCATCTGCCAGAGCCGGTCCTGCGCCATCACGTATCCTTGCAGGAACAGCGCGTCCTGCCACGAAGCCGCGGTGATGTGCGGGACGCCGAGTGAGTCGCGCACGATGGTGGCCCTGCCGCCGAGAGGAGCGCCGATCCGTCCTGACGTTTCCGGCAACGGGCGCAGGACGAATTGATACGTCGCGCCAAGAATAGCGATCATCAAAACCGCTATGCTCAGATTGATCGCCCGCAGCAGCGGAGTAGAGAACACTGCTCGATTGTAGCGAAAGTATTCGAGAGTCCCGCGAGGCCGGTTTGCAGTCATGAGGCTGGCGATGAGAGCGGAACACAACCCCGGCTCCGCGGCTCGATCCGGGTAACCGAACATGCCCCTACGATTCATTTTGCTGGCCGCGATCGTCGCGATGAATGGATTCTTCGCCGCCGCTGAAGTGGCGTTGGTGTCCGTGCGGCGGTCGCGGCTAAAGGAGCTGGCCGAACAGGGCAACATTTCCGCGCGCGCCGCGCTCGATCTGCTGTCGAATCCCGGCCGCTTGCTGAGTGTCACGCAAGTGGGTGTGACGCTCGCGAGTCTGGGCCTGGGCTGGGCGGGAGAGGACACAGTCTACCGCCTCCTGCTCGAACTTCTCAACCCGATGTTGACGCCGCTCACTCCGGCCTACGTGCTGCTCTGGTTGCACGGCCTCAGCTTTGGAATTGCATTTCTATCCATCAGCTTCGTTCACGTGGTGATTGGCGAGGTAGTGCCGAAGAATCTTGCGCTCGAAAAAGCGGACCGGCTCGCGTTGTTGATGGCGCCGGTCCTATTGGTGTTCCACCGTATCTCCGCGCCGTTCGTGTACGTTGTGGAAAGTTCCGTCGCCGTGATTTCACACGCGATCGGGCTCAAGGGGCACGCCGGCGGCGGCCATTCGCCCGAGGAGTTGAAGTTCATCGTCCAATCCAGCCGCCGCGAAGGACATCTGGAGGGCTTCGAGGAAGACGCCATCCAGAAGCTTCTCGAACTGAGAGAAGTGAACGCGCGGGAGATCATGACGCCGCGCATCGATATCGTCTCGGTCCCGGTGGACGCCAGTCTGGATGAATTGTTGCGTCTCACCCTCCAGCACAAGTATTCGCGTCTGCCGGTCTACGAGAACAGCCCCGAGCACATCGTCGGCATCCTGCACTACAAGGACTTGATGCGGGCCTGGCAGGAACGCAAAGCTGCCGCTGACCGGCGTCAACCGGCGCGCCCGTTCCGGCTGCGTCCCTACCTGCGCGAGCCGCTGGTGGTCCCGGAAACCAAGCCGCTCAACCAACTGGTGGATGAATTCCGCCGAAGGCATACGCACCTGGCGATCGTGGTCGACGAGTTCGGCACCATCACCGGCATGATCACTCTGGAGGACGTCCTCGAACAGATCTTCGGCGAGATCGGCGATGAACACGATGTCCGGCGGCCCATGCCCGTGGCGGGAGCGCCGGTGATTGAAGTGGACGCGAGCACCAGCATCCTGGACCTCGCCTCCCAGTATGGGATCGAACTTCCGGGCGACGCCGGTTTCCAGACGCTGGCCGGGTTCCTGCTATTCCAACTCGGCGATATTCCGGCGCCCGGCGAAACGGTGGCCTACGGCTCGCGCACTTTCGTCGTCCAGGAGATGGATCGCAACCGCATCGCGCGAGTGAAGATCATCAACGCATATCCCGCCGACCCCACCGGCTCCGCCGCCAAGACAACGCAGAGCTAAGTTGCCGAAGTTCACGTTACCGCTCCTTTACAGTCGCGGTTTAGCAGCCGTGGACCGGGCTACATCGATTCCGAGCCGCGCGGGTGAGTCAGCGCTCCCGCCGCGCTGTGTTTTGCTCGGTTCCTTAAAAGCCCGCACAGGGCCAGCGAGGCTCCCCAAACTGGCGGGAACTCTAAGCGTCTCCGCCGAGCGAGGCTCCGTTGTGCGGGCGAAGTCTTGAAAACGCCTTACGGCTTGGGGGTCATGGCGGCCTGGGGCATCATGATGTGGGCGCCCGGGGTGCCGCTTCTCATCATCCACGGCGAGCCCCCGCCGGCTTTCACGGGCAGACCGAGATCCTCGGCCTTTACGTTCGGCATCAGCATGACCCACGTTACGCGGGTCGCGTCCGCCGTCTTTCCGGAACGCGAGTACATCATGGTCCCTTGAGGCGGATTCACCAGCTTGCCGGCATCCTTGGCAGCCTGCACCGCGGCCGTCACTTCCTTTGCATCCTTGCCTTCGCCGCGCAGTTTGGCTTCCATCGTGCGCTGCGGCTCGAGCACCTTGCTGTAGCAGGATGCGGAGAAATCAGGCGTCGGCTTGGGTTGATTCGGCTGGCACACGACCGAGCCCGTGCCCTCACGCAGGACCACGACATTGCCTTTTGCGTCAAAGGTGATGACCTTGGCAGTGTCGCGCATCGACTCGGGCAGCGGCGAGACCGCTTCGGTGATCTGAGCCTCACTGGACATGTCCGCCGCGAAAACCGCGAACGGCGACGCGAGCGCGACCGCGGCAACAATTTTAACGAGATTTTTCATACTGTTCCTTCCTCTTGGTGAACTCCAACTTGTTGGGCAAACTTCGAAACGACCTCGGAGTACCGTCTCGAGGAAACTCCGAGACGCCTAATGATTCGCTGGTTACAAGGATAGGCCAATCGAAGATCGGGCGTCAATCGCTGGTAGTGTCTGAAAAGTGCGCCGCGATCCGGGACGCCCGTCAAGGCGCCGCTGGACTTCGCGATTCCCGGGCCGGCCGTGACTTTTCCATGGGCTCACTGATGCTCCAGACCCTTGGCCTGGAAGATGGCTGCGACGTTTGGCCTCGCGAGGTATGCGATCAGCGCCTTGGCGGCCTGCGGATTTCTGGCCTTGGCGCTCGAGGCCCCTCCGAAGTGGATATCGAACTGGAACTCGCCCGGCAGAGGGCCCAGAATCTCGGCGCCGGGAACCGGCAGGATTTCACTGAATAAGGTAAGGACGAACTGCGCTCTGCCCGCCGCGACGCTCTCGGTGGCCGCTCCCGACCCATCCGCCAGAATGATTCGCGGTTTTAGATCGGCGGCGATTCCCATTCGTTCGAACATTTGTTCGATAAATCCGCGGCTCGCGCCGTCCTTCGGATAAGTGATGGTCTTCGCGGCGAGAAGCGTTCGCTTCAATGCCTCGGGCGTGTGGATGTCAGGCCGGATGGAACCGGCGCGGATTCCGATGCCGAGTACGGAGCGGGCGAGCTCGGTCCGCGAGCCGGCGTCCAGCCTGCGTTGCTTGATCAGGTCGTCAATCGCATCCGTGGTGATAAACGTGGCGTCGAACTCTTCGCCCGCCTCGATCCTCTGTTTCAACGCCGCCGTCGAAGCGAACTGCATCGCCAACGGATGTCCGATCGCGCGCGCGCATGGCCGCTCGAGCGCCTCCATGGTGGCCTTCATGCCGTTCGACACGAGAATGTGAACCGCATCATCTTGTGAGGAACTTGCCCGCGCAACGGAGCCTCGCTCGGGGGAGACGCGTGGATCTCCTGCTGGTTCAGAGGGCCTCGCTGGCCCTGTGGGGGCTTGCGCCGCGACGTCGCCGGGAGGCAGAAAGAGGAGCCCTGCGGCAGCCGCCAGGATCGCGGCCGGGAGAGAGGGTCTGATCATGGTCTTACCATCTTAAATTAAGTTCACGGCTTACTTACTCCCAGGACTCCTAAGTAACAGCCCGCAAAACCGAGCGCGGCGGCAGAGTTACTGGCCTGTCATGAGGGTGCCGCCGCACGCTTTGCGGGCTAATCAGTACATGTAGTTGATGGCACGAATTGGAGACAGGAATCCGTCCCCTTTTCCGACGGGCATCCAGGTTGAGCCGACGGTCATCCACTTGCATGGTCTAGTTCGGGAGGTGTCCCATGCGTGGCAAGATCGTCCTCGGCCCGGCTCTGTGCGGAGTGGCTTTCGTTTCATTTCTGAGCTTGACTCAGAAGGCGGACGCTGGTCAGAAGCCGCCCCAGAACGAGACCGCGGCCGCGCGCCTGATTGATTCCATTCAGGGGCCGGCCCTTTACCGCGCCTATTGCGCGGTGTGTCATGGCAGTGAGGGCAAGGCTAACGGGCCCATGGCCAGCGCCTTGAAGGTCCGCCCCAGCGACCTGACCCGTATCTCGGCGCGGAATGGAGGGACTTTCCCATCGGCTCGGATCGAAAAAATTATCTCGGGCGAGGAGCCATTGCCTGCCGGTCACGGAACCCGGGAAATGCCGGTCTGGGGCCCGGTTTTCTCTCAGGTCGACCGCGACCAGGATCTTGGGCGCGTGCGCATTGACAACTTGGCGCGATACATCAAGGAGATACAGGCGAAATAGCGCAACTTGAGCGAACGCGCGCATGTTTAGCCTGCATCTCCTAAGTAACAGCCCTCAAAACGGAACGCGGCGGTAGCGGCAACCAAGTACCTTGTTCCGAGTCGAAACGTCCGATCTCGCCGCTGTCAAGAAGCTCGCTGCAGTGCCCGGGACGTCGAGCCCGGCATTCGACACGAAAGCCACGCGCGGCTATACGTATCGTGCGATCGGACCGGTGATCGAAGGCGACAAAGTACGAGCAGCCCGCGCCAAACAGGCTCACGCCACCCAATAACCTTCGGGCTGACGCGGGCTGAAGCCAGGTTTACGGCCGGGCATGGGCGCTAATTTCCGGGCTACAAGAAGCCCGGCGTGTCCTTCAATTTGCTAAATTCTAGGCGAGCCCCCAGGAATGTGGAAATTGAGGGCCCGGAGCCCATGTCGCCGCAACTCCCAGCTCCGAAGTCCGATCTCAGCAGGCCTTACCGGCTGCTGCTCACGATGGCGGTACTTTTCGCGACCGTCGTCTTCATCTTCCCCATCGTTTTGACGCCTGGCGTCGAGCCGGGCGCCCAGTCCCCGCCCATGGGAAGGCCGCTTTCAATGGTGGTCCGGATTTCCAACCACAACCCGTTCATGCCACTCACGGAAGTCGAGTATAGTTGTGAGGTTTGGAAGCTGACGCTGGCGACCGGCGACGAGGTCAGAGACGCGAACGTCCTCATCCGGGGGACCCTTCAAAAATTCGAGGGCCGTCAGGCGATCGCAGCGCGTTGCGAGACCGCCTACATCGTGAATGCTCCGATTCAGGCGGCCGAATACAGAATGACCCTCACCTATCGGACCTACCCCTGGCCCCAATACCGCACCAGCGTGTACCGTATTGCCGCCCACGTCGACGGGAACGGCCGCGTCACTGGATGGGAGTTGAATTAGCACGCCGGCCCAGGCGTTTCGCGCTTTGAGCAGGCGCATTTCGTTCGCCTGGGCTGCAGACGGGTCAGCGGCTACGGGCTCACCGCGCGAAGCGAAGTGAATGCCTGGGTCGGATTGAACCGAACTTCCACCACAGCGACAGGCACGTTCGAGGTAAACTCCGCAACCCCGGCCTTGCCCGCGGTGACCGCAAACAGAGCCGCCAGCAGATTCGCATTGTAGTTCCGTGGTGGAAGCACGAGTTGACCGGCATTGGAGGTTCCGTCCACATAGCGGAACGTGACGTTGATCGTCGCCGTCGTGGCCGCATCCGGATTTGCCAGTGCGATCGAGGTGGTGTTCGCCGCGTTATCGAAGGGCAGGAAAAAGTATGCCGAGTTGGTCTGGCTGATCGGTATCGTGGCTTGCTGTTCCGACTTGCCCGGATTGGTCTGCCGGAATACCTCGATTCCACTCACTGCGGGAGCGGCGGAAAGTTGCGCCCATCCGAGGTTGGTCACGTTGCCCTGTCCGGTGGTATCGATGGTGAGTGTGCTGCCCGCCGGAACCGTGCCGCTCAGCGGGCTGGCTACATCGAAGCCGAACGTTTGGGGTTGACCGGTAGCGTTCAGAATGCTCAGCGTGTAAGGCGCGGCGA
>Ga0209415_10009861_pt1 | contig 16337 bp, 15 predicted proteins | sample PeaSoiSIISIP2007_FD_187696 | JGI IMG/M metagenome (GOLD analysis project Ga0209415, IMG submission 187696) | Peat soil microbial communities from Weissenstadt, Germany - SII-SIP-2007 (SPAdes) (version 2) | ecosystem: Environmental > Terrestrial > Soil > Wetlands > Peat | place: Germany...
GCACCGCGTCCAGCGCCGCCGGACTCAGCTTGGACGCTCAACCCGCAGCTTTCACCGACTCCGTCAAACGAATTGGCGTTGCATCAGCCATAAAGGCATTCTAAAGGATTGCAGGATTCGCCATCCCGAGCGGAGAGCCACAGCCACAAAGGACAGGAAGTAACACAAAGGGCGATCCGTGAGAATCCGTGCAGATCCGTGGCGCTCTTGACTTTCACTTCACCGAGACATCGGTTACTTTCAGGTCAGGATAGGCACGATCCCAATCGTTGCTGATATGGTCGAAGGTCAGACGGAACGGCGCACTCTGGCCGGGCGCCAGTGGCGACAAGTGCAGGTCGACCGTATCCGGGTAAGGCCCGGCAGTCTTCAGAATGTAGAGCACGACGTCATCCGCCTGCGCGACTTCGCCAAGAGAATTCTTGAAGGCAACATGCACAGCCGCTCGCGTAACCGTCTTGTCACCAGTGTTGATTGCGGTTCCATCGATGTAAGTAATGCGCGCCCCGACAAAATTCTCCGCAACGCTCATTTTCAGATCGGAGAGGCTGAGCTTGGCGGCGTACGGATTTGGCGGAATTGTCGCTTTAGGACTGCTGCGGGATAGGACGGCAATGACGCCGACCACCAGCAGGACGAACGCAAGGGCCACCTGCGCGACTACGAGCGCATTCTGGGCCCGCAGTTGTTGGGCTCCTTGGGTCGCCCCTCGCGCGCTTTGGATTCGACCTGGGATGGCGGATCTGAGGACCGCCGCCAATCCGAACAGGATGCCCGACCCCAGCGAGCATGCTACCGCGAATGCCAGGGTGGTAGCATCGATCGATATCTCAGCGAGCCTGGGAAGACTGTCGGGTCCCTGTGCGACCAGAACGCGAAGGCCTACGTATGCGAGCACCACGCCCAGCGCGCCACCGAGGATGCCCAGGGTTAGGCTCTCGACCAGCAGTTCGCGCGCAATTCTTCCCCAACCGGCGCCAAGCGCCGCGCGAATGGCAAACTCCTGCCGCCGCGATTGCGCGCGCACGAGCACGAGATTCGCCACGTTCGCGCAAACCAGCAAGAGCACCAGCCCGAGCGCTCCCATCAGGACGCTCAGGACAGAGCCCACGTCACCCACGACGTCCTTCTTCAGCGGGCGCAGGTTGGGTTTGACTTTGAGCCCTTCAAGCATCTTGCCCATCGCGCCGTCCGTGTCCCCCCAGGTCTTCCAAACACGCGCCAAATCTTGATTCGCCAGCGCAATCGTAATGCCCGGCTTGAGCCTTGCGATGCCGGTATAGCTAAACTCTTCCGGTCCGAGCCGGCTCTTGGGGAAGCGCCGCGGCAGGAGCATGTCTGGAGAGAGGTTGACGAATCGAAAGTCCCGCGGCATCACTCCGATCACTTGGTGAGCAACGAAATCGATCGCAATCGTGCGGCCAAGTACGTCGGGATCGCCACCAAACCTGCGCTGCCAATAGCCGTAACTAAGGATCACGGCCGCCGGGGAGCCCGGGGTTTCATCTTCGTTTGAGAACCATCGGCCGATATACGCCGGTACTCCCAGCGCGGGAAGAACGCCCTCGGTCGAGGTGACGGTCACCAGTTGTTCCGGATCTCCCTTCCCGGTTACCGTGGAGGCGCCGGAAGTCCATACGCCGAAGCTCTCGAAGGCCCTGGCGCTCTCCGTGCAGGCTGCGTACATGCCGGCTGACAGATCCGCGTCTTCGAAGACCTGCCCATGAATCACTAACCTGTTGAATACGCCCACCAGCCGGTCCGACCCGGGGTATGGCAAGGGCCGGATCAGGACGGCGTTCAATACACTGAAGATTGCGGTATTCGCGCCGATGCCCAAAGCCAGCGAAAGCACAGCCGCCAGGCTGAATCCCCTCTTGGTTCGGATCATCCGCACGGCATGGCGCACATCCCGCAGCACACCTTCCACAAGTGTGAGCGTGTTCATGCGATAGACCTCCTCCTGGATCTGGGTGGGGGGTGTTGCCGAGTTTCCTTCGTGCCGCTGCCTGGGCCGCGGCTGGCTCCATTCCGCGTTCGATATACTCTTCCGTCGTGACGTGCGGCGAGCTGTCTTTTGCCCTCGGGCGTGAGCCGGTAATCCCTGGCCTTACGGTTGTTCTCCGACGTCCCCCAGAACGCGGCGATCCAGCCTCGATTCTGCAGGCGATGCAGGGCCGGGTAGAGCGATCCGTGTTCCACTTGAAGCACCTCGTCCGAGCCCCGTTCTATGGCGTGTGCGATTGTCTGGCCATGGGCGGCGCCAAGCACGAGTGTCTGGAGGATCAACACGTCCAGGGTTCCCTAAACCATCTCCGATTGGAGCGGGGATTGGCATCTCGGCATATTGTCCTGTCGATGATCGACCACCACGTATCGCTTATAGATACGCTCATCACGAGAAAAGGTCAGGTGCGTTTTTGCGATTGCAGCGAGCTGCCCTCCCAAAAACCCAACCCCCAGCCCCCTTAGTGATCCACCCGCAGCGCCTGGACCGGGTCCACACTGCTCGCCCGCGCCGCCGGAATCACCCCCGCCACCGTGGCGCACGCCCCCAACATCGCGGCGGCGGCCCCCAGTATCACCGGGTCCCAGGTCTTGACTCCGTAGAGTTGGCCGGCCAGCAGCCGGCCCGCCGCCAGCGCCGCCGGAATCCCCACCGCGATTCCCACTCCGGCCTGCGCCAGCGCGCCTCCCAGAATCAGCCGCACGACTTGCGCGGGCGTGGCGCCGAGCGCTGTCCGCAACCCGATCTCGCTGGTCCGCCGCGCCACCGAGTAGGCCGTAATGCCGTACAGCCCCACCGAAGCCAGAATCAGCGCCAGACCTCCGAACACCAGCGCCAGTGCCCCGATCAACTGCTCGTGCGACAGAAGCTGTTCCAATTGCTCGCTCACCGGAGACGCGTTCAGCATCGTCAGGTTCGGGTCGATGGCGCCGAGCGCGCGTTGGATCCGCGGCGCCAGGCCGGCCGGCTTGCCGCTCACCCGCAGCAGGATGCTGTGGACCAGATTTGAGCTGGACCTGGTGGTGTCCTCCCACTCGCTCTTCCACATCTGCAGCATCGGCAGGAAGAACATTGGCCGGCCGGGGCCGCGCGGATTGCGGAAGCGGATGGTGTTCACCACGCCCACGATCTGGTAGTCCGTGCGATGCGCGAAGCCGCCCAGGCCGAAGCGCTTGCCGATGGGATCTTCGTTGGGGAAGTATTGGTCGGCGAACGCCTGGTTGACCACCGCCACGTGCGTCGATTCGGGCGTATCGCGCTCGTTGAACGCGCGGCCGCGCAGAATGTGCGCGCCGATGGTGTCGAAGAAGGCGCCGCTGACGCGGTCCCACGAGGGCGACACCCCTCGCTGCTGCGGCCGCTCTTCCAACGTCGCGCCCATCTGCCAGTTGTTGCCCGACATCGGGCTGTACAACACCAGCGCGATATTGCGGACGCCCGGAATCTGGCGCATCTGGCGGTCGATCTCGCCGTAAATCGAAGCCAGCTTCTCCGGCGCGTAGCCTCCGAATCCCGCGTTGACATCCACCACCACCATACCTTCCATCTGAAAACCGAACTGTTGCCCGGTGAGGTTGCGCAGCGTCTCGACCATCAGGCCGGCGCCCGCCAGCAGCACCAGTGACAGCGCCGCCTGCAGCACCACCAGCGTCTTCTGCGGGAGCGTCGATCGCCCGCTCGCCGAACGCCCCGCCCCGTGCAGCGCCGCCGCCGGATCCGCGCGCGACGCCGACCACGCCGGCGCCACCCCGAAAACTACTCCCGTGGCCACCGAGAGCAGAAACGCGAATCCCAGAACCGGCAGGGAAGGCGCCGTGTCGATGGGGACGTAGTTGGCGCCATGAAACGCCATGCGGATCAGGAGCTCCGCGGTCTCGGTTGCCACTAACAGCCCCAGGGCGCCACCCGCCACTGCCAGCACCGTGCTCTCGATCAGCACCTGGCGGATCAGCCGCGAGCGCGGCGCGCCCAGGGCCACGCGGATCGAGGTCTGCGCCGCCGCTGCGGCTCCCCGCGCCAGTTGCAGGTTCGCCAGGTTCGCGCACGCGATCAGCAGCACCAGTGCGGTGATCCCCATCAGCAAACGCAGATCCTGCTGGTAGTTCTCCCGCATTTCGGCGAGGCCCGCGCCGCCCGGCGCCAGCGCGATGTGCTGCTTCTCGATGTTCTGCCGGTCCCGTTCCGTGGGCGGCGGCTCGTTGGCCAGCAGCCACTGCCGCAGTTCCGTGTTGACCTCCGCCTCCACGCGGGCGAGTTGAATTCCCGGTTTGGCGCTGCCGAACACATACAGCCAGTGGTCGGTCTTCTCATCCAGAAGCGCATTCTTCCCATGGGCTGCCGGCTCCATGGCAAGCGGCATCCAGAAATCCGGCGGGTCCGGCCGCAGGGCCGCGCCGAAAAAGCCCGGCGGCGCAATCCCGATCACAGTGAACGGTGCGCCGTCGATGATGAAAGCGGCGCCTACAATCGACGGGTCCGCTCCGAAATGCTGCTGCCACACCCGGTAGCTCATCACCGCCACCGGCGCGGCGCCGCGCACGTCGTCGGAGGGCGCGAGCAGGCGGCCCGCGAACGGGCGCAGTCCGAACAGCGCGAAGTAGTTCCCCGAGACGAACTGATCGACGAACGGCTCGGCAACGTTGGTACCCGCCCGCCGCACGCCGACTTTGCCGAGGCCGGCCTGAAAGGCCGACATGTCCTCGAACTCCGGCGTGTGCTCCCGCAGGTACTGGTACAGCGCGTAGGAGTAGACCGAGAAGCGACCCTGAAGGCCGCCGAGGACACAGCAGTTGTCGCCATCGCCGATGCGGATGATGCGCTGCGGGTCGGCCACCGGCAGCGACTTCATCATGAGCGCGTGTACCAGCGTGAAGATCCCGGTATTGGCCCCGATTCCCAGCGCCAGCGTGGCGATGGCGGTAATCGTGAATCCCTTGGCCGCGGCCAACTGCCGCAGCGCAAGCCGGACGTCGTTGAACATATCTCTAATACTCGCGAGATCGAAAAACGTTACCCGATAAACAAACCGGCACGGCTTGCACGGCATGTGGAGATCGGGTAGCTTCGTGGTGGAGTCTCACAAAGGGGCCGAACGTGAAGGCGCTGGAATTTGAAAGCAAGCTTGGCGAGGATGCGAGTTTGAGGGTGCCGGACGACCTCGTCCTCCAGATCCCGAAGGAGGAGCCAGTTCGCGAGATCGTGCTTGTGCCGGAGAGCAATGAGGACGAGGCGTGGCGACGTTTGACTCGCGATCAACTCCTGCAGGGCTACAGCGACGGCGACAGCATCTACGATGCAATTTGACCCTGGGGATGTGGTTCTCCTGATGTTTCCCTACATCGCTTGCAGCGTTCTGCTTTTTGGCCGAGGTGAGGTGGAGCGGCCGGATCTCGTTATCGAGGCCCGGATTCCGATTCCCGCCGCGATCATAATACTCGACGACCTCTTCGAGCGTGGCAAGGCTGCCGTCGTGCATGTAGGGCGCGGTGCGCACGATCTCGCGGAGCGTCGGCGTCTTGAAATACCCCTGTCCCCACGCGTTCCCCTCTATTTCGTACCCCTCGAAAAAACCGGGTCCTACGAGAAATCGCCTCTGGAACTACCTGCCTCTTCAACAACTTAGAAAATCCAATACCCCAAAAAAGTTTCCCGCCGGCCGATTAATTTTTCATCCCATCTCGGTGGGCGCGCGTAAGCGCGCCGTGGCGGGTCACAAGCAAATTTTGGCGGAATATTTTCTCTTTGTTTTCAAATATTTAGCTCTCGCGCCCCATGTGAGCGCAATCCATTGCATGCGAGTATTAGATCAGGAAGGAGAGAACGTCCCATGAAACCCATCGCTGCTTTCTCTCACCACCCCCGCGCATCCGGATCGCCTTCCTTGCAACCAATCTGCGGAAACGAAACCGGCCATGAGCGGGTCCCGCTCATCCCCGGCGATGAAAATACGCGGCGGCGACGGCATTGCAGTTTCAGCAACTTGCGCGTATTTTCGGAAGAACCCAAAGTGAAAGTTTCCTTTCACTCGAAAATGTCTAAGTCGTTTAGGTTCTGTTCGCGCTCTCCAAAAAAGTGAAAGGAAACTTTCACTTTGCGCTGTCTCGCCGGCGAGACGCCCTGCATGCGCCACATCCTGGTCGATCACGCCGGCGCCAATGCCCGCCAGAAGCGCGGCGGTGCGGAAAAAGTCTCGCTCGACGAGGCCATCATGGTTGGCGAAGAAACTTCGCTCGACCTGATTGATCTCGATGAAGCCTTGCAGCGGCTCGCCGCCAACGACCCGCGCAAAAGCCAGGTCATCGAACTCCCTTTCTTCGGAGGGCTCACCTACGAGGAAAGCGCCGCCGCGCTCAACATCTCGGAAGCCACGCTGCATCGCGAGCTGAAGATGGCGAAGGCATGGCTGCACCGGAGCTGACGCAGACGTGAGCCGTCATACCTTGTAGCGGTCGTAGTCGAACGGCTCGTCCAACAGGTGGAGGGCCGGCTCGCCATCCTTCGGCAGGTAGACCGTCCGCAGCGGAGTGCGTTCGAAATCGGTCAGGCGGCGCGCCACCGGACCGTCATCGGTCCACTCGTAAACCGGAATGTCCCAGGGACAAAAAGTGTCGCTGAGGCCACGCTCCTTGGCGATGCGATAGAGATGCACGTTCCCCGGCTCGTGGCCGCCCAGCCAAAGACCGATCACGTCCACGCGAAACTTGTCCTTGCCGAACAGAACCACGTTCGTAAGGTAATCGTCCCCCACCTGGAATCCATCGCCGTCGCGGCCGTAGATGCCTTCGATCATGGCCAGGCCGGTCTTCAGGGTGCTCATGTTGTCGCAAGTCTTCTGCGCCCAGATCTCCTGTTCGATGGGCCGCAGAAATGCCCCGTTGGCGCGGGAACCGCCGGTCTCATAGCGGCTGTAGCCCAGCTTTCGATGGCGCTCCAATGCGGCGTTCACGAGACTTTCCACGTTGGGGTTGATGTCCGGCTTCACGTCGTCGCTGACGTTCAACACGGCGCGCCAGCCGCCGCAAAAGTTGGTGAACGGGTGAGTCACCAGGCCCTGTTCGTTCTTTACCGTCAGGGTGAGCCCCATGCTGTGACCCTTCCACTTGGCGATATTGAGGAGCCAGGTATCGGGTTCGTTCACCGGCGCGTAGTGCGGGATGCGCCGGAATACCACCCCGTCCGGCACCGTGCTCCAGTTGGTCTCCCACCCTTCCCGCAGGTGCTTGATGCGCCGCTCCGGATCCTGCGTCGTGACGCCCAGCCGTTCGTTGATGTCCAGCAGCCCGCGCAGGTTCCAGGAAGCATAGGAGGTCGAATCGATAAACGTGAACCGCGTCAGCCCCAGTTGCTTCAGGCCCAGCACCAGCCCTTCGTAAAACTGTGGGTCGGTGCCGGTGCCCCAGTTCTCCTCCGCCGGCCGCCGGACGGGTTCCAGGCTCGTCGCATTGGGCTTGAGCACGATCCGGTGGCTGATCGGTATGCCCGGCTCAGAACGCGGAACGAAGACCGCCTGCGACAGCCGCAGCCCTTCGGCGCGCTTGGCGTCCGCATCCATTTTGTGCGCTACGTGCGTGCGACGGATGAACACTGCTTTGGGGTTGTGATCGATGAACGGGTGCAAGCCGAAGTACGGCGTCCGCGCCCCGGCTGCGGGCGCCCCAGCCACGGCCGCCCCGGCCACGGCCGCCAGGCCGCCCTTGAGAACCTCTCGACGGGTCAGGCTCATTTGCCACTCCTCATGAGAATTCCACTACCGCCAGCCGCGACAATGCGGGCAACATCACCTCGGTGTCAGGGCCGCGGCGGTACGTGCGCAGCGAAACCGGCTCGCCCTCCGGCCGCGACAGCTTCGCCGAGTTAAACACGCCGTGAACGTGGACCATGATTTCCGATCGCGCCGCCGATCCGTAGTTGACCACCCGCAGCGTGGCCGAGCGCGCGCCATCCGGGGACACCACGGCTATCGCGGCGGACATGTCCCATATGCGCACCGGCCGGCGGCCGGCCGCCAGGTCGATCACGTCCAGCGCAAACTCCCCAGGGTCGGCGACCTCCTCTATGTAGGCCACCACGCGGCCCGATCCGAACGTGTAGACTTCCCGGTCCTCGAACTGGCGCGCCAGGTTGAGGCCGCGCACCCGCCACCAGGCCTTCTCTCCGCAGCTATCGGTGACCACGGTCGCACCGGCCCTGGCGTGGGCCAGCAGGGCTCTGCCCCATGCCGCCGAGACCGAACGGATTCCCGCCGCCACCACGATCGCCCTGCGCGATGGATCGGGCGCCGGCAGCCGCGCCGCCGAAATCAGCTCCGGCGATGCGCTGTGGCGATACAGCAGGTTCGCGATCTCGGCGGTCGCTTCGCCCGGTTCCACCAACACCGTGATGGTGCCGGCGGGCGGGCGGAGGAATAGAGACCGGTGCTGTTTAAGCCAGCGCGCCGTCCGGCCCATGCGCTTCCACGCAGCCAGGGCCGTCTCCTGGCCCGCCACGAGCGCGTTGCGGTAGGCCGCATCCGGCGCCAGGATGTAATTCCCTCCGGCGGACCACGCATCGACCAGCGCGAGTTCCAGGGAATCGTACGCAATCACCTGTTCCGCGGCGATTCCCGCAGCGGGGTCCGGCAGGTACCCGAGCACCGGCGGCCGCTCCGGATAGAGCGCTCGCAAATACGTGATGAGGTAACCGTTGGCGTCCACCCAGGCCCGGCTGGTGGCGCCCGCCACAAAGGCTCCGCCGCCTCGCGCCATCGCGTGGGCTCCCGGCCAGACACCCGCCTTGATGGCCACAGCCTCGCCGGGCGCGACACCGCGCCCCGCTTCCTCGATCGTCAGCAGGCGAATCGCCGCGGCCGGAAGCACCGCGTCGATGCCGCCGGTCTCCACGAGCGCGGCACAACTGGAGGCGGAGTCCCACCGCAGGACCACCTGTTCCGAAAGATCGACTCCCACGAATCCATGCTAACGCAAAAAGTGAATCGGTTCCGATGATCTGATTAGCCATTGGTTACCCTGGGGGGTCGTGCCGGAAACCGCCGAGCGGAAATCTGAAGCCGCCGCGCCCAGTTATCTGCGCGGGGCAGCCGTGCCCCTTCTCAACCTGACCCTCTCGCAAGCTCTCGCCGAAACCGCCCGGAAGTTTCCCGAGCGTGAAGCCCTGATCGTGTGCCACGAGGGCGTCCGCCTGACCTGGAGCGAGTTGGATCGCGAGGCTACCCGCACCGCGCGCGGGCTGGCCGGACTGGGGCTGCGTCCGGGCCACTCCGTTTCGTGGATTCGTTTCCGATGACGGTGAGCAAGAAGGTGCAGAAGTTCCCGATCCGCGAGCAGGAGATTCGGGAGCGGGGTCTCGAAGACGTCGCCCGGCAGGCCAACGCATAGCCGGGAGCCGGCCTTATGCCACCACCTCCAACTCCCAGCCGAATCCCGGCCGCTCCGAAGGACGCATGTAAATTCCTTCGGGACCGCGCGTGACCTGGTTGTCTTCCTCGAACCGGCGGTAGACTTCCGGCGGTCCCCCGGGCGCCGGCATGAACATTTCCGACCAGGGGGCGTTGGGGGTGGCCATGGTGAAGTGCACGCAGTCCTGCACTCCGCCGGCGTGCGGAATCACCGGGATGTCGTACGCCGAGGCCAGCGCGGCAATCCGCCGCAACTCGGTCAACCCGCCGCACCAGTGGACGTCCGGCTGCCAGATCGCGGCCGCATGGTGCTCCAGCAATTGCCGGAATCCGTACCGGAAATAGACGTGTTCGCCGGTGACGATCCGAGTGGACTTGATCTTCTCCCGCAGCCTTCCGAAGCCTTCGAAATCGTGGGGCGGCAGGCATTCTTCCATCCAGTAGATGCGGTAAGGGGCCACCATTTCGGCCAGTTCGATGGTGTAATCTTCGGTCAGTGCCATCCAGCAATCGAGCATGATATCGCCATCGGGGCCCAGCGATTCGCGCGTGTGCTTTACGAGTTCACCGTTCTTCCTCAGGCCGTCCCGGCCGTCCGCGGGCCCATAAGGCAGGGCCAGCTTCAGGCGCTTATAGCCGAACTTGATGTGCTGCTGGATGTCGTTCCCCGTGCAGTAAGTGGGGATGCGCGATTTCGTTTCGCCGCCCAACAGCCGGTACACCGGCATCCCCAACGCATTCCCGACAAGGTCCCACAGCGCCAGGTCCACACCGCTGATGGCATTGGGGACTACGCCGCCCTGTCCGTAGTACATACTGGAGCGAAACAGAATGTCCCAGATGCGCTCGAGGTTGAATGGGTCCTCGCCGATGAGCAGCTTCGCGAAATGGCCGGTCACCACCTCACCGCCGCCGATGCCGCCGCTGCCATAGCCTTTCACGCCCTTGTCGGTCGAGATCTCTACCGTAAAGCCTTCCAGCTTCCCGGGATCCGGCATGAAGAGCGACCGCTGCGCCTTGTACTCCGGGTAGCCGGACATCGGGTTGGCCACCTCGACTCCGCCGGTGGACCACGATCCGGGCGCGGGCTGGTACGCGGGCACGGGCCGTTTGGGACTGGTGCGGACCAGGCGTACGCCATTGATCTTCAACTTGCTTTTCTCAATTTGAAACGGAAAGGCCGGCCGGGGCGCGCCGGTCATCAGTCCCAGCGCGGCGCCGCCGCCGAATCGAAGAAAACTCCGCCGTCGCATGAAAGGATCTCCAACAAAGCAGCTTCCCGATTATTGGGAAACCGGTGGACGTTGTCAAGCCGTACCCCTTGAGGAACACCAGTCACTTCACATTGATAGTGACGAGGTTGGCATGCCGACCGCCCACGGCCAGATCGATATTCAACTCGCCACGGCCCGCGAGAGTGCCTGCAACTACACTGAGATTGTGGGCTGGCCGCACCGCCAAAACAATCGGTCATGAGGGCCACCGGCGAATGGGCACTCCGAGCTATCGAGCATAGCGCTAACATGAGACCTTTCGGCTCACGAAGCATGGAATCTCCCGCCAATATCAGAGACCTGTGGGATCGGGCGATCGTGCTGCACGGCCAGTACCGCTATGCCGATGCGCTCGAATGCCTGCTCACTCTGGAGCCATGCCTCCCAGACGACCCCGGGCTGCTGGACAACCTGGGCATCGCCTATCGGGATAGCGGCGACCTGGTTCGCGCCGAGCAGTACTTCCGCCGGGTTTGTGTGGTCCGGCCGGACGATCCCGCGGCGCACTTCAACCTGGCCCTGACGCTGCTGCGCGCAGGACGGTTGCGAGAAGGGTTTCAGGAGTACGAGTGGCGATGGCAGGTGCCGCAGTTTCGCGAGCAGAGGCGCGAATTGCCGCAGCCCCTGTGGCAAGGAGAGCCCCTCAATGGACGCCGCATTCTGATTTATGGCGAGCAGGGCGCAGGCGATGCGATCCAATTCGTACGCTACGCCCCGCTGGTGCGCGCCGCCGCGGGCGAAGTCACTATCGAAGTCCTTCCCCACCTCGGGCGCCTGCTGACTTGGATGGATGGCGGGTACCCGATTGTCAATGCGCTCTCCGCGGACGTCGGGTTCGACCTGCAGTGCCCCCTGATGTGCCTGCCGCAGCGGTTCGGCACTGACTTGGATTCGGTGCCCCCTCCACCTTCGTTCTCGCTTCCCGCCGCGATGAAAGAGAAGTGGGCTGTGCGCTTGCGGACGGGCCGCACGGGCGTCGGTGTGGTTTGGGCGGGAAATCCGAAGCACTCCAGTGATGCGGCGCGCTCGCTGCCCGCTCATCACCTTCGGCCACTCACAAGCCTGGTTGAGTTGTGGAGTTTGCAGACCGGGCCCGCTGCCGGGGACACTCCCGCCGGCATAGTGAGCCTGGCGGAGGAATTGACAGACTTCGGAGAGACCGCGGCAGCCATTTCCGGATTGGACTTAGCAGTCACGGTCGATACCGCCGTCGCGCACTTAGCCGGCTCGCTGGGTAAACCGGTGTGGCTGCTGCTCGATTATGCTTCCGACTGGCGCTGGATGCTCGGCCGTGAGGACTCGCCCTGGTACCCATCCATGAGGATCTTCCGCCAGCAGCACCCCGGTGAGTGGGACGATGTCATCCAGCGGGTCGCGTCGGAGCTTCGGCGGGTAATATAGCAAGCCATGCTATAATTTAATTAAATGACTGCCGGACAATGGAAGATCGGACGCAAGAACGCGGGCTTGACACAGGCCGCCGCCGCGCGTTTGCTGGCCGTGTCGCAGCCGTATCTTTCGCAACTCGAAACAGGGTTGAGGGCCGCGAGTGCCGAACTCGCCCGCAGAGCCGCGAAGCTTTATGGGCTCCCGCCTACGGCTCTGCCGCTGCCCGAGCCACTCGACGTCCCGGGGGTTACACCCGGCCAACTTCAGCGGCAACTCGCATCCCTCGGTTACCCCGGATTCGAGCATGTTCGCTCGACGAGCGTGAGCAATCCCGCCGGGGTGGTTCTCAATGCCCTGGTGAAGCGGGACCTGGACGCACGGCTGGTGGAAGCGCTGCCGTGGGTGCTGAGCACTTATACCGATCTGAATTGGGAATGGCTGCGCGATCGCGCCAAATTGCACAACGCCCAAAACCGGCTGGGGTACGTCGTTCATCTCGCGGAGCAGACAGTGCGCGCCGTGCCGGAACGCCAGGGTGCGGTTGCAGTTTTGACCGGATGGGTCCATGAATTGGAAGAAGCCCGTCTGGCGCGTGAAGGCACTCTCTGCCGCGATTCGATGCCCGAACGCGAGCGTGCCTGGGTAAGGGCGAATCGTCCTGAGGCTGCCGTCCATTGGAATCTGTTGACCAGCCTTACTGCCGAACAGTTGCGATATGCCACGTATTGAGGAGCCGCCGGAGCCGTGGCGGTCGTTTTTTGCCGAAGTGGACGCCCACCTCAGGGAGAACGTTCACCTGCATTGCTGCGGTGGATTCGTCATGACCCAACTGTACGGCGTCCCGCGCACCACGAGCGACGTCGATTTCCTGGGCGCAGTGCCGGACGTGCGGCGTGAAATAACGGAGATTGCGGGCAAGGGTTCTGCCTTGCACCAAAAGTACAGGGTCTACCTGGACGCAGTCACCGTCGCGACGCCACCCGAAAGCTACGAGGAACGGCTGCTGCCCATGTTTCCCGGCGCTTGGGTTCACCTTCGGCTCGATGCACTGGAGGCTCACGATCTGGCCCTGTCCAAGCTGGAGCGGAATATGGAACTGGATCGCCAAGACGTGCAACACCTCGCACGCGCCGGCCACCTGAAACCGGAGGTGCTGAGGGAGCGTTACTTCAGCGAGCTTCGTCCGAATCTTCTAGCCCACGAGGCTCGGCACGATTTGACCCTGCAGCTTTGGCTTGAGTCTTACTGGCCCGTGTGACGCTCAGGCCGCCTGCACTTCGCGGAAATACTCCACCGTCCGGCGCAGCCCCTCCTCGAGGGACACCAACGGCTCCCAGCCGAGCACCGCGCGCGCCTTCGCAATGTCCGGCTTGCGCTGCCGCGGATCATCCTCAGGCAGCGGCTCGAACACCAATGTCGACCGCGTCCCCGTAATCCGCTGGATATACTCCGCGAACTCCAGGATGGTCATCTCGGACGGATTGCCGAGGTTGACCGGATAGCGCTCCTCCGACATCATCAGCCGGCACAAGCCATCCACCAGGTCGCTCACGTAGCAGAAGCTGCGCGTCTGCGATCCGCTTCCAAACACCGTGATCGGCTCACCGCGCAATGCACAGTCGAGGAACGCCGGCACCACGCGCCCGTCATTCAGCTTCATGCGCGGCCCGTAGGTGTTGAAGATGCGCGCGATGTTGGTCCGCAGGCCGTGTTTGCGGTGGTACGCCATGGTAAAAGCTTCCGCGAACCGCTTGCTCTCGTCGTAGCAGGAGCGCGGTCCCACCGGGTTCACGTTGCCCCAGTAGGTCTCCACCTGCGGGTGCACCATCGGATCGCCGTAACACTCCGACGTGGAGCTCAGCAGAAAGCGCGCGCCCTTTTCGAGCGCCAGTTGCAGCATGTGGTGCGTGCCGCTCGAACCTACTTCCAGCGTCTCGATGGGATGCTCCAGGTAGTCCTTGGGACTGGCCGGTGATGCCAGGTTGACCACCGAATCCACCGGCCCATCGATGGTAAACGGCCGCGTGATGTCCTGCTCGATCCATCGGAAGCGCGGCTCCTGCGCCAGGTGTGCAAGATTGCCGCGGCTGCCCGTCAACAGGTTGTCGAGAGCCACCACAGTGTGGCCATCCGCCAGCAGGCGATCGCACATGTGCGAGCCGATAAAGCCCGCGGCGCCGGAAACGACGATTCGCAAATTTCCTCCAGAACATCCATTCTAGCGGAGCCTGCCGGGCGGCCGCATGCTACATTCAATTTTGGCGATATGACAGACGCATCGTGGACGGAACGGGCCGTCGTGCTCGTGCTGATCGCCCTGTCGCTCACGCTCTCCTGGTGGCGCTTCCGCAAGGTCTTTCACGCAATCCGCGGCTCGCGGGCCACTCCCGATTTCTCGGTGTCGCCTGCCGGCCCGCGCATCCGCCAGTTCCTTTGGGAAGTGATGGCGCAGGGTAAAGTGATCTGGCAGCGGCCGCTGCCGGGTCTCGCACACGCCTTCGTTTTCTGGGGTTTCTGCGCCTTCGCGCTGGTCACATGCAACCATCTGGCCTCGGCATTCGGCCTCGGTTTTCTTTCGCCCGCCGGCGGCTTCGGAAAATTCTATTTCGGCTTCGTTGCGGTGTGGGCAGTGGCCGTGGCCATCTCCATCGCCGGGCTGTTCGTGCGCCGCTTCCTGGTGCGCCCGGTGTGGCTGGGCGAGGTGTCGGCGGAATCGGGCTTCATCGCGTTCCTGATCTTCGCGTTGATGGCCACCTATCTCGCCGGTCTGTGGTTCACGGATGTCACCGTGGCCGGCCGCGCGATGTGGTGGGCGCACACCCTGGCGCTCCTTATTTTTCTGCCGCTGATCCCGCACACCAAGCACCTGCACCTGGCGCTAAGTCCCCTGACCGTGTTTCTCCGGCGGCAGGGCTTCAGCCGGATTCCGCCCCTCGCGGGCGACGAGGATTTCGGCCTCGACAGCGGCAAGGACGTGACCCGCATCGACGCGTTGCAGGCCTTCACCTGCGTGGAATGCGGGCGCTGCACCGAGCACTGTCCCGCGTACAATACGGGCAAGGTTCTCAACCCCAAGGAAATCGTGCTGGGGCTGCGCGGCTACCTCCGGGAATTCGGGCCGGCCGCCGAAGCGCCGCTGCTGGGCCCACACATCTCCGAGGAAGCCGCCTTTCAGTGCACCACGTGCGGCAGTTGCGAGTTTCAGTGCCCCGTCGGCATCCAGCATCTGCCCATGATCGTCGGGCTGCGGCGCGGCGCGGTCAACACCGGCAAGTGGGAGGACGAATACGGCACCAAGCTCTTCCTGAACCTGGAGCGCAATGGCAACGCCCTGGGCTTCGCCGCCAGCGAGCGCCAGAAATTCATCGAGAAGAACGCCCTGCCGATCTACGACGGAACCCAGGAGTATTGCTTGTGGCTCGGCTGCATGGGCTCCTATGACCCGCAGGGCCGCGAGATCGTGCTGGCGCTGGCGCGCGTCTTGCGCCACCGGGGCGTCTCGTTCGGAGTGCTGCGCAAGGAGAAATGCACCGGCGATCCGGCCCGCCGCCTGGGCAACGACCTGGCGTTTTCGCAGGTGGCCGAGGCCAACATCGAGACTTTGCGAGCCGCCGCCTCGGGAAAAAATGTCGGCAAGATGGTCTCCATCTGCCCGCATTGCGTGCGCACCATCGGCACCGACTGGCGGGAGTTCGGCGCCACCTTCGAGATCGAGCACCACAGCGAGCTGTTGGCGCGAGTAGGACAGGCGTCCCCGCCTGTCCAGTCCTCGCCCGTCAATTCCGTAGTCTTCCACGACCCCTGCTATCTCGGCCGGTATCGCGACGTCTACGAGCAACCACGAGCCGTGATCGCGCGTTCCGCCGAAGTAGTGGAGCCGCCACGCGCGCGCGAGCGTTCCTTCTGTTGCGGCGCTGGCGGCGGCCAGATGTTTCTCGGGGAAGAGAAGGGCAAGCGCGTGAATGTAGCGCGGGTCGAAGAACTGGTTGGTACGGGCGCCGCCGTGATCGGCACCGCGTGCCCCTTCTGCCAGACGATGTTCCGCGACGCGCTTGGTGTGGTGACCCAGACGCCGCCCAAGCTGCTCGACATCGCGCAAATCGCGGCCGCGTCCCTTCCGCCGGAAACTCCTTCCTGACATGCTATAATCGTTTTCGTGGTGCGGCGGAAGCCGCGCCGTGCTTCCGAAAACCCTAGCGGGCGCGTAGCTCAACTGGCAGAGCAAGTGGCTCTTAACCACTAGGTTGAAGGTTCGATTCCTTCCGCGCTCACC
>Ga0209415_10009862_pt1 | contig 16335 bp, 12 predicted proteins | sample PeaSoiSIISIP2007_FD_187696 | JGI IMG/M metagenome (GOLD analysis project Ga0209415, IMG submission 187696) | Peat soil microbial communities from Weissenstadt, Germany - SII-SIP-2007 (SPAdes) (version 2) | ecosystem: Environmental > Terrestrial > Soil > Wetlands > Peat | place: Germany...
TTCTTTCCCTCTTTCATGGTGTAGTATATGTCAGATATGTCACAATAGGCAATACTATAACCACCTGCATTCACAAGACATCATGCAATATCTGATCACGTGTGCGTCGTGGGTTCATCGCATGACGGGAAGGGGGGAGACCGAAACCAGATTTCCCAGAACAATTCTAACCGTGGGGCGTGGTGGAGAAAAGAAAATCCGAACAAGCCGCACGCAGTGAAGCAGAGCCGTAAATTCGGCATGGAGCTAAAAGGATCTCATGCGGTCAACTTGCCGCGCATGAGCCTTTGCAAGAGGTTTCTGCTCTGATTTGTGTCCTCCACGTGGAGAGGAATACAGTGGTTCTAATAGAGACCCGGCGTTAACGCGGTATTGAACGGAAAAGCGGAGCCATGACCAGTCAGGAAATGAAGAAAACACTCTGGGAGGCGGCGGACAAACTGCGTGCCCAGATGGACGCGGCAGAGTACAAGCACCTGGTGCTGGGGCTGATCTTCCTCAAGTACGTCTCCGATGCGTTCGATGAGCGGCGGCGAGAGGTCGCCAAGCTGCTGGCGGACCCGGCGTCGGAGCTATTTTTCTCGGACGATGCAGCGGAGCAGGCCAAAGCGCTAGAGGACCGGGACTACTATTCCTCCGCCAATGTCTTCTGGGTTCCGCAGGTAGCGCGGTGGGAGACGCTGCGCAATCAGGCCAAACAGCCGGAGATCGGTCGCCTGCTTGATGATGCGCTGGTGGCCATCGAGGACGTGAATCCATCGCTCAAGAACATCTTGGACAAACGGTTTGCACGGACGCAGATTGAGCCGTCCCGGCTCGGCCAGTTGATTGACCTCATCTCCAAAATTGGCTTCACCTCTGAGGACAAGGCAAAGGACGTGCTGGGCGAGGTCTACGAGTATTTTCTCGGGCAGTTTGCCACGGCTGAGGGTAAAAAGGGCGGACAGTTCTACACGCCGGGATCGGTGGTGCGGGTGCTGGTGGCCATGCTCTCGCCGCACAAAGGGCGCATCTACGACCCCTGCTGCGGCTCCGGCGGAATGTTCGTGCAGTCGGAAAAGTTCATCGAGGCTCACGGAGGCCGTGCGGACGACATTTCCATCTACGGGCAGGAATCGAACCCTACGACGTGGCGTCTGGTAGCGATGAATCTGGCCATTCGCGGCATCGGCTTTAACCTCGGCAAGGAGCCGGTGGACACCTTTACGCAGGACCAGCACCCAGACCTGAAGGCCGACTATGTGCTGGCCAATCCGCCCTTCAACGTCTCGGACTGGTGGAGCGCCAAGCTAGAAGGCGATAAACGCTGGGCCTTCGGAGCGCCGCCAGCGGGCAATGCCAACTATGCGTGGCTCCAGCACATTCTCTGGCACCTCAAGCCCACGGGTCAGGCCGGCGTGGTGCTGGCCAACGGCTCCATGAGTTCCAGCCAGAACAATGAAGGCGAGATTCGCCGCCGCATGGTCGAGGGCGACGTGGTGGAGTGCATGGTGGCGCTGCCTCCGCAGCTCTTCCTGAATACCCAGATTCCCGCTTGCCTCTGGTTTCTCACCCGCGATAAGACGGCGCATGGCCGCGACCGCCGCAGAGAATTCCTCTTTATCGATGCTCGCAAGCTGGGGCAGATGGAGACGCGGGTGCACCGCGTCTTCTCCGAGGCCGACGTGGCCCTGATCGCCGACACGGCCCACCGTTGGCGGCAGGATGGCGAGGCCACGGGCGACTATGCCGATGTGCCGGGATTCTGCCGTGCTGTGAAGCTCGAAGAGATTCAGGAGCACGGCTACGTGCTCACTCCGGGGCGCTACGTTGGCGTGGAGGCCGTCGAGGATGACGACGAGGCATTTGCCGAGAAGATGGAACGGCTCACCTCACAACTGGCCGAGCAGATGGCCAGGGGCACAGAACTGGATGCCGTGATCCGACAGAAATTGGGGGCATTGGGCTATGGCATCTAGCAAGAGCCGCAAATCCACTTCCCATACCGATTCAGCGCTAGGGCAGATCCTCATCTACCAGGACGCCGGACTCAACCTTCAGGTTCGGCTGGACGGGCAGACCGTCTGGCTCACCCAGCAGCAGATGGCTGACCTGTTTCAAACCACCGTCCAAAACATAACCCTCCATATTGGAAGCATTTACGAAGATGGGGAGTTGTCTCTGGAGGCAACTTGTAAGGATTACTTACAAGTTCGCCAGGAGGGGGAGCGGCATGTCCAGCGCAGCCTCAAGCATTACAACCTGGAGATGATTCTGGCCGTCGGCTACCGGGTCCGCTCGCTGCGCGGCACCCAGTTTCGTCAGTGGGCCACGGCACGGCTCAGCGAGTTGCTAGTCAAAGGGTTCACACTCGACGACGAGCGCATCAAGGCCGGACGGACGCTGGGTCAAGATTATTTCGACGAACTGCTGGCCCGCATCCGGGACATTCGCTCCAGCGAACGGCTCTTCTGCCAGAAAATCACCGACATCTACGCCACCAGCATAGACTACGACCGCAACGCGGAGCTGACCGAGGTGTTTTTCAAGACGGTGCAGAACAAGCTGCACTGGGCCGCTCATGGCCACACGGCGGCAGAGGTGGTGCGCGAACGCGCCGACGCCGCTCGGACGCACATGGGGCTTACATCCTGGAAGAACTCGCCGCATGGAGCCGTGCGCAAGGCCGATGTCTCCATTGCCAAAAACTATTTGAGCAAGGAGGAGTTGGAGAGCCTGAATCTGATCGTCTCCGCCTATCTGGATTTTGCTGAGTTGCAGGCACGCGGCCACAAGCCCATGCACATGCGCGATTGGATTGCCAAGCTCGACAGTTTCCTCCGCCTGAGTGACCGCGAGATTCTTTTGGGCGCTGGCAAAATCTCCCATGCCCTGGCCGAAGAACATGCCCATGCGCAGTTTGCGATCTTCGAAGAGCAGCGCCGCCTGGAGGCCGTCACCAGCGACTTCGACCGGACGGTCGAAGAAGTGAAGAAACTGGGCGCAACCAGCCCCAAACGCCTGCGCAAAGGGGACGCCGAGTAGTCTTTGATCGCTCAAATCGTGGAGTAAAGAGTTTAAGCAACGCGGGCATGGCAGAATTGAATTGGAGGCATCCACGCAATGATCGACTATGACAAGTTGAAGAAGTCTCTCAAGCACCTTGAGCTTCAGTTTGAGAATCTCAAACGCGCAGGAGATCGTCCGGAACTGACCGATATTGATCGCGAAGGGATTGCCGAATCGGTGATTCAACGCTTTGAAACCTGCTATGACACGCTGTGGAAGACGCTCAAACGCTACCTGAGCGAGGAAATCGGCTTGGCGGATACGCCGAATAGTCCTAAACCTATCCTCAAGCTTGCCGGGCAGAATGACCTTTTCGCCGCACCTGTAGAGCAGTGGCTCAAGTACGCCGATGCCCGCGTTAACACCGCGCATGATTACAGCGGAGAGAAAGCAGAGGAATGCCTGACCATTATGGCAGACTTCATCGACGACGCGATCGGACTCTACCAAACCATGAGTGGACAGATCTGGGAATGAACTCGGCAATCGACATCACGAGCGAACAGCGTAAGACGTTGGTCGATCTTGTACGCCAGTACATTCCCGGCGTTGCTGTCTGGGCTTATGGATCGCGCGTCAAGTGGACAGCTCGTCCCAACTCAGACCTTGATCTGGTTGCCTTCACTGCACCGGCCCAAAACCAATTGGTGTCGGAACTCAAGAATGCTCTCGCTGAAAGTGAGCTGCCTTTTCTGGTAGACCTGCACGTTTGGGATGAGATTCCAGAACGCTTTCGCCAGATCATTCGCGGCGAGTATGTTGTCATTCAGGAACAGAAAGATGAGCCGAGACAATTGAGTCCGGGGAGAGATTGGCGAATATCTACTTGGGGGGAAGAAATATCACTTGAATACGGCAAAGCTCTACGCGGATATTCATCTGAGAAGGGTGAATACCGTGTTTACGGTTCCAATGGCCCCATCGGATGGACAGGAGAACCACTCGCCCCTGGCCCAGGGATAATATTGGGGCGTAAAGGTGCCTATCGCGGAATTCAATTCTGTTCGGATCCTTTTTACGTTATTGATACTGCATATTATGTTGTTCCAAAAACAGAATTGGATATGCGCTGGCTTTATTACGCGATGGCGTACTACAAGCTTGGGGAAATCGACGATGGTTCACCTATCCCTTCTACAACAAGATCGGCAGTCTATATTCGTGAGTTTGAAATTCCGACACCGAGGGAACAGCGAAACATTGCAGGAATTCTTGGGGCACTCGACGACAGAATCGAATTGAACAGGAAGCTGAACGAAACGCTGGAGGCAACTGCACGCGCAGTCTTCAAGTCGTGGTTTGTGGATTTTGATCCGGTGCGGGCCAAGGCGGAGGGCCGCGAGCCGGACGGCATGGATGCCGATACAGCCGCGCTCTTCCCCGGTGATTTCGTGCATCAAGGGGACACGATAATTCCAGCCGGATGGACAGAAGGTATCCTTAGCGACGTGTGCGAGGTTGCGAGAACTGGGGTGCAGAAGGCTGAAATGCGCCCGGACGAGAATTATGTAGGCTTGGAGCATATCCCACGCGAGAGCTGGTCACTGCCTTCGTGGGGTACGGCTGAAGATTTGCAAAGCGGAAAGTCTCGCTTTCAACAAGGCAACATCCTTTTTGGAAAACTGAGGCCGTATTTTCATAAGGTCTGTGTAGCGCCCGTAGACGGAGTCTGCTCAACAGACATCCTTGTGCTTAGGCCGAAGAATCCAGAATGGATGGCATTTGTTCTCTGCCTTGTTTCAAGCAAGCAGATGATCGACTATGCAACTCGACTGTCGAATGGCGCGAAGATGCCTCGTTCAAGTTGGCATGACTTGAGTGTCTACAAAGTAATTCTTCCGTCTGAGTCGCTGGCTGAAGCGTTCAATCGCATCGTTAAGCCGATAGTGGGAAAAATAATAGCCAACGTTCATACTGCGGCAACCCTAACTGCCCTTCGCGACACCCTCCTGCCCCGCCTGATCTCCGGCAAGCTGCGGGTGCCAGAGGCGGAAGCTATGCTGATAGGAGGATGCCATGAAGTTTGATATCTACTGCGATGAAAGTCATCCCGATGTGTTCTGGTCCAAGGCGGAGACGCGCGCCCGCTTCCTGTTGATTGGCGGGCTATGGATGCCGACGGAGGAACGCGCTGGTCTGAAAGAGCAGATTCGCCAGTTGAAGGAGCAGCACGGCTTTCACCACGAGATCAAGTGGCACAAAGTGCATGACGGCAAGATAGATTTCTACCGGTCGCTCATTGATCTGTTTCTTCAGAGCGAGTTGCGCTTTCGCTGCATTGCGGTTGAGGGCGACAAGGTGGATATGGTGCGCTTTCACCAAAGCGATCAAGAGCTTGGCTTCTACAAGTTCTACTACCAGATGGTGAAGCACTGGCTGGACGATTTCAACGATTACCGTATCTTCTGCGACGAGAAGACAAACCGTTCCGGGGATCGCCTTACGACATTGCGTAAAACGCTCGACTGCGCCAATCTGACTTCGAGTGTGCTTGCCGTGCAAGCACTGCCATCGAAGGAGGTCGTGCTGATTCAGCTTGCGGACTTTTTGCTGGGGATGGCCTCTTCGCGCCTGAATGAAACGGTCGCGCCCGGATCGTGCAAAGACGTCATCATTCAGCATCTTGAGCAAGGATTGAAGATCAACAGACTCTGCCCCACATGGAAGTCCGAGCGCAAATTCAACATCTTCAAGATCAACCTTCAGGGAGGCTGGTAACGTGCCTTCTCCCGCCAAGGTGAACTACGCAACCGTTGCAGAATACCGGCAGCATTTTGAGCGCGTGTACTGCAATGGAGCGATTTTTACTTTCGATGGAATTGCCGTGCGATTTCGCAAGGAAGATTTCGATCATTGCATGTTTGAAAGCACCCTTCGAGACGGAGTAAAGGATCAATTCTCACAAGAGCGCTCGGAACGAATCGACTGGATCAGGGCAACCCTGGAGAACCCGGAGGCAGAGCTGTATCAAGGATGGGATGGTAAGCGCAAATGCTATCTTGCAGATCGCCGCGTGAGCGTGGTTTATGAAGAATTCGTCGTGATCATCCAGCTTTTAGGGGCTTTACCGGGAACGCGCAGGGCAAAATTCATCACCGCGTATTTGGCGGACAACAACATTGCACGAATCAGGAGGGGGCCGAAATGGGTATAAAAACAAGAATGCCGCTGGTTTGCCAGGCTGGCCCAGCGGCAGAAGCCTTTGTAGGTTCCCTACCATTGGTAAAGAACAACTCCAACGTAAAGGATTCGCCCATTCGTTGTCAATGAAAACAGGAACGGCCGCACACACTAGAGAAACAGCATGACCAAAACGGGAAACAGATTTGCGGCAAAGGCAAAAGCAAGGCGAGGTATTTGTGAGTCAAGTGACTGAAAACATGGTGGAAGACGAGCTTCTCGGCTGGTTTGAAGACCTCGGCTATGAGGTCGTCTTCGGGCCGGAGCTTGCGCCGGATGGGGAGAGGCCAGAGCGGAGGAGCTACAAGCATGTCCTGCTGGAAGGGCGGCTCCGGGATGCGTTGCACCGGCTGAATCCGGGGTTCCCTGCCGCCGCCATCGCCGATGCCGTCGCCGTTTTGACCAGCACAGGCACACCCGGTCTGTTGGCGGGCAACCAGGAGTTTCAGCGGCGGCTGACGCGGGGTGTGCAAGTCTTTTGGCAACAGGACGGCGAGACCCGCAGCGACCGGGTCCGGCTGGCGGACTTTGCCAATCCAGAGCAAAACGATTGGCTTGTGGTGAACCAGTTCACCGTGATCGGCATGACCGCGAGCGGCAGTCGCGAACGCCGGCCCGATGTGGTGGTCTTTCTGAATGGAATGCCCGTGGCCGTCTTCGAGTTGAAGAACGCCGCCAGCGAGACAGCGGATGTGTCTGCCGCCTATCACCAACTCCAAACCTATAAGGACGAAATCGCGGAGCTATTCCGCACCAATGAGGTGCTGGTCGCTTCCGACGGCATCTACGCGCGGATGGGTTCACTCTCCGCCGATGAAGAGCGCTTCACGGCGTGGCGGAGCATCGATGGCAAAGAGCGCGACCCGCTGGGTCAGTTTGGAGAGCTGGAAACGCTGGTGCGCGGCGTCTTCAAGAAAGAGCATTTGCTGGATTATCTGCGTCACTTCATTGTCTTTGAGGATGACGGCGGACTGGTCAAGAAGATCGCGGCTTATCACCAATTTCATGCGGTCAGGGCAGCGGTGGAACGAGTTCTGGCGGCTTCTGCCCCAGGCGGCAGCGGCATGGGCGGCGTGGTGTGGCATACGCAGGGCGCGGGCAAGAGCCTGGAGATGATTTGCCTTGCGGGCAAGCTGATGACGCATCCGCAGATGAAGAATCCCACGCTGGTGGTGGTGACGGATCGCAATGACCTGGACGGACAGCTTCACGGAATGTTCGACATGGCGGCGGAGGTGCTGGGCGAAAAGCCTGTGCAGGCAGATAGCCGGACGGCGCTACGGGAGCAATTGAACCAGCGGCCATCGGGCGGCATTGTCTTCACGACCATCCAAAAGTTTGTGCCCGGTGAGGATGAGGATACTTATCCGAAGTTGACCGAGCGGGACAATGTGGTGGTGCTGTGCGATGAGGCGCACCGCAGCCAGTACGGGCTGAAGGCGCGTATCAACGACGCCGGAGAGACGATCTACGGCTACGCCAAGTATCTGCGCGATGCCCTGCCGAATGCCACGTTTGTGGCCTTTACCGGGACGCCGGTATCCGCGAAAGACAAAGACACCCGCGCTGTCTTTGGCGAGTATGTGGATATCTACGACATTGAGCAGGCGGTGAAGGATGGGGCGACAGTGCCCATCTATTATGAGTCGCGTCTGGTGAAGCTGGAGATGGATTCTGCCGCTGTAGAAGCGACGGATGATGAAGTTGAAGAACTGACGGAAGACGAGGAAGAAGCGGCCAGGGCGCGGACAAAGAGCCGGTGGGCGGCACTGGAGAAGCTGGTTGCCACCGATCCGCGCATCAAGGCGGTTGCGGCGGACCTTGTAAACCACTTCGAGACTCGGCAGGACGCGCTGCGGGGCAAGGCCATGACAGTTTGTATGAGCCGTGATGTGTGCGTGCTGCTGTATGCGGCGATTATCGAACTCAGGCCAGAGTGGCACGACCCGGACCCTGAAAAAGGTTCCATCAAGGTGATAATGACCGGCTCCGCTTCGGACCGGGAGGCACTGCGCCGCCACGTTTACACCGCAAAGATAAAGAAGAGGCTGGAGAAGCGATTCAAGGATGCGGCTGACCCGTTGAAGATCGTGATCGTCAGGGATATGTGGCTGACCGGCTTTGACGTGCCTTGTCTCTCGACGATGTATGTAGACAAGCCGATGCGGGACCATAGTCTGATGCAGGCAATTGCGCGGGTGAACCGGGTTTTCAAAGACAAGCCAGGCGGGCTGGTGGTGGACTACATCGGTATTGCCAACGATCTCAAGCAAGCATTGCAGGAGTACACGGAAAGTAAGGGGCGCGGGCGGCCCACCATTCCGGCGGCAGAAATGCTGCTGAAGGTGCGGGAAGAAATGGAAGTAGCGCGGGGGATGCTGCACGGCCTGGACTATAGCGGCTTCCGCGTGAACGCTTTGAAGCCGATGCGGGCGGCGGCGGACCACATTCTCGGACTGGAGGATGGGAAGAGACGTTTTGCCGATTGCGTGCTGCGCATGACGCAGGCTTTTGCACTATGCTGCACGTTGCCCGCCGCGATGGAGTACCGGGAAGAGATTGCATTCATGCAGGCGGTCCGCACCATTCTGACGAAGCGCGACCCTGCCACGTCGCTGAGTGACGACGCAAAGGAGCACGCGCTCCGGCAGATACTTTCCCGCGCTGTGGTTTCGGCAGAAGTGATGGACATTTTCAAGGCGGCGGGCCTGGAGCGGCCTGACGTTGGCATTTTGTCGGACGAATTTCTCGAGGACGTGCGGAAACTGAAAGAGAAGAATCTGGCAGTGGAAGTTCTGGAGCGTCTGCTCAGGGGCCAGATCAAAAGCAGGTTTGGGAGCAACGTAGTCCAGAGTCGCAAATTCTCTGAGCTTCTGCAAGATTCGCTCACCCGCTACCGCAACCGCGCCATCGAAACGGCACAGGTAATTGAAGAGCTGATCGCCATGGCAAAGCAGTTCAAGGCAGCGGCGAACCGAGGCGAGGAGCTTGGCCTGTCCCGCGATGAGATGGCTTTCTATGATGCGCTGGCAGCGAACGAGGCATCTGTGCGGGAGCTTGGAGATGCGACACTGCGTAAGATTGCGCGTGAGCTGACAGAGAAGTTGCGGGCGAGCAATTCCGTGGACTGGTATGTGCGAGAATCAGTGCGGGCCAAACTGCGGCTGATGGTGAAGACCATCCTGAAGAAATACAAGTACCCTCCAGATGGGCAGGAACAGGCGACGGAGACGGTGCTGGAGCAGGCGAAGGAGCTTTCGGCTGCCTGGGCGACTCTATAGAAGTGTGGAATTCTTATCCTGGCCTCACCTGCTGTTGGGAACATTCAGAATTGATTGGGGGATGCAATGATCGAACCGACAATTATCTGCCCGAAATGCAAGACAGAGATTCTTCTGACAGAATCTCTTGCCGCGCCATTGGTCGAGGCGACCCGCCAGCAGTTTGAAGAGAAGCTATCGAAGAAGGATGATGAAATTGCCCTGCGCGAGCAGGCGCTCCGCGACAAAGAGAAGCAGGTCTCGGAGGCAAAGCGTGGACTTGAGCAGCAAGTTGCCGATCAGGTAGCGGAGCAACTGAAGACCGAGCGCCTGCGCGTAATCGAAGAGGAGTCAAAAAAGGCAAAGCAAGCAAGCGCGTCAGAGCTTGAAACAAAAGATCGCGAATTGGCCGATCTACAGGAGGTTCTCAAATCTCGTGACGAGAAACTGGCGGAGGCTCAGAACGCCCAGGCAGAACTTATCAGGAAGCAGCGCGAACTTGACGACGCGAAACGCGAGTTGGAACTGACGGTAGCAAAGCGCGTGCAGGATGAACTTTCCGAGGTCCGCACCCAGGCCAAGCGAGAGGCCGAGGAAGGACTCAAGCTCAAGGTTGCGGAGAAGGATCAGACCATCGCTTCGATGCAGCAGAAGATCGAGGAACTCAAACAGAAGGCAGAGCAGGGGTCGCAACAGTTACAGGGTGAAGTATTGGAGCTTGAACTGGAAAACCTACTCCGGGCAAAGTTTCCATTCGATACGATTGAACCGGTCCCCAAAGGTGAATTCGGCGGCGATGCACTTCAGCGTGTCGTCAGTCAGAGCGGCGTGATGAGCGGCACGATCCTCTGGGAATCCAAGCGGACGAAGAACTGGAGCAACGGATGGCTTGTCAAGCTGCGCGAGGATCAGAGAACAGCGAAGGCGGAAATATCCGTACTGGTTTCCCAAGCCCTGCCGGAGGGGATAGAAACCTTCGATGTGGTTGATGGTGTTTGGGTCACGCATCCCCGCGCCATTTTGCCAGTGGCAACCATCTTGCGCCATACGCTTCTCCAGGTGAGCAACGCGCGGCTCATATCCGAAGGGCAGCAGACCAAGGCAGAGATGGTCTATCAATACTTGACCGGGCCACGCTTCAAACAGCGCGTTGAAGCAATCGTAGAAGCGTTCTCGTCTATGCAGGATGACTTGGACAAGGAACGTAAGGCGATTATGAAGCAATGGGCCAAACGGTCAGAGCAGATTGAGCGCGTCATGGGGGCTACGGTTGGAATGTATGGAGACTTGCAAGGAATCGCAGGAAAATCCATACAAGAGATCGAGGGATTGGAATTGCCGGCTCTTGGAACAAGCGGGCCTACCGTGGAGGAACTATGATTGCTCTCAACCCTTCCACCAGCAAGAAATCGCCGCTGCACGAAATCCTGAGCTGGTCCACCTTTCGACCGGAGTGGCAGCGTGACGCTTTGCGCCGGATTATTGAAAAGGGTCAGCCAGATGCAACGGACATCTTGGAACTGGAGAGGATCAGCCGTTCCAGCATTAAGCACGCTTCAATCAAGCCAACGCCGCTTAAAGCCATCCCGCTTTCTTCAGCACATCTACCGTCTGCTCCCGGAGCGGCTGACTCTGTTTCCCTTGTGTCGCTAAGCGCGCTCAAAGGCATTAACCGATTACCTCAAGACTCAGACCTGCCGCTCGGAACAGGCGATGGATTGACGATTGTCTTTGGGATGAACGGAGCTGGCAAGTCTAGCTATGCCAGAGTCATCAAGAGAGCGTGCCGTGCGAGAGGATCAGCCGCCGATATTTTGCCAAATGCTTTTGCGCCAACAACCACAACCGTACCTGCCGCTGCGACTATCATTTTCAAGGTTGGCTCAAACCAAGTAGCATCTTCATGGAAAAGTGGTGTGCCAACAGATCCGCGCCTAGCGAATGTATTCGTCTTTGACGCATTATCAGCCGATCACTACGTTAGCTATGACGGCGAGGCGGCGTTCACGCCATATGGCCTCGATATATTGCCAACACTTTCAGTGGTATGCGACAACCTTGCATCCAGATTAAATACTGAGATCGATCAATGGAATGCGAAGATAACCGGCGCAAAAGCTAACTGGAAATATGACTCTGCTACAAAAGTCTGGCAGGCTTTACAGAATCTATCCAAGGCTACAAAAGACTCAGACATCAACGCTCTTGCAGCACTCGATCAGGCACAAATGCAACGTTTATTGGACCTCCGTGCTGCGTTGAAAGCCGATCCGCTGCAAAAGGCAAAGGAAACGAGAGCGACTGCCGCTCGCCTTGAGGCTTTTGCCAAGAAGATAGGTAAGGCGGCTGTCGATCTTGCAGGTGAAAAGATTGAGCAGGTGAGAACGGAACTTGAGACCGCGAAGAATACGGCTGCCACTGCCAAGGTTTTCGCCACAGGCCAATTCGACTCCATGTATTTGACTGGCACCGGATCAGACATCTGGCGTGCTCTGTGGGATGCTGCAAAGCGGTATTCAGATTCGGAAGCATACCCAGATAGCGAGTTTCCATTTATTTCAGACCTAGCGCGATGCGTTCTCTGTCAACAAGTGATCGACGGAGCGACAGGTGCAAAGTTTTCCCGCTTCAACGATTTCTGCAAAGATCAAAGCCAACAACTAGCAGTGGCAGCAGAGCAATTGCTTTTGAAGACGATTGCCAGATTCAACTTGCTCACTGCTCTAAGGCCAGAATTGGACAAGATTGATGCGGACCTCTCAATAATGGCCCCAGGTGAGCGCCAACTCCTTCCGACATTCACTGACAACGCTGATGCGCGCCTACAGCAGGTGAAGCAAAACCTCATCAATAGGAGTTGGGTTGCGCCAATAGCCATTACAGCGTCACCGGAAACGTCCATTAACGCCGTCATGAGCACCCTTGAGGCTCGCGCTCAGACCGAGGAATCGGCACTTGACCCGGAAACGCGCAAGAAGCTCCAGGCGGAATTGAAGGAATTGGAGGCGTGCGAATGGCTCGCGGGAATAAAAGCCGATGTCCTTCAGCAGATCGACCATTACAAGATTATCGCGGAACTGAAGGACTGCGAGAAAGACCTCAAGACCAGCGCGATTACAACGAAGAGTACGGAACTGACAGAGCTTTTCGTCACGCAGGCATTTCAGCAGCGATTTAAGGACGAAGTGGCAGGACTGAAACTCCGCACACTTGAAGTGGTGATGGAGCAAACACACGGAAAGAAGGGCGTTGCAAAGTTCGGTCTTCGACTCCTCAAGGCGGGCACTAGCAAAGTTGCAGATATTGCCAGCGAAGGAGAAAGACGATGCGTTGCGCTTGCCGCTTTCCTCTCCGAGCTGTCTCAAGCCTCACATCAATCGGCGCTTGTTTTCGATGACCCTGTTTCTTCGTTGGATCACTCGTATCGCGAAAGGATCGCCGAGCGCCTTGCAACGGAATCCAAATCACGTCAAGTTATTGTTTTCACGCACGAGGAAGTATTCTTGAACGATCTCATATCCTTCGCTGAAAATGCGCAGATGAAGCCTTTCATCCTCACGCTTGACTGGGACAACAATGCGCCCGGTAAATACATTGAAGGTCTGCCCTGGGACTGCAAGAAGCCGCCCGAACTTTTAGATGCGCTCGAAAAGGGGCAAAAGGCCATCGCCGCAAAATGGAATTCACTGCCAAGCGAGCAAAACAAAGCTGACATGCGCGTTATTTATTCGCGTCTACGTTCAACAATGGAACGAGTCATTGAAGTTGAGCTACTTAGCGGCATTGTCTGCCGCTTTCAATCTCAGATCAATTCAGGGCGAGTCAATAGTTTGGCAGGCATTGATCCGCAGGAATGCAAAGAGGTAAAACGTCTACTCGACAAGTGCCATAGTCTGACTGAGGCTCATGCACCCTCGAAAGCATCCATTCCCACACCATCTGATCTACAACAAGATATTGCGGATGCGCGGAAGCTCGTGGAATCGATCAAAGCCCGGAAGAAGAGTCAAGGATCGGCAGGTAAGCCTTAGCGATGAAGCAGAAACAAAAGCAGAAGTTTGAATTGACATGGATCGGCAAAGAAAACCGGCCACAGCAATATCTGACGGAACAGGCAAAGGGATCTATAGCGGAACGGACTGATCGATCACATCAACACAAAATGATGGCCGCCCAGTCTTTCCTGGCTCCCCATCGTGCCACGGCTCACGAGTAATGACTAGGCCAGCCATTTTTGAGATCGTCAGACATTTCCATTGACCTTCTGGCGGAAGCGGATTCGAACTTTCACCGGCAAATTGCCAGCACAAGGCTTGTTCGACGCCATCTTTCAATCCGATGATGTGCGGGCAGAAACGGCGGTCATATCCGTCATAAACTGCAAAGCATGATTGCCTGTTAAGCAAAGCGGAACAAAGAAGTTGATAGTCAGAAGTCATCTTTACCACCCTCGGGAATTAAAAAGGAACCCGTCCGCATCATATACCCATGCGTTGCCGTTCAACTGGGCATGGCAAATGATGTGTTGCTCGGACGCAAGAGAGCGCATCAGATCTGCGGGGGTATATTTGGGGGTATAACGAATGCCAAACAACTTATCTATATGATAATATTACACTTGAGCTGAATTACGAATCCAGTCGTTTTACAGGAAAACATCGAAAAACGCGATACGCTAAAGATACGTTGGTTCTCAAGCAGCGTTTTTCTTGGCGTTCCTCGTACGGTCCAGAAGAACATCGACTACCCGGCTTTGCGCCTCCCGCTTGGCTGGCGTCAGAGCTTTTGTGTAGATGTTCATCGTTGTGGTGATGTTGGCGTGGCGCATCAATTCCTGCACCACCTTGACATCTTCCCCGTTGGCCTTGAGCAGCGTGGAGTATGTGTGCCTGAAGGTGTGGAAACCCACCCATTTCGCAATTCCAGCCCGCTTTGCGGCGGGTTGCAGAAAACGATCCAAGAGGGTGTCCGCCCAAGGCGGCATTCTGCCTTGGACCTTCTCGCTGGCGAAAACCCAGTCTTCCGGTTCCGCATAGGCGGTTTCCTGCTTCCAGGCCAACAACTCCTCGGCAGTCAGTTCGTCGATGGGTACAGGTCTGCGTGAGGTTTCCGTCTTGCACTTTCCGATGATGCCATCCACGACCGATCGGGTGACATCCATCTGCAAAGTTTTCCAGTCGATGTCCTTCCACTTCAGGCCCAGAACTTCACTGATCCGAAGCCCCGTCGTCGCTGCCACGATGCCAATGAGGCGCATCTTCTGTGGCAACTCCAAGATAAGCGCACGGAATTCTGACGCTTCCAGAGGTTCCGTCACGCGCGTCCGCTTTGTGCTCTGACGAACTGCAAGCATGGGGTTCTCTCCATCGTTGAGCCAGCCGTACTGGATTGCGTGCTGAAAAACTTCACTCATGACGTACTTAACCTTCGCCTTGGACCCGTTCGACAAATCGTCGATGGAACCGAGCCAACGCTCGACCGACACTGCCTTGATCTCTCGAAACGGTTGGCCGCCCCAGCGGGGAACGATTCTCGACTTCAGGTAGACGTTGTAGGTCTGTTTGGTTTGGCGTACCTTCCGTTCGGATTCCTTGTCCAGATCCAATTCGACCTTCTGGTAATGTTCGGCCAGTTGCACGAATGTTTCCGGTTGGCCCTCCGGGCGGAAGGTGTGATAGTTGATATCGAGGCGCAGTGTCGATACAGCTTTCCATGCTGCTGATTCCGTGGAATACTGCGAGACTGGGCCAACTACGAGAGCCCGCATTTTGGGTCTACCGGCAGCATCAATATCCCGCCACCTGTAAATCCAGACCTCCGGTCCCTTCTTGCGTTTGATTCGGCTAAAGAAGCCGTGTTGATACCGTGGTCGATTCAAGGAATTTACTCCTCTTTCCGACCCCGATGGCTACCTAATTCTACCGTCTTTGACTGTAGCCAGGAAGCCAATTCAGAGAGCCTAAAACGCCATGTATGCCGCACTCCATTCCCAATCGGATGCGCCGGCACAGCGCCTTGCCGCGCGAGGTTCAATAGGGTCTTGCGAGGAAGGCCGAGAAACTCGGCCGCTCGCTGGCCGTCTACGAAATGTTCATGCGTAAAGCCCATTGGAAGTTGCATCCGAAACGCCCTCGATACAAAGTTGAGTCAAAATGGGTTCTGCAAGATGCGCATCATCTTCCTAGTGGATATTAGCGATGTACATTTCAATACAATCGCATAAATGGAAGTTTGAAGGCAAGCTCATCTTGATTTTGAATGCTGTTTGAATGCGCCCCCGGCAGGTCAGCCGGTGGGTTTCTTCTTCCGGGCTTTGTGCGCCTTCGCGGCCACGGCTTCCAGTCGCAGGTTTTCTGCGTGGCGCCGAACGGCAGCCTCATAAATCGCTTCCCATGCGATGGGAAAGCATTTCCTTGAGCCTTGTGGCTTTACGATGGCGAATGTTGGACGGCTCTCGATGACGATCTTGCGCTTCTTGCCATTGTCGTTCACGGTCGAAGCAGAGACAAAGATGGTTTGGGATTTGTACTCAAAAAGAAAGCTCACGCAAAAATCTCTCCCGTTACAATCCCGCTCGCTTTCCTTCCATTCGGCAAGATTGTTCGTTTTGGGCAACGGGTACGTGCTGAATCGCAGGAATCGGCGTGTTGGCTGCCCAGTAGACGTTAGAGGGCGCAAGAAGCATGTCTGGATTGCGCGCGAGAGTTTCGATGGCCGGCCAGAATGCGAGCTGCTCATAGCAGGCCAGTATCCCGGCTCGGTGATTCCAGACCCGGATGGTTGGCGGGAAGCGAAGCATCAACGGAAAGCCGCTGCGCCGCTCGCCGATGTGCCACATGCCGAGTGG
>Ga0209415_10009863_pt1 | contig 16332 bp, 8 predicted proteins | sample PeaSoiSIISIP2007_FD_187696 | JGI IMG/M metagenome (GOLD analysis project Ga0209415, IMG submission 187696) | Peat soil microbial communities from Weissenstadt, Germany - SII-SIP-2007 (SPAdes) (version 2) | ecosystem: Environmental > Terrestrial > Soil > Wetlands > Peat | place: Germany...
TTACTTGGGTTGAGCAGCCATCGGTTGCAGCGCAGCCCGGACTGGCGGCGTGGGTGTCAGCTTGGGCGTTACCGGCGCTGGCCGCGGCGCAGCCGATGGCAGAACCGGCAGCACCAGCATTTTCGGGGCGAGTTGTTGCTCGACCACTGGATGCACGGGCAGCGGCGTTGTTATCTGTGAGCCGGATCGCAGATCAGCCGACGACCGCGCAGGTCGCCGCATGTTCCTGCTTCGTGCTTCTTGTTGGTTGAATCGCGCCGTGACGTCCGCAAGGCGGACACTCTCATAACCTACGCGCTTGGCCATGATGCGGTATTCGAATGCGACACTGGAAGTGCCGCCGCTGAGTTCGCGCACTTCAAACCCGGAGCCTGTCTTGGCGCTGACGTAGAGCCCCTTGCAGTCACCGTCTGGAGTCAGAAAGACGTGGTATTCGACGCCGGTATTCACAGTTTGCCCGAAGACGGACTCCAAGCTGACGCGGCCGGCTCCATTGACAATCTGGGCCGTGCCCGCATCCTCAAACCAGTTCTCCGCCGACTGCACGGAGTAGGTTTCGACCCGCCGCGCACCCTGGCTGGTTGCAACCACGGACTTCAGGACGCCCGTGCAGGCAGCGTCACCGCCCCCGGTTAGGGAACAACTTCCGCCAGGGCCGCCGGCGCGTACGACGTTGCTGGTGCCGGCGCTCCCGTCGTTGTAGGCGAAGACCGTGGGAGTTTCGTCTGAATTATTGCCGAAAATGCTTGCGTAGTCGTTGTCGGCCGTGGCGAGAAGCGCGGGGATATAATACGTGGGGTTGTTTCCGTTGGTATCGGCCCACACGCCGGCGGCACTGCCGCCCGTCTCGGATACCTGTGTGGCCCCGGTTGCGCTTGCGCCTATGTAAACCCCGTAAGTACCCGCAGCGCCGGCGGTAGGCGTGTAGGAATAGACTCCGTAGGAACCTGTCCCGCTTGAGGCGGCGTAGACGCCGTGGAGGGTTCCGCTGCCCTGCAGGCCGTCAACGCCACTGCCATACACGCCCACGGTGCTGCCACTGCCGCCGGTGGCAATGCCTTGGACGCCGAACTGTGGTGACGTTCCGTACACGCCCGTGGAACCTGCCCCCGTTCCGGCGGCATAAACGCCGTAGGTGCTGCCGCTGCCCTGCAATCCGTCGACGCCATTACCATATACGCCGACTGAGTTCCCGCTGGTGGCGGTAGCCACGCCGTAAATACCGAAGTTTGATGCGATGCCATAGACGCCGTTGGAGCTTCCGGAGCCGTAGACACCGAAGTCGGTGCCGCTTGTATTGGTGGCGACTCCGTAGAGGCCATAGGTCGGCGCGGTGGCGTACACGCCAAAGGAACCTGCCCCGGTTCCGGCGGCGTAGACGCCATGAAGCGTGCCGCTGCCCTGCAGGCCGTCGACGCCACTGCCATAAACGCCCACGGTGCTGCCGGTGCCCGTGGCAACGCCTTGGACACCAAACTGCGGAGCGCTTCCGTACACGCCGACGCCGCCGCTGCTAGCAGAGATGACACCCTCAACTCCGTACCCCGAAGACGACGCGGAGCTTCCGAAAATGCCCGCGCCGCCGCTACCGGCAGTATTTACGCCCTCGACGCCGTATCCAGAAGGGGACGAGGCAGTGCCGCCTACACCCACCGAGAGCCCCGAGGTGTTGGTCGCCACGCCCGTTACCCCGAAGACGCTGGATGTGGCTGCAAATATTCCATTGACAGTCTGATTGCCGGTGAACGTGTTGGCCGTGCCCAGCTGTGGGATCTTGGCCGTGTTCACGTTCAGGGTGATGCTGTCGCCTAATGCCACCAGACCACCCCCGGTCAGATCGGTGCCCGCGGTGACGGTCAGCGACGGATGTGCCAGCATGGCGTTGGTGATACCAGCCGCAGGCACGCTTAGAGTTAGCGTACCTTTCACGCCGCCGCCTGCCAGACCGCTGCCGGCGGCCGTAGTGATGCCAGTGATCGTTCCCGTCCCAGTCCCCGGGAAAGTCTGCCCCGCGGAGAAAGTCAAGACGCCCTTGCTGCTGACCTTCAGCCCGGTCTCGCTGGGCGCAGTCGCGCCCTCGCCAAACAGCAGGTTCAGCGTGCCTGACGGGGCGGTCGTGTCGTTCGCGGCGGCCTCGGCCTGCCACTGGAACGTCTGGTTCACCGCGGTGCTGCTGGTGCTGTTGAAGGAAGACGCCACCAGATTCAGTGGCTGCGAGATCTTGCCCGCTGCGGCCGTGGCCACAGCAGTGGCTGGCAAACTCAGCGCACCGCGAATGGTGCCGGCCCCGTTGACGTCCAGCCGGGTCGCGGGAGTGATCGTGTTGATGCCCACCTTAGCCGTGGTGCCGCTGCCCGTCTGAAACACCGCCGAATCGATGATCGTCGCTGCTCCGTTGAAGATCGGCAGATAGTTGAGGGTGCCCCCGGTGGTGGTCACGTCGGTGGCGGCCGGCGGCGGAACTGTTGCGGTCGTGCCGCTCGAGGTAGACGAGCCGATGATAGCCGGCGCGGCCAGCACGAAGGCCGAGGGCGGAAATCCCCCAATCGTTTCCGCATCCCCGGCCTTCAATGCATACGGAGCGCTGACCAGCAGCACGCGCGGCTGCTCGGCCTGCCCCGAGACTTGCACTCCTACCCAGCGGGCTTGTTCGGACGTAAACAACTCCGCTGGCAGCCCGTCCGGCTTGGTTGACCCCAGAAGAACCGTGTAGTGGCCGTTGCTGTCGGCAGTAACGTTCTGCGTCTCCAGCCAGAGCGGAGCGCCGCCGGTTTTCTCGGAGTAGAGGGCAAAGGTAATGCCGACCACGCCGGTCAGGGCACTGCCATTGAGATCTTTGACCGTGCCGCCGAAGCGGACTAGACGAGGCAGGGCAGACGCGGTTTGAGTGGAGGACTGGGCAACGGTGAGTTGAACTGAAGACAGGACCAGCAAGAATGCAACGACCACGCAACCGATACGGAGCTTCATGGGAGATTTCTCCTTGGGAAATTTGAATCCTGGTTTCCGATGAAATCGAATGCCTAACCAAAGCGGGACGGACGGTAGAATCCCGCGCTTGTACAGAAAGGCGTAAAGCGCGAGCGAAACGCCTCATCCGCCAAGAAAATATTTCTAGCAGGCCGGTTTGGACTCCCTTTTGAACCCATCAAAGGCGGTTGACGCCCAGCCAGCCTGCGAATATGCTGTTTGCCTCCTCCCCGGAAAGGGGCACCCCGCGCGCCATGCCCGATGATCAGAAGGGTCAGGTCACCCAGCTTTTGGATCACTGGAAGAAAGGCGACGAAAAAGCCCTTCGTGCCCTGGTGCCGTTGGTCTATAAGGAGCTGCGGAGTTTGGCGCACTACCACCTCCAATCCGAGCGTCCCGACCACACCTTGCAGAGCGCGGCCCTGGTTCACGAGGCCTACCTGCGGCTGCTGGGAGGTCAACCGGTGGCGCTGAAAAACCGAACGCACTTCATCGCTGTGGCCTCGCGCCTCATGCGCCAAATCCTGGTGGACTACGCTCGCACTCGCCGGGCCAGCAAGCGTGACGGCGGATCCAAGGTTGTCTTCGACGATCTGGCCGCCTTGCCCGTGACCGGAGACGATAACCTCCTGGCCTTGGACCGCGCCCTTGACAAGTTGTCTCGTATCGACGAGCGCCAGGGAAAGATCGTGGAAATGAAGTTCTTCGGGGGACTGTCAGCTCCGGAAATATCTGAAGTGCTGGGCGTCTCGCGGGCCACGGTCGATCGCGACTGGGCCACGGCCCGCGTCTGGTTGCATCGCCAGATGAGCAGGGCGGCGGAGCTATGACGGTCGATCGCTGGGAGCAGGTCAAAGAGCTACTCCATGAGGCCATGCAGCGGATTCCGGCGGAGCGCGACCGCTTCCTCGATCAGGCGTGCTCCTCAGACCCTGCGCTGCGCGCCGAGGTGGAGTCGCTTCTTTTAGCGGACGCGGATCTCCCCGCCAGCTTCCTGCAGGGAGCGCCACTCGCCGTGGAACCGGGCAATGGCCAGGATCGAATCGAATCAGTTGGGTCCTTGCAAGCAGGGCATATCTTTGCGCAGCGCTTTCAACTGGTGCGCAAGCTAGGCGAAGGCGGTATGGGGCAGGTCTGGCTGGCGGAACAGACCTCGCCGGTACGGCGGCAAGTCGCTCTCAAGCTGATCAAGGCCGGAATGTATGACGAGGCGGTCGTGCAACGCTTCCAGTCGGAGCGGCAGTCGCTAGCGATCATGGATCATCCCGCCATCGCCAAGGTCTTTGACGCTGGAGCAACGCCCCAGGGCCAACCCTACTTCGTGATGGAGTATGTACCCGGGCTGCCCATTACGGAATACTGCGATCAGAAGAAGCTCAAGATCAGGGATCGGCTCGAACTCTTCGTCCAGGTCTGCGAAGGCGTGCAGCACGCCCACCAGAAAGCCATCATCCATCGCGATCTGAAGCCGGCCAACATTCTCGTCGTCGAAGTGGACGGCAAACCCGTGCCACGAATCATCGACTTCGGCCTCGCCAAGGTGACCACGCCTCGGGTTGCAGGTGAGAGCATTTTTACGCAGCTGGGACATTTCCTGGGCACGCCCGGATACATGAGCCCGGAGCAAGCTGATCCTAATGTGCTCGATATCGACACGCGCACCGACATCTACTCGTTGGGAGTCGTGCTCTACGTGTTGCTGGCCGGGTCTCAGCCCTTTGAAACCAGGCAGGGGCAGAAGCAGCCGCTCGACGAGTTGCTGCGGAAGTTGCGCGAGGAGGAGCCTCCGCGCCCGAGCACTAAGGCCGGCGCGGATCGCGACACATCGGTCACCACCGCCGAAGCTCGCGGTACCGAGCCCCGGCAACTGGTGAGCCAGCTGCGTGGCGATCTCGACTGGATCACCATGAAGGCGCTGGAGAAGGATCGCGCTCGCCGCTACGGCGCGCCTTCCGAACTGGCCGCCGACATCCGGCGGTACCTGAACTACGAACCCGTCAGTGCGCGGCCTGCCAGTGCTGGCTACCGGTTGCGGAAGTACACCCGGCGGCACCGTGTAGCCGTATCTGTGGCCGCCGGATTAGTGCTGCTGCTCGCCGCTTTCTCCGTTTTACAGGCGCTGCAGTTGCGCCGGATTACCCGTGAGCGTGACCGCGCGAACCGCGAACGCGACCGCGCCACCCGCATCACCGACTTCATGACCGGCATGTTCAAGGTGTCCGATCCGAGCGAAGCGCGCGGCGACACTGTTACTGCCCGCGAGATTCTCGACAAAGCCTCGAACGATATGGGCGCGGGTCTGGCGAAAGACCCTCAGGTTCAATCCCAGATGATGCAGGTCATGGCTCGCACCTATGGGAATCTGGGTTTATACCCGCGCGCTCACGAACTGGCAAAGACCGCGTTGGACTCTCGCCTAAGTCTCCTCGGACCGGACGACCCAAAGACGCTGGAGTCAATGACTCAGATGGGTTGGATTCTAGAAAAAGAAGGACATTACGCCGAAGCAGAGAAGCTGGAGCGCCAGGCGCTGGCGGGCGAGCGTCGCATTCTCGGGCCCGGGGATCCGCTTACGCTTGAGACCCTGGGTGACCTTTCTTTCGTTGTGCTGGGCCAACATCGTTTCGGCGAAGGAGGGGATCTGGCGCGCGAGGCGATAGAGGTTGGAAGCCGCACTCTCGGTCCGGATAGTGCCCAAGTGCTGCTGTCAGTGAAGAACCTGGGCAATGCTCTCTGGTACCAAGGCCGCTATGCCGAGGCAGAAGGAGAGTATCGCCGGTTGCTCGATGCCGAGCGCCGCCTGTCCGGGCCAGATCATCCTGACACCCTGACAGCGATGAAAAATCTGGCATTGGCAATCAAGTCGCAGGGACGCTTCGCGGAGGCCGAGCCGCTGGCTCGCGAGGCTTTGACCACCGCGCAGCGTGTGCTAGGGCCCGAACATCCGCTAACGATCAGCTTTCTGTACAACTTTGCGGCCATCCTCTTTGAAGACGGCCGCCTGGCCGATGCTGAGAAATTGTACCGGGAGGCGTTGGCGATCCAGGCGCGAACCCTGGGGCCTGAACACCCCAGTACATTGATCTCAAAATCCGAGCTGTCAGATGATCTGTTCAAAGAGGGGCATGTTCACGAAGCGGAAAGACTGCAACGGGAAACGCTTTCAGCTCAACTTCGCATCTTCGGACCGGAAAGTCGGCTTACATTGGCGTCTCAGGCCGATCTCGCCAGAACACTGAACAAGGAAGGACGATACGCGGAAGCCGAAAAGCTTGCTCAAGGGGCTTTCGAAGCCGGGATTCGTGCCCATGAGCTGCACAGCGCGGTCACGCTGAAAGCATTGCGGCAACTTGGGAAGGCGATGGCCTACAGCCATCGTTACCCCGAGGCAGCCAGACTGTTTCGGAACCTGCTGGATAAGGACAACGATTCCGACCAGGTGAACCCTGGGTGGGTGTGGTATGACTTTGCCTGTGCGGCAGCAGCTGCCAATCGTCCCGATGACGCAATTCAGTATCTGCGCGAAGCTGTCAATCGCGGGTTAAAACGCAGTTGGCATCTGGACGACGACGATCTGAAGAACCTCCGCCAGAATCCTCATTTCCAGGAACTCGTTGCCGAGCTAAAGCGCCCGCCCAGCAAAGTCCCACCGCAGTAGCAGACCCGCAGGTTCAAGACACAAAAAGAGGATTCGTGGTGCCGGGAGGGGGAATCGTGACACGGCCCCAGTCCGCTTGGAACAGAAATGGTGTCCACTCTCGGACACCGACGTCCATTTCCGGATAAAGATACGTCTCTCACAATCAAAGCTGTCAGGATTATCCTCCGTGTTTCTGAATACTTACTGTTCCCTGGAAGATGGCGTCTCAGTTGCCCCTCTGCAACTGAATGGACATCGCCCGGCCAGAATTCAAGACTCAGAAACGTCGTCGCCAGATGATCGTTGTGGCAGCGGCTGTTTTGGGTGTGGCCGCAGTGTCAGCTGGAGTTTCACGGTTGAAGCCGGCGGCACCGACGGTTGAGCGCGGAAGTGTCTGGACCGACACGGTCAAGCGCGGTCCAATGCTGCGCCAAGTGCGCGGGTTGGGGACGCTGGTGCCGAGCCAGGAAGCAGTGCGCCAGATTCCGGCAGAGACCGAAGCCACCGTCGTTCGCATTCAGATGCTGCCCGGCTCGCAGGTGACGGCGGGCACGATCCTGCTGGAAATGAGCAATCCGCAGACGGAACAATCTGCGGTCGACGCGCAGCTTCAATTGAAGGCTGCCGAAGCTGAATACCAGAGCCTTCGAGTGAAGCTGGAAAGCGACCTGATGAACCAGAAAGCCGGCGCCGCTACCGTGCATGCCGACCACGCGCAGGCCCAACGGCAATCCGACACCGACAAGGCGCTGTACGAACTGGGAGTCATCTCTGGCCTGGCCTACAAGTCTTCCAAGGAAAAGGCGGACGAACTCACCACAAGAAATGACCTTGAAACCCAGCGGCTAACGGCCAACGAGCGGGCGATTGAGTCGCAGATGGCGCAACAGCAAGCCAAAATAGATGAAATGCGCACCCTCGCCCAGCTCAAGCAAAAGCAATTGGACGCCTTGAAAGTTCGAGCGGGAATCGACGGAGTGCTGGTGGATCTCCCGCTGCAAGTCGGCCAGCACGTCCTACCCGGGACCATGCTCGCAAAGGTGGTGGAACCCGATCACTTGATGGCTACACTGAAGGTCGCCGAAACCCAGGCACGCGACGTACAGATTGGAGAGTCAGCCTCGGTCGACACGCACAACGGAGTCATTGCAGGTACGGTGATGCGAGTCGATCCGGGGGTACAAAACGGAACCGTCACGGTCGACGTCAAACTCACAGGCGTCCTGCCCAAGGGTGCACGGCCTGACCTGAGTGTGGACGGAACCATCGACCTGGAGCGATTGGAGAACGTGCTCTATGTCGGCCGTCCGGCATTCGGCCAGGAGAACAGTACCATCAGTTTGTTCAAACTGGGCCCGGACGGGCAAACGGCCTTGCGTGTCCCAGTGAAGGTTGGACGAGCCTCGGTAAATTCGATCCAGGTGATTGATGGGCTCCGCAAGGAGACACTGTCGTCTTGTCCGACATGTCGCGTTGGGACAACACCGATCGAATCCGACTCGAGTAAGCAGAGAACTCTAGCGAGGAAGTCAGCAATGACCGAAACCGGGCAGCCGCTCATCCACATTCAGGACCTGACCAAAGTCTTCTACACCGACGAGATCGAGACGCATGCGCTCTCCGGCATCCACCTGTCGATAAATAAAGGAGAGTACCTCGCCATGTCGGGACCGTCGGGCTGCGGCAAATCCACGCTGCTCTCGATCATCGGCCTGCTGGATACGCCGTCAGCGGGGAGTTACTCACTGAATGGGAAGCCCGTCGAGCATCTCGATTTTGCGGAGCGGTCGCGCATCCGCAACCAGGAGATCGGGTTCATCTTTCAGAGTTTCAACCTGATCGGTGATTTGACGGTCTATGAAAACGTCGAATTGCCGCTGACCTACCGTCACAAAATGCCTGCCGCCGATCGCAAGGCGCGTGTGATGGAGGCGCTGGAGCGCGTCGGCATGGCGCATCGCGTGCGGCACTATCCGTCCCAATTATCGGGGGGTCAACAGCAGCGTGTGGCTGTAGCCCGGGCGCTGGGCGGGAAGCCGTCCATTCTTCTGGCGGACGAGCCCACCGGAAATCTCGATTCGCGCAACGGCGACGCGGTGATGGAGTTGCTGCAAGAGCTTCACCGCGAAGGTGCGACCATCTGCATGGTGACGCACGATCCACGCTTTGCCAAGCACGCGCAACGCGAAGTGCACCTGTTCGACGGCAAAGTGGTGGCAGAGGAAGAGCTGAAGAAATTAATGGCGGATGTTCACGCATGATCACCTTGTGCTGGGTAAGAAGGAGCGGGGTGAGAAGAAGCATACCTGCGGGACGGTTCAGACGGCTGCTGGCCTGGCTTCTCATGAGTCTCGCTGCAACGGCATGGGCGCAGACAAACGGATCTGTCTCCTTCGAGATGCCGAAGTCGCGCAATCCTTTCAGCGCCTACTCGCCCAGTGAAGTGGCTGAGCCACAGTTGACGAATTCTCCCCTGCTTGGGCAATTGATCCGCGATGGCAAACTGTACTTGTCACTGAAAGACGCGATCCGGCTGGCGCTTGAGAACAATCTCGACCTGGCGATCGCCCGATATAATTTGCCGATCGCCAAGACGGATGTACTGCGCACAAAAGCCGGCGGAGTTTTTCGCGGCGTGAACACTGGCGTCGTGCAAGGGACCCCGGGTGGCGGAGTGGGAGGTTTTGGCGCGGGAGCTCCTGGCGGGGGCGCTGGCGGCACGACCGGCGGCGCAGGCGGCGCGGGCGCGGGCGCCTCCGGCTTGGTGCAGTCGACTTTAGGTTCCGGGACTCCAGTCGCTTCGTATGATCCCGCAATTACCGGTTCGGTGGGTGCCGAGCATCAAACCAGTCCTCTGGCCAGTCTGCAGCTTTATGGAGTGCCTTTGCTGCAGCTCAACACCGGGCAAGCCAGCGTCACCTTTGCGCAGGCTTTTCCAACCGGAACCAGCATTTCTTTCCAGTTCAACAACAGCCGCCAAACTACAAATAGTCCTCTATTCAATTTGTCTCCCGTCCTGTCTTCGATGTACCAGTTTTCAATCCAGCAGCAATTGCTTGCCGGGTTTAGCTTCGGCGCCAATCTTCGCTATCTGCGAATCGCAAATAACAACAAAAAGATTTCTGAGATCGCCTTCAAAGATCAAGCGATTGTTACCGTCACGCAGATCGAGAACATTTATTGGGACTTGGTCAATGCCTACCAGCAGGCACAAGTCAGTGAACAATCATCGGCATTCGCGCAGCAGTCGCTCGATACTGCAAGGAAGCAGCTCGAACTGGAAAGCATTCCCGAGATGGATGTGTTGCGTGCCGAAGCTGAAGTCTCAAAGCGCGATCAGGATTTAACCATCGCACGAACCACGCTGCAATTGCAGGAATTGCTGATTAAGAATGCGCTGACCAGGAGGCTTGACGACCCTGTGCTGGAAGCGGTGCCGGTGGTTCCTGAGGACCGTCTGGAATCTATCCCGGCAGCGGCAAGTCAGGCCGTACAGGACCTTATCGCGCAGGCGTTGCAGGATCGCACCGAAGTCGCGGTGTCTGGCATCGATCTCGTAAATCGCCAGATCAGCCGCAAAGCCGTGGCGAACGCGTTGTTGCCCTCGCTCTCCCTGGTGGGATTCTATGGAGGATCGGGATTGGCCGGGCCTTTGAATCCGATTTACAATCCGGTGCTGGCGGGCGCTCCGAACATGTCGGGCGTCCCCACAAATTTCGGCGGCGCCATGGAGAATGCGTTCAACAACAACGCTCCGCACTACTACATCGGATTGAATCTCAACATTCCGATTCGAAATCGTGTTGCCAAGGCCGACCAGTACCGTTCCGAGCTGGAATACCGTCAAGCCGAGCTTCGCCGCGAGCAGTTGAAAAAGCAGATTCGGATCGAGGTGCGGAACGCACAGTATACGCTGGAACAATCGCGTGCCAGAGTCGAATCAGCCCGCAAGGCCAGGGATCTGGCCCAACGCACATTCGAGATCACAAAGAAGGAACAGGAACTAGGATCGGGATCGAATTACCAGACCATGATCGCCCAGCGCGATCTTTCCGTGGCTGAACTGGACCTGGTTACCGCCATGACGATCTACCGGAAGGCCGGAGTCGAACTTGATCGCGCAACCGGCGCAACTTTGGAACATAATGGCGTGCTGATTCAGGATGCAGTCAGCGGGACGGTTACCGCCTCGTCTCCATAACTCATGCCGACTTCGGCCAAGCCGCAAGCTCTTCGCTCGCTCGAGCCATCCGGCGTGTCTTCCCCTCCCCACGAGAATCGTGCGCCCCGTATTCTGGCGGCTGACGATCAACCGCACATTCTCGAAGCTCTTCAACTGTTGCTTCATCCCCGAGGCTATCGCGTGGAGAGCGCTAAATCTCCCGCCGAAGTCAGGCAGGCGTTGGCGATGGACTCGTATGATGCGCTGCTGATCGATCTCAACTACACACGGGACACCACTTCCGGTCGGGAAGGCCTGGACCTTCTTTCGGAAATCGTGGCGCTCGACAGCAATCTCCCGGTCATCGTCATGACCGCGTGGGGCAATGTGGAACTGGCGGTCGAAGCCATGCGGCGTGGTGCGCGGGACTTCGTCCAAAAGCCCTGGGAGAACGAACGCCTGCTTGCCATTCTAAGGACGCAAATCGAATTGCATCGTGCCCTCCAGCGCGCCGAGCGATTAGCCGCGGAGAACCGGCTGCTTCAGGTTCAAGGCCGCACAGAGTTCATCGCCGCGGCGGCTTCGATGCAGCCTGTCCTGGAGGCCATAGCACGGGTCGGCCCATCCGACGCGAATGTCCTTATCACGGGCGAACACGGCAGTGGCAAAGAGGTTGTCGCGCAAACCCTGCACGCTCTATCTACACGCGCCTCACGCCCACTGGTTGTCGTGAATACGGGCGCGTTGGCGGAGGGGCTATTCGAAAGCGAACTCTTCGGCCACGTAAAGGGTGCCTTCACCGATGCGCGGACCGATCGGATCGGGCGCTTCGAACTCGCCGACGAGGGCACGATTTTCCTGGACGAAATCGGAAACGTACCCATCCGGCAACAGGCGAAATTACTGCGTGTGCTCGAATCCGGCGAGATCGAACGGCTGGGATCCTCGCGTTCGCGGAAGCTCGATGTGCGCGTAATTTCGGCCACCAATAGCGACCTTCAGGCGGCATGCTCCTCGGGGCAATTCCGCGAGGACCTCCTTTTTCGGCTGAACACGGTCGAGATCCATGTGCCGCCACTCCGCGAGCGCCGCGAAGATATTCCGGCGCTCGCAATCCATTTTCTCCGGCGCTATGCGTCCCGCTATCGCCGCGAAATCGATGGATTCGACAGTTCTGCACTGCAAGTCATGGCGCAATATTCCTGGCCGGGCAACGTTCGCGAACTCGAGCACACGCTGGAGCGCGCCGTCCTGATGTGCCGCGGACGGGAGATTCAACCTGCCGATCTCGGCCTGAATCTGCAGCGACCGCAGTCCCAGAATCTCGAAGAGCTAAGCCTGGAGGCGGTGGAGGCGCTTCTGATCCGAAAGGCGCTGCAACGTTTTGAGGGCAACGTAAGCCAGGCCGCCGAAGCCTTGGGGCTGAGCCGGGGTGCGCTCTATCGACGCATGGAGAAGTATGGCCTCTAGCCCGCAGACCAGCGGCAAGGCAGAAACGCGGAGAGTTCCTCGGCGAGTTCGTCGAAAAGTTCTTCGCAATCGGGTTCGCCTCCTCTACGAGCATCGCATCAGCCTCTACTCGCTCCTCGTCGCCTTACCCGGAATTGCCGTCAGCGGCATCCTTATTTGGTTGCAGCCCTGGTCCACCGGATCGAAGCTGGCACTCTTGTTCGCAGAGTTATCTGTCTGGTGGATGCTGGCCCTGGCGCTACACAGGCAAATGGTTCGACCGTTGCAAACTCTGGCAAACGTTGTAGCGGGTCTTCGCGCAGAGGACTATTCCTTTCGAGCGCGTGGCGCCATTGCGGACGATGCGTTGGGGGAGCTTTCGCTTGAAGTCAACGCTTTGGCCGACCTGCTTGCGGATCGGCGAATCGGAGCCATCGAAGCAACTGTGCTCCTGCGGCGAGTTGTGGAAGAAATCGACGCTCCGTTATTCGCATTTGACCCGGACCGCGTGCTTCGAGTGGTGAATCCCGCAGGTGAAAAACTTCTTCAACAAGCTGCGGTTCGCCTTCTGGGACGCACGGCCGACGAAATCGGGCTGGCCGATTGCCTCAGCGCGGAGAGTCAGGCGGTGGTGGTTTTGCCAGCCAACAGTTCGAGCGCCCGTTGGCTGGTGCGCCAAAGCAAGTTCCGGGAAAAGGGTGTGCCACACACTCTGGTTGTTCTGTCAGACGTCAGCCGGGCGCTTCGGGAAGAGGAGCGCAACGCATGGCAACGGTTGATCCGAGTGCTTGGACACGAACTCAACAACTCGCTGGCTCCCATCAAATCGATCGCGGGGAGCTTGAGCACTCTCCTCGCGGAGACCCAACTCAACCCCCAACACCGTCGTGACTTTGAACGGGGTCTCGCCATCATCGAAGCTCGAACTGCATCGCTCAACCGGTTTCTCCAGGCCTATCGACAATTGGCCCAGATGCCACCTCCAGCAATAAGGAAAGTTGCGCTGCTCCCGATTGTGGAGCGGGTCGTTTTCCTCGAGACTCGAATAGCAGTGGCGATCTCTCGCGGCCCCGATGTCATGTTGATGGTGGATCCCGACCAGATCGAGCAGATGCTCATCAATCTCGTGCGCAACGCGGTCGAAGCGGCGCTTGAGCCAAGCCTGAGTGATGACCGTTCGAGCAACCCCACGAACGGCGGTGAGGATCGGAAGCCGCAGGTAACACTGAATTGGGTGGTCGAAGATGAGAGCGTTGTCTTGACTATCGACGATAACGGGCTGGGACTCCTGAATCCGAGCAACGCGTTTGTACCGTTCTATACGACCAAGCCCGCAGGAAGTGGCATCGGATTAGCACTCTCGCGCCAGATCGTCGAAGCGCATGGCGGCTCGATTGAACTGTCTAACCTGAACGGAAAGAGAGGCTGCCACGTGCGGGTGAGACTGCCGTGCAGCTAAAAAATAGTACCCGCAACCGGCATGCACTTCGGAATTCCAGTGTTGACCTCAGTGGTTGACCTCAGTTGTTGACCTCAGTGATCGGAGGCTTGAGATGACGTTCGAACAATTTGAAAACCCTGTTCAGGATTTGCGATATGGGCTACGACAGCTGTGGCGCAGCCCGGGCTTTTCTTCCTTGGCAATTCTGTGCCTGACCTTGGGAATCGGCGCTAATACTGCGGTATTTAGTTGGATCGAAGGGATACTATTCCGTCCGTACCCGGCAGTAGCCCACCAGGAAAGGCTGCTCGCCCTGGCCGGAACAGCTCGTGGCGAGACCGGTCCGACGGCTCTTTCGTGGCCGGACTTCCTTGATCTGCAGAGAAGCTGCACCCTTTGTGACGCATTCTTCGTAAGCAAGATCACCGGCAGCACGCTGAATATCGGTGAGCGCGCCCAAGTCACGACCGGCAGTATCGTCTCCGCAAACTATTTCGATGCGATCGGCGTTCATCCTGTGCTTGGTCGCGGCTTCGAGCCCGGCGAAGATGCAGGAAGCGACGCTCACCCTGTCACTGTGATTAGTTATCAGCTTTGGCGGAGCCGCTTTAAAAGCGATCCACAAATCGTCGGCCAGACACAGCGGCTCGATAACATTCCGCACACCATCATCGGTGTCGCACCGGAGGGGTTTTATGGAACTTTCGTAGGCTGGGCGATGAATTTCTGGGTTCCCGCGTCAATGGAAGAAACCTTCGAAAGCGGCGGATACAAACTCGAGGACCGCGGCGCGCGGTGGATTGAAGCCTACGTACGACTCAAGCCGGGGGTAACTCGTGCGCAAGCCCAGGACGAAATCTCTGCAATCGCAGCCCGCCTGGAGAACAACTACTCAGCCACGAACCGCGGACGCGGCATCAGGCTGTGGCCATTATGGCAAACCCCTTTCAATAATGCTGGCACTCTGCTTCCCACCCTCGAGATCATGCTCGCGGTGGGGGCGTTTGTTCTTCTCATCGCCTGCGCGAATGTGGGCAACCTGCTGCTGGTCAGGTCATTTGCCCGTCGCCACGAAATGACGGTTCGGCTCGCCATCGGGGCCAGCCGCGCTCGTTTGTTGAAACAACTTCTCACCGAAGGACTCATCCTCTCAACGCTCGGGGCAGCCGCCGGACTCCTGGTTGCGTACTGGTGTCGGCACGCGCTCGTGCTGCTCCTCCCAGCGCGTTCCGGAGTGGCGATGTACCTGCCTGGGGAAATCGACTGGCGCGTGATGTCGCTGAGTGCCGGTATTTGCTTGATCGCCACGCTTATTGTCGGATTGGTCCCTGCTCTTCAAACCCGCAACCTCGACCTCGCCGGCGCACTGAAAGCGGAGTCCTCGGGTGTGGTCGGCGCCCGGGGAACCGCGTGGGTGCGATCGGGCCTGGTCGTTTTCCAGGTTTGTCTGAGCTTTATTCTTCTGGTTGGAGCGGCACTGCTGCTGCAGAGCTTGCAAAAGATTCGAACCACCAACCCGGGTTTCTCAACTAACAATGTGGTGCAGACCGGGGTGTCTTTAGTCTCAGCTGGATACGACGTGCCCCGCGCCAGGACTTTTCAGGAGGAGCTGATTGCTCGCGTCAGGGCGCTACCCGGAGTGGAGTCCGCTGCATTCGCCCGCATGACCCCACTGGGCTATGGAACATACTCTTCCACACCGATTGCGGTTGACGGCTACCAACCTCCACTGGAAGAGCAACCTACTGTCGACTACAACCAGGTCAGTGCTGACTACTTTTCCACCCTGGGCATCCCTCTGCTCTCCGGCCGCGAATTCACGCGTGCCGATGACGAAAACGCGCCCTTGGTTGCCATAGTGAATCAGACCATGGCTGCACGATACTGGCGCGATCAGGATCCCATCGATCGGCGCCTTCATGTGAAGGGCCGCTGGGTGCGAGTCATCGGCGTTGCCGCAGACTCCAAGTACGAGAGCATGCGCGAGAATCCAAAGCCATTTTTCTATGTGCCGCTGCTGCAGGATTTCGTAACAGGCCCAGTCTTGTATATCCGCTCAGCCCAACCTCTGCAGAGCGTTTCGGCCGCCCTGCTCCGCGAAGTGCACGCACTGGACGGGAACCTTGCCCTTTACGAGACGATTACGCTTCAGGAACAAGTTAACCGCTCAACCTCGCCGCAACTCGTGGCCGTAACCTTGGTTTCGATTTTGGGAGGATTGACCCTTCTCCTCGCTGCCGTCGGCCTGTATGGCGTGATGTCTTATTCCGTAGCGCAGTCCAACCGCGAGCTCGGGCTGCGCATGGCGCTTGGTGCCGGCGCAGCCAATCTGTTTCGCCGGGTGATTTCACGCGGCTTGCGATTAACCGCAGTCGGCGTCCTCTGCGGCGCAGTTGCGGGACTTGCATTGACGCGATTATTAGGAAGGCTTCTCTACAATGTCAGTCCGAACGACCCGCTGGCATTCGCATCGGCAGTGGCGGTCATGACAATCGCCTCAGTCGCAGCTTGTCTTCTGCCTGCCTGGCGCGCTACGCGGACCGATCCAGCTCGAGTGTTGCGAGACTGAGCCTCACACTCATGGCCGTCATTCATGGTGCCGGGAGGGGGAATCGAACCCCCAAGGGCCGAAGCCCGGCGGATTTTGAGTCCGCTGCGTCTGCCAGTTCC
>Ga0209415_10009864_pt1 | contig 16332 bp, 14 predicted proteins | sample PeaSoiSIISIP2007_FD_187696 | JGI IMG/M metagenome (GOLD analysis project Ga0209415, IMG submission 187696) | Peat soil microbial communities from Weissenstadt, Germany - SII-SIP-2007 (SPAdes) (version 2) | ecosystem: Environmental > Terrestrial > Soil > Wetlands > Peat | place: Germany...
GTCCCCTTCCTCCTCATCTACGGGATCAGCTACTTCTTCACCGAGTTCGGGCCCAACGTCACCACCTTCCTGATCCCGACCGAGGTGTTCGGGGTGGGGGAGCGGACCACCGGGCACGGCATCGCCGCCGGGGTGGGCAAGCTGGGGGCGTTCCTCGGCGTCTTCCTCTTCCCCCTGCTCAGCTCGGCGCTGGGCCTCGGAGGGGTGCTGATCTTCTGCTCAGCGCTGGGGCTGGCCGGGGCGCTGCTCACCCGGGTGCTCCCGGAGAAGAGCGGTCACAGCCTCGATGCCGCCACCTTCAGCCCGGCGGCGAGCGCCGCGGAGACTGTCGCTCAACTCGCGGTGGAGGCTGTGGAGGCTTCGGGGAAGGTCCCCGCCGAGTCGGCCGCGTAGCTCGGCGGCGCAGGGGCTTGGCGTCGGCGTGGCCACCGGCCTGGCGCCACTGGCTCCAGCCCGCCGCGTCTCGTCAGTTGCGAAGATTCGACCCGTGACCGGCCGGCAGGACCGCAGACCAGGGTGACCGGGCTCGAGGCCGGGTTCGTGGCCGGTGCCGGCGTGCTGGCGGGCATGGCCAACACCATCGGTGGCGGCGGCTCGCTGCTCAGCTACCCGGCCCTGCTCGGCGCCGGCCTCAACCCCCTCGCCGCCAACGTGACCAACACGGTCGGGCTGGTCCCCGGACTGCTCACCGGGAGCCACGGCTACCGGGCCGAGCTGGCCGGGCAGGGCCGGCGGGTGGCAGGCATGCTGGTGCCGATGTCGATCGGGGGCCTGGCCGGCACGGTCCTGCTGCTCCGGACCTCGCCCGGCGTCTTCACCCGAGTGATCCCCTGGCTGATCATCCTCGGCTGCCTGGCCCTGCTCTTCCAGCCCGTCCTTTCCCGCCTGGTCGGGGCCCACGCCGGCGAGGCCTCACCGGTGCTCCGCGGCGGGCTGGTGCTGGGAGGGATGTACGGCGCCTACTTCGGCGCGGCGCTGGGCGTGATGCTCCTCGCCCTCCTCGGCCTCTACGTCCGGGACACGCTGCAGCGGCTCAATGCGGCCAAGGTGGTCTGCACCACGACCGTCAACGCCATCGCGGCCGTGGGCTTCGCCATCTTCGGGCCGGTCCACTGGCTGGACGCCCTGGTCCTCGCCGCCGGCACGGTGGTGGGGGGGGCGATCGGCGCGGCAGCGGGCCGGCGCATCCCGCCGGTCGCCCTCCGGTACGGGGTGGCCGGGGTCGGCATCGGGCTGGCGATCAAGCTGCTGGTCGCCCCCTGAGGTCCGACTCTCCCCCTGGCAGAATCCTCCCCATGCTGATCGGGGCTCACGTGGCGGCGCGAGGCGGTCTCCACAACGCGGTTGACAGCGCCCTCGCCATCGGGGCCGAGGTCATCCAGACCCACCCGACGCCGGCCCAGATGTGGAGGCCGCTGCGGTTGGAGGAGGCCGATCGGCAGCTCTACCTCCGGAAGTACGCGGCCGCCGGGCTCCGCGGCCACTACCTGCACGCGGTCTACCTCGTCAACCTCGCCTCCCCCAAGCCCGAGCTGCTGCGCTCGTCGGTGGCCTCGCTGGTCCATTACATGGAAGTGGCCGCCGCCCTCGACGCCGAGGGGGTCGTCTTCCACCCCGGCTCCCACCTGGGAGCCGGGTTCGATGCGGTGCTCGCCCAGGTGGGCAGGGCAATCCGCGAGGTCGTCGAGAACAGCCCACCCGGGCGGGCCCGGCTACTGGTGGAGAACAGCGCGGGCTCGGGTGGCTGCGTGGGGCGGAGCTTCGAGGAGGTCGCCCGGGTGGTCGAGGCCGCCGGCTCCGACCGGGTCGGGGTCTGTCTCGACACCCAGCACGCCTTCGCCAGCGGGTACGAGCTGCGCGATCCGGAGGGGGTGGCCCGTACCCTGGCCGAGTTCGACCGGCTGGTCGGCTTCGAGCGGCTGGGCCTGGTCCACGTCAACGACTCGGCGCGGGCGCTGGGCAGCAACGCCGACCGCCACGCCAACCTCGGGGAGGGGGAGATCGGGACGGCCGCCTTCCGCCTGCTGCTGCACGACGGGCGGCTGCGCGGCGTTCCCTGGGTGCTCGAGGTCCCCGGTCACGAGAGGAAGGGCCCGGACCGCCAGCAGGTGGAGCTGCTGCGCGAGCTGGCCGGGCCCAGGCCGCGCCGACCGACCTCCCGCCGCGACGGAGGAGGGCCGGTACCGGCGGCCGCGAGGCGCGTCCGGGTTCAGGGCCCCGCTGACGGGCTCGAGCTGGCGCAGGGGGTCGGGGACCCCGCTCCGGCGCCCTCTGGTTCGCCGGCCAGAAAGCCGGAGCCCAGGAAGGGGTCGCCGCCCGCGCCCTGACGCGCCCTCACGCGACCTCAGGGGCGTGCCGGCGGCGCCCCGTCCTCGATGGGGGCGAGTGCCAGCCTCGCCCAGCCCACTCCCGCGGCGCTGAGCTGGACGAGGGGCACCAGCACCAGCAGCCCCAGCGCCACCCAGAGGCCGGGATCGGCCCCGCTCACGATCGCCGACGCTCCACGGCCGAAATGGCCGGCAAACACCTGGCCCAGGTGCAGCGCATTCAGCTCCAGCAGGGTGCCGGCGACGAGAGAGAGCACGCCGCTCGTGAGCCGGTGCCCGCGCGGGCCCCAGACGATCAGCGCCATCGCACCCAGAATGGCCAGACCGGCGAGCAGGGCCAGGGGCTGGACGCCGAGGTTCGCCTGGCCGGCGTCCTGGATGTTGCTGAGGCACCCCGCGTTGACGGTCGGGTCCCCACCGATCGCCAGCGACAGCCCGCTGTAGGCGGCGATCCCACCATTCACGCAGGCGGCGGGCAGCGCCCCCAGGCCCGGCAGCTGCTGGAGCTCAGAGATGAAGGCGGGCGAGAAGGAGATCCTCACCATGCTGGCCCCGAAGCAGCCGGCGGCGGCCAGGAGGAGGAGCAGGGTGACCAGGCGGAGGATGGGATGGCGGTGCCGGTCGGAGGCGGGCATGGCCTGCCACGATAGCTCTGCCGTCGGTCATACTCGGCGGCCGATGGGGACCTGATCGACAGGAGGGCTCGATCATCAACCGCCGACATCTCGCCGCCCTGGCGGGGCTGGCCGCGGCCATCGCGGCCTGCGGCTACTCCGGGCCGTCGGCCGCCACCCTGCTCCAGCGGGCCAAGGCGACGTTCGACCAGACCTCGGCCTTCCACATCCAGCTGACCAGCCAGAACGTGGCCGGGAGCGGGACCCTGCTCACCGCCGCCGAGGGAGACGCGGTGCGCCCCGACGAATTCTCGGGCACCCTCTCGATCGAGGAGGCCGGTTTCCCCCTCCAGGTCAAGGTGGTCTCGACGGGTGGCCAGTTCTACATCCAGCTCCCCTTCACCGACGACTACCAGAAGGCGAATCCCTCGCAGTACGGCTTCGGCGATCCCGGCAAGCTGCTGGATCCCAACAGCGGGATCTCCACCCTGCTCACCTCGGCCCACGACCCCACCCTCGGCTCCGCGGTGCGGCTCGACGGCGAAGCGCTCCAGCAGGTGGACGCCACCCTGCCGGGCAGCCGGGTGGCCGCACTCCTGGTGGACGCGGAGCCCAGCCAGCCGGTCTCGGCGGTGTTCTCGATCGACACCGGGAACTACCAGGTCAGAGAGGTCGACCTGACCGGACCCATCTTCGCGGCCGGTGAGCAGAGCACCTTCCACCTCGTTCTCGACGACTACGGCGAGAGCGTGAGCGTCAGCCCGCCGCCCACCTCCTGAACGGTGAACCGTCCCGATCCCGGCGGCGCGATCGGCGGCGGCACCGCGGGGAGCGCGCGCGCCGGGCGCGCGGATGGAGGGGCGGCGCGGGGTTCGGGCTGGAGGCTGGGGTTCGCTGCGGCGGGCGTGATGCTGGCCGCAGCCGACACCTACGTGGTGGTGCTCGCCCTGCCCGCGATCATGAGCGACATCGGGTTGAGCCTCGACCACCTGGAGGCTGCGACCCCCATCGTCAGCGGCTTCCTGCTCGGCTACGTCGCCCTGCTGCCGCTCCTCGGCCGGCTCTCCGACATCGTGGGCCGCGGCCGGGTCTTCACCGGGTGCCTCCTGGTCTTCGCCTTCGGGTCGCTGGTGACCTCCTCGGCACAGGACCTCACCGGGGCGGTGGTGGGTCGGGCCCTCCAGGGAGCCGGCGGCGGGGGGCTGGTCCCGGTGACCCTGGCCATCGTCGCCGACCTCTGGCCCGCCGGCCGGCGCGGGATCCCGCTGGGGGTGGTCGGCGGGGTGCAGGAGCTGGGCGCGGTGCTCGGCCCCCTCTACGGGGCCGCGATCCTCAGCTTCTCGACCTGGCGGCTGATCTTCTGGCTGAACCTGCCCCTGACCGCCCTGCTCGGCGCCGGATTCCTGCTCTCACGTCCGGCCGGGACCGCACCGGTCGGCGAGGCGGCTGACCCGGGTGTCGAACCGGTGCCGCGGAGCCGCCCGCGGCGCGGGCCGGCAGGGGGGGCGGTCGACCTGCCCGGGACCCTTCTCCTGGTCGGCACCCTCGGGCTCGGAGGTCTGGCGGTGGCCGCGCCCGGGCCGCTCGCCGCCAGCGCGACCTGGGGGGTGCTCTGGGGCCCGATCGCCGGGGATTCCGCGTGGACCACGCCACTCGCCCTGGCCGCGCTGGCGGGGGCGGCGCTCTCCATCGCCCGGGGTCTCACCGGGGACGGGGGCGCGCCGCGCCTGCTCCGGCTTCGCCGGCTCCCCGAGATCTGGAGTAGCGTCGACGGACTGGGCGGGGCCCTCCTCGCCGTGGTGCTCGGCTTCCTGGTGATCAGCTTCGCCGCGGCCGATCCGAGCCAGGGATTGGTGGCCCCCGCGGCGGTGGTGCTGCTCCCGCTGGCCCTGGTGGCGGCCGCCGCCTTCGCCGTCCGTGAGACCCGCGCTCCGGCCCCGCTGCTCCCCCTCGGGGAGCTGCGCGATCCCGCTGCGGTCGGAGCCCTGCTCGCCAACCTGGCCATCGGGGCGGGGCTGATGGCGGCGCTGGTGGACGTCCCCATCTTCGCCCGGGCGACCTCGTCCGGGTCGCAGCTGGGCGCTGCCCTGGTGCTGCTCCGCCTGCTGGCGGCCGTCCCGGTGGGCGCCGTGCTCGGAGGCTTTCTCTGCGAGCGGATCGGCTACCGGGTGACCACGCTGCTCGGGATGGCGCTCACCACGGCGATGTTCGTGCTCATGGCGGGCTGGACCGCAAGCTCGCTGGGCCCGGGGCTCCGCCTCAGCGACCCGGTCCTCGCCGGCTGCGGCCTCGGCTTCGGGCTCGCCATCGCCCCCATCAACGCCGCGATCCTGGGCGCCGTCGCCGCCGCCAGGCATGGGCTCGCCGCCGCGCTCGTGGTGGTGGCGCGGATGGTGGGGATGCTGGTCGGGATCTCCCTGCTCACCGCCATCGGACTGCACCGCTACTACCAGGAGGCGGCGACCATCCCCTCACCGGCGATCCTCTGCCCGGGCCACCCGCTGAGCTGCGCCGCCTACAACTCGCTGGCGCAGCTGGCCCTGCTCGACGAGCTGCGCACCATCTTCCTGGCCGCCGCGGTGTGCACGGGGGCGGCGGGGGCGGTCGGGGTCGCCATGCTGCGACGCCGGGGTGGGAGAGACCCGGGAGCGATGGCGGCCGCCCTGGGCGCGTAGCCGAGCGGGCGAGGCGGCCGGGGTCGCCGTGCGAGGGTGCGAGGTGGTCGTGTACAGCGGCGGTTACACGTTCCCGGAGGAGCCGGTCACCGGACCCGCAGCGGTGGCGATCTCGGTCGCGGCCGGTGGGATGGTGTAAACACCGGACGACAGCGTCGACATCGACGCCCCCGTCCCGGCACCGCTACAAGCGCGCGGACAAGGAGGTGGTCACTCTCACCATCACCGACACCGGCGGAGCGCAGGCGTCCGGCAGCAAGTCGATCAGCGTTCACTGAGAGGCCACCGCGCAGGCGGGTGCTGCAGCGGCTGGCAGACGGCCCGTCGGCATTGCGGAACCGGGGCGGTTGGCTCGCTACACTCCAGCCTCATGCCGGTCCGGGTTCGCGCGATCCGTCCTCGGCTCGACCTCGCTGAGGTCCTGGAGGCGCTCAGGCTCTCCGCCGTGGAACTGCACCTCGACGCCTTCCTGGTCGGTGGATTCGTCCGTGACCGGCTGCTCGGCCGGGAGAGCAAGGACATCGACCTGGTGGTCGTGGGCGGCGACGGTGTCCCCCTGCTGGAGCGGGTGGCGGGGAAGCTCAGCTGGGCCCGGCCGGCTGTCTTCGAGCGCTTCGCGACGGCGCAGGTCAGGGGCGGAGGCTTCATCGTCGAGGTGGTCCAGGCCCGGGCGGAGAGGTACGACCCCGAATCGCGCAAACCGGACGTTCACCCCGGGAGCCTGGAAGACGACATCAGCCGCCGCGACTTCACGGTCAACGCGCTGGCGCAGACGTTCAACGGCCGGGTCCTCGACCTCACCGGGCGGGGGCTGGACGACCTCCGCGAGGGCATCCTGCGCACCCCCCTGGATCCCTCCGACACCTTCTCCGAGGACCCTCTCCGCATGTTCCGGGCGGCCAGGTTCGTCGCCCAGCTCGGTTTCCGCCTTGCCGAGGGGGTCGAGGAGGCGATAGGTGCGATGGCCCACCGAGCCTCCATCCTCTCCGCGGAGCGGGTGCGCGACGAGCTGATCCGGCTGCTGGTCGCGGAGCACGTCCGGGACGGGATGGAGGTGCTGCGGCGCACCGGGCTCCTGGAGGTCTGGATCCCCGAGCTGCTCCCCATGGTGGGCGTGGAGCAGGGCGGCTGGCATCTGTACGACGTCTGGGAGCACAGCCTGCGGGCCGTGGAGCTGGCCCCCCGCGACCTGGTGACCCGCCTCGCCTGCCTCTTCCACGACTCCGGCAAGCCCCGGACCCACGTCATCGCCGCCGACGGCCGGCACACCTTCCATGACCACCCGCGGGCGGGAGCCCAGATCTCCGCGGCGGTGATGAGCCGTCTCCGCTTCAGCAACGAGGAGGTCGAGCGGGTGGGCGCCCTGGTGCTCCACCACATGTGGCCGATCCAGTACCGGCCCGATGAGGTGGGCGACAGCGCGGTGCGGCGATTCATCCGCACCCTGGGAGAGCTGCGGCCGCGGATCCTCGAGGTGGCCCGCGCCGACACCCGCGCCTCCGCCTACCCGGACGTGGAGGCGATCGACGAGCTCGAGCGGCGGGCGGCCGAGCTGGATGCGGGCAGCCAGGTCTCCCGGCTGCGCCCGCCCCTCGACGGCAATGCGCTGATGGAGCGTGCCGGGCGGGGGCCCGGGCCGTGGGTGGGCAGGGTGCAGAGGGCGCTGCTCGACGCCATCCTCGACGGCGAGATGCCGGCCGACGACCCGGTGGCGGCCCGGCGCTGGCTGGACGCACATCCTGACCTGCTCGGGGGCGACTGAGGGGGACACGGGACGATCGCTCGGACGGATCGCCAACCCGCGGGTCAGCCTCCGGGGCGCCACCGCCTGGGATCCGGACGATCGCTCCCGGTGGCGGTCGACCCCGGTCGGACGATCAGAAGAGGGCGCCCGACCAGGGCAGGGGCGACCAGCGGAACATCGCGGTCGCCCGGATCACGGCCCCGGCGGTGCCCTCCTCGACCCGGCCAGCGCGGTGAAGTCGCTCCACCGGGGCGTCGCCCAGGAGGATCGAGCCCAGCGCCGCCGTGCCGAGGCTGAGGTCGGGCGAGGCCGTCGAGGGCACGCAGGTCGCCCCCTCCAGGCCACCCTCGAGTCGAAAGCGCCGCGGCGGCGAGCCGTCGGGCTCGTGGACCTCGAGCACCAGGCCGTCCTCGCGGCCGTAGCGACGCGCGGCGAGCAGGGCAGGGGGATCGAGGGGACGCAGCCACAGCCCGTCCTCCAGGGTCTGCCCCCAGGCGCGGGGATTGGTCAGCCGGAGCTGGTACGCCTCGTCCGCGGGGCGCCACTGCGCGGTGACGCGGGTCATGAGGTCGTGCTCCAGGCAGAAGCGCCACAGCGAGCTCTCGCTCTCCTCCGTGACCGCCCACAGCTCCTCCACCCGGAGATCGCCGCACGGGGGGTTGGTCCACATCCAGTCCAGCTTGGTCCGATAGGCGAGCAGGCCATCCACCAGGCCCCCGGCATCGCGGTGGAGGGTGAAGCGCATCGCCCCGAAGCCGCCGGCCTCACGGTCCGCGTCCCGGTACCGGCGGCGGAGCCGGAAGGCGGGGAGGCTCACCATCCCGTTGCGCGCGGCGCAGAGCCTCTCGTGGAGATCGGGCAGCTCCGCCCGGGCGGTCGCCAGGTCGGCGACCTCCAAGCGGCCAGGATCGGCCAGCGGCTCGCGGAGAGAGACATCACCGGTCTCCACCGCCACCCGCGCCACCCGATCCGCGGCCCCGAAACCGAACCGGCCGTAGATGGGCGCCTCGCTGGCCATGAGACCGGCGGAGGCGGCACCGCCCTCACGGGCATCGTCGAGGAGCGCTGCCATCAGGCGTCGAAGGACCCCCCGGCGGCGATGGGTGGGGAGGACGCCGACCTCGGTGACCCCTGCGATGGGCAGCCGGCCGCCCCCGGGCAGGGTGAGCCGGACGTCGATGAGCCCGCCCACCCCGACCAGCCGGCCCTCCGCCAGCGCCACCCAGCCGCGGATGCCGGCCACGTCCGCGACGTCCTCGGCGACGTGGTCGGCGGAGGGGCGGTGCCCGAATGCAGCTGCCAGCACCTCGACGAAGGCCTGCGCGTCGTCCGGCTCGGTGCGGCGTATCTCCACCTCCACGGCCGCCCATCATCCCTCAACCGAACGCACCCTCCGGAGGGCGACGCGCGGGCCTGGCCGCGGTCGGGCAGGGCGGGGAGCCGGTCGAGGAGGGCGGCGCGCGGGCCCGGTCGAGGAGGGGTGGGGCGCAGACCCGGCCGTGGAGGGGCGGCGCGTAGAATCGGTCGGCCATGTTCGACAGGCTGCGCTGGTTAAAGAACCTCTTTCACGACCTTCCCCGGCAACTCCGGCTCGCCTACTGCCTGATCCGCGACCCGCGCGTGCCGATCGGCCCCAAGGCGGCGGTCCTGGCCGCGCTCGGGCTCGCCGTCACCCCGGTGGTCGACCTGCCCGAGGGGATCCCGTTCCTCGGCGAGATCGACCTGCTGGCCGTGAGCATGGTGGCGCTCCGCGTCTTCATCGCCGTCTGTCCGCCCGAGGTGGTGGCCGAGCAGGAGCGGCTCATCGCCGAGCGCCGGAGCCGCTTCGACGACGACGTCCGCGCCGGCGAACGGCTGGCGCTCTTCATCTGGCACCGGATGCGGCCAGCGCCCGGCGGCGATGGCGCAGAGGGTTGGATCGACCTCGAAACCGGGGCGGAGCAGAATGGCGCCAAGCTGGCGCATCAGCAGAGGGGCGCTGTCGCATGAAGGTCATGTTTCTCAAGGAGGTTCCCGGGACGGCGCGTGCTGGAGAGGTGAAGGAGGTCACCCCCGGCTACGCCCGCAACCACCTGCTCCCCCATCACCTGGCGGTCGCCGCCGATGATCGTATGGTGGAGCAGATCCGGCAGCGCGAGGAGGCGACCCGCCGGCGTGCCGAGAAGGCGCTGCGTGACGCTCGCGAGGTCAGCGCGCGGCTGCGCAAGCTCACCGTCACCATCTACGCCAAGACCGGCGAGGCCGGGCGGCTGTTCGGCTCGGTGACCAACGCCGATATCGCCCAGCAGCTCAAGCGCGAGGCCGGCCTCGAGATCGACAAGCGAAAGATCGCGGTGGAGCCGCCGATCAAGTCTCTGGGGCCCCACGAGGTTGAGATCGAGCTCCACCCCGAGGTCACCGAGACCCTCCGCGTCGTCGTCGCCGCCAAGTGAGCACACCTCCGCAGGAGTTGCGGGGGTCGGCAGCAGCCGGGCCGGCGGTGCCTTCAGGACGCGTCCTGCCCCACGACCTCGACGCCGAGCAGGCGGTGCTCGGCTGTCTGCTCATCGATGCCGACGCCATCCTCGCGGTGCGCGACATCCTCGGGCCCGGGGACTTCTACGCCGAGCGCAACGGGCACATCTTCCGGGCCGCGCTGGCGCTCTCCGACCGGGGGGAGCCGGTCGACATCCTCACCCTCAAGGTGCAGCTGGAGCGTGACGGCACCCTCGGACGCAGCGGCGGCATCGAGTACCTCGCCGAGCTGAGCCAGAAGATGCCGACCGCCGCCTCGGTGCGGCACTACGCCCAGATCGTCGTCGACGACTCCCTCCGGCGCCGCCTCATCGCCGCCGCCGGGGACATGGCCCAGCTCGGATTCGACGCCGGACAGCGCACCGACGACATCCTCGACACCGCCGAGCGGCGGATCTTCTCGATCGCCGACTCCCAGCGCAGCCTGGAGATCAGCCACATCGCCCAGATGCTCACCGAGACCTGGGAGCTGATGGAGCGGCGGGCCCAGAGCCGCCAGATCGTCCACGGGGTCCCGACCAACTACAGCCGGCTGGACGCGGTGACCCAGGGGCTCCAACCCGGCGAGCTGATCGTGCTGGCGGCCCGGCCGTCGGTGGGGAAGACCTCGTTTGCCCTCAACATCGCCCGCAACGCGGCGGTGCTGGCGGAGCGCCGGGTGGTCATCTTCTCCCTGGAGATGAGCAAGCAGGCGCTGGTGCAGCGGCTCATCTGCAGCGAGGCCAAGGTCGACGCCTACCTGATCAGCACCGGCCAGGCCGACGCCCACGCCTTCGAGCGCATCGCGGGAGCCATGGACCGGCTCTCGCAGGCCAACATCTGGATCGACGACACCCCGGCGCTCCCGATCAGCGAGCTGCGCGCCCGGGCCCGGCGGATGAAGGCCCAGCAGGGCGTCGACCTGGTGGTGGTGGACTACCTCCAGCTGATGCGCGGCGGCCGCCAGGACTCGCGGGTCCAGGAGGTCTCGGAGATCTCCAGCGGGCTCAAGACGATCGCCAAGGAGCTCTCCGTCCCGGTGCTCGCCCTCTCCCAACTCTCGCGCGAGTCGGAGCGCCGCGAGAATCGCAAGCCCCAGCTCAGCGACCTGCGGGACTCGGGATGCCTCACCGGGGAGAGCCTGGTCTGGCTCGCCGGAGAGAGCCGGCCCGTGCCGATCCGCGACCTGGTCGGACGCGGCGACTTCGAGGTCCTCGCCCTGAACCCGGAGACCTGGCAGCTCGAGCCGCGGCAGGCGCTGCGTGCCTTCCACTCCGGGATCAAGCCGGTGTTCCGCCTCCAGCTCCGCTCCGGCCGCTCCATCCGGGCCTCGGCCAACCACCGCTTCCTCACCGTGGAGGGGTGGCGGCGTCTCGACGAGCTGGCTCCGGGCGACCACCTCGCGACACCCCGGTGGCTGCCGAGCGGGGATCACGCCACCATGACCGACGACCAGCTCGCCCTGCTCGGACATCTCATCGGCGACGGCTGCGCCCTCCCCCGCCACGCCATCCAGTACACGACCAAGGACCGCGAGCTGGCCGAGCTGGTGGCCGACCTCGCCACCCGGGTGTTCGGAGACGGAGTCAGTCCGCGCATCAGCGCCGAGCGCAGCTGGTATCAGGTCTACCTCGCGTCCGCCGGCCGGCTGACCCACGGCCGCCGCAACCCGGTCGCCGCCTGGCTGGACGGGCTCGGCGTCTTCGGCCTGCGCTCGTACGAGAAGCGGGTTCCGGACGCGGTCTTCGGCCAGACGATGAGCGGTATCGGGGTCTTCCTGCGCCACCTCTGGGCCACCGACGGCTGCATCCACATGTCAGCGTCGCTGGACCGGGTCCCGGGCGTCTACTACGCGTCCAGCAGCCGTGACCTCGGCTACGGCATCCGCTCACTGCTCTTGCAGCTCGACATCGCCTCGCACATTCGAAGGGTCAGCCAGGGCGGAAAGGGCCGCGATCAGTACCACGTTGGCATCTCGGGCGGGGACGATCTGCTTCGTTTCATCGCCCTCGTGGGAGGCCTCCGCCCTGGTGCGGACGACCACATCGCCGCGATCGCCGACCGGCTGGACCGCACCGAGAGGAACCCGAACCGAGATGTGGTCCCCTCCGACGCCTGGAGGTCGGTCGTGCAGCCCGCGATGCGCTCCGCCGGCATCACGGGGCGCTCGCTTCAAGCATCGCTGGGAACCAGATACAACGGAGCGGCTCTGTACGCCCATGGGATGAGCCGCGCCCGCGCGACGCAGGTCGCCGCCGCCGTGCAGAGTGAGGAGCTATTCCGGCTCGCCGAGAGTGACGTCTACTGGGATCCGGTCGCGCAGATCGAGGCGGACGGCATCGAGGACGTGTTTGACATCACGGTCGATTGCGTCCACAATCTGATTGTAAATGACATAGTAGTCCATAACTCAATTGAGCAGGACGCGGACGTGGTGCTCTTCCTCTACCGTCCCGGGATGCACAAGGAGGACATCGATCGTTCGGTGACCGAGCTGCTGGTGGAGAAGAACCGCAACGGCCCGACCACCAAGATCGACCTCCACTTCCAGGCCAACCAGATGGTCTTCTACGAGCCGGCTCGGGAGTAGCCGATCCCTGGCCGTTGGTGGCGCCGGTGGCCGATCGGAGAGCCCCATCGCCGAACCTGGAGCGGTACCGGCAGGTCAGGGGGGCGTGGCCGCGGTGGCCATCGCCCTGCTGGTGGCCGCTCTCGGGACCGCGCCCACCTCCGCTCCCCCGCGCAACGTCACCCCGAGCCTGCCCCAGCTGGGCACCATCGCGGGGGCGCAAACGTCGAGTCCGGCGGCAACTCCGTCAGCGTCGGGCTCTCCCTCGCCGTCGACGACCCCATCGGCGACGCCAACGGCGACGCCGTCCGCGACACCGACCGGGATCGCCTCCCCCACGCCGACGCCCCGGCCGTCCCCCACCCCGCCGCCGACGCCGGCGCCCAGTCCGACCGCGACGTCGACGCCCGCCCCGTCGCCCGGTCCCGGCCAGCGGCCGCGGTGATCTTCGGGAGCACGAGAGCAACACATCGGCACCATCGGCGCGGGTCGCGCCGGGCGCGAGTACACTCGGCGGGGCATGACAGGGCAGTTCGCCGACTTCCTCGCGGCCCATTCCGAACGTGTCGCGGAGATCTGGGCTCAACTCCAGGGCAGCGCGCCCGAGACGCGACCGGGTGCAGCCACCCGGGGCCCCCGCCAGTTCCTGAGCGCAACCCTGGTGGCGCTCTCCGCCGACGACCTGGGCCCGCTCATGGCATTCCACGAGATCGACTTCGAGAAGCCGTTCGAGATGGACCAGCGCCTCGAGCGGGCGCTGCTCCATCTCGCAGCGCTGCGTCCGGCAACCGCCAAGGCGGCGGATGAGGCGGGGCTAGACACCGAGTCCCAGCTCTCGCTCGCCCTCGACGCGGCGGAGGACCTCACCACCATCGGCACCCGCCTGAGCGTGACGGTGACCCGGCGCCTGGCTCAGCAGATCTCGGCCATGAACGCGACGAGCAGCGCTCGGGGCACCTCGCTCTCCATCACCATGCACGAGCTGCGCAGGCCCCTCACCATCCTCAACAGCTACGGCCAGCTGCTGTCGACCGGCATGCTCGGTCAGATGCCGGACACGGCCTCGGTGGCCATCGACGGGATAACCGCGAGCACCGAGATGATGGTCCGGATGGTCAATGCCCTCGCCGAGCTCTCCCGGCTCGAGGACCCCGACGACAAGCTGACCTACGAGGCCATCGGACTCGCCGAGCTGATCAGCGGCGGCGTCGAGACGGTGGCCATGGAGGCGAAGCTTCGCGATTGCAAGGTGACCCAGGATGTCTCCTCGGAGACCACCTTCCGGGGCGACCGCCGCCGCCTGACCCTCGCTCTGACCAACATCCTGGGCAACGCCGTCAAGCACTCCCCCGACGCCTCGACCATCTCGGTGCGGGGCTGGGAGCAGGACCATCACGTGCACATCGCGGTCCGCGACCAGGGTCCGGGCTTCGCCTCCGAGGACGCGGACAAGCTCTTCGAGAAGTACTACCGCTCGGTCGCCGAGCGCCACCGCAAGGTGCCCGGCAGCGGGCTCGGCCTCTACATCGTCAAGACGGTGGCGGAGCGCCACGGGGGGAGCGCGAGCGCACGCTCGGAGCCGGGGAAGGGCGCCGAGTTCGAGATCATCGTGCCCTCGAGCGAGCGGCGCTGATGGCCGGCGCACCTCCACCGCCCACCCGCCGCGAGCGCGACTCGATGGGCGAGCTCGAGGTTCCCGCGGACGCCTACTACGGTGCCAGCACCATGCGGGCCAGGCTCAACTTCCCGATCAGCCCGCTGCGCCTCCCGCGCGACTTCGTCAGGGCGCTGGGCTTGATCAAGCGTCAGGCGGCGATCGTCAACGTCGAGCTCGGGCTGCTCGAGCGCCGGCTCGGCGAGGCGATCGCACAGGCCGCCCAGGAGGTGGCCGACGGACAGCTCGACGGTCAGTTCGTGGTCGACGTGTTCCAGACCGGGAGCGGCACCTCGACCAACATGAACGCCAACGAGGTGATCGGCAACCGGGCGATCGAGCTGCTCGGCGGCGTGCTGGGCTCGCGGACGCCCGTCCACCCCAACGACCACGTCAACCTCTGCCAGTCGTCGAACGACGTCATCCCCACCGCGATCCACGTCGCGGGCGCGGTCGCCCTCTCCAGGGACCTGCTCCCGGCGCTCGCCGCTCTCGAAGCGTCCCTGCGGGCCAAGGCCGAGGAGCTGTGGCCGGTGGTGAAGACCGGGCGCACCCATCTCCAGGACGCCACGCCCATCCGGCTCGGCCAGGAGTTCCTGGGTTGGGCCGGCCAGGTGGAGCGGGCCCAGCGGCGATGCCGGCAGGCTCTCGGCGAGCTCTGCGAGCTGGCCCTGGGGGGGACTGCGGTGGGCACCGGGGTGAACACCGACCCCGCGTTCGCCGGGCGCGTGATCGCCGGGCTGGCCGCGACCTGCGAGCTCCCCTTCACCGAGACCGACAACCACTTCCAGGCCCAGGCCACCCTCGACGGCGTGGTCGCCGCCCACGGTGCCCTGCGCGCCACGGCCGTCTCCCTCTACGAGATCGCCGCCAACATCCGGTTGCTGGCGTGCGGTCCGCGGGCGGGGATCGCCGAGATCGCCCTGCCCGAGGTCCAGCCGGGGTCCTCGATCATGCCCGGGAAGGTCAACCCGGTCATCGCCGAGTCGCTCACCATGGTGGCCGCCCAGGTGGTCGGCAACGACGCCACCATCGCCTTCGCGGGCGCCGCCGGTTCGCTTCTCGAGCTCAACGTGATGATGCCGGTCGCCGCCCACGCCCTTCTCGAGTCGATCGGCATCCTCGCCACCGCCGCCACCAACTTCGCCGGCCAGGCGGTGGACGGCATCACGGCCACCGATAACGGCCCTCGGCTGATCGAGCGGGGGCTGATGACCTGCACCGGGCTCGCTCCCCGGATCGGTTACGACCGCGCCGCTCAGATTGCCAAGGAGGCGTTCGCAACCGGGCGCACGGTGCGCGAGGTGGCCCGCGAGCGGACCCAGCTCAGCGACGCCGAGCTGGACGAGCTGCTCGACCCGGTGGCCATGACCGAGCCGTCTCCCGGCCGGATCGGCGCCGGAGGCGGTTAGTCAGCCCGCCTCGATCGGGAGCCCCCGTCCGACCGGTCCGCCGCCTCGACGGCTCAGGCGCGCCCCCCCGGCCGAGCCAGATCGGCGGCCAGCTGCGCCTCGAGCTCCTCGCGGTCCCAGAGCAGGACTCCGCTCTCGGCGGCGAGCTGGCGCGCGTCATCGCGGAAGGGAGCGGTGCCGACCACCATGCCCCCCATCTGGGAGCAGCCGAGTCGGGCCAGGGTGCCGGAATGGTGCTGGAGCGCGGCCAGAACGGCCCGGACGACCTCGGGACCGAGTGGAGCGTTCCACCGCTTGACCTGGACGGCCACCCCCTGGTCGCCCCGGCAGATCAGCAGCGCCGACCCGATCTCGCCGCGGCTCGGCACCGGCCAGACGGTGTACCCGCGTCGGCCGAAGAGGCCGGTGAGGTGCCGTTCGAGGTCCTCGCCACTCATCACGGTCAGGTTGATCCGCGGCGGAGTGGGCGCCGCCGACATCGCGGCGGGCGGCCGGGTGGGCCCCGGTGCTCCAACCCGGACGGGCGACGGGTCGTCGCCCTGGACGCGACGCCAGAGCTTGGCCACGCCGAAAGGCGATGCCCCCTGACCGATCTGCACCCGACACCCCCGGAATCACTCCAGCGAGGCGCTGGAGGCACGGCGACGACCCTCAACATACGGCGCCCACCGTTCCGGGACCGACGTCACGATGTCACAGAACGGCCTCGCGCCTGCAACGTGCCTGCTCAGTCCCCGGGGGAGCCGCAGGCGGCGCAGATCCCGGGCAGGAGCAGGGGGTGGTGGGCGAGCGAAAACCCGGTGTCCCGGCGGAGTCGCGAGGCCAGGGCGTGGACGGCCTCGAC
>Ga0209415_10009865_pt1 | contig 16328 bp, 9 predicted proteins | sample PeaSoiSIISIP2007_FD_187696 | JGI IMG/M metagenome (GOLD analysis project Ga0209415, IMG submission 187696) | Peat soil microbial communities from Weissenstadt, Germany - SII-SIP-2007 (SPAdes) (version 2) | ecosystem: Environmental > Terrestrial > Soil > Wetlands > Peat | place: Germany...
GCCACGGACAACGTGCAGAAAAGCCTTGAAAAATACCGTGACCGCATCGTTCACGACAATCTCGCCGCCAAGAACCTCCCGGAGACCGCTCTCAAACCATTTGAAATCAAGGAGCACAACGTCGCCCCGCCCGAAAAGGTAGGCGGTGCGGCCTTTGGCGGAGTCATCGGCTACATGGTTATACTTCTGTGCCTCACCGGGAGCATGTATCCCGCCATGGACCTGACCGCGGGCGAAAAAGAACGCGGCACGATGGAGACCATACTCTCCAGCCCGATTGCTCGTGTGGACCTGGTCTTGGGCAAGTTCTTTCTCGTGCTTACCACCGCTCTCGTCACGGCTGCCCTCTCCGTTACGTCTATGGGCGTCTCCTTCGCGATCCTCGGGCACATGCACGCGTTTGACACGGCTGGGGCTGATGCCTCCGCCCAGCTCCAACTGCACATCGGCATTTACACGGTCCTCTCCATCTTTATCATGGTGCTGCCGGTGGCCGTCCTTTTCGCCGCTGCCGTGATGACCGTGGCCCTCTTTGCCAAAAGCTACAAGGAAGCGCAGAGTTATGTCACCCCGCTAATGTTCGTCGTCATTATTCCTGCCGTCGCCGCCATGCTGCCCATCGACCTCACTGCCAAACTCGCCTTGGTGCCGATCCTCAATGCCAGCCTGCTTTGCAAAGAGCTGGTCACGGGCACGTATCACTGGAATTTCATCGCCATCATCTTTTCTTCCACGTGCGTCTATGCCGCCGCGGCGCTATTCCTTGCGGTCAAAATGTTTCAGCGCGAAGATGTGCTGTTCCGGAGTTGATCTTGCGGAACTGGGGTCCAGCAGGGCTGGACCCCTACGTGGCAAGGCGGATGTAACGGCTTGTGCGCGATGAGAAACGCTCACCGCTGGTGCGAACTTTCCATGCAATTTTTGCGTCTACCTTACTATGCGACGGCGGCTTCTCCGCATCTCTCTGATCCTGGTTTTCTTCCCGCCAGCTTTTGCGGCAGTAGCCGGTTGGCTGGCGGCACCGGCATTCTTGCATCCGATTCGACGGCCGATGACGCCGGATCTGTTGGTGCAAGCGGACGTTTCGTTTGTGGAGATTGGCGCCCATTGCGAAGAGTTTGATGTGCGCGCTGCCGACGGCGTGCTGCTGCGCGGTTGGAAGGTGCGTCCCGCAAACCCCAATGGCGCTTGGGTGCTGGTGTTTCACGGCGTTGCGGATAACCGCATGGGCGTTCTGGAACAGGCGCTGATTCTGCTTCGTGCGGGCTACGGCGTCACGATGATGGATGCGCGCGCACACGGCGAAAGCGGAGGCGCCGTGGCGACTTACGGCTGGCTGGAACGCGGCGATAGCCGCGCCGTCGTGGATGCATTGATTGCAACGGAGCATCCACGGCACCTCTATGCATTGGGAGAGTCGATGGGAGCGGGCATCGCGCTGCAATCAGCCGGGGCCGATGCACGCATCGAAGCTGTGGTGGCGGAGGCACCCTTCGCCAGTCTGCGTGAAGCTTCCTACGATTATGCCGGATTGCAAAAATATCCCATCCTGGGAAAAACTGTTTTTGCGCCCGGCGCATGGATGATGCTGCACCGCGGGCAATCACTGGCGGGCTTCCCTGCCGCGAATGTTTCACCGGAACTCGCGGTAGCCTCGCGTGCTTTTCCTGTTTTTTTGATTTGCGATACGGCGGACACGACGCTTCCCTGCCGCCACGCGGAAAGGATTTACAAGGCTGCCCGAGGACCAAAATCGCTTTGGGAGGTTCCGCGCGCGTTTCACACGGCGGCGCTGGCGTACCAGCCACAGGAATTTCACCGCCGCGTGCTGCCCTTCTTCGCGGACCCTGCCTCAACACGGTGATTCGCGCAAACCTCAGTTCCTGGGCGGCACAAGTTCGCGAGTCATGGCTTCGGATTGTGCTTCCCACGCGTCGCTCAGGCGCCGCACGGTTTCCCGCATGCGCACGGCGAGGGCAGCGATGGTTTCCAGACGGTGCTCCGTCTGCGGTGGTAGCGGCACCTTTTTCCTGCGGAGTTCCACCAGCAAGAGTTCGGCATTCCCGAGTATCCCGGTCAGGGGGTTGTTCAGTTCGTGGCGCAGAATTTCCCCGAAATCTCTAACGTCCAAATCTTCAGAATGATCTTCCGCTGCCATGTGCAGCGCTATGCTGGCGCTTCGCCATCCGCTAAGCCGGCGCATGCGGCGCTCCACTAGACCTAATGCAACTGGCAGACAACCCGGCGCGCGCATCACGAAATCCACTGTGCCACCTGCCAACAATGCCTGCAAACCGGCCTGCTGTTCCGCGCTTCCCACTACCACCGTCGGCGCGTAACCCGCGAAGAGTGCGACCACCGCGTTCAGCGCCGGTGCTTTCTCCCGCCCCGCTCCCGCACACGGATCCTCGTTTCGCTGGGCGATCAAAATCACGGCCGGGATGCGAGCCTCCAGCACTTTGCGCACGGACTGCCAACCACTTACGCACTCCAAGCGGACCGGATTGCGGCGCTGCCCCCATTCGCCCTGCACTTCTTCGAGGAATTCCAGTTCTCCGCACACCATAACGAACTCATTTTGTTCCCCGTGATCTTGTCTCCCCATAGTATTTCCCAACTCTCTAGGCTTCCTTTGCCTTGACGCTTGCGCGGACGGCAACCAACTCCTTTTTCTTTCTGAACATCCCGTGAACCGCGCCGCTCAATTCTTCCATACGGAATGGTTTGGCCAGATGAGCCAGATGATGGCGGTCCAGAAACTCCTGTGTGCGCGGCGCAACGATGTCGCCGGTGACAAACAATACCTGCTCGCTGAGCGGGTTCTGCCGTTGCACCAGCGCCCGATAGAACATCTGGCCATCCATGCTGGGCATCTTCAAGTCGCAGATGGCCAGGTCGTAGGATTCGCGTTCCGCCTGCTGCAAGGCCTCGCGGCTATCCAGCAGAACATCCACGCGCATGCCTTCGTCGCCCAAAACATCGGCAATCAGGCTGGCGACCGTCGGTTCGTCCTCCACCACCAGAATTCGCGGCACTTTTGCGGCCGGCAGCCCTGCGAGCAGCTCGTTGTCTACGGGTGGCGGAAGTTCGCCCGCTAGCACTCCTGCACATTTCTTGTCGTCGTGCATGCCCGGAGCTGAGGGAACCGGCAATTCCACGACGAAACGCGAGCCCCCGTGCGGCGGACTCAGCAACGTGACCGTGCCTCCGTGCAGACGCACGAAGCCCAGCACTATCGCCAGTCCTAAACCGGTGCCCACATCGGGCGGCTTGGTGGTAAAAAAGGGATCGAAAATACGAGCCTGGATCACGCCGGGAATTCCCGGGCCGTCGTCCCAGACTTCCAAGGTGACCCGGCTGCCGCCGGCGAACGCCGTGCGTACGCCAATGGTGCTGCCCGTTCCGCTATACTCGATGGCTTGCTGGGCATTCTGGAGCAAATTCATCAATATCTGCTGCAGTTGGCCGTAGTCGCCTTCGATGAGGGGCAGCCCCTCCTGCATTTCGACGATCAGGCGAAGTTCGCTTCCGGAAAGCGCCAGCCTCTGGAGTTCCATGGTGCGATCCACCAATTCATTCAAGGAAACACGCCGCCGCTCCGGCAGCGATTCCCGCGATAAGACGAGCAACTGCCGGAGTATGGCCGTGGCGCGCTCAGACTCTTCCAGGATGTTTTGCGAGAGTGTGGCGCGCATGCCATCGCCATCCTGTGACACCAGGCGTTGTGCGTTCACGAGTATGGTTGTGAGCGGATTACTCAGTTCGTGGACGATCCCAGTGACATGCTGCCCGATTGCCGCCAGCTTCTCGGTTTGCATCATGCGAGACTGGAACATTCGCTGTGCGCTCATCTCCCGGTACACTTCCACGCGCCCCAATTTTCGTCCATTTCCCCCGACAATGGAGCGCGCGGACCGCTCAATCACCTGAGGCACTGGCCGTTCCATGGCCAATTCCTCGCGCGGCCTCTCTCCTGCGCCTTCCGCAAAAGCTCTCCAGCGAGCCGCGAACTTTTCGGGCTCCCTGGCATTCTTCGCCGTGAGGCATATCAGGTCTTCGAGACACTGCAGGGAAGCGCCATCCGCCGCACTGAGACCCAGGATCTGCAGGAATCGCTCATTCTTCGCCCGAATGTGGTGGTTTTCGTCAAAAACCACAATCCCTTCATCCAGCCAGTCCAGCACCTGCTGAAGTTCCGCCTGCGCTTCACGGACCTCCTGAGTGCGCCCCATGCCATCCGTTTTCTCCAGTGTCAAGCAGCAGTGCTCCGGATCGAGTATCGCAGTACGCCGCAAGCTTAACCCGGTCCCATTCTTCAAGTACGCCGCGAGCAAGCCTCCCGGTCCTTGGGTTTCTGGGGCGAAAGCGGATTTCACCCAACGGTGAACTTCCTCCCAGTCCCTTGGCCGGAACATCTCCGCGAAACGCAAATCCTGATGAGGATCTTCCCTCGCCTCTGTCGGGTTTCCGATCAGTTGCGTGGCCCCGCGGCTCATTCCGGTGATGAATCCCTGGCGGTTCACGATCACCACGGGTTGTTCGTTCAATGCCAGCAAGGCTTTTTGTTGCGACTCTTCGCGTAACTCTCGCGCAATGCGATTTCTATGATCCAGTACCTGAGCCGCCAGAAGCGCGCGCCGCTCCAATCGCTCCAGCACGCCAAGAGAACTCCTTGGCCAAGGAAGCCCGGCCAGCAGCACCGCGTTCACGGCTCCATCGAATTCCAAGGGAATGGCCACAATCCTCGAAATCTTCCGCGCCAGGGGCAAGCGTTCGGCCTCCGCGCCACAAACGCGTCCAGTTTCCAACGTTTGGCGCCAGAGATTTTCGAGCAACCCATGCTCGAGACTGTGCGTCCACTCGGGATCTCCGCTGTGTCCGCGGAGCACCAGACGATGCACTTCCCCAGCGGCCGCTGGGGTGTTCACCGGTGAGGCGTTGCTTCGCTCGCCGATCAAGGCAAAAACAGCGCCAACCCCGCCTTTTCCCTCTCTCCCGGTGCAACTTTCCGCTAATTCGCGCAGCAGATTCTCTGCAGGTTCCGCTTCCCGCAGCAGATCCTCAATGCGCCGCCAGAGCGTCAGGTCCTCCTGGCGCTCGCGAGCCAGCCGGCGCTCTTCCTCGATTTCAAGCAGCAGGCCAAGCTCTTCCGCAATGTGCTCGACCTTCGCGCGAGGCAGAAGAGCCTGTTTCTCGCGAGTTCCGGCAAGGATCAGGCCGCCCAGAATGCGATGCCCGATGATGGGCACCCAGAGGACGCGCTGGAGTTCCACAAGCGGCCCAAGCATGGGCGCACTCGCCGTGCCCACCAGTTCGTGCTCCACGCTGCTGGTGCCGTTCAAAACCTCGCGGGGTAAAGGTGCTTCCGCTGAGATCTTTCGCCATTCCGGCGGCAAGTTCCCAGCGTGGCGTTCCCAGACCGTGCCACTGAAGACCACCGCGCCTCGATTTCCTTCCCCTGCCGTCGGCTCGAGCCATATCCCGAGGCGCTCGATGGATGGTTCCATCGCCAATTCAGCAATGGCGATGCGGATCCATTCTTCCCGGCTGGCTCCTGCTCTGGCGACTCGCAGAATGCTTCCAGCTACCATTTCCTGCGGCGATTTCTTGGCGCGGGTTTGCGAGAACATGCCGGGCCCCCTGTGGCCTGCTCAGGGCTCAGCTATGCATTGGCTGGACCAAACCAGCAAAAACCGGAACTCATTGAAAAAGCAGGGAATTTAAGCGGCAGGGAGTTGCCAACTCGAAACTTGCGGGAATCCTTTCCCAAAGTGAACCGGTGAGCGGAGCAGCAGCCGGCTAGGTGTCTGTGCGCTCGATTTGGTACTGCTTCAGTTTGCGATACAGGGTGGTCTTGCCGATACCAAGCATGCGAGCTGCCGCTTGCTTATCGCCGCCGGTCTGCCGCAAAGTACTCAGGATCGCGCGGCGCTCCAGTTCGTCCAGGGGCAACAATTCCTCTTTTTCCGGCGCGCGCTCCGTGGTGGGATATTGCAGATTCGTCGGCAGGTCATGGACACACACCAGGGGACCAGAACTTAAAGCCACCGCGCGCTCGATGGTGTTCTCCAACTCGCGCACGTTGCCCGGCCAGTCATAGGCCATCAATCGGCGCATGGCGTCTTCGGTTAGCTCACGGTGGGTGTCGTCGGGGTCAGCGAATTTCTCCAGAAAGGCGGTCACGAGCAAGGGGATGTCGCCTTTGCGGTCTCGCAGCGGGGGCAGCTTGATCTGCACCACATTCAGCCGGAAAAAGAGGTCCTGGCGAAAGTTCCCGCTCTTGATGGCTAATTCCAAGTCTCTGTTGGTCGCGGCAACAATGCGGACATCAATCGTTCTGCGCTCCGTCGAGCCCACCGGCTTGATCTCTCTCTGTTGCAATGCGCGCAGGAGTTTCGCCTGCATTTCAAGCGACATCTCTCCGATTTCATCCAGGAACAAGGTACCGCCGTTGGCCGATTCCATCAGGCCCTGCCTGGCCTGCATGGCCCCGGTGAATGCCCCCTTGGTGTATCCGAACAACTCGGACTCCACCAGGGTTGGTACGAGAGCCGAACATTCCACGGGCACGAACGGCCGATCCTTGCGAGGCCCCAGGAAATGGACGCTTCGCGCCACCAGTTCTTTTCCCGTTCCGCTCTCGCCAAGGATCAGCACGGGATGCGTGCGCTGGCTCACCTTCTCGATCAGCTTGTAGACCCGCTCCATGCGCGGGGACATGCCAATTAGGCCGCCGAACCCCGGCTTCGTGCGCACCTGCTCGCGGAGCAAGCGATTCTCCCGCTTCAGCTCCAGGGAATGGACCACCTGTTCGAGCCGCGCGCGCAGTTCCTCCACGCGAAACGGTTTGGTGACATAGTCGGCCGCGCCCATGCGGGTTGCCTCTACTGCGGAATCAATGGTGCCGTACTGCGTGAGCATCACCACGGCAATGTCCGGGTAGGTTTGCGTCACGCGCCGCAATAGCTCCAGGCCGCTGGTTCCCGGCAAACGCAGGTCGGTCAGAAGGATATCCACCGAGGAGATCTCCATCACTTCGAGCGCCTCCTCGGCGGTGCTGACGTCCGTCACCTTCATGCCACAGTCTTCCGCGACGCTGCGGCAAACTTCACGGATATGATCGTCATCGTCAACGAGAAGCAAGTGTATCGGCGACGCAGCACGGTTGTTGCGCGCTATGCCCTCGAGGGGCACTTTCTCAATCCCTGCGCCGAAGGCCGTATTCTCCGGCCGGAATTCTTGCAGGTTCGCCATAGTCGCTACACCTCACACGCGATCTTCAACAGGGCTCCAGGGAATGAACACCGAATGGGGAAGGGGGCAAATTCCATTCTGGGAAAGCATTTGCACCCCTCTCTTCTATGACAGAATTAGAGTATTGTCAATGCGTGAATTACCAAAACAGGACTATTCGCAATAGTGTACTGAAATGGAACAGTTGTGTTGTGATTCTGGTGTTCTGGCGGGGATTTAGCCCGTACGAGACGTCACGTCTTCGCTTCCGTCCACTACTTCACCGGCCCCAGTTCCAATTCGAGCACCCCTTCGCTTTGCGATCCTACAATCACGATTCCCGGCGCAGTTTGCACCAGACCGGTAGTCCTTCCCTTTTCCGCGGCCTCATCGACCCTCGTCCAATCCAAGCCCTCATCTTGGGAGAGGTAGATGCCACCTTGCCGCAACGAAGCAAGCAGAATGGCGTTGCCTCGGAGCCACCCGTCGACAGGTGCTGCCGGCAATCCATTCTCGCGTCGCCTCCAGTGAATTCCCTCGTCCAGCGACTCAAACAGTCCTTCGCGCGTTCCCAGGAATAGGGTCAGTCTGCCGGCACGCAACCATCCATCCAGCCAGGTTACTTCGGTTATGTCCGCAGGCAAGTCGCGCCAAATTCCATTGGTCCCCGCATTCACGGAGATTCCCAGTTTCCCATCGGCCACCACACCCAGCAATTGGCTGTCGCTGGATACCCAGAAGGCATTCACAAACCCGCTCCGCCCAAACGCTTTCATCCGCGCACAAGCCGCGCCGGGCGAGCAACGCATCACCCCTTCGCGGGCGGCGAAGTAGAGGGCGTCCCGCGAAAGCGCGATTGGACCGGCTGAACGAAGGGTCATCCCGAGCGCCGAACGGTTTTTAGTGCGCTTGCCCTGCGCCTGGTCCGTGATTCCCGAGGCCAGGGCGAATTTCCACTCATTCCATCGGCCCTTGCTTGCATCACACAGCCAGACTTGCCCATTGTTCAACCGCACAAGCCATCCCCAAGGGCTCGGGTAGATTCTCTGGATCATTTCGGGATGAAGAATTAGCGTTTTCCCAGGGCCTTCTGCGGCAAACTCCGCTGGTGCCCAGCTTTTTCCCGCATCCCGGCTTTCCCAAATGCGTTCGCCGCCCTCCTCGGTCACAAGAAGGAGGTGCCGCGGGTCCTGCCAGGTATCGCCCACGAGTTGCTTGACAACCAGGTGGCGAAATCCGGCGTTCGCTGGCACAAAGTTCTCTCCGCCATCCTCACTGGTGAGAACTCCCTGCCCCTCTGTCGCCAATACGACTTTTCCCGCGACGTCGCCAATCCCTGGTAAGAGCACCACACTTGTGACCACCCAATCCTTCGGAGTCGTTCGCTTCCAGTTCTCGCCGGCATCGCGGGTGACCCAAAGGCCTTCGGTAGTCGCGGCGTACAAGGTTTGTGAATGGCGGGCGTCCTGGACAATCTGTTGCGTTCTCCGCGCGGCGTAAGGGATCCCCTGGAGCTTGGTCCAGACGCCGCCCTGGTTTTCGCTGCGGTATATGCCCGAGCAGGCGCTCAAGTAGACGCGGGAGGGGTTCATGGCGTCAACTCGCAAACTCATGATGTCCGAATCATCGATCAGGCCAGCGGCAATGGAGCTCCAGGTCTTTCCCCCATCGGTGGTCTTCCAAGGCAAATGGAAGGTGCCAACGTAGATGATGTTGGCGTCGGCGGGATCCACGGCGATCGAATCGACATTTTTCAGCTCGGCATCCCTAGCTGGAGAGATGCGCTCCCAGTTTTTCCCGGCCTCACGCGAGCGATACACGCCACTGCGCGTACCCGCGACCAAAACATCCGGTTGCCCAGGAGCGATCTCCAACGCCCGCACTTCTTCTTCTGCCAGTCCGTATGGGCTCCACGTTCGCCCGGCGTCCTCGCTGCGGAAAACTCCGCCCCCTTTCCCGGGCTCCTGGTACCACGCCGCCGCATACACACGATCCGGCTTGAGTGGGTCGGCCACCAGCCGGGATATTACGGCGTCCGTCCGGCCGCTAACGCGACCGCGCAACTCCCATCTCCCCACCCCGTCCTCGCTGACAAACACGTGTCCGTCGGCCGTGCCGAGATATAACCGTCCGCCCGGGGCCGCAGCAAGGGACATCACCATGCCGCCTTCCGGCCCGAGTCGCTGCCAACTCTGCGCGGCGGCGCCTGCAGTAGCACTCAGGGTGATGAGAACTGCCATCCAGATCCTCTGCAGTAATTGCAGCGTCCATTTCCTGCGTCTCGTCATGCGCCTTGCCCCAAAAGAAACCGGGCTCTCCAGCGTAAACTTCGGAGAGCCCGGGTTCGCGTCATGTTTTCAAGTCCGGCTGAGAGCGGAGCACCACTCGAGCCGGGCATAGGCTATCAGTAGGTTGCGCCTTCCGGCACGAAGACGAAGTCCACGCGACGGTTCTCCTTCTCCATACCCTTTTCAGTGGACGCTGCGCCGGCACGGGTGCTGATGCGCGAAGCATCAATGCCCTTCTCGCCCAGGTATTTCTTGGCGAGTTCCGCACGGGTTTCGGCCAACTGCGCGGCCTTGGGTTCCTTGGGATCCGCGAAACCGACAATCACCAGCTTGGAGTTCGGTTCATTCTTCAAGCGCAGGGCCACGTCGTCGCCCACGCGCTTGCAAGCATTGTCAAAGCGGGATGCGGCGACCTTGGTGTAACCGCAATCGCCCACCTTGCTAGCCTGTGGCGGGGGAGCGGGAGCCTGCACATCGACGTTGGTCGGTGCGCTGGTCCGGCCGCCACGGCCATCATCCGCGGTGCAAGTAATGCCGTAGCTGCCCGCAGCCAGGCCAGTGGAATCAAACTGCGCGGTGGCAGTGGTGCCGGAAATCTGGCCGCCCGTTGCGGAATAGCTGTAGGTGATGGGATCGCCATCGGGATCGGACGCGCGGGAAATGATGGCCACGCGTTCACCCGCGATGATAGGATTGCGTTCCGGCGCACAAGAGATAACCGGCGGAGAATTCGGCCGCTTGGCAACCGCAACGTCCGCAGCGCAAGTCGCCGTGCCGCCGCGGCCATCGTCGACCTTGACATTGATGGTGTAAGAGCCCAGAGCCAAGCCCGAGGGGTTCCAGCGCGCATCGGGGCCCGTGCCGTCTACCGTGCCGCCCGTCGCCGTATAGCTGTAAGTGAGCGGGTCATTATCAGGGTCGCTCGCGTTCACATGGATCGCCACGACATCCGTCGAGCCCTGGTAAACCGAAGGCGCGGCCGCCGAGCAAGCCGCCACCGGCGGATGATTGGGCTTCGGTGGAGCGGGGGGATAGCCGAGGCGGAAGACGATACCGCTGCCAATGCGGAAATTGTTCTGCCTGGCGCTCGCGGCGAGATCCGGGCCGGAGTAGTTGGTCATGAGGTAGTCGGCTTCGACGAAGCGCCACGAGATATTCTTGGACAACACCACATCTATGCCACCGCCGGCAGCCATGCCGAAGGAACTCTGCGTCACATCGCCGGTGATATTCGGGTTGCCACGCGCGTCGCCGAAAAGGATCTCCACAAACGGAACGAAATGATCGAAATGCCGGAAATTCAAGCGCGGCCCGAACAGGTAGGTCCACTGGTCGCCCTTAATGGTGGAGAGCACTTCCTGGGATGCCCCTGAGGGAAGCATATAAACCTTCCGCGAGAAGGTGTAACCACCTACTTCCGCAACCAGCCCGAGCCACCTGTTGGCATTGTAGGCAAACGAGCCCGTCGCTCCATAGTTATTGAAGTTGGGCTCTGAACCAGGGTCGAAGTTGATGTAGCTGAAGAGCCCCGCAACCTCGTATTTTGGCGTCAGCCGGCCCCAAGCGCCACGGTTCCACGGATTATCCGCCCAATCCGAAAAAATGTCCGCCGGCTTGCCTGCCGCAGCCGCCGGCATTGCAAACAGACGTGGCGAAGCCGGGGCGATGCTAAAATCGCGCGCCGTGTTTGTGGCCGCCACGCTATTTTCCGACGTTGCGTCCCAGTTATTTGCCGTGATGACATTCTTATCCTGCGCACAGAGTGGCAGGGCGAGAAGCACACCCATGGCCACCGTAACAGCCCATTTCAGCATCGTATTCCTCCCTAAATTCCTACCTAAGAATCCCGTGTGGTCCATGCGCTTTCCTTTAAGACGCCCGTTAGCGTCGGGCGAAGGGCGCAGAACAATATGCAACTCAGCGCCTGTTTTTTTGTAATCGGGCGGAAACAATACCAAGTGACTCATCACACTCAGTAAAAGAAGCGCTCTGCTACCGAAAAAGCATAGTCCACAACCAAATGATTCTGCAAGTTCTTCCTCGTGCGCCGACGGGTCCTCCGGCAGCGCTCATAATGGTCAAGCACAGCAAGGGTGGCAACGAGTTGACCTTGCTCTTTTACGCTAAACTATTCCCTTGATGACACCCACAACCTTTCTCGATTTGCACTGGGCCGGCCATGCGCGTTCCATCGCCTCGGCCCTGCTGCGATCCGGCGACGGAGTCGCATTGGTTGATCCTGGGCCATCATCCACGATCCCCAATCTCCGCGAACAATTGGCCGTACACGGTTTGGGCATCAGTGATCTCGACGCTCTCTTTCTGACCCACATCCACCTGGATCATGCCGGAGCATCCGGCTCCCTTGTCCGGGAAAACCCGCGGCTGCGGGTTTATGTGCACTCGCGGGGCGCCCCGCACATGGCCGATCCTTCCAAGTTGCTCGATAGCGCCCGGCGTCTTTATGGGAACACGATGCAGCGACTCTACGGTGAGTTCCTTGCCGTGCCTCAAGCCAACCTAAACATCCTGGAAGGTGGCGAGACGCTCTCCGTCGGCTCACGGGAACTTCAGGTTGTTTATACTCCGGGCCACGCGTCGCATCATGTCACCTATTTCGATGCCTCGGAGGGGCTTGGTTTTGTTGGCGACACAGCGGGAATCGCCATTGACGGGCATCCCTTCATCCTACCCGCCACGCCTCCGCCGGATATCAACCTCGAACTGTGGAACAGCTCTTTGGACGCCATCGCCGCGCTCAACCCCAAGCGCCTTTTCCTCACGCACTTCGGTTTCTCCAATCATCCCGCGCGGCATATCGCCAGCTACCGCGAACGCCTTCTTCGCTGGAGCGATCTCGTGGCCAAGATTCTTACTGAGGGAGCGGACGACTCCCAGTCCAGCGAAGCTTTCGTCAATGCGATTGCCGCCGAGGCCAGGGAGTCACTTCCACGGGAAGAAGTGGATCACTACCTTTTCAACGGCGCCCTGCATCTTTCCTGGTTGGGGCTGGCGCGTTACCACCGTAAGCGCGCCGCAGCACCTGCTTGAGGTACTGCCGGGCGACGGGGTGAGCCTCAGACGGACTCCTTCGTGACTTAGGCGTTTTTCAAGTGCCGCGCGGGTGAGGCGGCATTTACGGCGTCGTCTGCTGAGGCGACGCCACGACTCCCGATTGTGCAAAGTCGAAGCGGATCAGCCACTCGCTCGGGACACTTTTGCCTTCCAGTTCCGGCGAGCCAAAAACCCACTTCCCGGCCGCTGTCAAAGCCAAATCCGCAAAATACCGGCTGGGGCCCGGTGCTTCGAGTTCAGCCTGCGAAACATTCCCGGCGGCATCCACGTGCACGCGCACAGTCACCCGCACAACGCCATGGATTGTGTTGAGCGCCTTGTCGGGAACCTCGGGTAAGACTTGGTCCAAAACATCTCCTCGGGCAGGCGAATCAGCGGCAAGTTTTGCCGCTTGCGCCGCGGGAGCTGTTTCCGTGCGCAATTTCGCGGGTGCGGGGGATGCAGGCGGGGCCTTTTCAACGGCTGCCCTCGCAGAATCCTTCAAAGCTGGGTGCGGCGCCGGCGGCGCCTGATTGCCAGTGTGATCCGCAGGTTTTGTTTCGGGCCGCGGCTGCAATGATGAGGAAACCGCGGGCGGGGGAATCTCTTGCTGATGGCGCAGGAATTTTGGAAGCATAACAATGGCCGCCACCACGAAGATTGCCGCAAGCAATGGAAACGCGTAATTGGGGAGCAGCAGCGTTTTCTTGGCCGGCGCACCTGGCTTTTGCTGCGGCGACATCACTCTGGGCGGCACTGCAGCTAACTTGGCCACGGGAATGCCGCGCTCCGGCGAGAGCGGAACGTCCAGCGGAGAAATTCCCGCGGGAGTGGCCTTCGCGGGCGTGGCGCTCGCCGCCGGGACGGATGGCGGTTCCGTTTTCGCAACGTGTCCGGGTTTCAGATGTGCGGCAATGTTGGCAGCGGACCATCGCTGTGCGGGATCGCGTTTCAAGGCATGCCGCGCAATATCCAGAAACGGCTGGGGAAGGGATGCTGGAACTTCAGGATCACCATATCGCGCTGCTTGCACGTCGGGTACGTGCTGCGTTAGCGCCTCCACCAGAGTAACGCCGAACGACCAGACGTCGCTCGCCCCTGTGACGGGAGACGAGACCAATTCCGGAGCGCCGTAGGAATCCGCGCCCCGCGCGAGATGCAATTCCCCCAGTTGCGTCACGGAATCGATCGAGAGCTTGATCTGCTCGCCGATTGCGTGCACATTCGAGGGCTTGAGGTGCCCATGCGCCAGACCTTGACCGTGCAAATAGATCAAAGCTCCCGTGACGGGAACCACCATTTCGCGAGTTTCTTCTGGAGTCAGCGCCCGCTCAGGCAGAATCTGGGAGAGATTCTCTTCCGCGTATTCGACCACAACATAGAGGAGGTCGCGTCCGTCCAGCCCGCAGCGCCCGGAGTCCAGGAGTTGCAGCAAGTTGGGGTGAGAGAGCCGCGCTGCGCGCGCCCATTGCGAGAGGTGCAACTTCGCCGTGCCCGGATGCGCCAGAGCGAACTTGATCACTGCTTTTTCCGCTGGCGCGCCGCTGCGGCCTGTTAAGAAAACGCCGCAACTCGGCGTCCCGCCCAGATATTGATGTAGCGGATACTTATGCTCGATCACGCGTCCTTCGCACCGCGTCCAGAAATCGGCCATCACACACCTCCGACCAAGGAGTCCCTTGAGCTGGGGAACCCTTGATTCTCTTCCCACGGAGTCCCGTAGGCAATCAAATCATTTGGCGACCACAACTGGGCTGGGAGAGCAAGGGCTGTGCCCGGGGCTGGGCGCAGATCTTCCTCATCATTTTGGCACAAACAACAATCAACGGAGGGTGCGGGTTCCTAACGATTAAGCCCCGGTTCAGCGGATAGGGGGAGACTGGCGCCACAGCTCTTCGTGCGCAGAGCGCAACACCACTCTTCACTGTACATTCTAACTTCTCTGGCACTCATGCCGTAGCTGAAGGCGTTTCTTCGGTTGCCACGGGCGCAGCCTGCGTTAACGCGGCCAGCCGCGCGGAGAGCACGCTGGCAAGCAAGTCCACAAGTTTTCGCGCTCCGGCGCCATCGGGATCGCGATCGGGATTGTACTGCGCGACATCCAGACCGAGCAGGTTCTTGTGCTTGGCAAATTCCTCCAGCGAAGTTTGCACTTCGGCGAGAGTCAGCCCGCCGCTGCCTGGCACATTGGTCGCGGGAAACTCTTCCTGGGAGATGACATCCAAATCGAGATGCAGCATGAATTCACGTGTATCGGCGTGCAATTGGCCGAGTGCTTCCACTGCCGCTTTCGGGAGGCCTTTGGCCTGAATGTCGGCCGCGAATACGTGGCGCATGGGCGAGCGCGCCAGGAATTCCTGTTCTGGGGGATCCAAGCGCGCCAAACCGAAAATCACGGTGTCTGGTTCGCGCACCAGCGGGGGTTCGCCCCAAAAACGAACCAACTCCGGCGAGCCTTTGCCAATGATCCCGGCCAAGGCCATGCCGTCGAGACGTCCAGAGGGAGTGGAGGCGGGCGTGTTGAGATCGGCGTCGCGGTCGAACCATAGGAGGCTGAGATGCTTATAGTAGCGGCGCGCACCGGCAAGCAGCGCGACGGTCTGGACGCAGTCGCCACCGAGAACAAGAATCAAGCCACCGGACTTGGCGGCCAGTTCGGCGCGAGGCTTGAGGTCGTTGAGAGCGGCAACGATTTCGGGGATGTTGCGGGCACGTTTGTGATCGTCGTCATCGGCGAAGAGACGCGGCGCGCAATCGCCGAAGTCGGTAACTTCATAGCCGATGGATTGGAGTCTTTCGATGAGGCCAGCAGCGCGAAGTGCGGCGGGCGCCTTTTCGGTGCCGGGAGCGAAGCCGGCTGCGCTGGAGGGCGCGCTGATTAAGGCAATCTTGCTGGATTGACGGACGATTTTGACCGCCAAGGTACGCTCCTTTTCTGTTTTCTTCTTGCCCCTGGGGTTGCCCCGGGCGCCGGAAAAGCATCTCGGCAACTGCCCCTGCCCGGCAATCTAAAAAACCGTGTGCACAAAAAGCGCGCGCCAATTAGCGGCGCGGCGCGGGCGCGATGGTGGCGAGTTCCGCGGGCAGCGTAAATCGGACATCTTCGCGGATCAGGTCCAGGTCGCGCTGGTCGGTGAATCCGAATTGCGCCAGCCGCTCGCTCACCTGCTCGACCAATACCTCGGGTGCGGAAGCTCCAGCCGTCAAGCCCACGCGGTGAATACCTTGGAGCCACTTCGGATCAATGTCCGAGGCCGCATCAATAAGCTGTGCCTTTATGTCCAAGCGCTGCGCGAGTTCCACCAAACGATTGGAATTTGAGCTGTTCTGCGAACCCACCACCAGAATCAAGTCGACATCCTTGGCCACCTGCTCGACCGCTTCCTGGCGGTTCTGCGTGGCGTAGCAAATGTCATCGCTCGCCGGCCCAATAATGTTCGGGAAGCGCTGGCGGAGGCGGGCCACAATTTCCTGGGTATCATAGAGGCTGAGGGTCGTCTGTGTGAGGAACGCCAGCTTATCAGGGTCGTCGACCTTGAGTGCGTCCACTTCCGCGACCGAGTCCACAATCAGCGTGCGATCCGGAGCTTCGCCGGAAGTGCCCACAATTTCCTGGTGATCCCTGTGACCAATCAAGATGATGGTGCGCTTTTCGCGGGCAAACTTCAGTGCTTCCATATGCACCTTGGTCACCAGGGGACACGTGGCATCAATCACCCGCAAACTGCGGCTCTTGGCTTCATCGCGCACCGT
>Ga0209415_10009866_pt1 | contig 16328 bp, 24 predicted proteins | sample PeaSoiSIISIP2007_FD_187696 | JGI IMG/M metagenome (GOLD analysis project Ga0209415, IMG submission 187696) | Peat soil microbial communities from Weissenstadt, Germany - SII-SIP-2007 (SPAdes) (version 2) | ecosystem: Environmental > Terrestrial > Soil > Wetlands > Peat | place: Germany...
TGGTGGGCCCGCCTGGATTCGAACCAGGAACCAACAGATTATGAGTCTGCTGCTCTAACCGTTGAGCTACGGGCCCAAGCTTTTATTTTGAATGACTTGCACGAAGTCTGCGCTGAGACTTCTGTGAAACTGTCACTGATCTGTCACTTGAGAGTCCGGCCAGCTCTAGCGTCCGCATAGCATTGCTCACGTCGTCCGTTGAGACGATGTTGTAGCGCCGGAACACTTCAGCCGTCCTGTGCCCGCTGATCTTCATGATGACAGACTCATTGACGCCAACTTTCCTCAAGTTGCGGACTGCGCTCCGTCTCAGATCGTGAATGTGCAGCCCTCGATATTTGTACCACACGAAGCCGCTCTCGTCTTTGGGATCCATCTTGGTTCTCTTGCCGAGCCCACATGTCGTGCAAGCCAGCTCCCACTCTACGCGGAGATTCGTGTCAGAGAACACGCGCCCTGTCTTCAGTTTGATTTCTCGCAGCAGTGCGACGAGCACAGACGGCAGAGGAATGATGCGTGCTTCTTCGCCCTTTGTCTGTTCTTCTTCGAGTCTGATGATGTGCGCAACGAGATCGACTTGCGGCCACTCAATCTGACGAGCTTCACCGACGCGTACACCGCAGTAATACAAGAGCATGATGAGCGGGCGCAGATGCGTCGGCAGCAGTGCGATCAGTTCATCAAACTTCTCTTGTTCGACAAACCCCTGGCGGGCGCGCGGCTCTTTCAAAAAGCGAATCTTCGGGATGAACTGGAGTTTGCTGTCTTCATGGGCGATCTTGAGCATTCGCCGCAAGCAACTCAGGCTGCGGTTAACCGTTGCATTGCTGAGTCCCTCAGCTAGCCGCTTCTCTGCAAAGTCTCTGGCGCGGTCAGTCGTAATCAATGTCACCGGCGGTCCGGGATTGTCTGGACCGAATCCAAAGAACTCGTCAAGCTGCTTCAACCCGTTGATAAACTCTTCGCCGTCTGCTGTAGTCGTCAGCGATCTGTTGCCTTTGGCCGTGTAGTCGGCAATCAATCCGCGCCGCAAGTCTGCATAGTGAATCTTATGAGCATCGGGCAGCGGTGGAAGGCCGCGTGCAGAATCAGCCATCAGCCGTTGGAGAACTGAGAGTGCTCGTTGCTTCACGCACTCTTCAGTTGAGACACGGATGATTTTTCCCTTGTTGTCTTTATATTGCGCTCTCCAGAATCGTGATCCCTTGACCCGGAATAAACCACCCTCACCTTTTGCTCTGCGCTTCGCCATGAAGCCTCCCTGTCACTGAAGAATCATATGCTCTAACCAGTCAGCATGGACAGAAAAGGTGGAGTAAGAAAGTTATTGCAATCTGATGGCCGCTTGTGTTACATTGGTTTCAATCGGCACGGAACCGAGATCGCTCAGCCAGTCAAGCGTAACCTGACTGCTCTCACCGCTCTGCACTCACTACAGGCGACTGGAGAACTCCGAATCTCATGTCGGAGTGTCTCTAGTGCACGAATCTGTCATAACCGCCAAGTTCTCGAACTACATCCCAACGTATCGACGTAGTGCTATCGGACTTGTCATGCAACTGCTGCGCGAACATGGGCGCAAGATTGCACGTCAGTCAGCCAAACGTCGATATCACTCAGAACGCCGCTCAGCACTGTACAACTGTGCTTCAGGTCAACTACGTCCTGTAGGCATAGACGTGCTAGTTGGCACTGCTGCATACAAGCGTGCTGGGGTGGGGGTGCTTCATGGATAGCCCTCAAGCAATCACTCCGCGACTGCTCAACATCAAACAATCTGCACAATATCTGTCCTGCTCATGCTGGACACTGCGCCAGCTTGAGTGGTCAGGCTCTCTTCCGTCTATTCGCAACTTAGGGCGTCGGCTGCTGTTCGACATCCGCGACCTCGACCGTCTCGTAGAACAGAAAAAGGCAGGTGTGCAGTGATAATCACTGACGAGCAAATCAATGCATTTGTCAAAGCGGTAAGGCAAGACTACCGCGATTACACAACTACAACTGGACACAAACTATTCCACCAGACCTATGATGCACCCGCTTGCATTTGGTGCGGTGCTCCGCCTGATGGTCCAGACGGCTGTAGGATTAGCAATGACGGCGTGTTCTTGTGCTGTCATGAGCACTGGCAAAACTTCGTAAACTTGCCAGAGAATCTGGCATGGATGGAGCGTTGCCAAAATAAAGAGAACGCCGAGAGAACTGCACACCAAGCATGGATTGAGGAAGGTAAAACACTTCGGTCAGCAAAAAATGGACTTGAGGCGTTAAATAGTCAACTTCAGTTTGACATCGGCGACTGGCTTTTGAAACGCGAAAATAGCTACAGCGAAGCCTCAAAAATCACGGACTACACGGTTGAGACTCTCCGCAATCTTGCTTATGTCGCCAAGAATGTTCCAGTATCACTTCGTGTAGTGACACTCCAGTGGGCAACACACGCTCTGGTCGCTCCGCTAAGTGACCCAGAGGACCAGCGCAAAGTCTTGGCTATCGCTGTAGAAAGGCGCTTGTCTGTCCGCGACGTCAAGTTATTTCTCGATGAGCGTAAGCCAGCAAAGCACATCAAGCCTCGACCGGATGACTATGCTGAATACCTTATGAAAGAGCACCACTATCACGAGATAGAGCAAAGGTATGGTAGAGATGTCGCATTTGCTTCTATGCATATTGCTGAATGGTCAAAGCGTTCCGGTATAGGCTTCAGCTATCCGGACAAAGCATTGTTTGAGGCTTGGGAAACAGCAGCTCCGTTCTTGACTAAAGAGAGAATGGACAAACAGGTCACTGCAATTCGAGAACATGCCGTTCGGCTGATAGCTATTGCTGACAAGCTGTCAACGCTTGAAGTCCATCCGCCAGAGAAAATCACTGAGCATATCGAAGCTACAGCGGTTAAGTTGACGGCGGACCTTGCAGAGCGCGATGCTAAGTATAAGAAAGAGCGCCTCGAAGCCCGTCTTGCAGTCCCACAGACGATTCTGGATGTGCTTGCGAGAGCAACTGAGCCGCAGAATGAGGCTCAGATTGGTGCACATTTCGGCTACGGTCGCACTCCGTACAAGAAACTACTTAAAAACTTGGTTCAAGCCGGTAAAGTCATCAAGTCTGAGAAAGGTTACAGTTTGCCGGTAGCGTCCGAGCCCGTCACAGCATAGGGAAATATCGGTGGATGTTCTGACGAGCAAAACCAAAACTTTATCATCACAGTCTCGCCCCGCTCGTCACGGTGCGTCCATCAACCTCGGAGATTGCTTAACCGCAGTCTCCGGGGTTCCTCTATTAACAAACTTGAAGGGAGCAGCATGACTAAAGAGCAAGTGCTGAAGAAAATCGGCATCTTGTTGGATGAGCTAGAGCGCACAAAAGCATGGGGCACTATTGAAGTTGAAGTGCGCGATGGTCAACCCAACATGATGCGTCGGAGCATAAACGAAAAACTAATCACACAGGAGACTACCCGTGAATCAAGACAGACCTACCGCTAAAACCTACCGCAGAGCACTCGCAGCCGCAAATGAGAAATTTGGATGGGCAGAAATTCCGGATTGCCCGATGGAAATCTTTGCACGTATTCTTGGTGAAAGAGAACAAGGACATCCAGAAGCAGAGCAGCAGCCGGAACAGCGCGGACGTGTCTTTAGTGAACGTGCTTGGAACTCTGCAAAACTGAGAAAAGTGCAACCAGCAACTTGGATACCTGAATATGCATGGCTTGTGTCGATTGCCTATATCGACGGGACCTTCAAGTATGATGCTCAAGACATTTGGGCGAAAGCATACTCTTGCAACCGTGCGGACTGGACACCGGACCAAGTTGCTCAGTTACTTGCTGAGTTTGAGCGTGTCGGCTTACTTGTCCGCAAAACGGACGAGCACGGCACAGTCTGGGGCTTCTGGATTGGAGCAGATGAGTTCTCACCGCCGCCGTCACGCTGGAAACACTACAAGACGGCTGGAAAACGCAAACTTTTCGGCGATGTGCAACCAAGGGCTAGCCAAGGGCTAACCTTTGGTCAGCAAGAAGTAGAAGTAGAACTTGAATCTGAAAAAGAAAGAGAACAAGAATTAGAACTTGAACTTGCGACCAAGCAACAGCAAAAAGAGCAAGTCAAAAGCGAGAGCTTGTTTGTTTCTTCTTCTAAAAGCAACACCGTAGTACCAAAACCAGAAGACTTCACCTGCAGGTTAGATTACGGCGCGGCTTGCAAAACATCCGGTGTCCTTCCTGTACCGCGCGCTGTGTTCAAAAAGAAAGATGTCTTGCCCGCCACTGAGTATCAGCACGCTAAGATAACAGCAGAGCTGGAAAACACTGACATGGATGCTGAGAGACTCAAGCGCGGCTTTGAGCCCTGCTCAGATGGAACATGGCGGCTCGAAGTCGTAAGAGCTGTGCACGGATTCACTGTCAAAGGTGAGAACGGAGTCTGGAACAAAGTGACATAATGATTTTGGCTAGCCAAGGGCTACACACTGGTTAACCCTTGGCTAACCGTGTCACACTTCAAGGGGGATTATGAACCGATATGACGGCACTAACCAGACGAATCTGTCACGACAACGATTTCGACGACCGCTTGCAGGAGCGCATAAAGGCTCAAGCAGCGACCGAACCTGTTGTGCCTTGGACACCACCGGACCCAACGAAAGACTGCTGGGGCAAACCGATCAAGATAAAAAAGAAGCGACGCTCTCGGTCACTGTGGATGCCGTAGTCCGTAAACTGAACTATGTCCGGGCAACAATGCACTTCCCTGCCGACGTGGATCCAGCAGACTGTGATTGGAGCTGATATGTCACCAATATCGCGCAGGCTGTGGAGGTTGATGATGCAAGATCAAAAGGCGGCAGAGGATGAGCAACGTAGGAAAGAAGAGCAGAGCAAAGCCAAAGAGACAACAGACAACACAAGGCAAGAGAAGCGGTAATCAATTCCACCACACATCTTGGAAGCATAGACACACAGCCACACCTACCAGCCCGACCAGCCGTCTCCTATGAGTGCCACACTACATCAGCAGCAGCAGTCTGCCCAAGCCTCAGCACCGCCGAGTTAACGTGGTCGATGTCAGCAGTAAAGGAAAGGATAAGTGAATGAGAAAACAAGGCATTACTACCACACCGGAATACAACATTTACACAGCAGCACAACAGCGCTGCAACAATCCGAATGTGAAATGCTTCAAAGATTACGGCGGCCGTGGCATCAAGTTCTTGTTCACATCGTTCGAGCAGTTCTTTGCTGAACTTGGACCGCGCCCTGAAGGACTGACACTTGATCGCATCAACAACGACGGGAACTATGAAGTCGGCAATGTTCGCTGGGCAACAAGATCAGAACAGAGAATGAATCAGCATCGCGCTGCTAGTGAGCAAGTCTACTAGGTTAGTAGACATTGAAAATGTTAAGTCCAATGCCTGGAACCACATAGGGGGTACCATTTTGCGTTTTCCGGTGTGACATTTAGCGCCAGCTTGAAAAGACAAAAAAGAGGCGAGCTGTCCTAGGCAAGTATTAAGCTCTGAATACGATCTTTTTCATGAGACAGCCTGCCCGAGTAAGTCACTTATCTGTCAACTAACTAGAGACTGCCTGCTCATTTAATACCGTTCTAGACCCCGTAACACTTGACTGCCACACTGAATCCCATCCGACAAAATGAAGATCCTGACCGAGCACTCCGGCAGAAACAAACACGGGCAAGCGCTCGCACGCGTGCAGTGTGATTGTGGGCGCATCTTTGAACCACTTTTCAACAACATAAAGCGCGGCAGAACTAAGTCGTGCGGTCATTGCAGTGATCCGATCAAAGTTCCTGCTCAAGTTCCTGCTCAAGAAATCATTCCAGAAGTTGTGAGCACTTTTGCGCGCGGTTCCGTTGCTTATTTAGATGATGAAATCCGTCGCAAGACTGCGGCTCTGATCTCGAATGAAAACCACATCCGCTTTCTTGAGCTGGAATTAGCTGCACAAGAGTCAACGGACTTGACCACACTGAAGATGCGCAGAGCTGAAGCGCAATCTGCTAATGATTTGCAGCAAGAAATCGCACGGCTACAGCAGCAGAAGGACAAGCTGGAAGTCGGCACAGTTAAAGACAGCCGTTCACAAGCTGAGATCACAAAAGACAAGATCGCGGCACTACGGGAGCGCAAGTGACTCCCTACGAACTCATTGCTCAAGCTTGGGAGAATGAGATTCTCAGCGGTGCTCGTCCCGCATCTGAATGGACGCGCAAAGCTGTTGAGAGACAGCGTAGAGACTTGCTGCGGCAGAACACTCCGGAATTTCCTTACGTGTGGTGCCCTGAAGACGGCGGAACTGTTATTGACTTCATTGCTTGTCTTAGCCATCTCAAAGGTGAATTTGCTGGCAAGCCATTTCTGCTTTCACCGTGGCAAGTCTTCTGCGTTCTGTGCCTGTTCAGTTGGAAAAGAGCTGATGACACAAAGCTGCGACGGTTCAGGCGCTTCACTCTGCAATGCGGGAAGAGCAGTGGGAAGACAACGCTCAGCTCCGCACTCTGCATTTTTATGCTGGCTGCTGATGGTGAAGGCGGCGCTGAAGTTGTGACTGCTGCCAGAGCAACCGCTCAAGCCAGGCTCACCTTTGACACAGCCCGCGATGTTCTGAGAGCGAATCCTAAAGTCTGTTCTGCATTCGGGCTGCGGATCCTTCAGCATTCGATTCTTCAACCGTCATCAGCATCAACAATGCAGCCGGTGAGCAGTCAAGGCAAGAGCTTGGCCGGCAAGATTCTGCACTATGGTTCGATAGATGAACCGTGGTCCCATCGTGACCGCGAAGTGTACGAAGAAATCTCTCTCGGCTGTGACAAGCGGAACAATTCCCTGCTCGCTTGCATCGGCCACTGCGGTGAGGATATTCATTCGGTCGGGTACGAACTCTATGTTGCTGCTACGAAGATTCTCAATCAAGATTTTCCAGATGACCGAACGTTCGCACTGATCTTCAGCGCTGAAGGTTTCGAGTGGGAATCTGATGATGCAATTCTCGCAAGCAATCCGAACGCGGGGATCAGCAGCTATCTGAACACGATCAGAGAAGCGCGGGACCGCGCTGTTGCGATTCCAAGTTTGCAAGCCGCCTATAAAAGTCACTTACTGTGCCTTTGGAATGACGGTGACGTTGCAAAGAAATGGTTGCAGTCGGATCAGATTTCATCCTGCATTCAGGAAAACAAGCTTCAAGACTTCCGCTTCTATCATGTCGGGGAGCATGAAGCTATTGTGCAGCCTTCTGAACTGCGGCCGTTTGTGCTCGGGCTTGAGCGCAGCTCACTGCAAGAGAAGGCCGCGCTTGTGCTCTGCTGCAAAAACTACCTCGCTGGTGTCGAGCACTACTACCTGTTCGCACAGCACTTTGAGCCGCTGGCCAATTCTGATGCACAGCTCGCCGATGCGATTCTCGGCCAGTACCGCAATCACGTCGGCTACGGAGTCACGCTCAATGCCGAAGACGGCTTCAACTTCAAGGCACTCGCACATGACTTGTGGATGGCCCCGGATCCAAAGATTGAAGCATCAGGCATTGCTTGCTTGCCGTTTGCAAAGAATGCCAAGACGTTCAGTCCGGTAATGGATTTTCTTGTGAGTCTGATCATTGCTCACCGTGTTCACTTTTCTGATGATACACTCCGCGATCACTTGCTTGCAATCCACGCCCACCGCGACCTGAATAACAATCTCTTTCCGCGGCGAGCTGATCTTGAGAAGCCGATTGATGCGGCTATCGCGGCACTTTACGCAATCAGAGCGGCAATGGTTCCAGCATTCTTAGCGCCACCAATCGTCAGTGAAGTCAAAGCTACGTTCTTATTCGAAGATGGTTCAGTAAGTGAGAGCGGTCCAGATGGCCTTGTACAAAAGTTCGGTCCACTTGCTGTTAAGTCGGAAGGATCCGTGGAACAGTCATGAAGTTCTGTCAAGAAGGTGGCTGTCCGGATGTCGCTGTAACTGGCAACTTCTGTGCTGCTCATTCTGATCCGTTAAAGCGTGCAGTGCGCAATCAACCGCGGAGTATTTATGACGCTTGGTATAGTCGCCGTGAATGGAAGGGTAAATTTGGCGTTCGCGGAATCAAGATCAGACGCAATCCATTCTGTGAAACACCTGGCTGTCCGAACAGAGCTGCGCACGTACATCACCTTGATGACACTTGGAAGCAGACCGGCTCATGGTTTGTTTTCATGGGCGGTTACGACTGTGAACTGTTGCAGTCGCTGTGTCAGCAGTGTCACTCACACGAAACGATGAGAGCAATGCTCTACGGTCCGAAAAAAGAAGAGGAGAAACAATGCAGCAATCAATAGTAGTCGAGCATCAGGAAGGTTCAGATTTCGCATTAGTGATAGTGGCGTCAAGGAATGATTATGGCAGACGAGAGATTGTTCCTATGATCTTTGCCGCAGAGGGCTGTGGAATTCTTGCAGCGGCCCCGATGCTCAAGATGTGGGTGAAAGCAGGGCTGCTTGCTCTGTACAACCCGCCGGTTCACAAGCGAGAAGAGCTTCTCCGCAATGCTGTCGTTGAGTTTGTACGTCAAGTTGCACTCCGTTCATTCATCCGCGAGCGCTCAAAGGTCGGCATTGTAGCCCGTGCTAAAGCGCGCCGAGAAGAGTTCAACAACAGCATTGAAGGATTCGAGATCAATGCTGCAAGAGAGCCTGCATTCTCATGGCTGTTTGAGCGTTCAGAAAATGTCCAGCAAGCCTTGAGAGTTGCACGGTACCTAATAAGCAAGAATCGCATTGGGGAACTTACTCTTGCGGAACGCGAAACACATGGCGAAAAACTTTTAGCTGGCGGTGACAGATTCAAAGTAGTCAATTCATGGAGGAGATAACATGCTGAACATTTTCAAAAGAAAAGCTGGCCCGACTTTCAACGTGATCCGTCCGCACACTGAAGAAGCCTTACCAATGGGATTTTTCTGGGTTCAAGCAGGTGAGAAAAAGACGTTGGGTTTCCGCTGCACTTCGTTCTATGCCTACCAAGTGCGTGAAACTGTGAATGACGGCAAGCAGATTGTCCACTTAGCGGACTGGCTCAATGCGAACAACTATAAAACGGCAGATGAGTTACCGACTGTTGTGTTGACACTCCAGAAAGCTGATGCAACTCAGCAAAACATTGGCGGTCAGAACATCATAGAGACAGATTCACTTGATGACTTTGATGGCGAATTCAAATATGAACAAGAAGGAGTTAGATGGGTATGAGCGAATATAAGAAGGTTCCGTGCACGCGTGAAGAGGCACTTTTCGGGATTGCGGAGCACTTACTGAAAAGTGGCATGTCATTAGAGGATGCATACCTGATTGCTTCTGCTGAAATCACGCGGATGGAAAATTGTCAGTGCTGCAAAGACGGTAAGCATAACCCGTCACACTAGGCTGATATATCAGCACTGATACGGTGTGCTGAACGGAGACTCAGAAAGTCAGGAGAATATCATGCAAATAAAATACTCAGAATACCATCCAGATCCAAATCTTCGAAACGTAGTTCGTTCTATTGACAATGCCTCAGGTCGTGCAGCAATAGGCTCAGGTCTTGCTGTCGAAGTACCCTACAAAACCTATCAAGCTCGTCTTTCGGCTGAAGGTCAGCAACAAACAGCGGGTAGTTTCCAAAATGTGTCTGTTGATGAAGAGTGGGGTTTTGATGGATCATGCACGCAGTTTCGGCGAGCAGTAATCATCTTCAAGCATGGCTCAGAGACTACGATTTTTGACGGTCCAACAAAAGACACTCCACCGTCAATAGTCAAGCAGTTCCGCGATGCTACTCAGCCGATTGTGAATCCGGAATGGGCTGAGGAGTTGCGTGAGCGTGAGAAAAATAAGCAACTAGAGCAGCAGAGCAAAGAGAGAGCCATGTCCGCCGCAATAGTCTACGGGCGGAAATAGGTCTAACACCACTCAGACAGTACGGAGAGATTCTTATGGCGATTGATCGCAGATACATTCTAGCGGCAACATTCAAGACCGAGAAGCGCTCAGCTTCTGGTGATGATGCACTCATCGTTGAAGCGCGTATCAACAAATATGGAGTGCTCTCAAATGAGAATGTTCCTGTTGCTGGTGCGCGCGAACGGTTCGTTGCCGGTGCATTTTCTGACAGTCTTGCTGCTGGTGACGACGTGCTGGGAACTCTGAATCATGATCAGAATGTTCCGCTTGGGCGCGTCAGCAATGGTAGGCTTCAGCTCCGGGACACAAACGACGGGCTCTATGCCACTTTCAAGTTGAACCCGAAAGTGCAGATGCATAATGACATTTATCAGCTCTGCAAAGATGGCACGGTGAACACTTGTAGCTTCGCTTTTGCACCGTCATCTAACGGTGAAAAGTGGACTTCTGAAAAAGATGAGCGCGGTCAGTCATACATGCTGCGCACGATCAGCTCCGCTAAGTTGTTTGATGTCTCTTTGCTCTCAGCGCAACCGGCTTATCCGCAAACAGCAGTGAATGCAAGAGCACTGGCTTACCGCTTCGCCGACAACACTAAGAATGCGGACATTGATGCAGAGCTGAGACGTAGAGCTGCACTCTATGCGGAAGACATCCGACTTCAAGGTGTGACTGATCCAAGTTGCCGAGCAGTCATCATGCGTGCACTTCCCGGCACTGATCCGCTGAACCCGAAGAATCTGAGAGCATACCGCGATTATGACCGCGAGCGGCAGCTCAAAGCATTGGATGAATCCCGCTCTGGATTTGGATTTGAAGTCGCTTCTGATGGTGGTGGTGCTGCTGATCCAACTCAATCGCTCAGGTGCAAAGCGGCAAGCACAAGCAGCTCACCCGCTGAGCACCGCAAAGCTGCGATGGCTCACAGAGTATGGCGCGATCATGCAAAGACGGCTGATGACTATTCATTGGAAGACAGCGCCGCTCAAGATCATGATGACGCATCAGATTATGACAACGGTGATGATGACACACGTGCAAGAGCAGCTATCAGATGTGCTGCGCGGTGCGGACGGGTAAGCAAATGACACAGAGAGCAGATATGCCATGGTTGAACACGGAGACAATCAAGCATGGACTGACACTCATGACGTCCGAGCAATATGCGGCTATTATCTGGGAACCAAACACAGGTCTTGAGCTGTCTCAGCTTGTTCGAGATGCAATTGCATCCGGTGAGATCACAGAGAAAGACATTCCGGGAGGTAGAATCACTCCGCCGTGCCCGAAGAGAGCTGAGAACTAATATGGCTGAGTACAAAGCACCTTCAGCACCGTGCACGAAATACAACGCTACGGTTCGTATCATTGAACTTGAGCGTGTTGCTTGCAGTGTAGACTCAGCGATCCGCGAACTGACCGCACGCTTTGAGCGAATCCCTCCACGTGGTGAAATGGGTCCCGCTGGGCTGTCCATCACAGGTCCTGCTGGACCTGCCGGAAGAGATGGCAAAGACGGGCGGGACGGGCGTAATGGTGCAGATTCCGTTGTGCCAGGACCTGCTGGGCAGGTCGGTAAGGATGGAGCTGATGGGAAAGACAGTCCTCAGCGCGAGGAGTTTACCGCTTTCCTAAATGAAGTCCGCAAACTGGTAAAAGACTTACGGCAAGAGTTTGAAGTGCTGCGAGCTGATCAGGACCTTCTCAGTCATGCATTTACGGATGTGTCTCAGAAAAATCAAGAATACTTAGCGTGGTTGCAAGTCAAGGTTGCAGAGAGAATGAAAGCACATCAGCAATGAGAACCACTTTCAAACTACCGCTTGAGCTGTTGCTGCTTGCGAATGTTCGGTATCTGCGACATGCTCCAGCAGAGCGCGACTTTGACAAAGTAGAACGATATGCCGCGATGTCAGCAGAGACAGCTCCAGCTATTAGAGTGCGGAAAGATTCAACCGTAGCAGATGGGATGCACAGATTGATGGCGGCTAAGATTCGCGGAGACAAGGAAGTGCTCTGCTCTGCTGCTACGCCGCAAGAAGAATGCAGTTTTCATTAGAGGAGAACAAAGTGAAGAAGCTGAGCAAGGATGAAATTGAAGTTCACAAAGTGGTAGAGGCGGATAATCAAGATGCTGTTGTAGCGGAGCTTTTCCGCCAGCATCAGGAAGCGCTGCGTCCGCGCCGTCATCAGGTGATCGATATGACGCCGGTCAACATGGGGGATAACTTAGGCTTTGGCATCAATCCGAAAAATGAAGCAGAGCGTGTACTGCTCGAAGCTTGTGCTGGATTGTCGTTTGCAGAGAAGAAACAGCTACTGGATCGGCACCGCAGACAATAAGTTCCGAATCACATCTCTAAGGAAAGGAGAATCAACATGGCTGTCAACAATGATGGGTCGCAAGAAACTCCTACCACATTTCGCCCTGCACCGGCTACTGGAAATCAGCACACCGGCGTTCCGAATAACTTTGTTCAGAATAACAATCTGATTAGTGGCACACCGGTCAAAGCGGGTAACAACTGGTCGGTCGGGAAACCTGCGAAGAAATAAAAAGTTTCGCTCTGACATGTGGAGCACTCAGTGGAGCGGAGGGGTGAAGTACAGGCAGTAATGCCGTGCTTTTGTCCTACGACAGAGAGTTTTGTTACTGAGCCACCTGTGCTGCGCCAGACAATGTGCAGACGCCTGTAATGCTGACGGCGCCGATAACAGCATGAGAGCACAGACGTGAAGCTGTGAGATGACACTCTTAGAAAACGTCATCAACTTTTCTGCTCTACCGCCGTGTAGAAACTGACCGACGGTGGAGTGGAGATAGTCACACTGCACTGTTCATATAGACAATCATGGATACTTCCCTCGTCATCTCACCGCAACGTCACATATCCTTGCCCGATATGTGTCTATTCTCCCCAACAGAGTTGCAGATTGCTGCCGGAACTTCTGAACTTGACTTTATCAGAATCATCAAAGCAGTCGCTGCCTTAGATCAGGCAGAAGATGCTTGGAAGGGTGATGCTTCACTTTTCGCTATCAAGACGTGGGGTCTGAAACATGGGCTCGAAGTCACAGCATCAGCCACAGGTTATCGGACATTCAGTCTTCGCAAAATGGCGCACGTAGCTGAAGAGTTTCCTCCGACAAAGAGAATCAACGGTTTTTCATTTGCACATTACCGGCAGCTACTGCCTTTTCCGCGAGAATGGAGTTACGAGTTTATTGTGCGCCATGCCGGAGAACACATTCCATCGAACAGTTTTAGAGCGCAAGCAGAGTTAGAATATGGCGGCAACCCTTGCAAGAGCAAGCAACCGAAAAAGAGATCAGTCCTGATACGCGAGGACCTCTACGCTCGACTTCGTCCGCACTCTGCTAATCGAAAAGTTCACATCTTGATTGAGCGCGTGCTAGAAGAATGGATTCGCACACAGCCTGACATCATTCCAACTCCGACTATCATCTATGAGTCTGCAACCGCACGCCACAAGAGAGAAGCACTCGCTCGCAAAGCAGCTAAGCAGGCACTTCGAGAACAGAGAGAAGCTGAACTCAAAACAAAGCGCAACACTTATGCTGAGCGCCGAGCACAGCAGATCGCTGACGGAGTAAAACCGATCCAAGAGAAAGAGACAACAGTGAAATATTCAATACGCGTAGCTTGGCGAGAGTGCCGCGGAGAGTCAGTCATTGATGCACCAGACGGTCCGCAGAAGTATCAAAGCAAGAGCAATCAAAACCCAACAAAATTCTACTCGGAGCAAGATGCTTTAGCTGCGAATGAGAAGCACTTCACAGAAGCTGGTTATCACGAGCAAGTTGTGCGATGTGAGGTACATAATTGCTGGCATCTATCTCACATCTTCACATCGGAGGCTTAAACAGTGAACGACATCAGCAGAGCAATTAAGAGTATTCCGACGTGTGTGCTCTTTCTCGATACACTTCCAGCGACTACAGAAACTGAACTTGCCGAAAGGCTCTGGCAGGTTCTGGGGATCAATTTGGATCCTGACACACGCATCAGCATCAAACCGGATGATCGCGGTAACAATCATGCCATGATCGTGATTGACCGAGCATGTGCGGCTGATTGGATTCAGCGGCTGCTTGAAGAGCGCGGAGAGAAGATTCGTTGCAAACCAGCGAAGAGCCGAACTGAGAGGCATCTAAGCGGAACAGGATCAAGAGGCAGAGAGCATAACTGAGCTGCTCAGACATCAAGACCAGCTCACCGCACGGCCAGGTGTCAGGATTGAGCAAGAAAAAGGCTCTCAGAATGTTATGAGAGCCGGAAGTACGTTTTGTGACTGATCTACGCTGTGACCCACTCGCGGGAATCTTCTGCTGCTAGAGCCCGCCGCATCTGATGGTGCCGTGTTTCGATCACGAGTCTGTCATACACAACCCCGTGATGCTCTTGCATAAGAAACACAGTTCTGTGGCCGCGCTTGCCATGTCTGATCACACCCGCCCATTTTTTGAGCAGTTCCAAAGCTTCTGCTCTAGTCAGCGGATGCATGATCTCTCCGCCCTGAATTCTTGCTTTCAGAAAGTGATGTACGATGTGCTTAGCCATTTGTTGCCTCCCTTGTAGGCGACTTTCGGTTAGGAGCATTCTGCTGTTTCAGCAGCAGAATGCTCCGTTACTTTCTGAGGGATTTCTTGTGCTCAGCAAGGCGAGCAAGCGCTTCCCGATTTGACAAACCAACTTCGTCGAAATAAAGATCAATGGCGCGTCTGACTGATTCAGCTATCGGCGTACCGTGGATCATGCGAATTGTTTCAAGTGTGTGCATCTGATCCGCGTGAAGGAACAGTGCAGTCCGAATTTTGTTTTTTGTCTTCATGAGCCTATAGTAGCCTACAGGCATACATTTGGGCAAGTGACTTCAGTAACCTTGTGCTATCACTGATGTATCACTTATGGCGCGGAAAACAGCAGCACCTCACAGCACATGACAGCACCTAAGTGATTGAAAACTAACGGGACTGGCTGATGTGTGAGTGATTATGAGTCTGCTGCTCTAACCGTTGAGCTACGGGCCCTGCTTCCATATCTTACACATTCACGGCGAGTGCGGGTTACCACCGTCATGCGCACCCACAAGTTGCGCGGGCGTATGATTGCGCCAGAAGCCTCTCTTGCTATGAAGAAGCTGCGCTTTCTGCTTTCGCTGACCAACGACGATAACGATTATCAGATTGAGCAGACCTCCGCGGCGCGCCAAGCTGCCAGCAAACTGGGGGTTGAGCTCCAAATCGTCTATGCCGGCAACGATGGCATCGTGCAGAGCCAACAACTTCTCTCCAGCATCCACTCTACGAGCGCTCCACGGCCCGACGCCGTCATGTTCGAACCGGCCGGGTCGACCGCGCATCCCCAGGTTGCGCGTGCCGCTTCCGCCGCTGGCATTGGAGTGGCGCTTTTGAATGCGAGCGCGGATTACATCTCCGAACTCCGCCGTCGTTCCCATGTACCGGCGTTCAGCATTACTTCCAACCACGAAGAGATCGGCCGCATCCAGGGACAGCAACTGGGTGCCCTGCTACCCGCCGGCGGTATCGTTCTCTACATTCAAGGTCCCCCGGACAGTTCGGCCGCGAGGCAGCGCTACACCGGGATGCTCGAAACCAAGTCCGAAAAGGTGCTGCTTCGCGTCCTGAAGGCCCATTGGACCGAAGCCAGCGCCCACAAAGCGGTTAGCTCCTTTCTCCTTCTTTCCACTTCCCGCCAGGCGCAGATTGAGGCGGTTTGCGCGCAGGACGATTCCATGGCCATAGGAGCCCGCAAAGCCTTCGAGGAATGCAGCGAACTGCAGAAAGGGTGGCAGAAGATGGCGTTTCTCGGTTGCGATGGTCTTCCTAAGACCGGGCAAGAGTGGGTGCGCAGCAAGTTGCTAACCGCCACGATTCTCATTCCACCGAATGCGGGTCAGGCCATCGAGATGATGGTGAAAGCGATTGCCAGCAGCACGCAACCGCCGGAGCGCACATTCACGGTCGCGAAATCGTTTCCTACCTTCGAAGTGCTGGCGCAGGCGGCGCGGGCGCGGGCCGCATCCCGCTAAAACCTAGAAACGGCTACCTCTAGTGCGCGCTCGGTGGCGTGGGCGGCGCAGCAGGAACTCCTTCTGCTGCCGCACTGTTGTTTACCAGATCCTTTAATTCCTTGCTGGGCTTGAAAAATGGGATCTTCTTTGCCGGAACTTCCACGCGATCACCGGTTTTCGGGTTTCGGCCCACGCGCGGCTTGCGTTGGCGTGTGCGGAAGCTGCCAAACCCGCGTATTTCGATTTTGTCGCCCACTCGCAGCGAGCGCACCACGCTGTCAAAGATCGTGTCCACAATCACTTCGCTGTCTTTGCGGGTGAGTTCCGCCAGCCG
>Ga0209415_10009867_pt1 | contig 16327 bp, 13 predicted proteins | sample PeaSoiSIISIP2007_FD_187696 | JGI IMG/M metagenome (GOLD analysis project Ga0209415, IMG submission 187696) | Peat soil microbial communities from Weissenstadt, Germany - SII-SIP-2007 (SPAdes) (version 2) | ecosystem: Environmental > Terrestrial > Soil > Wetlands > Peat | place: Germany...
GAGTACGGCGCCGACGGGAAGGAGATCGCGCGCATGGTGGTCGTGAAGATCGCGCCGGGGCAGGTCCCCGACACGGCGTTTGCGCTGCCGACCGACTACACCAAGATGGACCTTCCGGGTCGAAGGCAAGTAGCCGGTTCACCGACGCGCTGAGCTGTGCGCGTGGGACGGCCTGCGACCGCGGGTCGGCGTGGCTGTGGCGACCGGTGACTGCCCCGCCTCGAATCGGTACACGCCGGGCTTCGACTTCGCGCGAGGCGCTCGAGCAGCGAGATCGTCATACCCTTCGCGGGATACGGTCCGTGCGTCGTGAACGAGTGAGCTCCAGATGTCGGCTTCGCGCCCGAGCGCCCGCGAGACTCGTACGAGGTCGAACTTCACGCGTGCATCGAAGCGCGTGCCACCGAGCGCGCGTCCGGACTCGCCAGCCTCGGCACGAGCACGGAACACGCCTGCGCCGAGCTCTGCGTAGTGGAGCAGCGTGTGAGCCGTCGACACGGCGCCGGCCCACGGGTACGGCCGAAGCGTCCACCCGCGAGAGAGCTGGCGGAGCTCGTCCTCGACCGCCGCCCGATCATCATCATCCTTCCACGGGTGCTCCGGCGCGAAGAACAGCGAGAGGCCGAGCCGGTCGCCCGAGAGCTCCCACACCTCCCGCACGCCGAAATTCGCGGGGTTCCTCGCCACGAGCGACCCGTGCGTGAGCCCGAACTCGCCGACGATGTACGTCGCCACGTGATCTCGCCGTTCGTCCAGGAAGCGCAAGGTCTCGAGGGCCTCGTCGCGCGTCTCCGTCGGGAAGTCCGTGAAGCACATCGCCTCCGCGGCGACGCCGGCGTCCGCGAGCCTCTCGATCACGTCCGAGACCACCGCGACGGGCGCCCCCTTGTCGATCAGCTCGAGCACGCGGTCGCTCCCCGACTCCACGCCCAAGGCGCACGCGACCGCGCCCGCGCGCCGCAGCGTCCCTGCGCGAGCCGCCGTGAGGTATTTCTCGGGCTTGAGGTCCGTCCCCCAGCGGAGGTCGAGTCCCGACGCGATCAGCGCCTCGGCGAGCTTCAGCAGGGTCTTCGGCGCGACGGAGTCCTGCGAGAAGTAAAAATGCTTGGTGCCGTGCTTCGTGGAGAGGGCGTCGAGGTGGGCGATCATCGTCGGCACGTCGCGCTCGCGGTACTCCGCCGTCCCTACCTCGGCGAGGCCGTAATGGCAGAACGTGCACTTGCCCCAGTAGCAACCGCGCGTCGGGTCGTAGGGTAGGGTGAGCCGCGGCGACAGGTAGCGGTCGAGCGGTAGCCCGTCGAAGTCCGGGCCAGGGAGCGCGCGCAGGTCCTCGCTTCCGTGGCCCTCGAGGTAGCGGGCGCCCTGGAGGGCATCGCGGAGGACGAGGTTCTGAACGCCGCGGAGCGAATCGCCCGTGGCCACCGCGCGGGAGAGCTCGAGGAGCGTGTGCTCGCCCTCGAAGAGGACGGCGGAGTCGAACGGACCGAGCGCGTGCGCGAGCTGCGAGCCGCGGAGACGGATCATCATCTGCGTGAGGCCCGGGCCTCCTGCCGTTACGTGCACATGCGGGAGCGCGCGCTTGATCTTCCACGCGAAGGCGTAGGCGGGCTGAAGCTGGCCTGGAAAGCAGACCGAGAGCCCAACCAGATTCGCGCCGGACGCGCGGAGGCGGGGAATGAGTGCCGTCTCGACGTAGTCGTCGAACGGGTCGTAGGCGGCGTTGCTCATCCGCTGGATCTCGTCCTGCGACAGCAGGCCGAACGGTGTGCGGTAGGCGGTGAAGTCGAGGTGGAGCGGGTGATGCGCCGCGGAGACGGCGCGCAGCGCGGCGTCGATCGTGCGAGTGGCCGAGTCGTAGGCGCGCTCGTCGAAGAAACGGACAGGGTCGCGGAGGATGGCCTTTGCCTCGACGATGCCGCGCGGAGCAGCCCGGGCATCGGCACGCGCAGACTGGAGGGCCAGGTAGCGGAGCTGCTCCTCGTGACTCAGCGTCTCGAGCTCCTCGAGCTCGAGGATCCCGCGTTCGACGCGCTCGGCGACGCGCGAGAGCGGCGCGGGCTCGAGGAGCGCATCGAACGCCTCGAGGTTCGCGTCGATCGGTAAGACGTCCACGCCGTGAGCGCGGAGGAAGCCCGCGAGCATGGGAACGGCGAGGTACGGCGCCGTCGGGTCGCACGTCGGCGGATAAACGAGCGCGACCTTCACCCGAGCCTCACTTCGCGCCGGCGAGCCTGTTGACGAGCGCGACGTAATCTTCCATCGCCTTGTCCTTGTGGAGCCCCTTCTTCGCGGACCACGCGTCGTACTTGGCGCGTCCCTTCAGGTCGAGCATCCCAGGGCGCTTGCCATCGACGTCACCGACGGTGGCCTGCTTGAAGAGCGCATACAGGGCGAGGAGCGTGTCGTTGTCGGGGGCGGCGGAGAGGGTCTTCGCGCGCGCCTGGGCCTGGGCGAAGTCGTCGGCGAGGGGCATGACGCATGTTACCTCGAAGCGCGCGTGCCATCACCGGCGTTCGACGGCACCGCCAGGCTCCCCCGGCTCGATCTCGGGCCGGCCTGCCCTTCCGATGGAGATGTTGTACACACCCTTCCCCGTCGCGACGGTCAGCTCGGAGGCGTGCGCGTTGTAGAGGCGGATGTCGGCCACGCCGACGCGGTTGCCGAGCCGCACGACACGAGCCTCCGCGACGAGGGTGTCCAGGCGCGCGGGGCGGAGGTAGTCGATACGCAGATCGATCGTCGAGATTCGCGCGTGCGGGTTCTCCACGTCCACCCACACCGCCGCGCCTCCGCAGGTGTCCGCCAGGGCGGAGACGACGCCACCGTGGAGCGCGGGGCGCAGCGGATCACCGACGAGCTCGTCGCGAAAAGGCACCTCCATGACGACGAGGCCGCGCGAGACCGCAGTGACCCTCACCCCGAGGAACGCGTTGAACGGGATGAACGACTCCATGAGCTGCTTGAGCGCGTTGGAATCCATCGCCTCGGTCTAACACGGCCTTCGCGATGCCGCGTCGGGCTAGCTCTTCACCGCCGCGAGCGCACGCCGCGCGCGGCCCACCTTGGCAACCTCCTTCAAAGTCACGGCGGTCAACACCACTGCGAGAAGGGCGATCCCCAGTCCGAACAGACCGGCGAGCGAGCCCGTGACGAGCGCGAACAGGGAGAGACCGAACGCGAAGGGAGAGAGCGCGAAGCCGACGAGGGCGGCGAAGGGGCGGCCGCGCATGAGCGCCGATCCGACGGCGAACGCGCTGATTCCGAGCGCGACCTGACCCGCTTCGAGCGCGGCGGCGACGGAGCTCTCGCGGAGGCTCAGGAGCATGCGCAGGCCGAGGAACAGCGAGAGAAGGCCGAGCACCAGCCACACGACGCCGGTGGCTCGGAGCGCCGGCGAAGGCAACGTGTCGATGAAGAGATCGGCGCTGTCCTTGCCGATCTCGGGTTCGCCGGCGGCCTCGGCCTTCGGCGGCGCGTACGGATCGCTCACAGGGCGCGACCTCGTGGAATCGAGCCGTCGAAGTATCGTGCCGCGTGCGCAACCGCATCGCGGCCCACGCGGTAGCCGAGCTTCCTGCCGACGAAATCGTCCGGAGCGAGGTGGATCCCCCCCCACAGTCGCGATTGACCCGCCTGGTCAGCCGCATCGCCGTAAGCCGCCCATTGAAGTCGCACGTCGGCCGTTGGCCCCTTCTCGAACTTGAGGAATGCGCCGGCCTTCGCGACGTACTCGGCGAGCCCGCCGGGGAAGTACGGGCTCCCGGTGAGCGCGGTGAGCACCTCCGCCCCAGCGCGACTGAACGTGCTGTGCCCGGAGATGAAACCCGGGAACGCAGGCGTGACGAAGTTGCGCCGCTGGTAGGGAATCCAGTCGACGGCGCGCATCCAGGTCGCCCCACCCTCCTCGCTCTCGCGGTCACCGGGCTCGCCGCGCCAGCCGCGAACGGCGACCTGGCCGACATAGAACGCGAGGCGCTCGTGGCGCTCTCCCTTCGCGCTGCTCTCTTTCGTGATGACCTCGATGAGGCCGGGCACGAGCGGGAGCCCGTCGGCGTCGTACGATGGGCCCTTCGGGTCGGACGACTGCCCCTTCGCCCCCATCCACCGGATAAGGCAGATCGGTCGTGACGTGGCCAATCGGCGCTTGTTGTCCCACGCCGTGATGGCCGCGTCGTGGACCGCTCCGTTGAGGGCCAGATACACGTGCACGTCCCACGCGAGCGCATCGAGCGGCCGTCCCTTGCCGAAGAGGCGCTTCTCGAATCCAGGGGTGTCGCTGACCATGTTCGCGAAGACGTTCCAGTGGCCCGGGGGCGTCTCGGATTTCGGACCGTCCGCCCAGAACTCCGCCATCACTCGCGCGAAGTCGGCGCGGAGAACGGCGTTTCTGGCATAAGGCTTCCCGGTGACCGGGTTCTGGCGGAACCCTCTGCCGTCGTTGGCGCCGAGCGAGTTGTTGCCCATCGCGCCAGGCGACAGGTCGATCATCGTCGGATCGCCGGTGTCCAGCTCGGCGGTCTTCGCGATGACCTCGGTCAGCCACCGCTTCATCTCCGGACCGACGCGCGGCGGAGCGCCTGGGTCGTGCCACGCGACGGCGCGCGACGCGCGCTTCATCGCGAACGGCGTCACGTCACCCCACTGCGCGCCGATGTACGTCTGCACCCCCGACGGCAGGACGATGCCGTTCTGCGTGGCTGCGACGGCGAGATTGAGCGGCTGCCACACATTCGGATCGACCATCGTCGTCCCAGGGCTGTCGTAGACGAGCGGTTCGTTCGGCGAGACGTACGCGGTCGTGTCGGCGTAGTCGGCCGCCTCGTTTGCGCCGTCGTCATGGGTGACCGACAGGATGTGGTGCGCGATGCGGTTTCCGAGCGCTATCGGGTCGTCCGCCTCTGCGGGCGTGCTCACGTCGTGAGTGTCCAACGGGTCGTAACCGAGGTCCGTCATGACCGCGCGGAGGCACGCGAGCGTCTGCGCTCCGCCGACGGCCGCTCTGTAACGGCGCGAGAGGACCCCAAACGCGGCGTAGCTCACTGCGGCGCGGCGGCTCCGCTCCGTGTCAGCGGCTCGGTGCCGCTCGTCCACGAAGACGCCTCGCGCGACCCCGTCATACGCCGCCCAGGCGTCCCACATGGCGGCGGAGAGGTGGAAGAGGTTGCGCGCATGGACCGTCGGTCGCGGTAGGTCGAGCCGGATCGCGTTGAGCGCCTGCTCGTCCCAGCGTCGCGCGACGGAGCCCGCCTTCCCGGCGGCGACCACTTCGGCAGGACACGTGTCACCGGCAGCTTCGGCGGCTTTTGCTGCGGCGGTCCGCAACACGACGTCCGGGACGCGCGCGCCGAGGTGGACGATCGTGCCGGAGTCGAGGGCTGGGGAGAGCACGTCGCCACCGACGGACCAGACCCCGTGCGACGAGTCGACGAAGATCGCATGGAGCGAGAGGTTGGTGGGCAGTCCCAGCTCGTGATCGATCGGCTGGAACCCGCCAGTCGCCGGCCGCTGGTAGATCATTGCTCGCTCGCCGCTCGCCCAGTCGCCGTCGGCCTCGCTCGCGTACACTCCCTGGAGGAGTCCGGCGCCCCGAGGCGACACGTCGCTCCACGACGCGCCCGTTCCACCGAGCACGACACCGTTGCTCGACCCGCCCACCGTGAGCAACCGATCTCTCGTCCCGTGGACGGTGAAGAGTGTGTCTTTCGTTCCGCTCGCGACCACGGTGAATGGCGCTTGCCCTTGCCGGTGCAAGATGGTCCCCGCTGCGCCGACGATCCAAACCTCGTCGCCGCGTCCCCACGCCTTGAAGAACCCCGGTAGCTCTCCGCCGGCCATGCGCGGCAGATCGAGAGGCAGCCGCTCCTCCTCGAACGCGCCGTGGGCGTAGTGCCAAACGAACCCGTTGCGGCCGGCGGCGCTTCCGACGGCGTAGAAATCGTCCGGGGACGCGCCCCACACGCCGTAGACGGTCTGGCGTCCGAGTCCGGGCGTCGCGAGACGCTCGACACGCACTCCGCTCACGCGCAGCACGGTCGCGTTCGCACCACCCGCGAGGGCCACTCCACCGGGGAACGCGTGGACCCACCAGAGATCGCCTCGCGCGCTCGTCGAGAGCTCCGCCCACGCGACGCCATCGTAGTGGAGGACGAGTGGCCCCCGCCCTTTGTCCGCCCCGACGGCGTACACGTCGCTCGCCGATGTCCCGTCGATCGACATCAGCGCGGAGGGGAGGTCACGCGCAACGACCTGCCAGGTGTCCGGCTCCGGGGGAGCGGCCGGCGATACGTTCGACGACGTGCGCGTTCCGCACGACAGGGCGAGCGCAGCCATGCCGGCGAATGAAGCGAGTGCGCGCGGACCGAGCATCACGGGTTGATCAGGGTGGGGGCGACCTGGATGTGGGCGGTGGCGGTGGCGGTGACGCCGTTGGGGTCGACCAGCGTGGTCGTGACGTCCAGAGGCTTTCCGAGAAACGGCTTGTAGTCGATGCCGCCGTTGTCGAGCTGATACCGGAGACCGTAGAGCTTGCAGTATCCCCCTTCATCGGGTTCGAAGGTGAACGCGAAGGTGCTTGGCGGGATCACCTTCCCGGTCCCGGGCTGCACGGCGGAGATCTTGGTCACGGTGCCCGCCTGCTTCATGTTCCTCATGCGAACGGCGATCCAGATGTGGTGCCCCCCTTGCGGACCCGCTTCCGCGTGCAGGAGCTGGTCCGCCGCGAGAGGCGTGAAGCCCGTCTGTCCTGTGCCGGCCGTCACGGTCGGCGCGCCACCGCCGCGGGCCTTGCAAACGTCGGGCGCGCTGGTGGGCCAGTTCTGGACGTAGGGCTCGAGAAGAGCTGCGGCCACGGCCGGTGACTGGCAGCGCCCCTTGATGCAGGTCGACGGAGGAGCGCACGTGGGTCCACTGAGGGGGCCCGGGCCGACCTTGGGGTTCGCGGACGCGGGGTAGACGATGCACCGCGCCTCGAGCGGGACGCGGAGGAGCGCCGCGCGCCCCGGAATGAAGTGCGCCTCGGCGCGGCGGGTCAGCAGCGTGGTCGCGGGCTGGTCCATCGTCACGCTCCCCAGCACGTCGACTTGAACGTCGATGGGGTCCGCCGGGTGCCCATCCGGGAGGACCGTCTTCTCCCACGGCTGCGGAAAGCCGACACGCGAGCCACGGGCCGGCTTCACGAGCTCGTCGTCCACCACGCTCCCGTTGCGGGTGATGACGACGTGGAGGGAGGACGCGATTCCGCCCAGGGGCTCACTCTGCACCCCGATCACGAGCCGCGTCGCGTCCGCGGCCTTCGGCCGGCAACCAAGCAGACCTGAAGCGAGGGCGGCCAGCCGCCAAAGACGGGAGGCGTGCCAGGGTGAGCCAGGGCGCCGTGCCTGTCGCGGCAGGAGCTCAAACCCCGAGGGGCGTGACCGCCTTGGCGACCTAGATGACGCCGTCCTGAAGTCTCGAGCCTGGAGGGCGCTCGTCATCTCGAGAGCCGCCGCGCCGCGGCTCTTCCGCGGCTTCGTGGCGCTCCGGTCCAGAGGACGCAGACCCAGGTAGCGGGCGTCAGCGGCCTGCGACGCGCGCGACCTCGTCGACGGCGGTCGCATCGCCGGCCTGCAGCCGCTCGCGAAGACCCGCGGGCACCGGGCGTCCGAGCTGCACGAGTCGCGAAAGAGTCGAGAGGGCGATCAAGAAGCGAATGGACATTCGACACCTCTTTCGTTTGCGCGCCGCCGGCGCACGGGTTGGGCTCTCGATCGAGGCCTACGCGTCCCTCGGCGCGTGGGCCAAGTTTTCTGCAAACGCCTCGGCGCTCCGAGAGCCGACACTCACGCAGACTTGCACACACGGGCTGCGACGGGGGGCAACGGCGACCGTCTAGGCTCGCAAGCGAGCCGCGGCGACCGAAAACGGCCCGCGATCGAGCGTCGCGGTGCGCCCAATCCCGAGGTGAAGCGTCGAGGGCTTCACCGAGTGCACGCGACGATCACGGCGGCGGCCCCGGAGCGTTGCACGTCCCGTATCCGTTCAGCGTCCCGATGCATGTCACGCCTTGCGCCGCACCGCAGCAGCCCTGGCTCTCGCCCGCCACGCACCGGCCTCCGACCTGTGCGCACGCGGCCATCGGCGGCTTACCGCACACGAGCGCGGTGCCCGCGTCGGCCGGGACGCAGCTCCCGTTGCAGCAATCCGCCCCCGTCGTGCAGCCCGCGCCCAGCCCCTGGCAAGGAGCGAGCGCCCAGTAGGCACGTTGTGACGCCTGCGGAGCCACGATCGCCTGATTGACGAGCGTGAACGGCGGGTGGCTCGGATCGACGCCCGGCGTCCCTCCCGGGGAAATCGCCGTCACCCAGAGCTTCTTGGGGGTCGGCACCGTCGGGTACGCGTCCACTCGGCGGCTGGCGAACACGACCCAGTAGTATCCACCGACCTCGACGGGGAGCGGCTTGGGCTCGTAGTTGACGGTCGGCGACGCCGGGTCGTTCCCCGTGTTCGCGTTCGTCAATGCGACGCGCACGTATGCGCCGGCCGCCGTCGGCTGGAGCATCGCCAGCTCGCCGTCCACGCCGGGCGCGCTGACGGTGGACTGGCCGACGTAGTCCGGGAGCATGTGGTCGTATGGCGCGTAGTTGTCGTGCGTCTCCTCGAAGACGATGCTCGCGGAGTCCGGCAACAACGTCGGCACCTTCGTGAACGCGCCCACACCGCCGCCGTCACCCGTCAGAGACTGATAGATCGTCCGCGCGTTCGACAGAGTGATCGTGCCGAACGTGCCGCCGCCTCCATCGGTGAGCGCGGTCGCGACGTCGACGAGGCCGATCGACTGGCTCGCGGGACCGACGGCCCCCGCATCGACGGGGTTCGTCGCCGTGACGTAGACGAGGTGCTTGCCGTCCACGGAGTACTCGGGGACGAACATGTTGAAGTTCCCCTCCACGGTCATCGAGGTCGACAGCGGCTGGAGGCCTCCCGCGCCGAGCAGCGGCTCGCTCGGGACCGCCCACGCCGTGAGCGCCTGCCCTCCCCAGAACTGGTTGATTCCACGCAGCACGACCTTTCCGTCCGGGCTGACGGTGCCCCAGCCGATGCCGCGCGAGTCGATGCCCCCGGCGATGGGGTACGGGAACGTCGTCGGCGCGGTCGCCAGCTGCGTGTAGCCGCCATCGGCCTCGATGCGGAAGACGCCGGTGTTCCCACCGATGGTCGGGTCGTCCGTTCCTGTCGTCAGGGTGTTCCCGGACGCCGAGACCCCATGGCAGATGACACATCCGGGCTGCAGATGGGACGGCGGCGAGCTCGCGCCGGGCTTGACGGCCCACAGACCGAAATCGGTGCCCCCGTCGATCGTGTCACTGCTGTAGCTCTCATAATAGATGACGCCGGTGAGCTTCCCCGGAGCGACGATGAGGTGCGTCCGCGCGGGGCCGTACGCCACGCCGCTCGCCGCGGTCGTGATCGAAAGCACGACGATGGCCTGGGTCGGGCTCGGCTGAGCGCTCGCGAGCGCGCCATCCCAGATGCTCTGCGGGATCGCGGCCTGCAGCTGCGCGGGGCTCGAAACGTGCCCGAAGCCGTCCCAGTGGAAGTCGGTCGTGTCGAGGCTCACCTTGAAGTCGACCGGGGGAACCCCGCCGGGGCCGAACTGGACGACGGGGGCGAGGAGCCCGAGCGGGATGACGGTCTGATCGTACGGGTAGATGATCTTGAGGCCGGCAGCCGCGTCGCCGCCCGCCGTGGCACCTCCGTCTCCGGCGGTCGGCACGGCCGCGAGGGCCGTCATGTCGGCGGGGGTCACGAGAGAGGAGTCCTGCGGGATGGTGGTTCCATCCGGGAGAGTCACGTTGCCGAGCTCGGTCGTCTCCTTGATGACGACCTTGACGGTCGTCGTCGCAGCGATCGTGCCGTAGCTCGCGGTGACGGTGGCGACCCCCCCGACGCTACCGTTCGACGTGAACGTCCCCGTCCCGCTGATGGTCCCGGTCGTGAACGCGCTGAGCGTCCAGTTGGCGACGACCGTCTTCTTGGACGGGCCTACGGTCAGCGTTGCCGTGAACGCCTGCGAGGGAGGGGACGACGCGCTCGTCACCGTCAGCGTCGGATTCGCGGGCGAGATGCTGAGCGTGCCTTGCGTGATGCCGCTGTCGTTCCCGGGGAGCGGCCCCACCGTCGAATCGCCATGCAGCGAGTGGCCGCCGTCGCGGACGCTGCCGTCGCGGCCCGCGCCCCCACTATCGAACGGCGAGCCGAGGTCGCCCGTCCCGCTGCCGCAGGCGCACGCGAACAGCGTCGCTGCCGCGAGCGCGAAGGTCCGGATGTTCATTCACCCATGATAGCCTGTTCTTTGACCTCCACCATCGCTCGGCTGCGTTCCTCGAGCGCTTCGCCGCGCGCGCGCACGTCGCGGAGCGCCCGATCGTCGATGCCTGCTTCGGCGGCACCGACCGTCGTCGCGGCCACCGCGGCGCGCCCGAGGCTTGCGACGTGCTCTGCGATCTGTCGCTCCAGGCTGTCCGTCACGAGCCGCGCAGTCTCGCCCCCTCCCCGGACGCGCAGCCGCGCGAGGACCAGTCGCTCGAGCGAGCGCCACGACCTCCGGACGTCCACGAGAGTCTCGCGATCGAGCAGCCCGAGCTCCTCGCAGCGCAAGAGCTCCGCCGCCGTGTAAAGCGACGCGGAGAGCGGCGGTCCCAGCGTCGACGCTGCGCTCTCGAGCGCCACGACGCGGGGGTCGTCGGCGGCGACGAGCAGCGGAACGGTGCAGAGGACCGCGACCAGGGCGAAGGCGACGGTGAGGAGCTCTGGCGGCGCTGACGCGTAGCTCGCGGACAGCGCTGCGGCGGCGGTGCCGGCGACCGCCGCGAGTGTCAGATGGAGCGCGCGGACACGCATGCCACGGACACGCACGGTGCGCTCCGCATACGCGAGCAAGAGCGCGACCGCGCCACCGAGCGAGGGCGCGATGAGCCATGTGACGGACCCGAGAAACGCGGACAGCGCCCCCGCGACGAGGGCGCCGCCGCTCGGTCGTCCCGCGAGCGTCACGGCGAACGCGAGGGCGAGGAGCATGGGGAGGAGCGTCCCGGTGAGGGCACTGCTGCGCGGCGCGTGAGAGAGCGCGGCGAAGAGCCCGGCGCCCGTCGCGAGCAGCAGCACGGGGCGCATGGCTAGAACGCGCTCGCGCCAGCGTTCGCCACGTTGTGGGCTGCGGCGGACTTCGCGGCGATCCGTCCCGGCGCGCTCATCGGCGGCGCCGCGGCGAACTGGTGCATGGTCTCGCCGTAGCTGTCGGACTGCGCCCGGAGCGCAGCCGCGACCGGGGCTGGCGCAGCCGATGCGGCGGTCTTGAGCGCGCGCAGGTTGCGCTGGATGAGGCCCGTCGCACGAGTCGTATCCCCGGACGCGTACGCCTGCGCGGCTTCGAGCTCACGCTCGGAGGCCTCGACGCTCGTCACACGCGCGAAGACGGTCTCGTTTCGGCCACGGAGAACGTCATCCTGGCTCGTCGTCGCCACGAGCTCGATGGGGGGAACGGCGGCCTCCGCCTGCCCGCCGCCCACCAGCCCCCAAGTGACGGAGCTCGTCAGCCGGGCCGCACGACCGCTCCCGAGATCCGTCGCCATCTGCACGAGGACGCGCCGCGCTTCGTTCGCGAAGAGGGCGCCGACGCGGAGGTCGACGTCCGCACCTTGAACGGAGGCATCCGCTCCGGTGGCCCTGACGAAGCGCACGCCATCGGGCATGTGCAGGTGCACGAGCGTGTTCTGGGCCGCCGTCGTGGCCGTCTCGTGGAGCTCGCGCTGGAGGAACGCCGTCAGCGTCGGCCCATCGTTCACGAAGCCGAAGTTGCCGTGTCCCGCGCGTGCGACGCCGCCCATGTAGGACTCGTCGAAGTCGAGCCCGATGCCCATCGACGACACCGTGATCCCCTTCTCGGCGCCCCTGTGCGCGAGCTGCTCCGATCGCGGACGAGACGAATCCAGCCCGTCGCTCACGAGCACGATCCTCCGGACTCGGTTTCCCGTCTCCGCGTCGAGCGCGCGCATCCCGGCCGCCAGCCCGAGGGGGATGGCGGTCCCGCCGTCCGCGGTGAGCGCGTCGATGCGGGCGCCGAGCCGCGCGCGCACCTCCCGGACGGCCGTCAGCGGCTGCACGACCTCTGCCGTGTCGGAGTAGTGGACGAACGCGATCTCGTCGTCGTCCTTCATGTCGTGGACGAGCTTCTTCACGGCGATCTTCGCCTCGCGGAGCTTCTCCCCTTCCATCGATCCCGACGTATCGAGCACGATGCCGAGCGCGAGCGGAGCGTGATCGTCTGCGCCCGAGTCCGCGGTCAACGTCACGTCCGCGTAGAAGGGCTGGTCGACGTCGGCGAGCACGCTCGTGTCGCTGACGGCGAGGGTGCCGCGAACGTGCGGACCGGAGAACGTCACCGCGTTCGGGCCACCCACGGCGTTCGGCGCGATGCTGAGCGGTGGGATCGTTGGCGGCGGGGTCACGGGAGAGGGCGGGTGCGCGGATGGCCCCGGCGCGGCGCTCGCGTGGAGCAGGAAGAGCCCTCCTGTGGCGAGGGCGATCACCCCCGCGGTGGCTCCGTGACGAATCCGACGCGTCGCGAACCAGCTTCGAAACACCATGGCAGCTCCTCGACCCCGGCCCCGGGCACACGCCGCCCTGACGACCTCGCACCCCGTCGTGCGGTATCGCCGGGCGTCGCGCCTAGCCTGGCAGTCCCGTCTTGACGGGCCCGAGCTGGATTCGATCTATCCGCCTCAGCAAATGCGCGGGAGCGACTCGCCGACGAGCCAGTCGAGAATCCGCGTCCCTCCGAAGGTGGTCTCGATCTGGACGAAGCGCCGCGCGTCGGCGACGACGTTCCCGATCACCGCGGCGTCCTTTCCGAGCGGGTCTGCACGCATGACGGAGAGGAGCCGCTCCGCGTCGTCCGGGGCGCAGATGGCGATCAGCCGACCTTCACTCGCGAGATGAAGTGGGTCGATGCCGAGGAGCTCGCACGCGGCCACGACCTCTTCTCGGATGGGGATCGCCTTCTCGACGAGTCGCATCCCCACGCCGGACTGCGCGGCGATCTCGTTCAGCGTCGCGGAGAGGCCGCCGCGCGTCGGGTCTCGAAGCACGCGCACGTCCGGCACGGTCTCGACCATTCGCGCGACGATCCTGTGGAGCGCCGCCGTGTCGCTCGTGATCGTCGTCTCGAACGTGAGGCCCTCGCGGCTCGACATGATGGCGACGCCGTGATCTCCGACCGTCCCGCTGACGAGCACCACGTCGCCGGGCGCAGCCCTGTCGCCCGACGGCCCGACGACTCGCGGCGGGACGATGCCGACTCCCGTCGTGCTGATGAAGACACCGTCGGCCTTCCCCCTCTCCACGACCTTCGTGTCACCGGTGACGATGGGGACGCCGGCGTCTCTCGAGGCCTTCGCCATCGACGCGACGACGCGCCGGAGGTCCGACAGCGGAAACCCCTCCTCGAGGATGAAGCTGGCCGACAGGTAGAGCGGTCGTGCCCCGGCCATCGCGACGTCGTTGATCGTCCCGTGCACGGCGAGCGAGCCGATGTCGCCGCCAGGGAAGAAGATCGGCGAGACGACATAGCCGTCGGTGGTCATGACCATACGACCCGCAGGCACGTCGAAGAGCGCCTGGTCGTTCCGCTGCGCGAGGAGCGGGTTGTCGAACGCCGCCACGAACACCTCGTCCACGAGCTGCGCCATGGCCCTGCCGCCCGAGCCGTGCGACATGTCCACACGACCGTTCTCGACGTCGAGCTTCCTTCCCCACTTGCTCGCCATGATCATGCCTCCACCTCGGACTTCTTTCGGAGCCGGCCGTACGCGTAGTACGCGGCGCACGACCCTTCGGGAGAAACCATGCACGACCCGACGGGCGATTCGGGGGTGCACGCCGTCCCGAAGATCTTGCAGTCGGTGGGGCGCCTCTGCCCACGGAGGATCTCGCCGCACGCGCAGGAGCGGTGGTCGGGCACGGGCTCGTACGGGATCGACCACTTCCTCTCGGCATCCCACGCCGAGAACTCTTCGCGGAGGCGGAGGGCGCTCCGGGAGAGCGTCCCGAGCCCGCGCCACTCGAACGAGTCACGAAGCTCGAACACCTCGCGCGTGACGGCGATCGCCCTCGCGTTCCCGTCGCGGACCACCGCGCGCGCGTACTGGTTCTCGACGTCGTGCCTCCCTTCGTTCAGCTGACGTACGAGCATGAGGATCGACTGCATGAGGTCGAGCGGCTCGAACCCCGACACGACGACCGGCTTGCCGTGATCGCGCGCGAAGGGCTCGTAGGGCGCGGTCCCGATGATGGTGCTCACGTGCCCGGGGCCGACGAACCCGTCGACCTTGATGCGTCCTTCGCGGACGTCGGGCGACCCAAGGATGGCCGCGATGGCGGACGGCGTGAGGACGTGGTTGCAGAACACGCTGAAGTTCCCGAGACCAAGCTCGCTCGCGCGCTTCACGACGACGGCGGTCGCGGGCGTCGTCGTCTCGAACCCGATGGCGAAGAACACGACCTCGCGCGCCGGGTTGTCGCGCGCGAACGCGAGCGCATCGCCGGAGCCGTAGACCATGCGGATGTCGGCCCCTTCCGACTTCGCCTGGAGCAGGCTCCGGCGGTCACGCGCCGGGACGCGCATGAGATCGCCGAACGTGCAAAGGGTGACGCTCGGGTGCCGCGCGAGGGTCATCGCCTGTTCGAGGCGGCCGATGGGCAGAACGCAGACCGGACACCCCGGCCCGTGAATCATCTCCACCTCGGGCGGCAGCATCTCCACGATCCCGTAGCGCCACAGCGCGTGCGTATGGCCGCCGCAAAACTCCATCAGTCGATACCGACGCCCGCCCCGCGCCTCCTTCGCGATTTGATCCGCGAGCCTCCGCGCGATGGCGCCGTCGCGGAACTCGTCGATGTACCTCACGACCCCCCCTCCGCGCCCGTGGACCGCAACACGGCGAGCGTGCGCTCCGCCTCGGCGGGATCGAGGCGACTGATCGCGTAGCCCGTGTGGACGACGACGAAGTCTCCCACCCGGACCCCGTCGACGAGCGCGAGGCTCACCGACTTCCGGATACCGCCGAGGGAGACCTTCGCGGTTCCGTCGTCGTCAAGCGCGAGCACCTCTGCCGGTAATGCGAGACACATCGTTCAACTCCCTCCTAGAGACTGGGCGCACACCCACGCTTGACCGAGGGCGAGGCCCCCGTCTCCGGCCGGCGCCTCCCTTGGAAGGAGCACCCGGACGCCCCTCGAAGCGAAGCCCTCTTCGAGCGCGCGCGTGAGCACGGCGTTGACCGCCGCGCCTCCGGAGACCACGACGACCCGCGCATCTCCGAGCGCCGGGAGCGCGAGATCGACGAGCGCGGCGGCGAGCGTACCGTGGAACGCATCGGCCCCGTCCTCCGGGGACATGCCGCGGATCGCGTCGAGCAGCGGGAGCAGATCGAGAACGCCGTCCGCGACCGTGTACGCGCCCGGGAGCACCCGCGGCGCGCGCACGAGGCTCTCGAGCACCATCGGGGCTTCTCCTTCATAGCCGGAGCGATCGCGCACCCCGAGCAATCCGCAGGCGGCGTCGAACCATCGACCGCACGCGGTCGTCTCCGGGCAATGCACGCTTCGGTCGAGCAGCGACGCGAGCGCCGCTCCGCGTCCGCCCCAGCGGCGAACGATCTCCGCGCGCTCCCCGAGCTTCCACAAGGCCGCGACCGCCATGCGCCAGGGCTGGCGGGCCGCGGCGTCACCACCCGGGAGCGGGAGGGGCGCGAGGTGCCCGACGCGGTCGAGCTTCGCGCCGTCGACCCGGAGGAGCTCCCCGCCCCACGCGGTGCCGTCGGCGCCGAGCCCGACGCCGTCGAGCGCGAGCCCGACGTGAGGTCCTTCGCGGCCGTGCTCCGCGAGGACCGCGGCGACGTGGGCGTGATGGTGCTGCACGGGGACGCACGGAATCCCGAGCGCCTGGGCGAAGCGTGTGGACTGGAACTCGGGGTGAAGGTCGTGCGCAACGGCGACGGGGTCGGTCTCCAGGATCGAGCGGAGGTGGGCGATCGTCTCCTCGAAGAAGCCGCACGTCTCGGCGTCGTCGAGGTCGCCGACGTGCTGTGAGAGGTAGGCCGCGTCGCCGCGCGTCAGGCAGACCGCGCCCTTGAGGAAGCCGCCGGTCGCGAGGACGCTCGGGACTCTCCGGGGGAGCCGGATGGCGTCGGGGACCGCGCCGCGTCCTCGGCGAATCGTCATCGGGGCGCCGCCGATGACGCGTACGACCGGGTCGTCGCACCGGACGACGATCGCGCGGTCGTGTCCTGCG